>Ga0157369_10002113_pt1 | contig 23961 bp, 22 predicted proteins | sample C25metaG_FD_113461 | JGI IMG/M metagenome (GOLD analysis project Ga0157369, IMG submission 113461) | Corn rhizosphere microbial communities from Kellogg Biological Station, Michigan, USA - C2-5 metaG | ecosystem: Host-associated > Plants > Roots > Rhizosphere > Soil | place: USA: Michigan... | reverse complement strand
CGATCTCGAACGTCAGCGAGAAAGAGATCACGCTCGATATCGAGAAGCGCCTCGGCGCACTGCTTCGGCAGAACGGATTCGAAGTCATCGCCACGCGCGACAACGATCGCCTGATCCCGCTTCGCGAGCGCGCGCGCCTCGCCAACGGTTCGCACTCCGACATCTTCGTATCGATTCACGTCAACTCGATCCCGCATCCCGACAATCACGGCGTCGAGACCTACTACCTCGGGCCGACCAACGATCCGACGCTGACGAAACTGGCCGCGGCAGAAAATCTGACCTCGGGCTACGCACTCGCCGATCTCCGCAAACTGCTCGACGGCGTATACGCGGACGTGCGCCGCGATGAATCGCAACGCTTGGCTTCCGCCGTTCAACTTCAACTGTTCAGCGGCCTGCGCGGCGTCGATCCCGGCCTCGAAAACTGGGGCGTCAAGCGTGCGCCGTTCATCGTGCTCGTGGCCACGGAGATGCCGGCCATCCTCGCGGAAGTCGGCTGTCTCTCCAACGAACGCGAGGCGGAAATGCTGCGCAGCGGCACCTACCGGCAGCAGATCGCGCAGGCGCTTTTCCACGGAATCCACGCATACGCAAGCGCCAACGACGCGCCGCAGAAGAAAGGAACCTGATGGCTAACGACTCCGAGATCCTTCACGTCGGGATCGACCTCGGCACTTCTCGCAGCGCGATCTCCGCGTCAAACGGCGAGCGCTTCGTCGTCGACAGTTTCGTCGGCTGGCCCGCCGACATGGTGGCGAAGAAAGTGCTCAAGCGCGACGTCCTGATCGGCCACGAAGCGGTCGCGAACCGGACCATGCTCGACCTCCATCGCCCGCTCGAACGCGGCCTGCTGAAGGAAGGTTCGGACAAGGACGTCGAAGCCGTCCGCGAGTTGCTCAAGCATCTGCTGCGGCTCGTCGGCGTCAGCTCGAACGGCCGGACGGACGCGTCGAACGTGCGCGCGGTGGTCGGAGTTCCGGCGGCGTCGCTGCGCACGAACAAGCAGTACCTGCGCAATTCGATGAAGGGGATCGTCGACAGCCTGATGATCGTCAGCGAGCCGTTCGCCGTCGCCTACGGCCTCAACGCGCTGCTGCACACGATGATCATCGACATCGGCGCCGGCACGACCGACTTCTGCGTGATGAAGGGGCGCTATCCCGGCGAGGAAGACCAGCGCACACTCACCGTCGCCGGCGACTCGCTCGACGCGCAACTCCTCAAGCTGATCGAAGAACGCTACCCGCAGGCGAACGTGACGGTGTTCATGGTCCGCGAATGGAAAGAGAAACACAGCTTCGTCGGCGAGGCGCCGAAACGCGTGCTCGTCACCGCGCCGGTCAAAGGCGTCCCGACGGAGCTCGACATCACCAACGAAATGCGCGCCGCCTGCGAGACGCTCGTCCCGCCGACGGTGGAGACGATGCTCGACCTCCTCTCGCGCGTGGAGCCGGAGTTCCAGGAACGCGTCCGCAACAACATCATCCTCTCCGGCGGCGGAGGGCTGATCCGCAATCTCTCGGAGACACTGGAAAACGCCCTCAAACAGGTCGGCGGCGGCAAAGTCACGCACATGCCGGACCCAGTCTTCGTCGGCTCCGACGGAGGTTTAGCGCTGGCGCTAGACGCGCCGGATAGTGATTGGGAAAAGCTGACGGCGTAGAGTGATTACTTTTTCTTCGGGGCGACGATTGTGTTTGCTGCCATCCGGTCCGTCGCCGTAGGCGGCCTAAGAGCCGTAGCCCCCATCTTCAGATGGGGGTTTTCGACACAGATAACCTCGTGAGCGCGCTTAAGCGCGCGAAAGAACGCCGTCTGCGATACTCGCCAAATCTTTCTTTCGCGCGCTTAAGCGCGCTCAGAAATCTTGGGCATATTCGAAAACCCCGACTGAAGCCGGGGTCTACGGTTCTTACGCCGCCTACGGCGACGGAACACGCGCATATTCATTAGGACGAAAGTCTATAACTCCTCCCCCATCTTCAGCAGCGCATTGACCGTGTTCCAGTTCCGCGCAGTTACGTTCACTCCGACTTTTTTCTCGGTCAGCGCCGCCGCGAGTTTCGAGCGGGCCATGTTCTCGGGAAAGTAGAGGTAGATCTCGCGATCGCCGAACTGCAACTCCTCGGAGGGGATCTTCAGCAACGTAAGCGCGTTCCTTCCCTTCTCCGCGACTGAGCCGGCGAGAAACGCGACGACGAGTGCGCTCGGGTTGCGATCCTCGGGAGGCAGCGGATTCGCGGCAATGACCTTGCGGAGTTCGTCCGTCGTACGCAGGATGACCTTCACCTCCATCCCGCTCTTCTTCCGGATTCCGTCTTCGATGCGGCGCGTCAACGCCGCACGATCGGGTTCATCGCTGCGGAAGACGACGTTGCCGCTCTGCAGGTACGTCTTCGCGTCGCGCAGTTTCAGAGCGTCGAATAGGGATTTCAGCTCCGCCATCTTCAGCATCTTGTTGCCGCCGACGTTCACGCCGCGGAGGAAGCAGATCCAGGTGGTCATGCGAGTAGCGTAAGCTATCGCGATGCGGCGTATCGGTCTGATTTTCGCCCTCGGCGTGGCAGTCATCGCGGCGGCAATGTCGAAGCCGGTCTCCTTCGAAAAAGACATCACGCCGATCCTCACCGGCAAGTGCCAGCCGTGCCATTTTCCGGGCGGGACGATGTACGAGAAACGCCCCTTCGACAAGCCGGCCACCATCGTGGCCCTCGGCGAGAAACTCTTCACGCGCATCAAGGATGAGAAGCAGCGCGCCGTCATTCGCGCGTACCTCGCCGAGCAGAAGCGCTGAGCTATCATTCCGTCGCTCATGGCCACCATCCCGTGCATCCGCTGCGGCGCTCAGATCGACCGTGAATTCAAAGCCTGCCCGCATTGCGGCGAACCGCTGTCGGACTTCCTTCGCGAGTACGCGGACAAACCGATCGACGGCAAATACCGCATCGTGCAGCGGCTCGGCATCGGCGGCATGGGCGAGGTCTTCAAGGTTGAGCACACCTTCCTCGGCTCGACGCGCGTGGTGAAGATCATCCGCGCGCAGATTTCGGCGAGCAGCGATGCGCATGAGCGATTCCTGCGCGAAGCGCGGATGGCCACGAAGGTGCAGCATCCGAACGTGGCCACGCTGTTCGATTTCTCCGCGCTGCCCGACGGCTCGCATTACATGGTGTGGGAGTACATCGACGGGCAGAATCTCGCGCAGGTTCTGAAACAGCGCGGAACGCTCGCGCCGCGGCATGCGGTGAGGATCGCCATCCAGGCGCTGGCCGGACTCGAAGCCATTCACCGCGCCGGAATCGTTCATCGCGACATCAGTCCCGAGAACCTGATGATCACGCAGGCCGCGGACGGTTCCGAGTTCGTCAAGATCATCGACCTCGGCGTCGCGAAAGCGGCGGAGTCGGATGTTGCGATGACGCAGACCGGCATGTTCGTCGGCAAGTTCCGCTACGCATCGCCCGACCACCTCGGCTTCATGCCCGCCGGCGAGCGCATCGACGGCCGCGCCGATCTCTATTCGCTCGGCGTCGTCCTGTTCGAGATGCTGACCGGACGCCCGCCGTTCGAGGCCACCTCGCCGCACGAATACATCATTCATCACTCGCGCGACGAGTACGCGAGCTCGCCCGATCTCGATCGGATCACCGGCAATCCCACGCTGCAGACCGTGCTCGCGCGCGCGCTCGATCGCGATCGCAACAAGCGCTTCGCCACCGCCCGCGAGTTTTCCGACGCGCTGACGGCGATCGAGTCGACACTTCCCGATGAACCGCCGGCCGTGGCGGCGCCGGTTGCCTTCGACCCCGATGCGACGATGAAAACGGAGCGCACCAGCGGCGGAAAAACGATCGCCCCGACTGCTGCCGCGGCGCCGCCGACGATCATCACATCGACGACTCCGCCGCAGCCTGTTGTCCCGTCGGTGACGCGCGAAGCAACCGTACCGGCAAGACCATCTCCTCCGCCAACGCCGCCGCCGATCGATGCACCTCCGACCGTCATCGATCCGATGCCGATGCCCGCAGCCGCGCCGAGCCGCAACACCGGCACCATCATCGCCGTCAGCGTCATCGGCCTGCTCGTCCTCGGCGCCATGGGCGCGGCCGGCGTGATGGTGTTCATGAAGTTCCGCAACACCTTCGGCGGTACGAGCACCGCGACGACGGCCAATACCGCGACCACGACCACGACGACATCGGCGACGGCAAAACCGTCGCAGACCTCGGTCGATGTCACGCCGCCCGTTTCGGTGATCGTCGATACCGCCACGACCGCCTCGGCAACGACGACGATCGCACCGGTGACCACGTCATCCGCAGCTGTCGTTCCTCCGCCGACCGCAACGCATGCGCCGGTCAAGCCGAAACCACCGGTCGTCGAAACGGCCGCGCCGGTTGAAGAGACGCCGCAGCCCGAGCCGCAGCCGGAACCCGAGCCTCCGTCATCGAACGTTCCCACCTTCCGCGAGCGTGGCGATGGCAATGCGAACGACGCCGCCATCGCGACGCTGCACCAGCAGATCGGCGGCGTCACGCGCGTTGCCCTCACCGGCGGCGACGCCGAGATGATCAACGAGTTGTCGAACGCATTGCGCGGACACGGCATCAGCGTCGGCGAAGGCGCGCCCATCGAAATCCGCTTCACCGGTTCCGTGGCCCGCCACGGCCTCGGCCGCAAGAGCCGCTCCGCGAACGCCACGGTCAAGAAGAACGGCCGGCCGATCTTCAACTACGTCATGCCGCGCGAGGAGTATCGCGTCGGCGACAGCCCCGCCGAAGCCTTCGCGCGGATTCTCACAGACGCGCTGGCGCGGTAGCAATCCGGCGCCGCCCGCGCCGCGTAACCAACTCAAATCAACGATTGGAGAGAGAGTTCATGACAGCTGATTCGCTGCACATCGATGCACCGCCGCCGCAAGCCGCAGTTCTGCAGATGCTGACCGGGATGTGGGTTGCGCAGATTCTCAGCGCCGTCGCGCAGCTCGGCGTTCCCGATCTGATCGCGGCAGGCACGCGCTCGGTCGAACATCTGTCCGACGAATGCAGCGCCGATGCGAGCGCCTTGCATCGCCTGCTCCGCGCGGCGGCGACCGTCGGTCTGGTCGTCGAGACCGCGATCGGCGAATTTGCGCTCACGCCGCTCGGCGAAACGCTTCGCGCCAACACCCCCGGCTCGCTGCGCGACTTCGTCATCGCCGAGACCGCGCCCGGCCACTGGTTGCCGTGGGGCAGGCTCGTTGACGCCGTGAAGCGCGGCAGCGGTATCTCGAAGGAAACGCTCGGCCTCGATCCGTGGGATTACTACGCCAAGAACGTCGACGAAGGACGCTGCTTCGCCCGCGGCATGAGCAACCTCTCCGCGATCGCCTCGGCTGACGTCGCGCGCGTCTACGATCCCGGCGACGCCAAACGCATCGTCGATGTCGGCGGCAGCGAAGGCGTGCTGCTTCGCGGCATCCTGAACCGCGCTCCGAACGCGCGCGGCGTTCTCTTCGACCGCGCCGACGTCATCGAAGGCGCGCGCGGCGCCGTCGCCAACAGCGGCATGGCCGATCGCATCGAAGTGGTGGCCGGCGATTTCTTCACCGACATGCCGTCCGGCGGCGATCTCTATCTCCTCAAATCGATCCTGCACGACTGGCCGGACGACAAGTGCGAAGAGATCGTGAAGAGCGTTCATCGCGGCGCAGCCGAGGGCAGCAGGCTGGTGGTGGTGGAAGGTCTATTGCCTGACACGCCGCAGCCGTCGCCGGTCACGCTGATGGACATGAACATGCTGGTGATGCTTGGCGGCCGCGAACGCACCGCCGGCGAGTACGCCGCGCTGCTGAAACGCTGCGGCTACGAAGTCGAGCGCGTGATCCCGACGGGCGGGATGTTCGGTGTGATCGAGGCGAAACGGGTGTAGCAATCCGACATTGACGCGTTCCTATGACGCCGGAGGCGTCACGTACGGTAGCCGGTGGTCCGAGCGAAGCGAGCGACCACCGGACATGCGAACGCGCCCGATTTTCCGACCGCGGCAGCGGTCGCGGAGGGAATTCACGCCGCTTGGTATCTCCTTGATCGGCATCGCCCCTCCTGCGATGTCGATTACACATGGAAAGCATCAACCCGAACATCTTTGGAAACCATCAACCCGAACTGAACCCCACCGGCTACCGTACGAGACGCCTCCGGCGACGTAAAGGCGACGCGCGCTCGAAGCAATCAACTCGCGTTGATCGGCGTCGGCGCTTCGTGGCGCAGACCGATCAGCAGCGCGAAGAAAATCGCGCGGATTTCCTGATCCGTGTACGGGCTCGGCTTGCCGGCGCGTTGCGCGACCAGGCGGTCGCGGATCATCGCCTCCGTCGCGCCGAGGAGCGCGGAGGCGATGGCCTCGTCGCTGACGTCGGTGCGGAACGTGCCGTCGCGCTTGCCGCGGTGGATGAGCACGCGCAACAGGTTTTCAAAATCGATGAAGCCCTTCGACAGCAGGATCTCCGAGCTGCCTCCGCGAATGCGGCGCCCTTCGAACAGCAGCAGATACGCGAGATCGGCGTCATGTCCAAAGGCCTCGGTGACCGTTTCGAGGACACCGGCCAGCGCCTCGCGCGCGTCGGTCGCGGCAACGACGACGCCCTGCACATGCTGATTGAGCGCGGCCCAGCAATCATTGAAGATCGCCTCGAGCAGGCCCGCCTTCCCCTTGTAGTAGCGGACGAGTTGTGACTCCGAGGTACCGGCTTCGCGGGCGATGATCGCGGTCGAGGTCTGCTCGAATCCGAAGCGGGCGAAGAGCGCTTTTCCGGCTTCGAGGAGGCGGCGGCGCGAGGTCTGAGTGTTGTCGGCGTCGACCAGAGTCATCGGAGCAGCATGGTAGTCATGCCGTACATTTCCGTCAATTACACGACCGCGAACGGGTTGCGTCGCGACCGAACATTCATGCGTGACAAATAACCTTCGCTCTATCCGGCTTCTCCATCTACACTCAGGGTCCACTTTCGGGGTCCACCGGAGAACAGGATGAATTGCATCAAAGCTGCGGCACTCGCCGTCATGTTGTCGTTTGCCGCCGCTGCGCGGGCGGATACCTTTAACGTTACAAATACCGCCGACTCCGGACCTGGTTCTCTTCGCGACGCAATCGCCCTCGCGAACGCGACTCCCGGCAGTGACTTCGTCAATTTTACGGTGACGGGGGTTCTCACACCGGCGACGCCGTATCCCGCAACCGTTGGGAAAGTCTCCATCGACAGCAACACGCCACCGCTCATCCATGTGGTTCCGCTCGTCGAGATCGATGCATCGGCTCTTTCTGCGCCCGTTTTCCGCCTCAGCTCCGGTTCGTCTCTTTTCGGCTTCGCGATTCATGGCGATCAGGCCGCGGCCATCGAAGCGGGCGACGGCGCGTTCATCGGCAAGTGCTTCATCGGAACGGACGGCAGCGGCAGCACGGCGATGCCGAACGCCACCGGCATTCTGGTGACCGGTAGCGACGTGCGGCTCGTCTCCAACCTCATCTCGGGCAACGCGGTCGGCATCGAGATGACGGCCACCGCGGGCGGCACGTCGATCTACGACAATCGGATCGGCCTTTCCAACTCCGGGACGTACGCGATTCCGAACGGCATCGGTGTCAATGTCAGCGGCAATGCGTCGTCGACCGGACTGGAGATCGGCATCCTCGGACTTCCGAACGCCATCTCCGGCAACACCGGCGCGGCGATCCGCATCGCGTCCTTCAACGCCGTGACGATCACGGGCAACTACATCGGTACGGCCGACTACACCGGCAAGGCCATGGGCAACGGCGGAAGCGGGATCGAGTTGTCCGGCAGCAGCAACTGCAGCATCAAGGAAAACGTCATCGCCAACAACGCTGGTACGGCGATCTGGATCGGAGGCGGCGCCGGCGCGCAGAACCACAACCTGATTTCGAAGAACACGATCATCCGCAACGGCTTCGGAATCGATCTCGGAGACACGCGCAACGGACACACGGCCAACGATTCACTCGACGGCGACAATGGCCCGAACGCGCTCCAGAACCATCCCGTCATCACGCTGGCGGTCGACAACAACACGGTGCCGACGCCGTCGGCGACCGTCACCGGCACGTTCTCCTCCGCTCCGAACTCTTCGTACGCGATCGAGTTGTTCGTCAGCCCGAATTGTCTGAGCGGCGATTACGGTGCGGCAGACACGTACCTGACCACGCTGGACGTGACCACCGACAGCAACGGCAACGCCTCTTTTTCCCAAACGTTCGGTTCCGTGTTGCCCGGCATGGGCATCTCCGCGACGGCCACCGACGCGCAGAACAACACCTCGGAGCTTTCGAACTGCGTCGCCGTCAGTACACACGGAAAGTTTCGATTCGCCGAGAATGCGCCGATCAGTGTTGCGGAAACGTCCGGCAGCGTCGCCGTTACGGTGTTGCGCGTCGGCGGCGCCGTGGGTACGGCGACAGTGCACTACGCCACGGCGACGGCCACGCAGGCCGGTTTCTACAGCGCCACTTCCGGTCAGGACTACGCGCCGGCGTCCGGAACCCTGACCTTCGCCGACGGCGAGACGTCGAAGACCTTCACCATCTCCATCCTCGACGACAAGATGTACGAGACCAACGAGATCTTCGACATGGCTCTGTCGAATCCGACGGGCGGGGCGGTTCTCGATTTCCCGCCCACATTGCGCGTCTACATCCTCGATGACGAGACGCAGTCGAGGATTTCCATCGCCGACACGCCTGTGACGGAAGGCAACAGCGGAACGACCCTCGCGCATGTGCCGGTCACCATCAATCCTCCGGCCGGCTTTCCGGTGACCGTCACGTTCGCGGTGGGGAGCGGCGAGTCGGCCACGGCCGGCGAGGATTACAAGCCGTTCTCCGGCAGCCTGACCTTCCAGCCGGGCGAGGGAACGAAAACGATCGACATTCCGATCGTCGGCGACACGAATTACGAGTTGAACGAAGTGTTCGGCGTCGCGCTCGTGGCGGCCACGCCGGAGCAGGACGTGATGATCGCGAACTACGGCGCGCACGTGACCATCGTGAACGACGACGTCGGCAAGGTCCTTTGCACGCCATCCGTTTCCGTGGTCGAGGGAGCATCCGGATCGTTCCCCCTCGCCGAGATCACGTGCACGCCTGATTCGCCATTCGCCGGCGGCGTCCACTACATCACCGCGAATGGGACAGCTGGTTACGACGACTACACGTTCAGCAGCGGCTCGATCGTCTTCAACCCGGGGATTTATTTTGGCCAGCAGAAATTCACGGTTCCGATCGTCGGCGATAACACGGTCGAGCCGAACGAACAATTCGTGATCAATCTTCGCGCGGAACCGGCGCAGGGCTGGAACTTTGTCGTTGAGCCAGCGGTCATCACCGTGACCATTCTCAACGACGACACGCCTGGCGTCGTGCGTTGCACGGACGGTTTCGCGACCGAGGGGAACGGCGGGACAAAGGATGTAACGATTACCTGCACCTCGCCGACGCGCATCGCCGGAACGATCGACTACGCAACGGCGGACGGCACCGCCACCGCGGCCGACTATGGCAAGACCAGCGGCACCCTGACGTTCGACAACGAGACCGCGAAGTCCTTCACCGTTCCGGTCTTCGGCGACAAGGAAGTCGAGCCCGACGAGCAGTTCACGGTCCATTTCACGGCGCATCCGAGCACGAGCCTCCCCTTCACGATGGATCGCGACTCTTCCGTCGTGACGATCATGAATGACGACGAGCAGCCGCCGCGCGGGAATCTCGTCCTCGCGCCGCCGCACGTGGTCGTTACCGTCGGCGACACCGCGCAGGTTCGCGCCATGATCGAGCCGCCATTCGGCGATCCGGTCACGCTCGCCGTCGTCACGCAGGACCCGTCGATCGCCGACGTTCCGTCCGCGGTCATCGTCGCGCCTCACCAGCCTGCCTTCGTCACGGTCACGGCGAAGAAACGCGGAACGACGGCGGCCACGGTCAGCGCGGGATCCGACCTCGTGGCAGTGTTGTTCATCGACGTGACGGACGGCCCGCCGTCGCTCAAGTCGGTCTCCCCCGCTACCGGTCCGACCCTCGGCGGCGCCGTAGCGCTTCACGGCGCGAATTTGTCCTCGGGATGCACGGCATGGTTCGGCGGCGTCCAGGCCACTTCCGTTGCTGCCAGCGCCACGACCGCCACGGTCGCGGCGCCGCCCCATGAGGTAGGAAACGTCGATGTCGCAGTGACCTGCGGGTCGTCAACGGTGACGTTGCCGCAGGCATTCACCTACGTTCCCGTACGAGGTCGCGCCGCACGCCATTGACCGCTCCGGCGCAACGGAAAAATGCCGGAGGAGCACTATGCTTCCCCGGCACTCACGGCGGCTGGTTTGTCCAATCCAGTGCCGCCGTGAACTGCCCAACTGCAATGACTTCCTGCTGTTGAGTCGTTCACGGCGGCGGAAAAAATACAGAGCGATTACTTCTTCGCGCTCGGTGCGCGGAGCGGGAACGGCGGACGGACGTCCTTCTGCGGCGGATGTTCGGCCAGTTGCTTCATGGCTACGTCGATGGCGCGCTCCAGCTGCGGATCGCGGCCGGCGATGATGTCGGCGGGCGTCTGCTCGACGTCGATGTCCGGCGGAACGCCTTCGTTTTCGACGACGAAGCCTTCCGGAGTCCAGATGCCTAGGTTCGGGGCGGTGATCTGGCCGCCGTCCATCAGCGTGGGAAATCCGAGGATGCCCACGAGGCCGCCCCACGTCCGTTTGCCGACCAGCGTTCCGAGTTGCAGCTTGCGGAACATCCACGGCAGCAGATCGCCGCCGGAGCCGGCAGTCTCGTCGATCAGCATCACCTTCGGGCCCTGGATCGAGGCCAGCGGCGTTTTCAGATCGGCGCCGTAGCGCATGGCCCAGTGGCTGATCATCGGACGGCGGAGGATGTCGATGTAGTAGTCGGCCACGCTGCCGCCGCCGTTGTGGCGTTCGTCGACGATGATGGCCTCGCGGTCCGCCTGCGGGAAGAAGTAGCGCTTGAAGTAGGTGTAGCCGGCGCCCGCAGTATTCGGCACATACACGTACGCGACGCGCCCGTTCGTGGCCTCGGTGACCTTGCGCAGGTTGCCTTCCACCCAGTCGCGGTTGCGCAGGTTCGACTCGTCTTCAATCGGAACGACTTTGACGACGCGCGAGCCGCTGCCGTCGGCGTTCGGTCCGACCGTCAGCTCGACGATGCGTCCCGCGGTCTGTTCGAAGCGGCTGTAGAGATCCTCGGGATACTTGAGATCGTGGCCGTCGACGGCGAGAAGATACTCCCCTGCTTTGACGTCGACGCCCGGCTCGGTGAGCGGCGAGCGCAGTTCCGGATTCCAATTGAGACCGCCGAATACTTTCGCGAAGCGATAGCGTCCGTTTTCGACTTTGTAGTCGGCGCCGAGGAGGCCGCCCGGAACGGCTTCGACGTCCGCAAGCGAATCGCCGCCGCCGAGGCGGTGATGGCCGACGGAAAGCTCGGAGGACATCCACATCATCACGCGGTTGAGATCCTGGCGAACGGCGAGATCGGGCAGGAACGCGGAGTACTTGGCGCGCATGGCGTTCCAATCGGCGCCGTGCATGTTCGGGTCGTAGAAATAGTCGCGATTGATGCGCCACGCTTCGTCGAAAATCTGCCGCCACTCGGCGCGCGGATCGATCTTGACCTGCAGCCTGTCGGTGGCGAGCTTGAACTTGGACAGATCGAGCTTGTCGCCGACATCGACGAGCGAGAAGCCGTCTTTGGCGATCAGCATGCGCTTGCCGTCGGCCGAGAGGTCGAAGCCGTCGACCTTTTCGAGGAGCGTGTCTTCCTTGCGCTTCTCGAGATCGAAGCGCATCAGGTTGTTTTCTTCGGGTCCGAAGCGATTGAAGCCGGCGGATTTGAGATAGAAAATCTGGCCGGTCTTGCCGGCCTGCAGCGCGTCGTAGCCGCCCTGCTTCGGCGGCAGCGCCACGATGCGCTGCGTGAGTCCGTCGAAATCGACGACGACGGTGACCTTCTTCGACGCCGCGCTCTTCTTGTCCGCGCTCGCTTTTTCGTCGGCCGGCTTGTCGCTCGACTTCGTCTCCGGTTTCATCGCCGATTCGTCGGCGGACTTCGCCGCTTCTTCGTCGCTCTCTTTCGCGATCGGCGAGACGACGCCTTTCGGCAGGACGGCGAGGTAGATCGACTGCGTGGCGCGAAGATCGGCGTTCGACTGCGCGAACCAATCCTCGACCGGACCGGCATCGGTCGACGCCAGGAAGTAGAGGTACTTGCCGTTCGCGTCGAAGACCGGCTGGCTGGCGTCCGTGTACGGATCGGTGAGCGGATACGACTTCTTCTCGCCGATCGAATAGAGGTAGATGCGGTTCATGTACGTCGGCGTGTTGCGCGTGTAGGCCAGCCATTGCGAATCGGGCGACCAGTTGTGATTGAGCACGCGCACGGGGCCGTAGAGAACGTCGCTCGATACTTTATCGGTGGCTCCCGACGCGACGTCGGTCACGTAGATCGAGCGCGAGTTGTCGGCGAAGCTGATCTTCTTCGAATCGGGCGACCACTTCGGATCGTCGTAGAAACCGTTGCCGTCGATCTTGATCTCGCGCGGCGTTCCCTTGCCGTCCTGATCGCCGACGTAGAGGCGGTACTCGCCGCTGCGGTCGGAGAACCACGCGATCGACTTGCCGTCCGGCGACCAGGCCGGCGAGCGATCGTTCGACGCGGTGGTAGCGGTGAGGTTGCGATCGTCGCCCTTCTCGCGGGGCACGGTGAAGATGTCGCCGCGAAATTCGAACGCGGCGCGCGCGCCCGACGGCGAGATGGCGGTGTTGCGGATGTACTTCTTTCCCTTCACGAAGCGCGGCAGCGTCTCGACGAGATCCGCCGCGACGCCGACTTTCACGCGATTGCTGGTGCCCGTTTTCGGATCGAGCAGATGGAGATAGCCCGCCTGTTCGTAGATGACCTTGCCGGCACCAGCGGTCGCGTTCACGATCGGGAAGTCGGAGTGATTGGTGATCTTCGCGACCTTCTTCGTGGCCGGATCGTAGCTGTAGATGTTGAACTCACCGTCGCGGTCGGAGCGGAAGTAGACCTTTCCATCGAGCCACATCGGATCGGTGTCGTTGCAGCGCCCGGCCGGCTGCGGCACGTGCTCGGTCGCGTACGTGGCGGTGTCGAAGATGACGAGATTCGAGAACTGGCCGCCGCGATAGTGCTTCCATTCGTTGAAGGCGTCGCCCAACGGGACGTAGACGATCTTCTTTCCGTCAGCCGAGTAGACCGCTTTGGCCGCATGTGGAATGGGAAGCTTGGTGGCCATGCCGCCGCCGACCGGCACCGTGAAGAGCTGGACGTAGCGGCCTGTGTAAACCTCGCGCGGCGAGGTGAAGAGCACGTTGGCGCCGTCCGGCGTGAATCCGAGCGCAACATCCGCCCTCGGATGCCACGTCAGTCGCTTCGGTACGCCGCCCTCGGACGGCACGACGTAAACGTCGGTGTTTCCTTCGTAGCGGCCGGTGAAGGCGATCCACTTCCCGTCCGGCGAAAAATGCGGACCGGCCTCGATGCCGGGATGCGACGTCAGCCGCCGTACGCCGCTGCCGTCGAGGTTCGCGACCCATAGATCGTTCGCGTATCCGAACGCGATCCGGTCGCCGCTGACGGCCGGTTCGGAAAGGAGTCGTGTGTCGTGAATGTCGACCGCGAGCAGCGGAAACGCGGACAGAACGATGACGAACCACAGCAATACACGCATGCGCATCGATAGCTCCTGCAAGGTGGGATGGACGGCCGCGCGACTGTAGCGCGAAAGCGACGGCCGGTAAAATGACGAAATGGCAAACGCCAATCCCGACAAGATCCTGGCGCTCGTCCGCAAAATCTGCCTCGGCATGCCGGACACCGAGGAGAAGATCGCGTGGGGCGAATCGACGTGGCGCGTGCACGGAAAGCTCTTCGCGATGTTCTCCAACAACCATCACGGCGACGGCCGCATCGCCGTCTGGTGCAACGCGCCGCCCGGCGCGCAACAGGATCTCGTGGCGGCCGATCCTGAACACTTTTTCGTCCCGCCGTACGTCGGCGTCGGAGGATGGATCGGAATCAACATGAACACGCCGCTGCCGAAAGGCGCGCTCGCCGCGATCCTGGAGCAGGCGTATCGCACGACCGAGGAAAAACGGTCCGCTACGAAACGCCGGCGCGCAGCAAAGCGATAAATCTCTCCGAGTCGCGAACCCGAGGGACGTTGTTGAACATCACGTACGCATCGCCCTCGGCTGGCAACTTCGCGATCAGCGTGCGAAGTTGATCGTCGGTGTAGACGCTGTACGCGCTGCCGATGCCGTGCAGCCGCCAGTACGTCAGCGGCTGTGGAACCGCATCGCGATCGAATGGATCGACGACGTGGGTGAGATCGAGATCGCGGCATAGCTCCGCGATGACCGAATCGGGCCACGGACCGCGAGGCTCCCAAAGGAAGCGGACGCCCTCCGGACGTTCCACCGCGGCGAAGAACTTCCGCATGTTGGCGATGTTCTCCGGCTCCGCGCGAAAGCTGGCCGGACATTGGAACAGGATCGCCGTCGCGCGCAGCAGGCGCGCGCACGCGAGCGTGGTCTGCCACGCCTTCATCACCACCGGCGTCGTCTGAAATGCGCCGCATTGCGCGCGTTCGGCGTCCGTCAACGGCGTACGCAGCCGGCGGTAGGTGCGGCTCGTCGATCGATGCGTGACCAACTGCCAGGCCTTGATCGTGAATTCGAAGTCATCGCCGGCCTGTTCGCGCCAGCGGACCATCGTGCGCGGCGCGGGTGGCTCGTAGAAGGTCTGCTGCACCTCCAGGACCGGAAACGTTTCGAAGTATTCGCGCGCGCCGATGGTGAAGCCGCAGAGGCCGACCTTGATCACATCGCGCTTACGCTTCAGCCCCCGTGCCATGAATCGCAGCGTTTGCGTCGCGCATCAGCTCATCGAGGTCGAACGGTTTCGTGATGATTTTCGCGATGCGCTCTTTCGGCAGGCGCCGAAGGATGTCCGGCGCGGCGGCGGTCATGACCAGGATCGGCGGCTTATCCTCGCCGCGCGATTGCAGATGGGCGATGACGCCGATGCCGTCGACGCGCGGCATCATCAGATCGAGCACGAGCAGGTCGTAGCGATTCTGTTCCAGCTGCGCGATGGCGTCGGCGCCATCGAAGGCGGTCGACACGTCGTAACCCTGACGCACCAGAACGCGCGCAACGAGCATGCGGATGGCGGGATCGTCGTCGGCCACGAGGACGCGCAGGCCGGCACCTTCGTCATTTTTCGTCACGGCCGCGAAGTGTAAATCGAAAGCGTCTTTACGACTCGCGATCTTTCAGCGGCAGCTTCTTCAACTCCTGCAACGTGATGCGGAGGACGCTGCCGAGGGTGAAGCCTTGCGGGAAGCAATGCGGGATGCGCACGCCGGCGCCGCTCAGCTCCAGAAAATCGAGCGGCGGTTTGCGGCGCGCGAGGACGAAGACCAGTTTGCGCGGGAGATCTTCGCGGTCGTCGGCGTTGAGGTGCAGCGGCTGGAGGTAGTAGCCGAAGTGCATCGTGCGCAGCGCGGGCACGCCGCCGGCGAATTCGGGGAGCGTGACGCTGAGGCCGAGGGCGCCGAAGATCCAGTTTTCCTGCGCGAACTCGCCGCGCCAGAAATCTTCCTCGTCCGTGGTGAGATGTTCGAGCCGCATCAGCGCACGCGGTCGATGAAATCCGCGAATCCGTCGCGGCCGGGATAGCCGCGAATCTGGTCGCGAGGCTGGCCGTCCGCCGCCGCGATGACGACGGTCGGAAACGCATTGACGCGGTAACGATCCATCAGTTGCTGCACGGCGGGCTCGTTGCTGCCGTCTTCACGCTGCCGGTCGATGACCTTCACGGCGATGTAGCGGTTGTTGATCTTCTCGGCCAGCGCGGCGTCCATGAACACTTCGCGTTCGAGCAGATGGCATGGGCCGCACCATGCGGCGGAGAACTCGTAGAGGATCGGCCGGTTCGAGCGCGACGCGGCGGCTGAGGCGAGCTCGATCGGAGTCCAGCGCACGAGCCCCTTGGCGGAAGTCCCGCTCACGACGTCCGTATCGCTCTTCACCGGATACTTGATCGAAACCACGCGCGCAACGATCAACAGCGCCGTCAGAATGACCAGCCAGAGCGGAAGCGCGCGTTGCTTGGTGCGGTCGAAGGTCAGGTTAGTCGGCACCGTATGGAACCTCCCGGCGCGAAAAAATCACGCAGGCCAGCAGCAGCGCGGCCGAGGCGTTGCAGAGCATCATCAGGATCCAGTTGCGGTCGAACGGAACGGACGGATTGTCCGGAAAGAGATTGCGGCGGACCGCAGCGAATCCCTCGAGGAAACCGGGATGCGCACGCAGAAGCGCGCCGATCTTTCCCATCTCCCCGCTCACGGCGCTCTTCATCATGCTCAACAGGCCGAAGAGCATCGAAGAAAAAATCTGTGCGCCGAGGTAGATGCCGACGTTCACGTACGAACGCGAGAAGCTGCCGAAAAACGCGAGCAGCGAACAGACCAGCAGCACTTCGAGTGCGGCCACGAGCATCGTCGCCAGCGCGTTTCGCCACGAGATCGAAGTGCCGGTGATGATGCGTCCGGCGACGTCGCTCGCGAAAATGACGATGACGGCCACCCAGATCGCCAGCACGACGCCGGCGACGCGCGAGACGAGATACGTCGAGCGTCCGACCGGTTTGCTGAGGATGAGTTGCAGCGTCCCTTTCGAAAACTCCGGTCCGATGAGCTGGCAGCCAGCGATGAGCGTGAAGAGGCTGATCATTTCGTAAGGCGCCTGCGACGGCGCGCCGACGGCGGACATGGTCACGACGATGACGATCAGGACGAGCAGCGCGGAGATGTATCCGAGGTGCGCGAAATGCCGGCGCAGCGTTTCTGCGATGACGACGAAACTCACGCTTCACCTCGGAAAATCGATTCGAGATCGGCGGTGCGGCGCCGGACGTCGATGACGCCGGCGCCCGTCCCGACAATGCTCGACACGAGTTGCGCAATGTCTGTCTCGGAGGCGACGTTTGCGATGATCACGTCGTTCTTCGGCGGGATGCCGGTCGCGTTCGCGACGGTCGCAAGATCGTACGAACCGGCCAACAGCGTGACGACGATCGTGATCGTCGCGATTTCGCGCAGCGCTTCATCGCGCGAGATGACGCCATCCTTGAGAAACAGAACGCGATCGCAGACTTTCTCGATCTCGGCCAGTTGATGCGAATTCAGCAGCACTGCCGCGCCACGCGCTTTCTCCTCGGCGATCAGATCGCGCACGAGAAAAACACCGTTCGGATCTAGACCGGACGTCGGCTCGTCGAGAAAAAGAAAATCGGGATCGAGCATCAGCGCCTGGGCCATGCCGATGCGCTGCAGCATGCCGCGCGAATATTGCGAGAGACGCTTGTCAGCGGCGTCGGTGAGGCCGAGCCGCTTCAACAGCTCCTCGACGCGCCCGTCGACGCGATCGCGCGGAACGCCGGCCAGGCGGGCCATGTAGCGGAGGAATGCGCCGCCCGAGGCGCGGCGATCGAAGTTCATGCGCTCGGGAACGAATCCGGTGCGGCGGCGGACGTCGAGATCGTCGTTCGAGCGGCCATCGATCGTGATCGAGCCGGTGTCGGCGTTGAGGAAGCCGACGATGCACGACATCAGCGTCGTCTTGCCCGCGCCGTTGGGACCGATCAGGCCGACCACCTCGCCCGGCGCGATGGTGAGGTCGACGCCTTTCAGCACTGGCCGCACTTTGCCCATCGGGCGATACGCTTTGGTGAGCGCCTCGACGCGGATGCCGTTCATTGCTGGAGCTTCCGCAATCCGGCCACGATCTCGTCGATCTTCGAGCGATGAAATGTGTCGATGGTTCGCTGCAAATCATTTTCGGACGTGGCCGAGAGGTCTTCGTTGTAGACCTTCTTCAGCGCGCCGGCGAGGTAGACCTTGGTTTCGATGCGCCAGTTCGGACGCGCGAAAAATTCAGTCTGCACGGTGAGCTTTTTCGGACCGATGTCGAACGCGTCGAGGCGTCCCATGGGCGCGTTCTGCGGATCGGGCATGTCCGCCGATGATAGCAGGGCGGCTGTTTGCACAAGGGAGACGGTTCACGCGGAGACGCCGAGACACGGAGGGAGAAAGGCTCAATCTCCGCGTCTCCGCGCCTCCGCGTGAAAAGCCTTTGAAATCACGCAAACAACCGCGCCGCGTTGTCCCACAGAATCTTGCGCTCGACATCGGCGCCGAGTCCGAGGGCGAGAAAGTCATCGACATTCTTCCGCGGCGACACCACACCCGGCGATGGCCAGTCGGTGCCCCAGAGGATCTTGTCCGCGAGGTCGGCCACGCGCGGAACGTAGCGCAACAGCGCTTTGGGCGGGATGCCGGAGATGTCCAGCCGCACGTTCGCGTGGCGGCGCGCCAGGAAGAAGGCGGTCTCGCCATACAGCGGACGGCCTGCATGCGCGAGGATGATCGGCAGGCGCGGAAAGTCGTTGGCCACGTCGTCGATCGGCATCGGATCGGCGAAAACGTTGCGGGCGCGCGGAAAGACCGACGTACCGGTGTGAAACATCACCGGAACCTGCCGCTCTTCACATTCGCGATAAATCTCCGCGAGCTGCCACAGCTCGCCGAGGTATGCGTTCGGCGAGAAAAGCTGGTGCGGCGGATGGATCTTGATCATGCGGATGCCGAGGTCGAGGACGCGGCGGATTTCATCGCGCACGTTCAGCTCGTGCAGCGGATTCACGGAACCGACCGGCAGCAAACGGTCGCGGTGATCGCGCGTGAAATTCGCGATCCAGTCGTTCGTCTCGCGCGTGAAGCCCATCACGTCCGGCGACACATAGTTGATGCAGCAGATCTTCTCGACCCTTTCGGCATCGAGAAAGCGGACGACGTTGTCTGCCGACGCCAGCACGACCTTCGCATTCGCGTGCGATGGATCGGCCAGCATCGACATCACCTCCGGCTTGAGCATCTCCCACGGCTGGATGTGAACGTGAACGTCGAAAACGCGCATGGCGGCATTATGCCGTCGCGAGCACTTGTGCGGCGCGTTCGAGCGCGACGTCGAGCGACTTGGCGAGATTCCGGCGTCCGCCAAACAGCTCCAGCTTCCGCGCGCGGACGATCGCGCGGAGCGGCTGCTGGCGAATCTCGGTCAGGATCATGGTCGTGCCGTCGTGGCGGCACTTCTTGGCCATCTGCTCGAGCGCGTGAATGCCGGTTGCGTCGATGGCCGGCACGTTGCGCATACGAAGGATGAAGACCTTCGGCGGCTCGGCGATCTCGTTCAGCACCGCTTTGATCTTATCCGCGGCGCCGAAGAAAAACGGGCCGTTCACCTCGTACACCTCGACGCCGCGCGGAATCTCGTGGCCGGAGACGATTCGTTTTCCGCGGCGCGACTCCGTGATCTCACCGGGATCCTCATTCGGATCGCGGATTTCGCTGCTCACGCCTTCGACGTAGGTCATGTCGCTCATCCGCTTCATGAACAACAGCGCCGCCACGACGATCCCGACCTGCACGGCCACGGTGAGGTCGACGAAAATCGTCAGCGCGAAGGTGAGGATCAGCACGACCAGATCGCTGCGCGGCGCGCGAAGCAGGCCGGCGAACGATTGCCATTCGCTCATGTGATACGCGACCACGACGAGGATGGCCGCGAGCGCGCAAAGCGGAACCATGGCCGCCCATCTGCCGAGAAAAATCAGGATCAGCAGCAGCGTGATGGCGTGCATCATGCCGGCCAGCGGCGTCCGTCCGCCCGTGCGGATGTTCGTCGCGGTGCGTGCAATCGCGCCGGTTGCCGGAATGCCGCCGAACAGCGGCGAGGCGATGTTCGCCACCCCCTGCGCCACCAGTTCCATGTTCGATTTGTGGCGCGTGCCGATCATGCCGTCGGCGACGACGGCTGACAGCAGCGACTCGATCGCCGCCAGCAGCGCCACCGTCAACGCCGGCGAGAAGAGCTCCTTCATCTGCGACCACGGAACCGACGGCAGATGCGGCGCCGGCAGCGACGACGGCACGGCGCCGAATCGCGTCCCGATCGTCTCCACGGGCAACTTGAAAATCTGTACGACAGCCGTCGCCAGAAGCATGGCCACGAACGGCGCGGGGATCACGTGCGAGATGCGCGGCCAGACGATCAGCACGATCAACGTCCCGATCCCCAGCAACGCCGTCGGCACATTGATGGAGCGGATGTGCTCCGCGTACGCGGTCCACTTCTCCATGAAGTCGGCCGGGACGGCGCCCATCTTCAATCCGAGAAAATCTTTGAGCTGGCTGGAGAAGATGATCACCGCGATGCCGGACGTGAATCCGGTGATGACGGGATACGGGATGAATTTGATCAGCGCGCCCATGCGCGCCAGGCCGAGGATGACCAGGATCACGCCGGCCATCATGGTGATGACGACGAGACCGTCGTAGCCATACTTCGTCACGATGCCGTAGACGATGACCACGAACGCGCCGGTCGGTCCTCCGATCTGGACGCGGCTGCCGCCGAGTGCGGAGATCAGAAACCCGGCGATGATGGCGGTGTAGAGGCCGCGCTCGGGCGGAACACCCGAGGCGATGGCAAACGCCAATGCGAGCGGCAGAGCGACGATCCCGACCACCACTCCGGCGATCAGATCGCGCATCAACCGCTCGCGCGTGTATCCCTCACGAAAACAGACGACGGATTTGGGAACGAACAAGGACGAGGCGAATTATAGGTGGTGTGGCACAGACACTCTTGTCTGTGCTTTGGCGAGTTGCAGCGGCTGAAATTGATATCCCGTTTCTTTCTCAGCCTGCCGCGAGCTCACAAAAGCACAGACAGGAGTGTCTGTGCCACACTTTTACGACGAGATGCGGAACGTTACGGTCAGATTGAAGATCGTGTCGATCGCGGTTCCGTGCAGCGATCCCGGCGCGAACTGCCATTGCTGGACGGCATCGAGCGCGGACTGATTGAACATCGGCGATGTGCTGCGCAGAACATTTGCCTGACGCACGCGGCCGGTTTTGTCGATGACGCATTCGACGATGACCATGCCGTTCATCCGCGCGTTGATGGCAAGCTTCGGGTAAACCGGCTGCACGCGGCTGAGAACGACCGGCGCCTTCACGTCGCCGCCAACAGGCAGCGGCACGTCGGGAACGTCAGCAACCGTCGTGGTCGCAGGCGGACCATCGACGCCGATGCCGTGAGGCACGCCCCAGGGCACACCCTGCGGCTGATCGGAGCCGGTGTCGTTGCTGTTCGCCGAGAGATCACCGGTGGTGGTCGTTGTCGCAGTGGACGCTTCGACGTGATCAGGCACCGTTCTCGGCGCCGTGTCCACCGAAGGAATTGTGGTCTTGTCTTTTACCGGCGCGGGCGGCGTGGACTGTTTGTGTCCGCCGTTGGGAACGCCGAGAGCCGGAGGAACCTGCACCGGCATCGCGAAAACCGGGATCGCGTACTCCTTCGGCGCGAAGCGGGGGAACTCGATCGTGCGGATGCCGTTGGCGATGATGGCGGCGACGACGAGCACGTGGAATGCGAACGACGCCGTCAGCAATCCCACCCGCTTCTCCGCAACGACCTCGGCATGTATGACAGATGTCTCGAACATGGTGTCCTCCCTATGGCTCCGTTGGATTCGGGAGGTTTGCAATTCGAAACTGCGGGCTGAAACGGAACGGTGAATACGTCAGTGCACGAACTTGCGCCGATTACGGATGTAGTCCGCGAGGATGTACTCACCGAGTCTGTCAGGCGATGAATAGAACGCGCGGCCGCGATTGATCTTCGAGAGCTGCTCGACGAAGTTCACCAGCATCGGATCTGTCGCCAGCATGAACGTCGTGATCGGGATGTTCGCGCGGCGGCAGCGGTCCGCTTCTTCCAGCGTCCGGTTCACGATCTTCATGTCCAGGCCGAACGAGTTCGTGTACAGCATCCCGTTCTCTGTCAGCGCCGAGGGCTTGCCGTCGGTGATCATGAAAATCTGCTTGTTGTTGTGCTTGTGCCGCCGCAGGATGCGCTGCGCCAGCTCCAGGCCGGCTTTCGTATTCGTGTGAAACGGCCCAACCTGCACGTACGGAATCTCGGAGATCGGCACTTCCGTGGCCTCATCGCCGAACAGCAGCACGTCGATCGAATCCTTCGGATACTTCGTCAGGATCAGCTCCGTCAGCGCCAGCGCCACTTTCTTTGCCGGCGTGATGCGGTCCTCGCCGTACAGCACCATGGAATGCGAGATGTCGATCATGACCACCGTCGCGCAACTCGAGTTGTGCTCGGTCTCAAACACTTCCAGATCGTCCTCGGTCATCAGAATCGCGTCCGCCGGATCGGTGTGCTTCATGGCGTTCTGCAGCGAACGGATGGAATCGATCGACATCGGATCGTCGCCGAACTGGTACGGCCGCGTCTCCGTCAGCCGCTCCGTCCCCTGCCCCGCGTTGGCGACCGAATGCGAGCCGGTCAGCGATTTCTGCAGGCCGCCGAAGATCTCATCGAGCGCATCGTGGCGAATCTGCCGCTCTCCGCCCGCGCCGAGGACGACGTTGCCCTCGGCGTCCTGCCCGATGACGTTCTCTTCCATCAGCCGCGCGAAAAACGCCTCGAGATCGATGTTCGGATCGATGTAGCCGCGATCCTGCAGCGCACGCATCCACCGCATCGCCTCATCGACGTCGCCGCCGCTTTGAAGCAAAAGATGATTGAAGAGCCGGCGCAAACCCATCTCGGACAACAGCTGCCGAATGAGCTCGGGATCAAGGTAGGAGTACCGGTGGCGCATGGGGGTCTGAGAAGTGAGCGGCGATTTACACGATTGTCATCCTGAGGCTGCCGGAGGCGCGTAGCCGAAGGCGGAGACGCCGGAGGACGGCGAAGGATCTCAAGTTGCGCGACCTGCGCTGAAAACCCGGTTTCAGCAACTGCAGCGCATCTTGAGATCCTTCGCCGTCCTGCGCCGCTCCGCGCTTCGCGCTCCACGGCTCCGGCGACTCAGGATGACAAGCCCTCTTCACACTTCACTCTTCTTGTTCAATCTCGCAATCCACTTCGCAATGGTCGGATTATTCGGCAGCATCTCGCGTGCTTCCTCCAGCGCCGCCAGCGCCTCGGCGGTGCGATCAAGAACCAGCAGGATCTGGACGCGAAGCTCGACCATGTTCTGGTAGAGATGAAAATCCGTAGCGTCCTGCTTCGGCAGCAGCGACAGCCCTCGGTTCACGAACTTCAGCGCGACGTCGGGTTTCGAATCGTTGAGCGCGTCGGCCGCGAAACGATGCAGCATCCGAGGTGAGTCGCCGAGGAACGACTTCGCGTCGACGAAATGCGCGAGCGCCTCGCGAACGATCGCATCCTGATCGGGAAACCACCCGTCGCGAATCATCCGATCGATCTGCCGCGACAGCTCGCCAGGAATCTCGGCCGTGACTTTTGGCATGCGCGACGTGATTGTATCTGCTCGGCCGAAGTGTGAAGGGTGAAGAGTGAAGAGTGAAAAAAGGCATGGTTCTTTTCACTCTTCACTCTTCACTCTTTCATTTCACCGTCCGCAGCACGTTGAACTTCATCATTTCCTGGAAGGTGATGGTCGAGTCGAGATCTTCGCGCGCGAGGCGGAGCGACTGGTGCAGCCCCTCGAGGATCATCTCCATCCAAAACGCCAACTCGCGATCGTGGCGCGGCTGAACATACTTTTTCGCCGTCTCGACGAGCTTCGGAACGCGCTTCAATTCGGCAAAGTACGCCTCGAACGGCTGCTCATCCGACAGCGTGATTTTGTTGCCTTCGACGAACCAGCCGAGGATGGCGTCGTAGTTCGGTTCCGCCGGCGCCGGGGGCTGCTCTGCCTGACGTTGCGGACGCTGGTGGTGCTTGCGATTGCGGCGGCCGGCAAAGTCGTCGTCGACAT
>Ga0157369_10002111_pt1 | contig 23970 bp, 26 predicted proteins | sample C25metaG_FD_113461 | JGI IMG/M metagenome (GOLD analysis project Ga0157369, IMG submission 113461) | Corn rhizosphere microbial communities from Kellogg Biological Station, Michigan, USA - C2-5 metaG | ecosystem: Host-associated > Plants > Roots > Rhizosphere > Soil | place: USA: Michigan... | reverse complement strand
GGAGCGTGGCCATCGATCCGTCGTGGCCCGTGTTCATCGCCGCCAGAAGGTCGAAACACTCCTGGCCGCGAATTTCGCCGAGGATGATGCGGTCAGGACGCATACGCAGGGCGTTGATGACGAGGTCGCGGATGGTGATCGCCCCTTGGCCCTCAAGGTTTGGCGGACGGGTTTCGAGCGGCAGCCAGTGCGGCTGCTGGAGCCGAAGTTCGGCCGCGTCTTCGATCGTGATCACGCGCTCGCCGGGGTCGATCATCTTCGACAGTGCGTTGAGCATCGTCGTTTTACCCGAGCCGGTACCGCCCGAGATGATGACGTTCATTCGGGACGCGCCGGCGATCTTCAGCACCGTCGCCATCTTCTCTGACATCGATCCGAAGCCGCGCATCATGTCGAGGGTGATCGGCTTCTCGGAGAATTTACGAATCGAGATGGCGGTGCCGCGAAGCGACAACGGCGGGATGATGACGTTGACGCGGCTTCCGTCCTGAAGACGGGCGTCGGCGAGCGGGGTGGTCTGGTCGACGCGCCGGCCGACCTTGTTGACGATCCGCTGGGCAATCTGGAACAGATGCTCCTCGTCGCGGAACTGGATCTGCGCGAGCTCAAGCTTGCCCTTCTTTTCGATGAAGGTCTGCTCAGGGCCGTTGACCATGATGTCGCTGACCGCCGGATCGGCGAGCAGCTCTTCGAGCGGCCCGAGGCCGAGAAGCTCGTCCACCAGCACCTTTTCGAGAGCGAATTGCTCGCGGCGGTTTAGCGTGATCTTCAGCTCGGCGAGCACTTCGCCGATGATCGGCCGGAATTCCTCGGCCAATTCGTCCTTGTTGAGGGTCGCGGCAGCCTCGGGGTCGACGCGCTCGAGAAGTCTCGGGAGGACCTGCTCCTTGATCCGGTGGACCGAAGCCTCGAAACCTTCCGCCTTGCTGCTGGCCGCCTCGCCGCTGGCGTTCTGACGGCTGTTAAGGCGATCCATCGCGCCGCCCGGGACGAGCGGCACTTCCGGCTGCATCGCCTCCGCGAGATCTTCGACGGGGGGGAATTGCTCGCCGCCCTCTGCCGGGACAGATGCGCCCGGACCAGATTTCATCGGTTTGGCGACTCCGAAGGACGGCCGTGATCCGCCGCTCATGCCGCCCCGTTTACCGAATGCGCTCATTCCGACTCCGAATCCTCTAGGTTCCCCCCGCGGAAACTCACGTGGTGAATAGGATCGAAAGTTTTAGGAAAAGCTAACCGGCTTGTCGTTCCGGCGAAGCTTAGCCGGCGCTCTCCGCCAGGACGGTTAGCCCGCGCTCGCTAACCTCGGCAAAGCCGCCACTTACCGGGATGCGTTCGGGCTGGGCGCCCACCGTGCGGTAAACGGCCAGTTCGTCCCCGTCTTTCAGGACAGCCATGTAAGGAGCGTGCCCCGCCATCACGCCGAACTGGCCTTCGGTGCCGGGAACCACGACCATGTAGACGTCTTCCGACCGCACCTGCCGCTCGGGCGTGACAAGCTCGAAATGGAGATCGGCCATTACTTCTTTCCTTCAATCGCGGCGTCTAAGGCCTGCGTCGCGGTCTCGAATTTGTCGCGGCAGCCGGTGTTGCAGAAGCCAACCACCTTGCCCCGATAGAGCGCCAGCGAGTCCGCGCTGACCGGCTTTCCCGACCAGGGGCAGGTGTCGTTAACGCAATCTTCAAGGCGAAGTGGTTCGGCCAATCAGGCCTCCTGAGCCAGCTTCTCGGCCTTGGCGACTGCCTCGTCGATGCCGCCGACCATGTAGAAGGCGGCTTCGGGCAGGTGGTCGTATTCGCCGTTCACCACCGCCTTGAACGAGCGGATCGTGTCCTCGATCTGCACGAACTTGCCCGGGATTCCGGTGAACACCTCGGCGACGTGGAACGGTTGGCTGAGGAACCGCTGGATCTTCCGCGCGCGGCTGACGGTCAGCTTATCCTCTTCCGAAAGCTCGTCCATGCCCAGAATGGCGATAATGTCCTGCAGGCTCTTGTAGCGCTGAAGAGTCTCCTGGACGGCGCGTGCGGTCTCGTAATGCTCCTGGCCGACGGTGCGCGGCTCGAGGACGCGGCTGGTGGAATCGAGCGGATCGACCGCCGGATAGATGCCAAGTTCCGAGATGGCGCGGGAGAGAACGGTCGTCGCGTCCAAGTGGGCGAAGGAGGTGGCCGGCGCCGGGTCGGTCAGGTCGTCGGCCGGAACGTAGATCGCCTGCACCGAGGTGATCGACCCCTTGGTGGTTGAGGTGATCCGCTCCTGTAGAGCGCCCATGTCGGTGGCGAGGGTTGGCTGATAGCCGACGGCCGAAGGGATGCGGCCGAGCAGAGCCGACACTTCCGAACCCGCCTGGGTGAAGCGGAAGATGTTGTCGACGAAGAACAGAACGTCCTGGCCTTCGACGTCGCGGAAATATTCGGCGAGCGTGAGGCCGGACAGGGCGACCCGGGCGCGCGCTCCCGGCGGCTCGTTCATCTGGCCATAGACGAGCGCGACCTTGGAGCCTTCCGAGGTCGCGACCCCGTTGGCATCCTTGGCGATAACGCCCGCGTCGAGGAACTCGTGATAGAGATCGTTGCCCTCGCGGGTGCGTTCGCCGACCCCGGCGAACACCGAGGTGCCGCCGTGACCCTTGGCGATATTGTTGATCAGCTCCTGGATGAGCACGGTCTTGCCGACGCCGGCGCCACCGAACAGGCCGATCTTGCCGCCCTTCGCATAAGGCGCGAGAAGGTCGATGACCTTGATCCCGGTGACGAGGATGCTGGTCTCGGTCGACTGGTCGACGAACAGCGGCGCTTCCCGGTGGATCGGCGACTTCGCTTTGGTCTTAACGGGGCCGAGTTCGTCGATCGGCTCACCGACGACATTGATGATCCGGCCGAGAGTCTCGGGGCCCACCGGAACCTCGATCTGCGATCCGGTGGCGCGCACATCCTGACCGCGGGTGAGGCCGTCGGTCGAGTCCATGGCTATGGTGCGGACCAGGTTCTCGCCGAGGTGCTGGGCGACCTCTAGCACGAGCCGGTTGCCGTGATTATCGGTCTCCAGAGCGCCGAGGATCGGCGGAAGCTCGCCCTCGAACGCGACGTCAACGACCGCGCCGATCACCTGCGCGACCTTGCCGGTGAGGTTATGCGTCTGGACGGGCGCCTGCGGCGTGTCGGCGGCAGTGGTCGCTTTCCGGGTGCGGGGCTTTGCTGGGGCGGCGGTGGCCATGTGTTACTCTTCCCTTCGTTCCCCGGCGAAGGCCGGGGTCCAGTCCTAAACAAGTTCGGCGCGGTAGCGCCGCCTGGGCCCCGGCTTTCGCCGGGGAACAGGAACTAGAGGGCCTCAGCCCCCGAAATGATTTCGACCAGCTCGGTGGTGATCGCGGCCTGGCGCTGGCGGTTATAGATGATCGCAAGCTTCTTGATCATGTCGCCGGCGTTGCGGGTCGCGTTGTCCATCGCGGTCATCTGCGATCCGTAGAAGCCGGCCTGGTTCTCCAGAAGCGCGCGATAGACCTGAATGGCAATGTTACGCGGAAGCAGCGCGGCGAGGATTTCCTCCTCGTCGGGCTCATATTCCACCATTACGTTGCTCGCCGGCCCCTTGGCTTCGGAGGCTTCCGGAGCGGGAACCGGGATGATCTGATCGACCGTCGGTTCCTGGACCAGGGTCGAGCGGAAATTGGCGTAGGCCAGGTGAGCGACGTCGAAGCGGCCGCTTTCGAACCGGGCAGTGATCTCGTCGGCGATAGCCGAAGCAATTTCGTAGCTCGGGTTCTTCATCTCGCCGGTGTCATACTGGCCGACGATCGCCTTGCCGTAGAGCCGCTGGATCACGGGCCGGCCCTTGCGGCCGACGATGTAGAAATGAACCGTTTTGCCCGCGGCGATCAACTCGTCGGCCTTGCGGCGAGCGGCGCGGACGATGTTGCTGTTGAAGGCTCCGGCAAGCCCGCGATCGCTGGTGACGAGGACGATCAGGTGCGTTTCGTCCTTGCCGGTCCCGGCCAGAAGCTTGGGGCTTTCCGGCCCGCGGCTCACCCGGCTGGCGAGCGAGGCGACGACCTCCGCCATCCGCTCCGAATAGGGGCGGGCGGCGGTGGCGTTTTGTTGGGCGCGCCGAAGCTTCGACGCCGCCACCATGTTCAGCGCCTTGGTGATCTTCTGCGTCGACTTAACCGAGCCGATGCGAAGCTTGAGGGCCTTCAGACTTGCCATTCTCTCCCTTGTTCCCCGGCGGAGGCCGGGGTCCAGTCCTTTATAAATAACAGCCGCGTTCCGCGGCTCCTGGGCCCCGGCTTTCGCAGGGGAACAGGCAAATTACGCGAACGTCTTCCCGAACTCCGTCAGCGCAGCCTTGAGCTTGCCGGTCGTATCGTCGTCGAGCTGCTTGGTGTCGCGGATCGATTTCAGCACGTCGCCATGCTCGGAGCGGAGATAGCTCAGCATCGCCGCTTCGTAGCGAGTGACATCGGCGGTCGGCACGCTGTCGATGAAGCCGTTGGTACCGGCGTAGATCGAGGCGACCTGCTCCTCGACCGGCATCGGGTTGAACTGCGGCTGCTTCAGAAGCTCGGTCAGGCGGGCGCCGCGGGCAAGCAGCTTCTGGGTCGCTGCGTCGAGGTCGGAGCCGAACTGGGCAAAAGCGGCCATTTCGCGATACTGGGCAAGCTCCAGCTTGATCGAACCTGCGACCTTCTTCATCGCCTTGGTCTGCGCGGCGGAGCCGACGCGGCTGACGGACAGGCCGACGTTAATCGCCGGCCGGATGCCCTGGTAGAAGAGGTCGGTTTCGAGGAAGATCTGGCCGTCGGTGATCGAGATCACGTTTGTCGGAATATAAGCCGACACGTCGCCTGCTTGAGTCTCGATGATCGGCAGAGCGGTGAGTGATCCGCCGCCGTTCTCGTCGTTCATCTTGGCGGCGCGCTCCAGGAGGCGGCTGTGAAGGTAGAAGACGTCGCCCGGATAGGCTTCGCGGCCCGGCGGGCGGCGCAGAAGAAGCGACATCTGGCGATAGGCGACAGCCTGCTTTGAGAGGTCGTCATAGACAATCACGGCGTGCATTCCGTTGTCGCGGAAATATTCGCCCATCGCGCAGCCGGCGTAGGGCGCCAGGAACTGAAGCGGCGCCGGCTCGGAGGCGGTCGCTGCAACGACGATGGTGTACTCCATCGCGCCATTCTCTTCGAGCTGGCGGACGATCTGCGCGACGGTGGAGCGCTTCTGACCGACCGCAACGTAGATGCAGTACAGCTTCTGCTTCTCGTCCCCCGACGCGTTCACGTCCTTCTGGTTGATGAAGGTGTCCATCGCGACTGCGGTCTTGCCCGTCTGACGGTCGCCGATGATCAACTCGCGCTGGCCGCGGCCGACGGGGACGAGCGCGTCCAAGGCCTTAAGGCCGGTCTGCACCGGCTCATGGACCGATTTGCGCGGGATGATCCCCGGCGCCTTCACTTCCACGCGACGCCGCTCGGTATATTCGATCGGACCCTTGCCATCGATCGGGTTGCCGAGCGCATCGACCACCCGGCCGAGCAGCCCCTTGCCGATCGGAACGTCGACGATCGATCCGGTGCGCTTGGCGGTCGATCCTTCGCGGATCGCTTCGTCCGACCCGAACACGACGACGCCGACATTGTCCGCCTCGAGGTTCAGCGCCATGCCCTTCACGCCATTTTCGAACTCGACCATTTCGCCGGCCTGGACATTGTCGAGGCCGTAGATTCGGGCGATCCCGTCACCCACCGAAAGTACGGTTCCGACTTCGGCGATTTCCTCCTCGGCGGAGAAATTCGCGATCTGGTCGCGGATCACTCGGGAAATTTCAGCGGCGCGGATATCCATTGTCTTTCACTTAGCCTTTCATCGCGGCTGTGAGCCGATTCAATTTTGTTCGGATCGAGGAGTCGATCATCTGGCTTCCGAGCTTGACGATCAGTCCGCCGAGGATCTCGGGATCGGTGCGCGTCTCGATCGCGACCTCTCGACCGGCGCGGGCACGAAGCTGCCTTTTGAGCGCTGCGAGCTGCTCGTCGTTGAGCGGTCGAGCGGTGACCACCTCAGCTGTCGTCTCGCCGCGATTCTCGGCAGCGAGCCGCCTGAACAGCCGGATCACGTTCGGGAGCTCGCCCTTGCGGCCGTTACGCGCAAGCACGCCGAGGAAATTCGCGGTGATCGGATCGACGTTCGCCTGTCGAGCGATTGAAGCGAACGCCTTGCTCGCCTCCTCGCGGTTGACCAGCGGCGACTTCACCAAGAGGTCGAACTCGCGCGAATCCGCGAGCGCGTGCGCCAGCGAATCGAGGCTCCGGCCGACTGCATCGATTTGTTTTTCATCACGCGCCAGGTCGAACAGGGCAGACGCGTAGCGCCCTGCTAAGCTGGCCCGAATGCCGCCGGATGTCTCCACGCGCCCAAAGCTCCAGAAACGGAATGTTGCCTGATGCGAAAATCGGGGCGTGAACCGTGGCTTAGCCCCGGACGCCCCCATCAGTTGCCCGGCCCGTAGCAAGGGGTGCGCGGCGATGCAACCGCCAGCTTCGCGCGCTAGAGGCCGCGGGTGAAGAAGCGGGTGAAGGGCGTGTCCTGATAATCGCCGAACGGGCCGCACGGGACGAATCTCTCGCGCTCATAGAGTCGGAGGGCGGCGGCGAACGGCTCGGTGCTTCCGGTTTCCAGGCTGAGCCGGGTGTAGCCGCGACGCCGTGCCTCGGCGATGGTGTGGGCGAGGATCGCCGACCCGACGCCGCGGCCGAGCGCCTCCGGTGCGGTTCGCATCGACTTCACCTCACCGTGATCGCTGGCGAGTTCCTTCAAGGCTCCAACCCCGACCAGGCGGCCGTCCTGCCGCGCTGACCAGAAGGTCACGGCCGGGTCCCTCAACCCATCAATTGGAAGGACGTGGCAGGCCTCGGGAGGAGAGGTCGATTGCATCTGCACGAAATGAAATCGCAGCAGTTGGATGACGTCGACGCTATCGAGATCATCCTCGTGGAAGGTGAGTGTCATTCGAGCGCGAAAACCGAGACTTTGGTTTGAACGCAAGCTTCGGGACGCGTGAAATATTGGCCGGCGGTACTCCTCGACCCGCAACACTGAGGAGATTGACGTGACATACCGAGTGATCGGCCTCGACCCGCAGCCGTTTTGGCCGCTGTTCGCTCTTTCCGACGACGAGTTGGCAGCGCGCGGAATGCGGCGGATGACAGTCGCGAAGAAGCCAAGCTTTCCGTGCCGGGTGAGTCTGGTCGATCGGGACGTCGGGGAGGAAGTGATCCTGCTCAATCATGTGAGTCATGATGTCCAGAATCCCTATCGCGCCACCCATGCAATTTTCGTGTCGGATGCTTCGCAGGCGGAATTCGTCGATGAGGTTCCGCCAGTGTTTGAGCTGCGTATGCTTTCGCTCCGCGGGTTCGACAGCTCAGGCATGATGGTCGATGCGCTGATCACCCAGCCTGGCGAGGCGGATACAGGCATTCGCACCCTGTTCGACGACCGTGAAATCCTGACGATCCACGCACACAACGCCGCACGAGGGTGTTTCGCCGCGCGGATCGAGAGGAACTGAAATGGCGACCCTTGCACACGCCTTCGGCAGGTCTAGATCGTACAATGTGAGCGAACCTGCGATCGATGCTGACGCCTCGTGGGCCGCATTCGAGCGGCGCGACCGAGGCTGGGACGGGCGGGTGATCGGCGCCGTCCGAACCACCGGCATTTACTGCAAACCAAGCTGCCCGGCGAAACGGCCGAAGCGCGAGCATGTCGAGTTCTTTGCGTCGGGCGAAGAGGCGAGCGCGGCAGGGTACAGATCGTGCCTGCGCTGCAGGCCCGATGAGGTCGGCCGCGACCGTGAGGCGGTGGCCAAGGCCGTGAAGCTGATCGAAGCTGCGGAAGAAGCCCCGAACCTGGCGGAACTTGCGACTGCCGTCGGCTATGCGCCGCATCATTTCCAGCGGCTGTTCAAGCGCGACATCGGGCTGTCTCCGGCGGAATATGCCCGTGCGCTGAGAGCCACGCGAGCCGAAGGAGCGCTCAAGGCGAACGGCCGGGTCACCGACGCCATTTACGACGCCGGCTACTCGGCGCCGAGCCGTTTTTATGCCGACGCAAAGGAGAGAATGGGCATGGCACCTTCGGCATGGCGCGACGGCGGAAGGGGCGAGACGATCCGCTGGACGATCGTCGATAGCCCGATCGGTCCGCTGCTCATCGCAACGACGAGCAAGGGCATTTGCCGCCTGACGTTCGACGACAGCGTCAACTCATTGCGGCGGCTGTTTCCGAATGCGGAGCTGGTACGCGATGACGGATCGATGGCCGGGCTTATCCACGGCGTACTCGCCGCCGTCGAACATCCCGCTACCGCGCCCGAGCTGCCGATTGACGTCGCCGGGACAGCCTTCCAGGAAGCGGTGTGGCGGGAGCTGCGCAAGATCCCGCCCGGCGAAACGCGGAGCTATGCCCAAATCGCCGCCGCGATCGGCCAGCCGAAAGCGGTGCGGGCCGTGGGCACCGCCAACGGCGACAATCACGTCGCGGTGCTGATCCCCTGCCACCGGGTCATACGAAGCGACGGCAGCCTCGGCGGTTACGCGGGCGGCCTCGACCGCAAACGCAAATTGCTCGAGGCGGAGGGCGCGAGGATGACGCTGCTCTGAGTGCGACGCCGCCGCGATCACTCATCGTCAAAGTATTTTTTCGCGGCGTCCCATTTTTGCTTCGCCAGCGGCTGATTGTTTGCGGCGAGCGCCTGGTAGAGCGCGAGTGTCGCATCATGCCATTTACCCTGGTGGGGGCTGAACGCGATCGTCGCCAGCGTCTTGCGAGCGTCCTCGAGCTGGTTGTCGTCGATGAACTGCTTGACCAGCTGCATCCGCAGCTTCGTATCCTGCGGCGCAAGCACCGCCGCGTAGGCCAAGCCATCGATGGCGTTCTTTGTCGGATGCACGCCCTGGTCGACATAACTCTGATAGAACAGGAGCAGCGGCTGCGCTGCTTCGGGATCGACCTTATTGGCCTGCAGAAGCGGTTGGCGAGCGGCGTCCCAATTGGCCGCCGCCGGATTCTTTTTCGCGATGTCGAGCAGCGCTTCGCCCTTGGCGACCAAAGCATCGAGCGATTGCGGGTTGAGCTGAAGCGCGCGGTCCGCAGCTTGCACCGCCGCTTCCGGCTGTTCGTCCACCACGTCGGCTTGCGCGAGGACGCTCTGCGCGTGCGCATCAGTAGGATATTTTTCGGCGACCGAACGGGCTTTTCCCGAAGTGCCGTGCGCTTTGCTTTCGCCGCGAGCCAGGCGGGCCATCACATCGACGTCGTCAGCCTCGGCGGCAGTGAGCGGCCGAATCGATACCGGCGGGATATTGAGCTTCGCGGCGGGAATCGTCGTGACAGTGAAACTGTCCTTCTTGAACAGGGCGTTCAGTTCCCGATCGAGCTGCTTGAAATCGCCAAAAGCATCATGCGCCGCCTTTAGGGCGGGAACACCGCTCTGGATCTCATTCAGATACGTGGTCATCTGACCACGCCGCTGGGGTTCGAAGGTAAGGAGGTCGGTCAGCAGCCAACCTCGGCCGTAGATTGACGCAAATTCCGGAAGGGTGATGTAGAGATAATCGCCGCTCAGCATCTTATCGAGCGGAAGCCCGAAATTGTCGTAGAGAGTCTGGGCCCGATAAAGCGGCGGCGCGCCAATCGTGACGCTTCCATCGTCGTTGAACTTGGGGCTGGCGAAAAATTCGGCAAAACCTTCGCTCACCCACTGCGGCAACGGGCGGTCCGTATCCTCGAACATCAGGTGATGCGTATATTCGTGGAAGAAGATGTTCTGGCCGCTGAGGTCAAACTTGCCCTCGGGATTCCTTTGCGGAACGAACGCAACCGAGCCGCTTGCCTTGGGGAGATAGAAACCGCCGATGGGAGCATTCGCGTCGCCATAAATCTCTCGCACCGCCGCGAGATCGCGGAGCACGAACAAGGTGACACGAGAGGACGCCCCTTCCTTCACGTCGGGAACTCCGCGCCCGACTCGGACCGCCGCGTCAAACCGCTCCAGCTGCTCGGCGAACTTCTTGAGGTCTGCCGGACTTTCGTCCGCATAGACGGTGAAGTGCTTGGACTTGGCCTGGTACCAATTGGCACTCGCGGGCGTAGCCCATGCAACAACAGTGGCCACGAGCGCTGCCGCGCACGCAAAACGTTTCATCCGGAAATCCCCGCTTCAATCAATCAACAGGTCTAACTTAACCGTGGATTCTCAACAGTCTAGGGAGAGTTCACAAAAAGCTGTAGGGATCGACGTCGACGCTGACGCGCGTTTTCGCACCCCATTCGACTTCGCCCAGCCAGTCACGAATGACATCCTGAACGTCGAGATTTCGCCGTGCGTGGACCAGCAGGCGCTGGCGATGACGGCCGCGGAGCATGGCAAGCGGGGCCGGAGCGGGGCCGAACACCGCCATCCCCTCGACCTCCGGTGCGGCGCGCCCGAGTCGGCGAGCAACAGCTTCGGCTTCGTGCGAATCCTCTGACGAAACGACGATCGCGGCGAGGCGTCCGAACGGCGGCATCGCCGCCTCCCGCCGCGCCTCGGTTTCGGCAGCGTAGAAACCCGCGACGTCGCCGGAAACCAGCGCTGCAATCACCGGGGCATCGGGATCATGGGTCTGGACGAAGACGCGCCCTGATTTGTCGCCGCGCCCGGCGCGCCCGGCGACCTGCTGGATCTGCTGGAAGCTGCGCTCCGCGGCGCGCAAGTCGCCGCCCTGGAGGCCGAGATCGGCGTCCACCACTCCGACGAGCGTGAGATTGGGGAAGTGATAGCCCTTGGTGACGAGCTGCGTTCCGACGACGATGTCGATCGCGCCAGCTTCCATCGCTCCGACGAACTCGGCGGCCTTGAGCGGCGACCAGATGGTATCGGACGTCACCACTGCCGTGCGCGCGTCGGGGAACAACTCGGCGACTTCATCGGCGATGCGCTCGACCCCTGGCCCGCAGGCGACGAGGCTGTCCTCCTCCCCGCATTCGGGGCAGGCTTTGGGCGGCGGCATCACATGCCCGCAATGATGACAAGCGAGCCGGTGCATCAGCCGGTGCTCGACCATCCAGGCGGTGCAGTTCGGGCATTGGAACCGATGCCCGCAGTGGCGGCATAACGTCAGCGGAGCGAATCCACGGCGATTGAGAAAGAGCAGCGACTGCTCGCCTCGGTCGAGGTTCGCCTGCAGTTCATCGACCAGCGTCGGAGCGAGCCAGTGAGCCCGCGCCGGCGGATCCTGGGTCAGGTCGATGGTGCGGATTTCGGGCAGGGTCGCTCCGGCGAAGCGGCTGGCGAGCGTGACCTCGCGGTAGCGGCCGAGTTCGACCATGTGCTTGCTCTCGATCGGCGGAGTTGCGGTCGAGAGGATCACGGGGATGTCCTCGAACTTGGCGCGCATCACCGCCGTATCGCGGGCGTGATATTGCACGCCCTCCTCCTGCTTGAAGCTGGGCTCGTGCGCTTCGTCGACGACGATCAGGCCGAGGTTCGGGTAGGGCAGGAAGAGCGCGGAACGGGCGCCGACGGTGACGCTGGCTTCTCCGGACGCGATGCCTCGCCAGGCACGCCGGCGCTGCGACGAGCGTAGGCCCGAATGCCATTGCGCAGGTTCGCAACCGAAGCGAGCCTCGAAGCGCTTGAGGAATGGCTCCGTCAGCGCGATCTCGGGCAGAAGGACCAGCGCCTGCTTCCCCTGACGCAGGCATTCGGCAATCCCTTCGAAATAGACTTCGGTCTTGCCGGAGCCGGTGACTCCATCGAGCAGCACCGGGTCGAACCCATTCCCGATTCCCCTGGCGAGGCTTTCCGCCGCTTCAACCTGTTCCTCGTTCAGCTCCGGCGGCGCGTGGTCGGGATCGGGGCAGGAGAGGGGGCGGTCGGCGCTGACTTCGACGGCTTCCAACGCACCGGCATTCACAAGGCCGCGCATGACGGCGTCGCTGACCTCGGCATGGTCGGCCAGCTCGCGTATGGTGCCCTGTCGCCCCTCGATCGCAGCGAGGGCTTTCTCGCGCTGCGGAGTCAGCCGGTCCGGGGTTCGGCCGGTCGGGCGATATTCGGTGAGTTGCCGCGGTCCATCCAGCGCTGCCGACGAGGGCAGCACCATTCGAAGCACGGATGCCAGCGGCGCGAGATAGTAATCGGCGGTCCACTCGACGAGGCGGCGGAGCGGTGCCGGGATCGCCGGCACGTCCAAGGTCGAGATGAGATAGCGCAGCCGGTTGTCGCCGACCTCGTCGGTTGGAAGCCGCTCCGGCTCCCAGGCGACGCCGATGATCTGGCGTGGACCGAGCGGGGCCACAAGGACTGAACCAGGCTCGACCTGCATTCCATCGGGCACGCGATAGTCGAGCGGCCCGAGCGCCGCGTTCAGCGTGACAATTCTGGCGCGGGGAAGGCTCATTCGGCGTGAAAGTTTGCTAAGTTTGCTGTCCCACGCGTGCGCGCCCGCGCCTCGCGCGCGAGGGCAGGGTCAGAACGTCCGTTGGTGTGCAGAGCGTTCGAAGTCATCCCCCGCCCTTAAGCACAGCGGTGCGGGTGTAGAACAGGGGCGGCTCGAATTGAGATCGCGCGCAATTGCCGCAATGGGTGGAAATCGGACATTCTAATCCGCCGCGACGTGTTATTCGCCACTTAGCAGAGGAGAGTGCATGGATTGCGCGAAAGCCCGGGCGTTTTTGCTCCTGCCCTTACTTATGGTGGGCCTCATCGCGAACAGGCGACCAGCTGATGCCTCGCAACAAACAGTGGTTTCGTCCGTCGATCTCACCCAGGCATTCCACACCCGTTCTGCGTGGCGCTTCACCGCGACCCAAGGGGCCCAGGTCAACGATATCTTCTCCGATCCGTCCAGCAGCCAACCAGACAAGCTGCCCGGGGTCATCACACTGTGTCTGCACAAGGTGTCGTCTCGCGAGTGCGACCGGAGCTTGAGCGGGGACCTGAATTCGCAAGGTACTGATCGGTACTTCGATGCCTCACATTTTCTGCGTAAATTTGAGATTGTTCACCCTCGGTCTGAAGCGAACCCCTTGCTACTGATTCGAACGACAAATTTGTCGAGTGGGGACGGCAGTACCGGTGTTCTCACGCAAATCCTCTCCTACGATCGCAAAAATGACAAGTTCAGGCGAATCTATCGCCAAGTGGTCGGAAGCAACGGGAACGAGGAAGTGCGTTACATTACCTCCGGGCCACTCAAAGGTGATGTCATCACGGCTGAGCCGACCGCCAACGCACCCTACGGGTACTGGGTTACCGTGCAAAAACTGACCTCGGACATCGAGTACCGTCAGATCCTGAAATATCGCAGTGCAACGCATTACGGAGACGGTAATTCGCTCGCCGTTATTGATTCTGAGATGCCAAACATCGAACGCCGCCTGGAGCTGTGGCGTCCCGGTCGGCCCTTGCCTTTGCCGGCAAGCGGTTGCCCCCACGCCAAATTGGTCCATTCCGAGCTCTGGTGTTTGCCGTGACTAGGCAATTGATCTAGCTGGGTTCCCGCTTTCGCGGGAATGACGAGTTGGCGGAGTTGGCGAAGCTACCGCCCCCGCTTCTTGCGGTGGCTGTCGAAATCGACGACCGCGTTCGCTTCGTCGCCTTCCGGCATCAGGCCGAGCCGCCGGGCGACTTCCTGATAAGCTTCCTCGACCCCCCCGAGATCCTGGCGGAAGCGGTCCTTGTCGAGCTTCTCGTTCGACTTGATGTCCCACAGCCGGCAGCCGTCGGGGCTGATTTCGTCCGCCAGGATCACGCGCGACCAGTCGCCATCCCAGACGCGGCCGAATTCCAGCTTGAAGTCGATCAGCCGGATCCCGATCGCGGCGAACATGCCGCTCATGAAGTCGTTCACGCGGATCGCCATGTCGGCGATATCGTTCATCTCTTCCTGGCTGGCCCAGCCGAAGCAGGCGATATGCTCGTCCGAGATCATAGGATCGCCGAGCGCGTCGTCCTTGTAATAATATTCGATGATCGTTCGCGGCAGCTGGGTGCCTTCCTCGATGCCGAGGCGCTTGGAAATCGACCCGGCGGCGACATTGCGGATCACCACCTCGATCGGAATGATCTCGACCTGGCGGATCAGCTGCTCGCGCATGCTGACCCGGCGGATGAAGTGGGTGGGGACTCCGATCGCTGCGAGCGCCGTGAAAATGTGCTCGGAAATTCGGTTGTTGAGCACGCCCTTGCCGTTGATGGTGCCGCGCTTCTGCGCGTTGAAGGCGGTGGCGTCGTCCTTGAAATATTGGATCAGGGTGCCTGGCTCCGGTCCTTCGTAGAGGATTTTGGCCTTGCCCTCATAGATTTGGCGGCGGCGAGCCATGGCTGGTTTCGTGCTCCGGCAAGAATTGAGCGGAGCCTATAGGCGAGGAGCGCGGTGCGTGCAAAGCCGCGCTCCCGGCCTGTCCCTTAATTGAACTCGGTCCGCTTCGCCGGCGCCCAAGGCGACTCCCACGCAATCCTATGCAGTGAGTGGAACGCAGCCATGATTCGCTTTCCCAGAATGCGGAAACCGGCGTCGAGCGCTCCATTCAGTTCGCCACGGCCTTCCCGATAGAGCCGCTGGAAATGTTCATCCACCATGTCTTTCCTCCTGTCTTTGCCGCTCACAGGGCGAGCGGCAGTTCGTCGGCGAAATCGGTCGCCGCGAAGCTGAGTGCGGATTCGACAAGCGCGATCCGGTCCTCGGCTTCGAGTTCACGCCATCCGTGAAAGCGGCCCCGGCCGCGCGATACTTTCGCCACCGCACCTTGGACGATCTGCTTTCGCGTTTCGGGCACAGTTACGCCGTGGCCATGCATCATGGCGTGTCTCCTTGTCTTGTCTTGGGCCGCCGGCGGGACGGGGCAAAAAGCGAGGGGAAGTGGTCTCGCCGGCGGCAAGAGTGATTTATGCTTTCTTGTCGACTTTCGCCAATCGAATGGTCGACAATGTCGATAAACTAGGCTTATGATATCGAACCATGCGAAAGCTCCCGCCCCTGACCGCGATCCGCGCCTTCGAAGCGGCCGCCCGCAACGAGAATTTCACCGCCGCGGCAAGCGAGCTTGGGATGACCCAAGCGGCGGTCTCGTACCAGGTCAAAGCCCTTGAGGAGCGGCTCGGCGCACCTTTGTTCGTTCGGGAAAAGGGAAGGGTGCGGCTGACCCCTTTGGGTGGCCGCCTCCTTCCTCCGATTAGCCAGGCATTCGATGCGATCGAAGCAGCGTTCGCAAGTGAGCGCGAGGATGACGAATCCTTATTGACCATCACGACCACGCAGACGTTCGCCAATACGTGGCTGGCGTGGCGGCTTGGCAGTTTCCAGATCGCTCACCCGGAGCTTGCGGTCCGGATGTCGGCCAACGATCAGCTGGTCGACCTGCGTTCGGGCGACGCCGATGTCGCGATCCGCGGCGGGCGAGCGACCTGGGAAGCGATGGAGCAAATCGAACTATTCGAAGTCGATTTCACGCCGATGTGCAGCCCGGAATGCCTGATCGCCACGCGCAAGCGGCTCGGCCGTGAGGTCGCACCGTCGGACCTGCTCGATCTGCCGCTGATCAGTCCGCAGGACAGCTGGTGGAAGCAGTGGTTCGGCGACTGGGGCGTGACCGGCGAACTTCCGCCTCCTCGGGGCGGCTTACGGTTGGACACCCAGGCGAACGAAGGCAATGCCGCCATGGCGGGCCAGGGATTTGCGTTGCTTACGCCTTTGCTGTGGGCCAACGACGTTGCGCAGGGGCGGCTGGTGATGCCCTTTCCGGAGAATCTTTCCCGCCGCGCTTGGTCCTATTGGCTGGTCTTCCCGCCGGAACGGCGGATGGTGCCGAAGATCAAGCGCTTCCGCGAATGGCTGCTTGCGGAGATGGCCAAGCCGATCTGCGATGGAAGAGGTCGCGGCATCGCCGTTGCTGCAGAGTAGGCCTATTGGACGTAGACCCAGGTCGACATCCCCAGCTGCTTGTGCATGAAGTGGCCGCAATGCGCCTCATAGGCTCCGCGCGCCGGGATCAGCGTTACGCTGGCGCTCTGGTGCGGTCTCAGCTCAACGCTTCCATCCGACCCGACCGGACCTGAGAGGATTCGCGCGGAGCTGAAGAAGGCTCGGGCGCTGAACTCATGGCCCAAGCTGGCGCTATTGGTGAAAACCAACGTCACCGGGACTCCGGCGCGAAGCATAATCGGCTCCGGCTGGAAGCCAAAGCTGTACAGGTGGATGGTGTAAGTGGGCGCAGGCGCGGCTGCCGATACGGGAAGAGAAGAGGCAACCAGGAAAAGCGAAGCAGCGGCAATCAAGGCTTTCATCAAGACACTCCCGGCCGCCTGAATACCACATCCAGAGGGCCGGGAGTTAGAGCTTCGTCTAGACGAAACGGTTCAAATCAGCTGTGCGCTTCGAGGCCGTGCTTCAGCTGACTCATCTGGTCGTGGCCGCTTCGAACCGATTGATAGGCCCGCTCGGCAGCAGCGCGAGCTTCGCCGGTGAGTTCATCGGAGTTCAGCGCTGTCTCGAATTTCTCCTTGAGATAATCTTCGCCTGCCTCGACCGAATTGATCACCCGCTCATCGTCGTTGCCTGTGACAGCGGCCTTGAGATCGAGCCAACGCTGGTGGGTCTTGCCCATGAACGAGCCATCGTCGGCCGGATCGCCGCCAAGCCGGCGGATTTCCGAGCGGAGGTCTTCCACCGTTTGCCGGCGCTCATTGGCATGCTCGCGGAAAATCTGCTGGAAGCGCGGATTCTCGGTGTTCGACGCCGCGTCCTCATAGCCGTTGATGCTGTCGATCAAAGTTGTCGTCAGCCTGTTGAGTGTGTCGATCTGCTTGTCCTGATCCATATTAGGCTCCCGGGGTTGAGTGTCCTTCCAGAACGCGCAACCTGCTGGGCCGATGCGGTGATCAGCCGAATTATTTGAGCGAACGCCGCGATTTACAGTCGTTCTGCCGTGTGACGGCACAACTTCGACAGGTGGATGAAGCCTGGCTGGCGCGTTGTCCGCCGTCGCGATAAGCAGAGGCGAGGCCAAGGGAGGAAGACCATGCGTGCGCTGACAATCTCAATATCTGCCGGTTTGCTCCTTCTGGGCGGATCGTCCGTTGCATGGACGGCGGCCGCTCCGGCCGCCAAGGTCGCTGCGCATCCCGCGACCTCCATTGCCGCTGCGGTCGCGAACCCGGACCGGGATCCCGCGAACGTGAAGCTCGACGAGAGCCGGAAGCCGGCTGAGGTGCTGACGTTCCTGGGGCTAAAACGCGGGATGCACGTGCTCGATCTGTTCGGCGCCAACCGGTATTGGGCCGAAATCATGGTGCCGGTGATCGGGCCCAAGGGTTCCTACACGGTCTGGGAACCGACCCAGTTCTACAACGACAAGGGCAAGGCCGCCTTCGAGGCGTTTGAAGCAAAAAACGCCAGCGTGAACATCGTTGTCAGCCCGTTCGAAACGCACACGCTTCCCAAGAATTTCGCCGACTTCGTGATCCTGAACGAGAATTATCACGACAATTATTGGCAAAACGCGAAGCTCGGCATCCCCAAGATGGACCCGGCGGCATTCCTCAGGGACGTCTATGCGGCGATGAAGCCCAACGCCGTCATCGGAGTCATCGATCATGTCGCCAGCCCCAACAGCGACACTCGCGCTACCGTCGACAAATATCACCGGATCGATCCGAACGTCGTCAAGGCCGATTTCAAGCGTGCGGGCTTTGTGTTCGTCGGAAGCAGCGACATCCTGCGCAATCGGGCAGACGATCACAGCCTGCCGGTATTCGATCCCAAAATCCGGGGCCACACCGACAGGTTCATTTTCAAGTTCAAGAAGCCGGCCTGATCGATCAGCGCCCCGCGATAGCGCGGACCCGGTCTGAATAGAGGCGTCCGACCGGCTGCTCGGTCCCGTCGGCGAGCCGCGCGATCCAGCGACCCGAAGGGTTGCGGGTGAATCCGGTGATGAAGTCCTTGCGAACAATCGCGGAGCGATGGAGCCGGACAAAGAGCTCCGGGTTGAGGCCCTCCTCGAGCGCAGCCATCGAATGATGGATCAGCCAGCTGCGCCGCCCGACATGGAGGCGCATATAGTCTCGCTCGGCCGACACTCGGTCCACATCGCTGGCCGCAATCCGCACCAGTCCCGTAAGGTCCGACGCCCAGAATTCCTCGAGCCACTGCTGCGGTTGCTTGCGCTCCGGTGCGTGCTCACGCCGATACTGGATATACTCCGCAGCCCTGTCGAGCGCCCGCTGGAGCCGTGCCGGATCGACCGGCTTCATCAAATAATCCACGGCAGCCACTTCGAAAGCCGCCACGGCGAACTGGTCGAAGGCTGTCACGAACACCACCGCCGGTGACGGATTCTGGCGAGCGAGCGCCCGCGCGACCTCCACCCCGTCCAAGCCGGGCATCGCGATGTCGAGGAGAAGCAGATCGGGCGAAAGTTCGTTCGCCATTGCCACCGCCGACTCGCCATCGCTGGCAATTCCGACGAGCCGTGCTCCGTTTGAGCGCGCGAGAAGCAGCTGCAGCCGCTCGGTTGCAAGCGGTTCATCATCGGCAATCAGGACTCGCAGCAAATCGCGTTCAGTCACGGGTTTCGACCGGCATTGTAAGCGACACCTTGTACCCGCCATCAGTCATCGGTCCGAAGCGGCAGCTGGAGCGGCTGCCGAAGCGAGTTTCCAGCCGCTGGCAGACGTTTGCGAGACCAACGCCCGTCCCTTCGTGGGTGGCGGCGGGCAGCTCGTTCTTGCCGCCGTTCTTGAGCCTGTTGCTGATCTCCAGGAGCATCCCGCCGTCTGTCGTCTTTTTCGCTTCGATCCGGATCACAACCGCCTTGCGGCTCTTCGAAACTCCATATTTGATCGCATTTTCGACGATCGGCTGGAGAAGGAGCGCCGGAAGACGCGCCTGGTTCAGCTCCTTTGGGACGTCGATCTCAACCTGAAGCCGGTCGGGGAAGCGGGTGGTTTCGATATCGAGATAGAGGCGCTGCAGGTCGATTTCTTCAGCCAGCGTCACGTCCGCGCTGGGATCGAGCGAGAGGCTGGAGCGGAAGAAAGTGGATAGCGCCAGCAGCATCGCTTCGGCGCGGTCGCTTCGCCCGGTCATGACCAGCGACGACAGCGAGTTGAGCGTATTGAACAGGAAGTGCGGATTGATCTGGTAGCGAAGCGCCTGAAGCTGCGCGGATTGGGCCGCCGTTTCGGCTTCGGCGGCCTGGCGCTTGGCGGTCAGGACCTGGGCCTGCGCTTCTGTTGCGAGGTAGTAGGCGCTCCAGGCGGCGAAGAAGAATAGCCACACGACCATCGCGTCGGTCGCGATCCGGAACTCCTCGTACGGTGGGAGAGAACTCATCTTGGGATAGGTCACGACCAGCGGCGGCAGCGCCGGTCTTTCGACCCGCATCTCGTCGCCGACCTCGGTCACCTGATATCCCTCCTTGGAGAGGTAATGGAACGCGTCGTGCGGCCGGTCCTGGTAGCGATCTGCGGCCATCAAAAAGCCCGACAGCGCTCCCGCGGCGACGAAAGTCGAAATGGCGGCTACGACTGCCTGGCGACGAAGATTCGCGCTTCCGCCAAACAGGCGAATGGCCGCATAAATGCCGAAAGTGAGGATGACCCCAGCGGCGATGGTCACCGCCTTGTTTTCGATGACTGTTATCGGATCGTGGCCAAGGAAGGCCCGGGCAACGACGGTGAGTGCATAAAAAAGCCAGAACCCGAGGATCGACTTTGCAGCCATCGGCCAGTCGGCGAAAGTTCGTTCCCGAAAGGGATGTTGCAGCGGTTTCACGCCGCTAGCTTATACCTGCCGGTCAACCGCTGCTATCGCGGAACACAATGTTCGCAGAAGAGCGCGTGCTTTCGGTCGAAGGAACAGCGGTTCTTACGGGTCGTTTCAGAGGCAGAACTCTTGGAGCAATCGCCATGAACGACACCGCCCACAAGAAGGACCGCCCTCCCCCAGTCGTAGAGCAGGACCATCCCGAGCACGAGCTCGAGGAAAGGGTCAGGCGAAATCCGGACAGCAAGGAGGCGAAGGTCGATCTTGGAAGCGACGAGTCGATGGATGCGTCGGATCCGCTTTCAGTCGTTCAGCCGCAGGGGGAGGAGCCGGTCCCCTCGTCCGGCTTTCCCGAAAAGAAGGACGATGACGAGTAGGCGTCTCGGCGTTGCATTTTTATCAACGATCCACAGTTTTACGCCGCCCCGCGAATTTATAGCCTTGCCGGGCTCGCCTGCCTCTGATTCAATTGAAAAAGACCGGGGTGGGTCAAATGGTTAAGCAATACGCAACCATATGAACCGTATGATCCTGCCTGGGCATTAGGAGTCTAGGTAAGGAGCGGGATCATGATCACGAGAACCAGCCAGCCGGCGAACGGCGCGTTGCTGATCTCGGAAATGAAGGAGTTCGCGGGGTTTTCAAAAGCAACCCAGCGATACATCCGCCGTTCTCTCGACGTCGCCTATGGGCGCCGCGATCCAATCGAGTGCTGGGCACGCGACGAAGGCGAAGCCGCCTCCATCCGCGCTCAGGCCCGTCTCTACAAACAGCTCGACCATCTGCGGATGCAGGTCCCGGACGACAGCGGTCTCGACATGATCGAGCCGTTCATTGGCATGCTGATCACCTTGTCGGCTTTCGATCTGGGACAGGACCGCTTGCCGAACTTTGCCGCTTATCGGTTCCTCTATGAGCGGCTGATCGGCGCGTCATCGCGGCCGTGGCTCGCCTCCGCCTTTTGCGCGGCGGCGGCGCTCCCGCACCTTCATCCGGATCGACGCCGGGTCCTGCTTCAGTCGATCAGCGAAAGCGCGGCGACCGCGCCCGGCTGGTCGAGCCGTGAGCCAGCCTTCTGGCCTGAGTGGGTCGAGAAGGTGGACCTTCGCGCCGCCGCTTAGTCCTTCGATACGCGCCTTCGTCTTCGCTCAGTCGCTACTCAGGATGAGCGGCTAAGGGAAATTTCGCTCATGCTGAGTAGGGGGTGACCCGGATCTGTGCGGGGGAACCGCCGTATCGAAGCACGCTTTCACCGACGCATAAATCGCGGCCAGCTGGCGGATCGTATCGCCCGCATTCTTGTGGTGGATGAAGACGCCGCCGGCATTCTCCCAGAGGTGCCGGTGGTTCTCGCGATCGTCGACCAGCACGTCGCCGCGCTCCATATGCTCATGCTTCTGGCGAGCCATCGTCGTGATGATCGGAACGCCCGGGAAATGCTCGGCTGCCCAGCGCTCCTTCTGCGGCGCCGCCCATTTGCCGAGGGGTAAGCCGGTCAGGATCGTCGGCTTGAGGTGCTTCACCGCCTCGACCAGCTGCTGCGCGTCCGGCATTTCCGGAAGGTCGCCATAAAAATTCGGCGCCCGCGCCAACCGCTTCCAGAACTCACCGCTTCCATGGCGATGCTGAAAATCCGCGGGGCTCATGCCGAGGATCGCCTTCGCTCCGGCGTCAAAATCGGCGAGGACTCCGTCGCAATCGAGGAACAGGTGCGGTTGATCCGCCATCAGAACCGCGCTGGCTGCAGCTGGATCGGGATCGGCTTGTCGAGCGGCTTCCACCCGCGATCGCGCAGAATATCGTTGCTTTCCCTCGCCCGGCGACCCGGCCCTAGCGACCAGGTGATGTGATAAATCGATCCATCCGGCCGGTCGGTGGTGCCGTCGATGCTGACGACCAGGCATTCGAGGCTCACGCCATCGTCTGCGCGCCCGACAATCTCGGCCTCCACCGCTCGCGGAAGCGGCGTTTCGGGAGTCGCGCCGACGCGCAGCGTCACATGGTCGGCGACGACATCCCCGTATTTGGGCGGAAAGCGGTCGAGTAGCGACGAACGCTCGTCGCTCGTGAGCTTCCAGCCGGTGACTGTTCCGGGTTTGGCCATGACGGCTCAACCGCCGTCAGGCGGGTGTGGTCTCCAAGCGCGCCACCAGCTCACGCGCGAACTCCGCCAGAGTGTCGTCGCGCGCGCCCATGATGACGATGCGATCGCTTGGGCGAGCCTCGGAAAGCAGCCGCTCCCCGATCGCGGCTCGGTCCGCAATGTGCTCGGCGTTGCCGCCTTTCGAACGGATTGCGTCGGCCAGCCATTCGGAGCCGCAGCTTCGGTCGACCGTACCGCCCTGGTAGACCGGATCGGGGAGGTAGAGACGGTCCCCGTCGGCGAGGCCGCTCGCAAAGCTCTCCGCCAGCTGCTCGCCCATCTTGGCGATTGGGCCGTAGCCGTGTGGCTGGAACATAACGAGCAGTCGCCCGGGATGCGCTCGCAAGGTCGCAAGGCTGGCGTCGATCTTGTCCGGATTGTGGGCGAAATCGTCGATCACGGTGACGCCGTTCGCCTCGCCGACCAGCTCCAGCCGCCGCCTCAATCCTTCAAACCGCGCCAAGGCCGCGGCTGCATCAGCGACTGAAATTCCCAATTGGTTGACGGCCGCGATCGCCGCCAGCGCATTGGAGGCATTGTGGCGGCCGGGGAGCTTCAATCGGACCTCGTGCGACTCATCTCCATTCGCGACAGTGAACCGCACTCCGTCCCGCAGAAGCTCGACATCATCGCCGCGAAACTCCGCGTCCGAACTGTCAAAGCCATAGCCGATCGTCTTGTCGCTCGGGACCGCCGCCGCAAGCTCGCGCGTTTCCGCGTCATCCAGGTTCAGAACCGCCTTTCGCGAGGCGTTCAGGAAGCCGGAAAACAGGCCGCGAAGCTCGTCCAGCTCCTTGTGATCCAGGCTGATGTTGGTCAGCACCGCGACCTCGGGCCTGTAGAGCGCGATCGAGCCGTCGCTCTCGTCCACTTCGCTGACGAACATCTCGGGATCGCCGACGATGGCGCTTGCGAACGGCGCGGTGGCCGTCACGAAATTCTTCATCACCGCACCGTTCATCACCGTCGGCTGGCGATGGCAGGCGTGGAGGATCCAGCCGACCATCCCGGTGACGGTCGACTTGCCGCTGGTCCCGCCGGCGGCGATGCTGTGATGCGCCGCGTTCAGCAGCTGGGCGAGGAATTCGGGGCGCCTGAGGTGCGTGAGGCCGAGCTCGTGCGCGCGGACCACGTCCGGCACCGTTTCCTCGACTGCGGCCGAGGTGACGAGAGTCATTCCCGGCTGCGGCCCGGAGCCGTCCTGCGGGTAAAGCTGGATTCCCAGCGAGCGAAGGTAATCGAATTTGGGCGCGGTCCGCCCCGCATCGAGCGAACGGTCGGAGCCCGCGACCCGCGACCCCGACGCTCGAACGATCGAGGCCAGCGGCAACATCCCGCTGCCCCCGATCCCGCAGAAGAAATAGCTGGGTTGAGTCATTGCCGAGGCCCTATTGGGCGGTGGCGTCCGGGGCAAGCGGCGGCGATTCGCGAAGCCTGGCGATCAGCGTGCCGAAGCGCCGTTCGCGATCGATCCGGGAGGGTGACGTGTAACCCCGACTGGCCGCAACCGGGGGTTCGTGCACTTCCTCCACTTTGTCACCGTTCGACTGGCTGGCGGCAGGCTCCTTCTGCGCCGCCGCGCCGGCTTTCATCGCAGCGGCCCAGGCGGCCGCAAAGGCAGAATCGCGCGCTTTCAGGGTGTAAGCCGACTTGCGGCTCATGCCCGATGCGCGGGCGGCGAGGGTGACACATCGGCTCGCGGCGAGCGTGACAATGAAGGTGACAGCTCTGCCGGGCGTCCATTCACCTGAGCGGTGCGGCCGGCGAGAGCGGGAAAGAAGCTGCTGCAAGAGAAGGTCCTGCCTGATCGATGGTCGAGCCTGAGGCAAGCACATCCAGACCGCTGTAGGACAGCGAAATCTTCCTGCTGCTGAATGTTCGTTATCGGCCCATTGCGGACATTCGCACTGCAGAAAAGCTTGGTCCGCAGGTTAATGCCCTGAACTCCACCTTTAAGCCGCCGCCGGCACCACTGTGGCGGTCGCTAGGGGCCTCCACCCGCGTTTCGACGGAGCG
>Ga0157369_10002108_pt1 | contig 23982 bp, 18 predicted proteins | sample C25metaG_FD_113461 | JGI IMG/M metagenome (GOLD analysis project Ga0157369, IMG submission 113461) | Corn rhizosphere microbial communities from Kellogg Biological Station, Michigan, USA - C2-5 metaG | ecosystem: Host-associated > Plants > Roots > Rhizosphere > Soil | place: USA: Michigan... | reverse complement strand
CGCAGCGCCGCGCTCGCCGCCGAGTCCAACCTCGACGCCGAACGCAGCGCCGCCGAGGAAGCCGAGCGCCGCGCCGCCCTCGAGCGCGAAGCCGCGCAGCAGGCGCTCGACCGGGCCGCCGCCGAGCAGGCGCTCGCCGGTGCGCAGCGCGAGCGCGCCGCCGCCGAAACCGCGCAACGCGAGGCCGCCGCGCGCGCGCGTCAGGCCGCCCACGCGCACGCGGAAGCCGAGAAGGAGCGCGCACGGATCGAGCAGGAGGCCGAGCGCGAGGCGCGCGAGCGCGCCGAGGCCGACGCGGCCGCACGCGATGCCGCCATCGCACAGTCCGCCGCGGCCGAGGCCGCGGCGCGAGCCGCCGCGCAGCACGCGCTCGAGGCGAGCCGTGCCGAGCAGGCGATGCGCGAGCGCATCGAGGCCGAACGCCGCGCGCTCGAGCAGGCGCGCGCGCAGGCGCAAGCCGACGCGGCCGCGGCCGATGCGCAGCGCGCGTCCGCCGAGGCGGCGCAGGCGCAGGCCGATGCGCAGAAGGAACGGGCGCGTGCTGAGGAGGAGGCCGCGCGCCGCGCGCGCGAGCGCGCCGAGGCCGAAGCCGCCGCGCGAGATGCCGCCCTCGCGCACGCCGAAGCGGCCGACGCGGCCACACGCGCGGCGCGGCAGCGCGCCATCGACGAGCGCCGTGCCGAGGAAGCGCTGCGCGAGCGCGTCGAGGCCGAAGCCCGTGCGCTCGAGCAGTCGCGCGCGCAAGCGCAAGCCGAGGCCGCCGCCGCCGATGCCCAGCGCGCGCGCGCCGAAGCCGAGCGCGAGGCCGCGCGCCTCGCCGCCGAACGTGCCGCCGACGAGTCGGCCGCGGCCGATCGCATGTGGGCCGATGCGCAGCGCTGGGCCGCCGTCGAGCGCGAGAAAGCCGACGCCGAGGAGCGCGCCGCAGCGCAGGCCCGCGCGCGCGCCGAGAAGGAAGCGAAAGCCCTCGAGGTCGCCGCCGCGCGCCAGGAGGCGGCGCAACGCGCGCTCAAGGCCGCCGAGGAGCGCGCCGCGCACGAGAGGAGCGCGCAGGAAGCGCGGCACGCTGCGGACCATGCGCGCGATGCCACCTCGGCGGCGCGCCGCAAGTCGCGGGAGCTGCGCGCGACCCGCCCGCTCGTGCCCGCGCTCGTGATGGCCGTCATCGCGCTCGGCGTGTTCGCCGCGTGGCACTTCATCCCGGGCATGGACCTGCCGATGCACACGCCGCACGGCGCCGCCATGTTCAAGCTCGACTACCAGCTGCACTCGCCGCCGCCGCCCGCGCCCGCGCAGCCGTGAGCAAGCTCTACGACCAGCTCAAGAACGCCGCCAAGGCGCGCCGCGCCGCCCTCGAGCAGGAGCGCGAGAGCGAAGCGCGGGCCGCTCCCGTGCCGGCGCAGGTGCTCGACGAGCGCGACGAAGGCTGGCGCGAGGACATCGAGGCGAAGCTCCTCGAGGCCGATCGCCTGATCTCCCCCGCCGCGCTGCCGGCGCCCGCGCCCGACGTCGCGCTCGAGGCCCTCGCGATCGCCGCGACGAAACGCGCCGACGTGGAATCCCGCGCGAGGGACCGTGCGCAGCGCAAGGCCGATGCGGCAGAGGCGAAGCGCATGCAGGCCGAGCGCCTCGCGCAGGCCGAAGCCCACGCCGAGGCGATCGCGCGCGAGCGCGAGGCGGCCGAGCAGCAGGCGCAAGCCGCGGCCCTCGCCCACGCCGAGGCCGACCGGCAGGCGGCCCGCGTTGCCGAGGAGCGTGCGCAAGCCGAGCGGCGCGCAGCCGAAGCGGTGCGCGCACGGCTCGCCGCCGCGAACGAGGCCGCGGCCCGCGCCGGCGAGCGTGCCCTCGCCGAAGCCCGCGCGGCCGACGAGGCCCATGAGCGCACGCGCGCCGAAGCGGCCGAGCGCGATGCCGCCGCGCGGCGCGCGCAGGCCGAAGCGAAGGCGCAAGCCCTGGCCCGCGAGCGCGCGGCGGCCGACGAGCGTGCCGCCGCGGCGGCCACGGCGCGCGCGCACGCCGAGGAAGAGGCGCGCAAGGTCGCCGAGCAGCGTGCGCAGGCCGAAGCGGCCGCAACGCTCGCGGCTCACGCGCGTGCGGAAGCCGAGCGCGGAGCCCTCGCGAAGGCGGCCGAGCGCGTCGCGGCGGAAGCCGCCGCGGCGGGCGCCGCCCGCGAGCGCGAGGCGGCACAGGAGGCCGAACGCATCGCGGCCCAGTTGCACGCGGCAGAGGCGGCGCGCGCGCGTGAAGCCGCCGAAGCGCGCGCGGCGGCGGAAGCGCGCGCGGAAGCGCTGGCGCGGCAGCGCGAAGCGGAAGAGTCGCAGGCCGCGCGCACCGCCCGCGAGCGGCTCGCCGCGGAGAAGCGGGCGATCGAGCAAGCCAACCGCCGTGCGCGCGCCGAAGGCGCTGCGTCCGAATCCGAGGTGGCACGCTTGCTCGCCGAGCAGGAGCTGCACGCCCATGCGGTCGAGCGCGAGAGCGCGGAACGCACGGCCGCCGGCGAGGCCGCGGCCCACGCGGCCGCGCAGGCACAACGCGTCGAGATGCAGCGCGAGCGCGAACGCATCGAGCGCAATGCCGAGGCCTTGGCGCGCGAGCGCGCAGCCGACGAGGAGCGCTTGCTGCGCGCCGCGGAAGAATCGACGGCGCTCGAGGCGGGCGCCGCGCAAGCCGCGCGCCTGCGCGCCGCCGCCGAGCTCGAACTCGCGCAACGCCATGCCGAGCGTGCCGCCGCCGAAGCTCGCGCCGCGGAGCAGGCGCGCGAGCGCAAGGCGCGCGAGGCCGAGGCCGAAGAGGCGGCCCGCCGCGCGGCGATCGCGGACGCCGCCTTCGCCGAAGAGTCGCGCGCGCGCCAGGCGGCGGAAGCCGAAGCGCTCGCGCAAGCGCATGCGCTCGAGCAAGCCCAGCAGGAGGCGCGCCGCGCCGCGCTCGAGCATGCGGCAGCGGCCGAGAACGCGGCGCGCCTCGCCCGCGAACGCGCCGAAGCCGAGGAGGCCGCCGCACGCAGCGCTCTCGCCGCCCACGAGGCCGAAGCCCGCGCATTGGCGGCGGCCGAGCAGGCCGCGCGCGACGAGCGCACGGCGGCGGAAGCGGCCGCGGCACGGGCAGCGGCGGAGATGGAGCTCGCGGCACGCCATGCCGAGCGAGTGAGCGCCGATGCGCGCGTGGCGGAGGAAGCACGCCATCGCAAGGCGCGCGAAACAGAGCAAGCCGAAGCGGCGCGCCGCCTGGCGCAGGTGCAGGACGAAGCCGCGCGGCAGGCCCGCGCGCGCGAAGCGTCGGAGGCCGAAGCCCTCGCGGCCGCACACGCGCGCGCCGAGGCGGAGCTCGCCGCGCAGCGCAGCGCGGAATCATCGTCGTTGGCGCACCGCGAGGCCGCCGAGCGTGCCGCCGAGCGCGCCGCCGCCGAGCGCGAGGCGGCGCGCATCGTCCAGGAGCGTCATTCGGCGCAAGCGGAGTCGACGCAAGCGCAGGCGCAGCGCCTCGCGCGCGAGCGCGAGCTGGCCGAGGCGGCGCGTGCACGCATCGAGCAGGAAACCCGGGGTGCCGAGCAAGCGCAGCTCGCGCAGGAAACGCACCAGGCCCTCATCGCCGAGGCCGGGCAGCGCGTTCTCCTGGAGGAGGAGGCGCACACGCGCGCGATCGAGCGCGCCCGCGCCGAAGCCCGCGCCGCCGAGGCCGCGCGCGAACGCGAGGCGGCCGAGGCGCGTGCCTACGAAGCGGTCACGCGGCTCGCGCGGGAGCGCGAAGCCGAGGAAGCCCGCGCGACGCAGCTCGCGCACGACGCCGCCGCTGCGCATCGCGATGCCATCGCCGCGGCCGAGGCGGCCGTGCAGGCGGACGCCGCGGCGATTGGCGCGGCACACGGGCGCACGCGGGCGGAGGAGGAACTCGCGGGCCTCGCGCACCTGCGCGCGGCGAAGGATGCCGAGGCGATCGAGCGCGCCCAGGCTCGCGCCGCGGCCGAGCAGGTCGCGCAGCAGGCCGCGGCCGCACGCGCGAGCGCCGACCTCGAGGCCGCGGCGCGCCATGCCGAGCGTGCGCAGGCGGACGGGCGTGCGGCGGAGATCGCGCGGCAACGCAAGGCGCGCGAGGTCGAAGCCGAAGAGGCGGCGCGCATGGCCGCGACGGCGCATGCGCAAGCGCAGGCGTGTGCGCAGGAGGCGGAGCGTGCCGAGTCCGAGGCGATCGCCGCGGCCCAGCGCACGCAGGAATCCGGGCGCGCCCTCCTCGCCGAGGTGGAGCGCCGCGCTGCCCTCGAGGAAGAGGCCCACGCGCGTGCCGTCCAACGCGCGGAGGCCGAGGCCGCGGCCGCCCGCGGACAAGCCGAGCGCGAATCCGCCGAGGCGCGCGCCGACGAGGCCCGCGCGCGTCTTGCCCGCGAGCGCGAGTCCGTCGAAACGCGTGCCGCGCTGGAGGCGCAAGAAGCGCTGCGCGCGCACCAGGAAGCGATCGCCGCGGCGGAAGCGGCGACCGAAGCCCAGGCCGCATGCGCTCGCATCGCCGGGCAACGCGCGCGCGCCGAGCAGGAAGCGGCCGCCTTGGCCGTTGCCCGCGCGGCCCGCGAGAGCGAAGCGGCACAGGCCGCTCGCGAGCGCGCCGCCGCGGAATCGCAATCCGCCGCATCGCACGCGGCCCTTGCCGAGGCCGATGCGCGGGCGGCGCAGGCCATGCGCGAGCGCGAGGCGAGCGATGCCGACGCCGAGCGCGCCGCCCGGATCGCCGCGAGCGCCCACGCCGAAGCGCAGGCCCGCGCGCACGAGCGCGAGCGCGCCGAGGCCGATGCCCTGGCGCAGGCGCGGGCTCGTGCGCAGGCCGAGCGCGACGCGATGGAAAGTGCACGGGATCTCGCGCGGACGCACGACGCGGCGCTGGCCCGCGCCGAGGAACGTGCCGCCGCCGAGAAGGAAGCCGTCCGCGTCGCGCGCGAGGCACGGGAAGCCGCGGACAGCGCGGCCGAGCGCGCTCGCGCGGCGGAGCACGCAGAGGCCGTCGCGCTGGCGGCCGCCGAAGCCCGGATCGCGGCGGAACGCGACGCCGAGGCGGCCGTGCAAGCGCGCATCGAGACGGAGAAGCGCGCGCAAGCCACCGCGAGCTCGAATGCGCGCGCGCAGCGCGAAGCGCAGAAGGCGGAAGCGGCGCGAGCCAAGGCGGCGCGGCACGAAGAGGCGGCGATCGACGCGCGCACCCAGGCGGAGCATCGCGCGGACGAGGCGGCCCAGGCCGCGATCGCCGCGCACGAGCAGGCGATCGCCGCCGAACGCGAGCGCGCGCAGGCCGAGCAGGTCCTCGCCGCCGCGGCCCACGAGCGCGCACGCGCCGAGGCGCGGGCAGCGCAAGCCGCGATCGAGGCGGCGCACGCGCAACAGGAAGCGGGCCGGCGTGCGCTCGAGCGCGAGCAGGCCGATCGCGATGCCGAGGCCCAGGCCGGCGCGCGCATGCAGGCGGAACGCGCGGCCGAGGCCGCGGCAGGCGAGCGCATCGAGGCCGACGCGCGGGCGGTGCAGGCCGCGCAGGCACGCATCGACGCCGACACGCGGGCCGCCGACGCGGCGCAGGAGCGCGTGCGCGCCGAGACGCGCGCCCTGGAAGAGGCCGCGCGGCGCGAGACGCAAGCGGCCGAGGCGATCGGCGCCGCGCAGGCGCGCGAGGCCGCCGAGCGGCAACTGCTCGAGCGCGCGAGCGCGCGCGAGGCCGCCGAGCTCCGGGCGCTCGCATCGGCGCGCGATGCGGCCGAGACGCAGGCCCGGGCCGCCGCGGCCGCGCGCGAGAAGGCGGACGCCGAGGCGCGCATGCTGGCCCTGGCCCGCGAGCGCGAGGAAGCCGAGGCAGCCGCGGCCGCAAGCGCGCGCGAGGCCGCCGCCGAGGCCCGGCGCGAGCGCGAGCAGCATCGCTTGCGCGAGCGCTCCGAGCGGGCCGCCGAGCGCGGGACGCGGGACCGCATCGCCGCCGAAGCCGCCCTCGAGCGCGATGCGCGCAAGGCGGCGCAGGCCGACGGGGACGCCGCGCGCGCGGCGCTCGAGCGCATCGCGCGCGACCAGGCACTCGTCGAGGCGGAGCGCCGCCGTGCCGAGGCCGAGGAGGAAGCCGCGCGCCACGCCCAGGCGCGGCGCCACGCGGGCAGCGCCGAGAAGGCGCTCACGCGATCGCGCGACGAGGCGCGCGCCGCCATCGCCCGCGCGCGCGGCGACGTGCGCGAGGTGCGGCCGCAACCTCGCGTCCAGGAGTGGGGTTGGCGCGGCGCGGCACTCATCGCCGCCGCGATCGCGGTGACGATCGTGCTCGAGCGGCCGTGGAACCGATCTGTCACCCCGGCGAACAACGCCGTCTACGGGCTCAAGCTCTCCCGCTCCCTCGACCTCAGTCGAAGGGATGCTTCTGCACGATCGTCTCCTCCCGGTCCGGACCGGTCGAGATGAGGTCGATCGGTGCGCCCACGAGGGTCTCGAGCCGCCTGAGATAGGCCTGAGCGTTCTTCGGCAGGCGCTCGAACGACTTCACGCCGACGGTGCTCTCCTTCCAGCCGGGGTGCTCCTCGTACATCGGCTCGCAGATCGCGAGCGCATCGGCGCCCACGGGCAGCATGTCGCGGGTGCCGCCGCCGGTGATCCTGTAGCCCACCGCGACGCGCACCGTGTCGAGCCCGTCCAGCACGTCGAGCTTCGTGATGCAGATGCCGGAGACGCCGTTCAGCTGCACGGCGCGCTTGAGCGCCGCCGCATCGAACCATCCGCAGCGCCGCGGGCGTCCCGTCACCGACCCGTACTCGTTGCCCTTCACGCGCAGCCGCTCGCCGACCTCGTCGTCGAGTTCCGTGGGGAACGGGCCCGCGCCCACGCGCGTGGCATACGCCTTCGCGACGCCCAGCACGTAGTGGAGCTGGTTCGGGCCCACGCCCGCGCCTGCCGCGGCCTGGCCCGCCACGCAGTTCGACGAGGTCACGAACGGATACGTGCCGTGGTCCACGTCGAGGAGCGCGGCCTGCGCGCCCTCGAACAGGATGTTGCGCCCCTCGCGGATCAGCGCGTTCACCTCGCACGAGACGTCGGCCACCATCGGCTCGAGCTTCTCCGCGAGCGCCAGCGTGTCCTCGAGCGTCTTCTGGAAATCGATGGTGTCGGCCTTGTAGTAGTTCTTCAGGACGAAGTTGTGGTAGTCGAGCACCTCGCCCAGCTTGGCCGCGAAGCGCTCGCGCGCGTAGAGGTCCTGGATGCGGATCGCGCGCCGCGCGACCTTGTCCTCGTACGCCGGGCCGATGCCGCGGCCGGTCGTGCCGATCTTCGCCTCGCCCTTCGCGCGCTCGCGCGCCTGGTCGATCGCCACGTGGTGCGGCAGGATGAGGGGCGCGGCTTCCGAGATGCGCAGCTGCGAATACACGTCGACGCCGAGCTTCTGCAGCTCGCCGATCTCCTGCATCAGCGCCTCGGGCGAGACCACCACGCCGTTGCCGATGAAGCACTTCACCTGCGGGTGCAGGATGCCCGACGGGATGAGCCGCAGGATCGTCTTGCGTCCGCCGATCACGAGCGTGTGTCCCGCGTTGTGCCCGCCCTGGAAGCGCACCACGCCCGCGACGTGATCCGTGAGCCAGTCGACGATCTTGCCCTTGCCCTCGTCGCCCCATTGGGTGCCGATGACGACTACGTTACGCGCCATTTGCCGTCCTTCTTCTCCAGCCTGCGCGTGCATCCGAGCTCCGCACGCGCCGATTCATGTCCCGGCAGGTCGACGATCACGACCTCGCCCTGCGCGCGCAATTGCTCGATCGCGCGATCCAGGTCCTTCTCCTCGAGCGACGGCGCGAGGATGGCAGCATTGTCACCCCGGCGCAGGCCGGAGTCCGATTTCAATCCCGCCAGCTGCCTGAGGTCCATCGTGAACCCGGTCGCCGGGCGCGCGCGCCCGAAGCTGGCACCCACCTCGTCGTAGCGGCCGCCGCGCGCGATCGCGTCGGGGCTGCCCGGCGTGAACGCGGCGAAGACCAGGCCGCTCTCGTAATTGAAGCCGCCCAGCTCCGCGAGGTCGACCGAGATCTCCACGCCCGGGGAGGCGCAGCGCGCCGCGAGCTTCTCGAGCATGTCGAGCGCCTTCGTGATGTCGGGCAGGCGCGGCAGCTCGCGTCGCGCGCGGGCGAGCACCTCGACGCCGCCGTTGAGCGCCGTGAGCGCCGCGAACGCATCCCCGCCCAGCTCGCGCGCGGCGGGCGCGTCCTTCTGCTGCACGGCGTGGAAGAGCGGCTCCGATTTCTCGGTCTCCAGCTCCATGCCGCTCGCCAGCGCCCGGTACACCATCGGATGCCCGATGTCGACGTGCAGCTTTCGCAGCCCCGCGGTCTCGAGCGCCGCGATCATGAGCCGCACGATCTCCACGTCGGCCTCGATGCCCGCGTGCCCATAGAGCTCCGCGCCGATCTGGATGGGCTCGCGCATCTTGGTCATGCCGGCGGGGACGGTGTGCAGGACGCTTCCGCAATAGCAGAGGCGTGTCACGCCCTGGCGGTTCAGCAGGTGCGCGTCGATGCGCGCGACCTGCGGCGTGTGGTCGGCGCGCACGCCCATCATGCGCCCCGAGAGCTGGTCGACGAGCTTGAACGTCACGAGCTCGAGGTCGCGTCCCGTCCCCGAGAGCAGCGACTCCACGTACTCGAGCAGCGGCGGGGCCACGAGCTCGTAGCCGTGCACCTCGAACAGGTCGAGGATCGCCCGGCGCAGGCGCTCGATCGCGCGCGCCTCGGCGGGAAGCACGTCTTCAATGTGCTCGGGAAGCAGCCAGCGTCTCATGGGAAAGGCAGGGGTCAGACCACGGTCAACATTCGAAACGGGGCACCCCGGAAGCCGTTTCGAATGTTGACCGTGGTCTGACCCCAGTCGTCAGTGCACCAGGAACAGGATTATCAATCCCACCATCATCGAGGTCAGCCCCGCGAAGCGGATCTGGCCGTCGTTCATCTCGATCATCTTGCGGAAGGTCTCGCGCCACAGCTTCGGCGCCGTGAACGGCAGGATGCCCTCGATCACGAGCACGAGCGCGATCGCGGGCACGACGGCGTCGATCATTTCCCGGCCGCTTTGCCGCTTCCGCCGCCCGGGGCCTTCAGGTACTTGAAGAAGTCGCTCGACGGGTCGAGCAGGAGCACGTCGCTCTTGCTGCGCAGGCTCTGCCGGTACGCCTCCATGCTGCGGTAGAAGCTGAAGAACTCGGGGTTGCGCTGGAACGCGTCGGCGTAGATCTTGGACGCGGAGGCGTCGCCCTCGCCCTTGATCTTCTGCGCCTCGGCGTAGGCCTTGGCGACGATCTCCTGGCGCTGGCGATCGGCGATGGCCTTGATCTTCTCGCCCTCGGCCTGGCCCGTGGCGCGCAGCTGGTTGGCGGCGCGCTTGCGCTCCGACTCCATGCGGCGGTAGACGTCCGAGGAGATCTCCGGCACGAAGTCCACGCGCTTGAGCCTCACGTCGACGATCTCGACGCCGATGTTGCGCGCGTCCTGGTCGACCTTGCGCGTCACCACGTCCATGATCTTGTCGCGCTCGCCCGAGACCACGTCGTGCACCGTGCGCCGCGCGAACTCCGCGCGCAACGCGTCGTTCACGGTCTGCGACATGCGCGCCTCGGCGGTGAAGGCGTCGCCGTGCACGGTCACGTAATACTGCTTCACGTCGTTCACGCGCCACTTCACGAAGGAATCCACGAGCACGTTGCGGTTTTCCTTCGTGAGGAAGCGCTCGGGGTCGCGCGCTTCCAGCGTCTGGATGCGCGTGTCGTAGAGGCGCACGTTCTGCACGAACGGCACGAGGAAATAGAGCCCCGGCTGCGTCTGCACGGCGACGACCTCGCCCAGCTGGAACTTGATGGCGGCCTTGCGCTGGTCGATCACGTACGCGCTCATCATGAAGACGAGCACGGCGACGATCGCCACGATCACCACGGCGGCGCTGCCCCTTCTCATCGGCCGGCCTCCCGGTCGCGCGAGCGCAGCGCGTCGCGGCGCGAGACCGAATCGGGCATGCCGGAGCTCGACGTCCCCGGGGACGTGTTCGGCTGCGGCGACGGCTCGATCGTCACCGGCGGCGACAGGGAGTCGTGCGACTGCGACAGCTGCATCAGCTTGTCGATCGGCAGGTAGAGCAGCGGGTTCGCGCCGCGCGTGTCGATGATCACCTTGCTGGTCGAGCCCAGGACCTGCTGCATCGTGTCGAGGTACATGCGCTCCCGCGTCACCTGCGGCGCCTTCTGGTATTCGGAGAGGATCTGCGTGAAGCGGTCGGCGTCGCCGTGGGCGGTCGAGATCACGCTCTGCTTGTAGCCGTTGGCCTCCTGCACGAGGCGCGCCGCGATGCCCTCCGCCTTGGGCACGACGTCGTTCGCGTAGGCCTGCCCCTCGTTCTTGAAGCGCTCCTGGTCCTGCTGCGCGCGCACCACGTCCTCGAACGCCGGCAGCACCTGCTCCGGGGCCTGCGCGCCCTGGAGCGCCACCGCCGTGATGTTGATGCCGGTGCCGTAACGGTCGAGGATCGTCTGCATCAGGACCTTCACGCGCGAGGCGACCTCGCTGCGGCCCTGGGCGAGCACGAAGTCCATCGAGCTCTTGCCCACGACCTCGCGGATCGCGGTCTCCGCGGCCTGCATCACGGTGTCGTCGGGATTCTTCGTGTTGAACACGTAGTCGGTCGGGCTCTTGATGTTCCACTGCACCGCGAACTGCACGTCGACGATGTTCTCGTCGTCGGTGAGCATGAGCGCTTCCTGCGGCTGCTTGTTCTTGGGCGTGCCGCGATAGCCGACCTCCACGGGACGCACGCCCGCCACGTTCACGACCTCGACGCTCTCGACGGGATACGGGATGTGCCAGCGCGGGCCGGGCATCGTGGTCTCGAGGTACTTGCCCAGGCGCAGCACGACGCCGCGCTTGCCCTCGTCCACGATGTAGAAGCCGCTCGCGAGCCAGATGGCCACGATCACGAAGACCACGAACACCGCGCCGCCGCCGATCGCCGCGTTCATGCGCGGGGAGCCCGCGGGCGGGCGATCGCCGCCGCGGGGGCGGAACCCGAGCAGGCCCAGGATCCTCTGTTGAAGCTTCCTCAGGATCTCGTCGAGATCCGGCGGACCGTCATTGTTCTTCTTGCCCCATTGGGGCTCGTTGGGCGGCATGGACGGGGAAATGGAAAAAGAGGTTAGGCGGCGGTGGCAAGCGTGGCGCCATCGGTGCGCGCCGCTTCGGCCAAGGCTTCTCGCAAACCCTCGAGGCCGGCGCCGGTGAATGCACTCACCTTGATATTCAAGATCTTACCACATGGGTCGCGCAGCACCTCCGGCGCCATGTGCGGGACGCGGTCGATCTGGTTGTACACGACCCACTGCGGGACGTGGTCCGCGCCGATCTCGGCGAGCACCGCGTTCACCGCGTCGATCTGCTCGCGATATTGCGGGCTGGCGGCGTCGACCACGTGCAGCAGCAGGTCCGCGTCGACCGCTTCCTCGAGGGTCGCCTTGAACGACTCGACGAGCGTGTGCGGCAGGTCGCGGATGAAGCCCACCGTATCGGAGAGCGTGATCGTCGCGCCCTCGCCCAGGAACACGCGGCGCGTCGTCGTGTCGAGCGTCGCGAAGAGCTGGTCGGCGACGTAGGCCTCGGCGCGCGTGAGCCGGTTGAAGAGCGTGGACTTGCCGGCGTTGGTGTAGCCCACGAGGGAGACGCGCAGCACGCCCGAGCGCATGCGCCCCGCGCGCTGCGTCTGCCGCACCTTCTGCGACTTCCTGAGGCGCTCGCGCAGCTTCTTCACGCGCTCGCCGATCATGCGGCGGTCGAGCTCGATCTGCTTCTCGCCCGGGCCTCCGGTTTTCCCGAGGCTGCCGCGCTGGCGCTCGAGGTGGGTCCACCCGCGCACGAGGCGCGTGGACAGGTGCTCGAGGCGCGCGAGCTCGACCTGCAGCTTGCCCTCGTGGGAGCGCGCGCGCTGCGCGAAGATCTCGAGGATCACGTCGGTGCGGTCGAAGACGCGAATCGCATCTCCATTGGCGCGGCCCTCGGAGAGCGCCTGCTCGAGGTTGCGCACCTGAGCCGCGGAAAGCTGCTCGTCGAACACGACGATGTCGGCGCGGTGCTCGCCCACGGCGAGCCGGATCTCGTCGACCTTGCCGCTGCCGGCGTACGTCTTCGGGTCGGGCCGGTCGCGCTTGCCGCGGATCACCTCGAGGACGTCGGCGCCCGCCGTCTCCACCAGGCGTGCGGCTTCCTCGGCGCGGTCCCCGGGAAACGGGCCGCGGCCCACCGCAAGGGAGACGAGGATCGCGCGCGAGCGCTCAGGAGTCCGAGTTGTGCTCAAGCGGGACCGACACAGGCCGGGCCGGGACCACCGTGGAGATCGCGTGCTTGTACACCATCTGGGTCACCGTGTTCTTCAGGAGCACCACGTACTGGTCGAAGGATTCGATCTGGCCCTGGAGCTTGATGCCGTTGACCAGGTAGATCGACACCGGCACGTGCTCCTTGCGCAAGGTGTTGAGGAACGGGTCTTGCAGCAATTGGCCCTTGTTGCTCATTGTTCTGCCCCTTTTCGAACCTGCGGGTTTCCCGGTCTACGCCGGGCCGTGCCTGCGAAAGCCCAGTATAGCGCCATCCTACGACCATGCCGCGGCGCTGCCGGTTCAACCGTACCGGCGCTTGGAGATGATCTTGCGGCGCCGCCGCTGGGCGTCCTGCTTCTCGGTGAGCGGCTTCTTGCGGCCCTCGAACGGGTTGGCCGAGGAGCGCAGCTCGATCCTGAGCGGCGTGCCCTTCAGCTTGAAGGTCTCCCGGAAGTGGTTCTCCAGGTAGCGCTTGTAGGGCGACTTCACGCCGTCGAGGCCGCTGCCGTGGATCACGACGATGGGCGGGTTCGACCCGCCCTGGTGCGCGTAACGCATCTTCGGGCGGAAGCGCCCGGACATGGGCGGCTGCTGCTGCTCGATCGCGGCTTGCAATGCGCGCGTGAGCTTCGGCGTGGAAAGCTTCGCCATGGCGGCGGCGAACGCGCGATCGACGCCCGCCAGCAGCTTGTCGATGCCCGTGCCCATGCGCGCGGAGATGGTCTGGAAATCGGCGAAGCCGAGGAACTGGAGCTTGCGTTCCAGCTCGCTCTTCACGTCCTTGCGCTTGTCGGTATCGATCGCATCCCATTTGTTCACCGCCACCACGAGGGCGCGGCCGGCCTCGAGGATGTAGCCCGCGATGTGCGCGTCCTGGTCGGCGATGTCGGCCTCGGCGTCGACCACCAGCACCACGACGTTCGCGCTCTCGATCGCCTGCAGCGTCTTCACGACCGAGAACTTCTCCACGGCTTCGAACACCTTTCCGCGGCGCCGTATTCCCGCCGTGTCGACCAGCGTGTATCGCTTGCCGTGGAAATCCAGGTCCACCTCGATCGAATCGCGGGTCGTGCCGGGCTGGTCGAAGGCGATCACGCGCTCCTCGCCGAGCAGGCGGTTCACGAGCGTGGATTTGCCCACGTTGGGGCGGCCCACGATCGCCACGCGCGGATGGTCGGGCGCCTCCTCCGGCTCGGTGTCGGCGGGAAATGCGGCGAGCGCGTCCTCGACGAGCTGGCGCACCCCCTCGCCGTGCTCCGCCGAGATGGCGTTCGGCTGGCCCATGGCGAGCTCGTGGAATTCGGCGGTCACCACTTCCTCGCGCATGCCCTCGGTCTTGTTCACGACGAGGAAGACCTTCGCATGCGCCTCGCGCAGCTCCTGCGCGATGCGCTTGTCCTGCGGCGAGAGGCCGGCGCGGCCGTCGGTGAGGAAGAAGATCACGTCGGCCTCGGCGATCGCCTCGCGCGACTGGCGCGCCATCTCCGAGAGGATGCCGTCCTTCGCGACGGGCTCGAAGCCTCCGGTATCGACCACGATGAAGGCCTTGTCCTCGATGCGTCCCTTGCCGTAATGCCGGTCGCGCGTGAGGCCGGGCAGGTCCGCCACCAGCGCGTCGCGCGTGCGCGTGAGCCGGTTGAAGAGCGTGCTCTTCCCGACGTTGGGGCGGCCGACGAGGACGATGGTGGGTTTCATAACAACCCGAGCTGCCAAGCAGGGACCCGCGTCACGCTCTTCAATCGGTTCTCGCCGGGCGTTCGCGGGATGCCCCGGACAGCCGGGTTGCACCGCATGACGAATCCGCGGTTACCACCGCACCATCGCCAGGGTGCCCTTCTCGGTCTGCACCAGCGCGCCGTCCTTCGTGGGCACCACGCTTTCGATGGCGCTCCCGTCGGTGGCGAGGCGCCCGACGAGGCTGCCATCCTCGGGCGAGAGGATGTGGAGATAGCCGAACCCGTCACCCACCACGACGTAGCCGTTGGCGACGGCGGGAGAAGTGAGGCGCCGGTACCTGAGCTTGTCCTGGGTCCAGAGGCTCGATCCTGCCTTCTTGTCGAGCGCGTGCACGCGGCCGGTGTCGTCGATGGCGTAGACATTCTTCGCGTCCGCCACGATCGAGCGCGAGCTCGACAGGTCGCGCGACCAGATCATGTTGCGCGTCTGGATGTCGAAGCACGCGATCTTGCCCTGGAACGCGACCGCGCAGACGTTGTTGCCGTCGATGAGCGGAAGGCCGGCCACGTCGGCGATGCGCTCGAGCTCGGTGGATCCGCGCGGCGTGGACACCGTCGCCTCCCACGTGAGCTTGCCGTCCTCGACGTCGAGCGCCACGAGCTTGCCGTTGGGATAGCCCGCGACCACGTCGCGCCCCTCGGCCAGCACGCCCGCCTCGGTGCGCAGCAGCAGCGACGGCGACGGCCGCTGGAACACCCACAGGCGCTTGCCGTCCGCGGCGGCGAGCCCGAAGATGCGGCCGTCCGAAGTGCGCACCACCACCACGTCGCGCGAGGCGGCGGGCGGCGCGATCACCTCGCCCGCGAGCTGGCTCTTCCATTGCGCCTTGCCGGCCGTGTCGAGCGCGACCACCTCGCCCTTCATCGAGCCCGCGTAGAGCCGGTCGGTGCCGAGCCCGAGGCCGCCGGAGAATTTCTCCTTCGTGGCGACGCTCGCCGCCACGCGCCCGTTCGCCTCGTCGATCACGCTGAACGTGCCGTCCGCGGAAATCGCGTAGACGCGCCCTTCGAGGACCACCGGAACCAGGCGGAAGCCCTGCGTCTTGCCGACGCTCGTGGTCCACGCGGCGCGCGCTTCCACCGTCTGCTTGATCGGCGCGAGCGGCGTGGGCGGGTTGGGCGGGTCGCTCATGATGCCCACCCACTTGAGCGGGTTGTACGACGAGCACCCGGCCACGAGCGCCAGCCCCGCGACGGCGAGAAGCGCCCGCCGCGTCATTGGCTGCCCCCGAGCGCGTCGAGCTTCGTCTGCGCGACCTGGCGCACGGGGTTGCGCGCATCGGACGCGTCGACCGCGGCCTTGTACGACGCGCGCGCCTCGTCGATGCGGCCCTGGGCCAGCATCACGTCGCCCTTGGCATCGGCCACCAGCGGCGCGAACGCCGGGTCCTTGTTCTCGTCGAGCAGCTTGAGCGCGTCGTCGTACTTCTTCTGCTCGAGCAGCACCGCCGCGAGCCGCAGGCGCGCGACGGGACGATGCTCCTGCGCACCGTTCGACATCACCCATTGCAGCCGCTTCTGCGCCTCGGCGAGGTCGCCCTTGGCGAACGCGGCCTTCGCGATCATGAGCGCGGCTTCCGAAGCCTGGAACGAGCCCGGCACGCGGTCGAAGAGCGGTTTCGCCGCTTCCTCGAGCTTCTTCGGATCGTCGCTCGTCGCGGCCTCGGCCACGGGGCGATAGAGGCCCGCGGCCTCCTCGGCGCGCTTGTGCTTCCACATGAGCCAGCCCTGCCAGCCGGCGAACGCGACCACGGCCGCGACGACCGCGCCGAGCACGTACCAGCGGTTGTCTTCCCACCACGCCGTGAGCTCGGCGATGCGTTCCTGCTCTTCGAAATCGTATGAACCGGCCATGACCCTAGCTTTCCTGGATTGTCTGTTTGAGCCTGCGGAGCACCTCGTTCACCTCGAGCGTCTCCTGCGACCCGCCTCCCCGCAGCGGCTTCAACGTCACGCGCTGCGCCGCCACCTCGTCCTCGCCGACGATGAGGGCATAGCGCGCCCCGCTCGCGTCGGCTTTCTTCATCTGCGTCGCGAACTTGCCGCCCGATCCCATCACGACGCGCAGCCCCAGGTCGCGCAGGCGCTCCGCATGTTGCCACGCCACGCGCTGGGCCCCTTCGCCGGCGTACACCACGAAGGCGTCGATCTCGTCCGCGGCGGGGACCTTCGCCTCCTGCAGCACGAGCAGCATGCGCTCGATGCCCATGCCGAAGCCGCACGCTGCCGTGGGCTTGCCGCCGAGCTGCTCGAAGAGCCCGTCGTAGCGCCCGCCGCCGGCGACCGTGGATTGCGCGCCGATGTTCGAGGCGACGAACTCGAACACGGTGCGGTTGTAGTAGTCCATGCCGCGCACGAGGCGCGGGTTCACGCGGTACGCGAGGCCCGCGTCGGAGAGCAGGCCCAGCAACGCGTCGAAGTGGCGCCGCGCATCGCCGCCGAGGTGGTCGAGGAGCTTCGGCGCGCCCTCGATCATCTCCTGCATCGCGGGATTCTTCGAGTCGAGGATGCGCAGCGGGTTGGAGTGCAAGCGCCGCTTCGCGTCCTCGTCGAGGAGCGCCGGGTGGCGCTCGAAATACTCGACGAGCTTCGCCCGATGCTCCTTGCGGTCGGCCGCGTCGCCGATGGAGTTCACCTGCAGCTCGATCCCCGCGAGGCCGAGTCTTTTCCAGAGGCGCGAGAGCATCACGATCTGCTCGGCATCGACGTCGGGGCCTTCGAAGCCGAGCGCCTCGACGTCGAACTGGTGGAACTCGCGCTGGCGTCCCTTCTGCGGGCGCTCGTAGCGGTACATGGGGCCCGCGGTCCAGACGCGCTGCGGGCCGTTGTAGAGGAAGTTGTGCTCGATGGCCGAGCGCACGATGCCCGCGGTCGCTTCGGGACGCAGTGCTAGGCTCTCGCCGTTGCGATCGTCGAAGACGTACATCTCCTTCTCGACGATGTCGGTGACCTCGCCCAGCCCGCGCACGAAGAGCGGCGTGAACTCCACGATCGGCGTGCGCATGTAGCGGTACCCGTACTGCTCGAAGATCGAGCGGCACGCGTCCTCGAACTTGAGCCAGAGCGCGCTCGCCCCGGGCAGCAGGTCCTCCATGCCGCGGATGGCGCTGATCTTCTGCGGCATCACACCACCCTCACCGGAATCGCTTCGATGCCGCGCGCCGTCGCGGGCTTCGCCGCGCCCTCGCCGTAATGCGTGCGCACGTAGTCCTCGACGATCGCCTGGAACTCCTCCGCGATGCGCTCGCCCTTGAGCGTCACCGTCTTCTCGCCGTCGACGAACACGGGCGCCACGGGCTTCTCGCCCGATCCCGGCAGCGAGATGCCGATGTTCGCGAGCTTCGATTCGCCGGGGCCGTTCACCACGCACCCCATCACCGCGACGTGCATGTCCTCGACGCCGGGATAGCGCGACTTCCACGCCGGCATCTGCGCGCGCAGGTAGGACTGGATCCTGTCGGCGAGCTCCTGGAAGAACGTGCTCGTGGTGCGCCCGCACCCGGGACACGCGGAGACCATCGGCGTGAAGGAGCGCAGGCCCATCGTCTGCAGCAGTTCCTGCGCCACGATCACTTCCTTCGTGCGATCGCCGTTCGGCTCGGGCGTGAGCGACACGCGGATCGTGTCGCCGATGCCTTCCTGGAGCAGCACGCCCATGGCGGCCGCCGAGGCGACGATGCCCTTCGAGCCCATGCCCGCCTCGGTAAGGCCCAGGTGCAGCGCGTAATCGCAACGCGAGGCGAGCGAGCGGTAGACGGCAATCAGGTCCTGCACCGCCGACACCTTGCACGAGAGGATGATGCGGTCGGGCGGAAGGCCGATCCGCTCCGCGAAGGCCGCGCTCTCGAGCGCCGAGACGATGAGCGCCTCGCGCATCACGGCCTCGGCCGGCTGCGGATCGCCAAGCTTCGCGTTCGCGTCGTACATCCGCGCGAGCAGCTCCGGATCGAGCGAGCCCCAGTTGACCCCGATGCGCACGGGCTTGCCGTACTCGATCGCCTTCTCGACCATCGTCGAGAACTGCTCGTCGCGCTTCGAGCCGTGGCCCACGTTGCCGGGATTGATGCGGTACTTGTCGAGCACGCGCGCGCACTCGGGCACCTGGGTCAGGATCTTGTGGCCGTTGAAGTGGAAGTCGCCCACCAGCGGGACGCGCACGCCCATGCCGTCGAGCATCTCGCGGATCGCCGGCACCTGGCGCCCGGCCTCGATCGTGTTGACCGTGATGCGCACGACTTCCGAGCCCGCGCGCGCGAGGGCGGCCACCTGTTGCGCGGTGGCGGCGGCGTCCTCGGTGTCGGTGTTGGTCATGGATTGCACGAGGATCGGCGCGTCACCGCCGATGACTTTGTCGGCGACCCGCACGGGTCGCGAGGAACGGCGTTGCGGCATGGGCTCTACTCGACCTTGAAGCGGGCGACGTCGGTGTCGTTGGCGGGCTCGGCGAGATCGAAGGGCTTGCCGTCCCTCTGCATCTCGACCTCGTGCGCGTTGCCGACGGTGACCTGGAGCGGAGGCTTCGCATCGACGCTCGCCTCGCTGCCCGCGGGATTCAACTGGCGGAAGACGACGTGGCCCGAGGCATCGCGCACCTCGACCCACGATTCGCCCTTGAAGCGGAAATGCAGGCGCCGAGCGCCCGCCACGGGTTTCGCCGGCGCCGTCGCCGGGCCGGGCTGCGCTTCGGCCGGCTTCGACGACACGGACGGGAGAGGCTTGGACTCGGCGCCCTTCGAGTCCGTCGCAGGAAGTGCTGCGCTCGTCGCGGCCGCATCCGGCGGCGAAGCGCTCGCCGGGGGCGTGGCGGCGGGTGGCGTGAGCGCGGGCGGCGGCGAGGGAGCCGGTGCGGCGCCGGATGCCGTGGTGTCCGGCGCAAACGGCGGCGACATGGAACCTGCCGGCGAAGGCATCGTCACCGCGGGCGATGCGACGCTCGCCTGGTGCTGCGCGGCCCGCTGCGGCCGCACGAAGACCCACCAGTACATCGCCGCGAGCGCGAGGGCGATCACGACGACGGCCGTGGCGCCCGCCCTCACCCACGGGCTGGTGAAGCGCTGGCCGAGCGGATCGAAGCGGATGTTCTGCGTGGGCACGATGATGCGGGGCGCCGCCTCGCGCGGCGCGCCCTCGGCGAGCAGCGACAGGACGCCGTCCGGATCGAGCCCGATCAGCTTGGCGTAGTTGCGCACGAACCCGCGCAGGAACGGGCCCTTGGGCAGGCGCTCGTATTCGCCGGTCTCGAGCGCCTCGACCTGCGAGGGGCTCATGTGCAGGCGCTGCGCGACGTCGTTGCGGCTGAGGCCCTGGTCCTCGCGCCCGCGCACGAGGATCGCGCCCAGGCTGGGAGGCGCTTCGCGGGCTTCGTTGTCGGCCACGTCTTCCATCACGCTAGCGCTTCTGCGCGAGCTCCTGCGTCTCGCGGGCGTCGGGGAAGCGGCGGCGCAGTTGCTGCATGTAGCTGTCCTCGGCCGCGGCGTCGCGGCGCGCGCGCGAGATCTTCACGCCCAGCACGAGGGCGTCGAGATTGGGTTGCGTCATGCGCGTGTAGCGGTTGAGGTAATTGTTCGCGTCCTCGTACGCGCCGCGCTCGAAGGTGATGATCGCGAGGTTGTAGAGCGCGCCGATGAGCTCGGGGCGGATCATCACCGCGCGGCGCAGGGCCTGCTCGGCCTCGGCGTTGCGGTCCATGCGCTTGTAGCACAGGCCCAGCGACAGCATCGCCTTCTCCGGCGTCGGGTTGAGCGGGTCGGCGGCGGCGCGCTTGAGCATGTCCACGGCCCGCCCCGTGTCGTTGCGCGTGCAGAGGTACCAGCCGAAGTTGTTGAGGACCTCGGCATCGTTGGGCGCGAGGCTGAGCGCCTGGTTGAACGCCTCGCGCGCCGCCACGTCCTCGCGCAGCTCCATGTAGACCAGGCCCTGCATGTTGTAGGCCTGCACGAACTTCGGGTCGTCCTTGATCGCGAGGCGCGTCTCGTCGAGCGCCACGCGGAAGTTGCCGCGCGCGAAGTACTCGCCCGCGAGCGCGGTGTGCACCTGCGCGCGGCGGCTCGCGTCGGCGGCGTTGGAGTCGGTCACGGCATGGGTCTCGACGGTGCTCTGCGAGGTGCAGGCGGCGGCGAGCACGGCGAGGGCGGCGAGCAGGATGCGCATCAGGGCCTCGGGGCGGCGGGGTGGAATCGGACGGGCTTCTTCTTCATGCGGTTCACGACCTGGCCGGCGAGCTGCCCGCATGCCGCGTCGATGTCGTCGCCGCGCGTCTTGCGGATCGTCGCGATGTAGCCGGCGTCGAGCAGCACGCGCTGGAAGCGCTTCACCCGCTCCATGTCGCTTCGCTCGAAGCCCGAGTCCGGGAACGGGTTGAACGGGATCAGGTTCACCTTGGACGGCGTGTCGGCGAGGAGCTTCGCGAGCTCCTTCGCGTGGTCCGGCGCGTCGTTGATGCCCTTCAGCATCACGTACTCGAAGGTGATGAAGTCGCGCGGGGCGACCTCCAGGTAGTCGCGGCAGGCCTCCAGCAGCGTCCCGATCGGATAGGCGTCGTTGATCGGCATGATGCGGCTGCGGATCGCGTCGTTGGGCGCGTGCAGGCTCACCGCGAGGGCCACGGGGAGCGCTTCCTTGAGCTTGCGGATGTGGGGCACCACTCCCGAAGTCGAGAGCGTCACGCGCCGGCGCGAGAGCCCGTAGGCCAGGTCGTCGAGCATGATCGACATCGCATCGACCACGGGCCCGAAGTTGTTGAGCGGCTCGCCCATGCCCATCATCACGACGTTGGTCACGGGCTTGGGCGACAACGAGACTCCCTCCGGCTTCGGCACAGTCGCCGCCGCGGCGCGGACCGCGGCCTGGGGCGAGGGTTCGCGCGCGATCGTGCGCGTGGTCTGGCCCTGCGCCTCCATCTCCTGCAGCCGCTTGTTCGCCACCCAGAGCTGCCCCACGATCTCGCCCGCGGTGAGGTCGCGATTGAAGCCCTGGCGCCCGGTCGAGCAGAACTTGCAGTCGAGCGCGCAGCCCACCTGCGAGGAGACGCAAAGCGTGCCGCGATCGTCCTCGGGGATGAAGACCGTCTCGACCCCATTGCCGACGCCCACGTCGAAGAGCCACTTCACCGTGCCGTCGGCCGAGCGATGCTCCGAGAGCACCGCGGGCGCTCGCACCTGCGCGATCTCCTTCAGCCTGGCGCGCAGCGGCTTCGCGAGATCGGTCATCGCGTCGAAGTCGTCCATGCCGCGCTGGTGGATCCACTGGAACACCTGCTTCGCGCGGAACGGCTTCTCGCCGTGCGCGGCGAGCCATTCGGCGAGCCGCGGCAGCGTGAAGTCGAGCAGGTTGGTGCGTTCGGTCATCGTCGTCGCGTGAGCTTAAGCGCCGCGCTCAGCGGGAGTAAACCTGGCTTTGCGGAAAGAAATAGGCGATCTCGGTGCGCGCGGTCTCCGGCGCGTCGGAGCCGTGCACCGCGTTCGCGTCGATCGATTGCGCGAAGTCGGCGCGGATCGTGCCCTTCTCGGCCTTCCTCGGGTCAGTCGCCCCCATGAGGTCGCGGTTCTTCTGGATCGCGTTGTCGCCCTCGAGCACCTGCACCACCACGGGACCCGAGATCATGAACTCGACCAGGTCCTTGAAGAACGGCCGCGACTTGTGCACCGCGTAGAAGCCTTCGGCCTCGGCGCGCGAGAGATGCACCATCTTCGCCGCGACGATCCTGAGCCCCGCCTTCTCGAAGCGGGCCATGATCTCGCCGATCACGTTCTTCGCGACCGCATCGGGCTTGATGATGGAAAGAGTGCGCTCGACCGCCGCCTTGGATTCGGACATCAAAAGCTCCGTAAATTTATGAAAATGTTAGCCTTTCATTCTAGCACAGCGGTGCGTTTCCCGCCACTTCCCAGCACGGCCTGAGGCCCGCGCGGCCCGGCGGGCAGGCATAGTCCGCCTCGATTCCCACGCCCGGCACCCAGACCAGGCGCTCCTCGTGGAAGAGCAGCGGCAGGACCTCCCGTTGCCAGGGCGGCACGGCGTGCTCCTGCAGGAGGTTCTTGAGCGTGCGCGACGGGCCCGCCGCCCGCAGGCGCAGGCGCTCGCCGCCCGCGCGCGGCGCGAAGAACCAATGGCCCTGCGCGTGCGCTTCCGCCGCGAGGCCGGCGCCGGTCGCGGACTCGAAGCGCACGCTCCCGCGGCCCTCGCCGAGCGCCACCTCCGCTTCGCCGCTCCAGGCGACGCGATAGGCGGCGCCGGACGGGGCGGACACGGGTTGCACATACAACATTCCGCGATAGCGCCGGATGAGGTGGCCGTCGTGCACGAGCCTCACCTGGGCACCGGGACGCGCGCCGTAGAGCTGCCGCGCCATGTCCGCGAGCGCCGCCTCGCTCGGCATGCGCAAGCCCTCGGCCCGAAGGAAATGCCGCAGGGACACCAGCTGCAGCTCCGGATGGGCCGCCGGCGCGTCGCGTCCCGCGCGCGCGGCCTCCTCGAGCAGCTCGTGGACGCCGGCGGCGCGGCGCGCGAAACGCCCGAGCGAGCCGCGCCAGCCCGGGAAGCGCGCATCGAGGAGCGGAGCGACGTCGTGGCGCAGGTAGTTGCGATCCGCGTCGCGCTTCGCGTTCGATTCGTCCTCGACCCAGCCGAGGGCATGGTCCCGTGCGTAGGCGCGGATCGCCTCGCGCGGCACGTCGAGGAGCGGCCGGAAGAGTCGCGGCCCGCCGGGCGCCAGCGTGCGCAGCTCCGGCATGCCGCCGGCCCCCCGCAGGCCCGTGCCGCGCAGCAGCTGCAGCAGCACCGTCTCGGCCTGGTCCTCGCGGTGGTGCGCGAGTGCCACGAACTCCTCGCCGCGCCGGGCGTAGGCGGCATAGCGCGCCGCACGTGCGGCCGCCTCGATGCCCTCGCCGCCCGGGCGCACGTCGACGCGCTCGATCGAGAGCGGCACGCCGTGCCGGGCGCAGGCCGCCTCGCACGCGTGCGTCCACGCGTCGGCGTTGGGGCTCAGGCCGTGATGGACGTGCAGCGCGGTGAGCTCGATCGCCCCCGCGCGCGCGGCATCGGCGAGCAGGTCGAGCAGGACCGTGGAATCGAGGCCGCCGGAGAACCCGGCGCAGACGCGGGCCCGCGGCGGCAACAACGCCGCGATGCGTTCCGCGACATGCGCGCGCAGGTCTATTCGGCGACCTCCTTGAACTTGCCGTAGTTGACCCAGCGCTCCTGGCGCCGCTCGAGCAGCTCCTCCACCGAGAGGTCCTGCAGCGTGCGCAGGTTGTCCTGGATCGCCTTCTTCAGGTTCTTCGACGCCTCCGCCGGGTCGCGGTGCGCGCCGCCCAGCGGCTCGTTCACGACCTTGTCGATGACGCCGAGGGTCTTCAGGCGCTGCGCGGTGATGCCGAGGCTTTCCGCGGCCTCCCCGGCGTTCTCGGCGCTCTTCCAGAGGATGGCGGCGCAGCCTTCCGGCGAGATCACCGAGTAGGTCGAGTACTGCATCATGAGCGTCACGTCGCCCACCGCGACCGCGAGCGCGCCGCCGCTGCCGCCCTCGCCGATCACCGACGTGATGATCGGCACGCGCAGGCCCGCCATCGCATAGAGGTTGCGCCCGATCGCCTCCGACTGGCCGCGCTCCTCCGCGCCGATGCCGGGATAGGCGCCCGGGGTATCGATGAAGGTGAGGAGCGGCGTGCCGAACTTCTCGGCGAGCTGCATGAGGCGCAGCGCCTTGCGGTAGCCCTCGGGGCGCGGCATGCCGAAGTTGCGGAAGATCTTGTCGGGCGTGTCGCGGCCCTTCTGGTGGCCGATCACCATCACCGACTGGCCGTTGAAGCGCGCGAGGCCGCCCACGATCGCGGGATCGTCGGCGTAGGCGCGGTCGCCGTGCATCTCCTCGAAGTCCGTGCACATGGCGTTCACGTAGTCG
>Ga0157369_10002107_pt1 | contig 23989 bp, 13 predicted proteins | sample C25metaG_FD_113461 | JGI IMG/M metagenome (GOLD analysis project Ga0157369, IMG submission 113461) | Corn rhizosphere microbial communities from Kellogg Biological Station, Michigan, USA - C2-5 metaG | ecosystem: Host-associated > Plants > Roots > Rhizosphere > Soil | place: USA: Michigan... | reverse complement strand
GACAAGACAGAACCATGCCAAAAAATTAAAAGCCCTTTAACATCGCGTTAAAAGGCTTTCCCCTAATTAAAACACAAATTATCCTCAATAATAATATGCGTTGTTCTGTATATGCGCTGTGAGTGCAGTACTGTTACTGCCTCCTGCCAATCCCTGTATCCAGACGGTATAAACAGAGCCGGCTCTTAAAGTAATGTTGGGAAGCGTGGCCAGTACTGTTGCCGTTGTGCCCCGCAAGATTTCAAATGTGCAAGTGGTATTACCATTTACCGGCACAAAAGACGAGTAAGTGCGGTAAGCTTTGTTTTGTGCAATTACAGCAACATTCTGGATAGCAAGTGTTGCGAGAGGAACATCGGGGCTTACATTTACAAAGCGAACAGCGGCCATGCCGGCAGCTGGTTGACTGATGGTATCCCGTGTAAGTAAGTAGTCAGGCGTAGCCACCACATTGGCCAGGAACAGCGAATACATCTGATTGGCTTTTAATGTCATGGTATCGGCTTTGATTTTTTGCGTGGTGCCGCTTACATAAAATGTGGCGGTGCGCTTACCAGTATAGGCCCTGATGTAATCCTGGCTTGCGCCACTTGGAATAGCAAGCTGATTGGCCTGATTCTGGTCCAGAAAGAAATCTACCGGCTGGGCATCAGGCGAGGCGTTAACCGCTGATATAAGTGCCACCGGAACTTCAACAAAATCGTCATGGTGTTTAAGGCAGGAGGTTAATGAAACCGCAAGCAAACAGATCATCCCGATAAGGCCCGCGCGTCTGGTAATTATTTGCTTCATAGTAATTCTGATATAAGTTATATATATCACAATACGATCGAAAGCTTCCAAACGCTACTTTATAATGAAATTCTAATATAAGTTTAATCAATTCTTCGTTGCACTTAAACGATTTCGTAAATTAAACCGGTCATTCCTTTTGAGAGCTAACAGAAAAACAGTGATTTTTAAGCTCGCTAAATTAAACCGGGCGCTTCATTGCCTTGTAATAAGGCCAATTGTAAACCATTGTAAGCCATGAGATTTCTAAAACTAAGTTTCATTTTATTTTTACCGCTTGTTGTTTCTGCACAGAACAAAACCTATAATATCACTACCTATGGCGCACAGGCCGACGGTAAAACCAATAACACAGCTGCACTACAAAAAGCAATTGACGATGCCAGCCAGGATGGCGGCGGTAGGGTGATTGTTCCGGCAGGACGTTTTGTTACCGGCCCCTTGCATCTGAAATCCGGCGTTAACCTGTACCTGAGCAAAGGCGCTATGTTATTGGGGAGTGACCACAGGCGCGATTACGGTCCGGGTAGTGCAGAACCTATGATTACTGCGAAAGACCAACAGAATATTTCCATCACAGGCTCGGGTACTATAGACGGCCAGGGCGACCGCCTGCTGAAGGACATCTTTGATATGTTACAAAAGGGCGAACTGAAGGATTCTAACTGGCAAACCTATAATCCATGGCACCAGAAGCAACCCGAAGAACGTAACAGACCAAAATTGATCTTCTTTATTGGTTGCAATAACGTACAGATCAAAGGCATCTCCCTTAAAAACAGTGTGGATTGGGTACAGGATTACAAGGAATGTGATAACCTGGTGGTAGACAGTATTAACGTGGAAAGCAATACTTATTGGAACAACGATGGTATTGATATTGTGGACTGCCACAATGTGCGCGTAACCAACAGCTTTTTTAATGCTGATGACGATGGCATCTGCCTGAAATCTGAAAACAGAAATGCTTATAGCGATCAGATCTATATAGCCAATTGTAAAGTACGTTCAAGCGCGAGCGGCATTAAGTTTGGAACGGCGTCCCGCGGCGGTTTTAAGCACGTTACCATCAAGAATGTAGAAATTTATGATACCTATCGCTCTGCTATTGCCCTTGAGAGCGTTGACGGCGGCTTTTTGGAGGATATCGATATACGGGACATCAACGCCCGGAACACCGGCAATGCCATCTTTATCCGCGTCGGTCACCGCAACCAGGATAGCGTGAGCAGCAGTGTAAAACGCATTTATATTGCCAACGTGAAGGTACAGATTCCGAAAGGAAAACCAGATAAGGGCTACCCAATGGAAGGCCCCGAACTGCTCTTTAAGCACCACGGTTTTCCTTGCGTAATAGCGGGACTGCCCGGCCACCCGGTAAGCGACGTTACGCTGGAAAATATCAAGGTGAGTTACGAAGGTGGCTACGATAAGCATATACCCACCATCGGCCTTGATTCCCTCCAAACTATTCCGGAACAGCTTAAAGATTATCCGGAATTCTCCATGTTTGGGGAGTTGCCCGCCTGGGCGCTTTATGTAAGGCATGCACAAAACCTAGTGATCAAATCAACAAACTTCAGCTATCAGAAACCCGATCTGAGGCCTGCCTGCATATTTGATGATGTAACTGGATTACAGTTTCAACAAATAGCTATTCCACAAGCCAAAACAACTCCGGTGATTGTGTTGAAAGATGTAAAAGACAGCTCATTAAGTAACCTCAAACTACCTGTTGACGAAAAAACGGCTATCAAAAAGATAGATTGATCATCTAATCAAAAAATAAGTGAAGATCCGGTTAACATCTTTTATGGGGAGCATCATGTTGCTGAGCAGCATCGGTCTCCGCGCACAGGATTTGGTTTCTTATGTACAGCCTTTATCGGGCACGGCCCCTGCTAACACAAAGTCGGCCTTAAAACATGGCAGCGGAACAGAGCTCAATGCGAACACCATTCCATCAGTAACACTCCCCTTCGGTATGACGCAGTGGATCGCCGAGACACGGCGCTCCGAAACCAAGTGCCAGCCGCCTTATTTGTATAATGATTCATTGATCACCGGCTTTAGGGCCACGCACTGGTTAAGCGGATCATGTGTGCAGGATTATGGAAGTTTTACCATTATGCCCATAGCTGGTCATCTGAAAACGGTCCCCTATAACTATCAAACTAAATTTTCGCACAAGGACGAGGTTACCGCCCCTCATTACTATCGCCTCAATTTGCCGGCTTACCATCTTACAACAGAAATTACCGCGACAGAAAGATGCGCCATGCTGCAGTTTACGGCACACCAAGCAGATAGCGTTTACCTGCTTATCACCCCAAATAGCGACAAAAACGAAGGCTATATCCGCATCGATGCAAAAAAAGGATTGGTTTGGGGATATAACCCGGCCCACCGGATCTATCAGGGTTGGGGCAAACCCGCTGGCTTTAGCGGGTACTTTGTTATCCAGTTTGACCGTCCCTTTTCATCAGCCGGCGTTTATCGTGGAAGCGAGATCTTAAAGGCTGATAGCCTGCACAACGGACAAGACATTGGCGCTTATATTGGTTTCCGGGTAAAAGATGGAGAGCAATTGCGTGTAAGAGTGGGCACTTCATTCAGCAGCCTCGAAGGTGCACTCAAAAATTTACAGGCAGAGATCAAAACCTGGGATTTTAACGAACTGGTAGCGCACAACAAAAACGTTTGGCAAAAAGCGCTGGCTCAAATTGAGGTTAAAACGGATAATGAAAGGTACAAAAAGATCTTCTACACCGCCATGTACCACACCATGCAGCAGCCAAGGCTATATAACGACGTTGATGGTAGCTATCCAAAATTTGCGGGCAATTACCAGACTATGCACCTTCAAAAAGGCAATTACTACGACGATTTTTCCATGTGGGACATTTTCCGCGCCCACCTGCCACTTTTTGAAATATTAAAACCATCGCTGGTTAATGCGTTGGTGCGCTCGGTTATTTTGAAGGGACAGCAAGGTAAATGGCTGCCTATCTTCCCATGCTGGAACAACTATACTGCAGCCATGATAGGCGACCACGCTACCGCTTTCATCTCGTCCGCGTACGTTAAGGGCATACGCGATTATGATGTGAACGAAGCCTACCGGCTGATGCGTCAAAATGCTTTCGATGTTCCGGCTATTAATGATTACAAGGACGGCAAAGGCCGCAGGGCTCTTAGCTCCTATCTCCAATATGGCTACATCCCTCTGGAAGATTCTGTACCAGATGCCTTTCACCGGAAGGAACAAGTCAGCCGTACGCTGGAATACGCCTTTGATGATTATGCACTGGCCCAGGTTGCAAAGAGTTTAAACAAAACAGCGGACTATAACACACTGCTTAAGCGCAGCCTTAATTATCGGAATGTATTCGATCCCTCGGTAAATATGGTGAGAGGGCGATATATCGATAAAAGTTGGTATAAGCCATTCCGTGCAACAGGCAAAGAATCTTATGTTACCGAAGGCACGCCTCAGCAATTTACTTTTTTTGTACCGCAGGATGTAAAAGGCCTTGCTAACTTGATGGGCGGCCCCAAACAATTGGAAAGTGCGCTCGACAAGCTTTTTTACAGCGGCGAATACTGGCATGGCAATGAGCCGGGACAGCAAGCTCCATTTATGTACAATTATACCCGCTCGCCCTGGAAAACGCAATTACGCGTAAAGCAGATCCTGGAAGACGAGTACGGCGACGGCCCTGGCGGACTAAGCGGTAATGATGATGCCGGACAGGTATCTGCCTGGTATGTTTTGGCTTCATTGGGTATTTACCAGGTAAACCCCGCAACGGACCAATACCTGCTAACGTCGCCACTGTTTGATCAGTATGAAATTAAGCTGAACAACGGCAGGCAGTTTAAGGTAATTACCCAACGCAGTTCGGCCAATGCGCTTTACATTGCATCGGTTAAATACAATGGGCATGCCTATACCAAAAACTACCTCACCTATGCTATGATTGCGCAAGGTGGTGTACTGGAAGTATTCATGACCGAAAAGCCAAATCGGTCATGGGGCACAAAGCCTGCTGATCAGCCGGCGAAGTAGTAACGTTAAATACAAAGGCCAGCTTTGCACTACCATCGAACATATTGACGGCAGTGCCTAACAGGCCGCAATTTAAACTGATGGTTGAATTTAACGGTACAAGCGTGGTAGCGCTTGCAAGTCGGCATCAGAGAGTAAAGCCACGTACTTATTAAACTTACTTTGTACAATTCGCTTTAACTGATGTGAGTCCATATCCGATGGCTCAATCGCTGTGCAGTAATACTTGAGCCGAGGGTTGGTCGCATCGACAATTAAAACCGCGTTGTACTGTGCTTTGTGGATTTTCTCTACCTGCATGACCTTGTCATCAAGGAGCTCTGTTTTAATAAGGGTGTTCATAGGATTTTAATAGAGCAATTAGGGGTGCCCTTATTATTAAAATACAAAAAGTATCCCTCATTTTTATTCAATCAGCAAAAATTGTTAAAAAAAAACCAAAAACAGCCACAAGCGCATCAGTACCTTTTAAATTAGGCTTTGGCAGTAACCTTGACCATCTTAAAATACCAGGGTTGAGTCTCTTACCGTCAATGTAGAAGGGATCACAGCGCTTTCGTCGGCTAGCTTGAGCTCGTTGTTTTTTAGCGCCCTGAGCAGACTTTTGGCTGCTGCTTTGCCCATCTCAAATGCAGGCTGGGTGATAGTAGTAAGGCTTGGGTTCAAAATTATCGCGGAAGCCTGATTAGAAAAGCAAATTACCTTGAGATTTTGCGGTATATTGATGTTTAGCTGTTTGCACACAAGATAAATATCAAGCGTCAGTTTCTCTACGGTAGCCACTATGCCGTCGGGCCGGTCATCCTGATCCATCAGCTGGCGTATTACCTCGTAATTGTGGATAGAATCATCGTTGCAGTACACAATGGGACAATCGTCCTCATTCAGGTTAAAGTCGGCCACGGCCTTTTCAAAGCCCAAACTTCTTTCAGATATAATAGAGAGGCTGTTAGACACGGCCAGCAAGGCAATTTTGCGGCAACCGGCTTCAATAAGATGTTGGGTGGCCAGATAACCGCATTCAAAATCATTGGTGGTTATTTTAGCCGTGTCTATTTCATTACAAACACGGTCAAAAAACACCACAGGGCGCTGCCGGTTAAAATCGCAAATATGCTGAAAGTTGTTGGTCTCGATAGTAACAGACATGATGGCCCCATCTACCCTGCCGCCCGATAACGCCTTAAGGATAGCCTGTTCCCGCTCCAATTTTTCGTGCGTCATGTAAATGAGCGTATGATAGCCCTTTTCCATTGCCACCTCTTCTATTCCGTTAAGCGCCAGTGAAAAAAAACTGTCCGCTACTTCTGGAATCAGGACGGCAATAGTCTTGCTTTTTTGTCCGCGCAAACTACTGGCATAGGCATTGGGCACATAATTTAGTTCGTGTGCCAACTCCAGGACTTTTCGTTTGGTTGGTTCGCTTATTTCATGGCTGTCGCACAAGGCTTTTGAAATGGTTGCCGTTGAAAGGCCCAGTTCCTGCGCGAGCAGCTTAATTGTAACATTTCTCATAACAAATAGGTCTTCAGCTACGCTAAATGGCCTTTTAGGGGTTAATTAAGTGTTTTAAATACACTTCGTACTTAATCGTTTACGTAAATTTTCTATGACAAAGTTGGCAATATATCACATAAAATTATGGAATTTTAAGTCATAACCAATTATTATTCTAAGGCCGGTTAGTGTAACAGGCTTTTTGTTTCCAATAAAAACCAATTTGATAATGAACACTCCAAAAAATGTTGCGGCAGAAGGTGCAGACCCGTCTCCGCTTTCTAATCTTGAGGACTGGGATTTAGACGTACTCAGACGCTATCCGGACCCTGCTTCAATTAACGAAGATAAAAAAGTTGAAGAGTTCAGAAACTATCAGCAAACCGAAAAAGACGGCGTAAGAGAATTTTACCGGCTTAACCACAGATACCAAACTTATGATTTTGTGCTGGAGCAAAAAGCTAAGTATCTGAAGTTTGACCGCAAGGAAATGCCGATTTGGGACGCATTCGATTTTCTGAATCAGTTAGTTGATGACTCGGACCCTGATACCGATCTTGACCAGATGCAGCACCTGTTACAAACCTCAGAAGCTATCAGAAACGACGGCCACCCCGACTGGATGGTGCTGGTAGGTTTGGTGCATGACATGGGTAAAGTATTATGCCTCTTCGGCGAACCGCAGTGGGCCGTAGTTGGCGATACATTCCCGGTAGGATGCGCATTTTCTGATAAAATAGTTTATCCTGAGTTCTTTAAAGACAACCCGGATTACAACGACGCGCGCTACAACACCGAATTGGGCGTATACACCCCTAACTGCGGTTTAGACAATGTGCACATGTCATGGGGACATGATGAGTACGTGTATCACATGATGAAGGACTACCTGCCCGAACAAGGCTTGTATATGCTCCGCTATCACTCTTTTTATGCACAACATCGGGAACACGCCTACAATCATCTGATGAATGAGCACGATCATGAAATGTTTAAATGGGTAAAGCTGTTTAACCCTTATGATCTGTACTCTAAAAATCCGAATCAGAAAAGCTGGGAGGAGCTGCGTCCTTATTATCAGGATCTGGTGGCCAAATATCTGCCGGCTACGCTGAAGTTTTAGCAACTAACAAGCCCAATTAATATGAATTAAATTTTTACGTTTTATGAGATTGAACCTAACACAGGGCAAAGGCACGACCAGGTCTTTGCTGCTTCTCTTATTGTCAATTATCTTTAGTCTTCACGCTTTTGCCCAACAGGAAAACCGCATTACAGGTGTGGTTGTAGATACCCATGGGCAAACCGTTCCGGGAGCAACGGTTAAAGTGAAGGGCACCAACAAGGCCGCCTCAACAAATGTTAACGGCGCTTTTAGCCTTGTTGCCAAAAACGGCGACATCCTCGTGGTAAGCTCTATTGGCTACACCCCAAGAGAGATTCAGGTAACCGACGAGAAAAATTACCGGGTACAACTGGCTGACGCAAACACTTCCTTAAAGGAGATTGTGGTAGTTGGTTACGGTACCGCCACCAGGCAAACGCTATCAAGCTCGATAACTACCGTTAAACCAGAAGATTTGAACAAAGGCGCTATCGCCGATGTGGGCCAGTTGCTACAAGGGAAAGTTGCGGGCCTTAACATCAGCACCAGTGGCGATCCTAACAAACCTGCCGCTGTAGTTTTACGCGGTGCATCTACAGTTAACAGCCCCGGCGCTCCGTATTACGTAATTGATGGAATACCGGGCGGTGATATTACTACTGTGGCACCTAATGACATTGTTTCTATTGATGTTTTGAAAGACGCCGCCGCGACCGCAATTTATGGTAACAAAGCGTCGCAAGGTGTGATCATGATCACCACCCGCCGTGGCAAAAAGGGCCAGTCGCAGGTGGCTTACAATGGCTATGTAGGCCTGGAGAAGGTAAGCAGCACACTTGATCTGATGGATGCCAACCAATTAAAGGCCTATGTGGCAGCAAACGGTCAGTCATTATCCCCTAATGACGACAAAGGCGCAAACACCAACTGGATGAAAGCCATAGAGCGTCCTACCGCTTACTCGCAAAACCACAATGTTTCATTAAGTGGTGGTGGAGAACATGGTACTTACAGTGCAAGTTTAAACTATTTTAAAAAGGACGGTATTTTAGCTGCCAGTTCATTAGAGCGTGTTATTGGCCGGTTAAATGTTGACCAATACGCTTTCAATGATAAGGTTAAATTCAGCCTTAACCTCTCAAACTCTCAAAGCACTTCAAATAACGAACCTTTACAGAACGTTGTACTGTTACAGGCCGCCAAACACTTGCCTGTTTCGCCTTTACGTAATCCTGATGGTTCTTATTTTGAGAACCTCAACACTACTGGATACTTTAACCCGTTGGCAATAGTGGCTAACTCACAGGATCAAACCAAATACAGCGTGGTGATGGGGGCCTTTAATACCCAGGTTAAATTACCCTTTGACCTTACCTACAACATTAATCTGGATTACCAGAAAACCAGCGCGAACCATGGTGAGTATTATGGCAGTTACTTTAACAACTACCCTTCTGCAGGCTTTTATAACAATCCTGATCCGGGCATAAACATATCTCACACACTTGTAAACTTCGGGCAAAACGGATCGGCTATGAGAAGTTTATTTGAAAACACAACCAAAACGCTTGAAACCTTCCTGAGCTGGGATAAAAAATTAGGTGACCATTCTATCAATGCTGTGTTGGGTTATTCTTATCAACAAAACATTTATGGGGACGGCTTGCAGGCTTCAACCACTAATTTCCCGACAGATAACACTGGATTTCAGAACTTTGTGCTGAGCACTCCTTATGCAATTGGTGGTTATAAAATAAATTTTGGCAATGACCAAACTTATAGTAAAACCCTTAATATCTCTGATTTCTTCCGTGTTAATTATAACTACAAAGAGAAATACCTGATTCAGGGATCAATCAGAAGAGATGGCAGCTCTGTATTTGGGGCGAATAACAAATGGGGTTATTTCCCTTCAGTGGGTCTGGCCTGGCGCATAACCCAGGAAGATTTCATGAAAAGTCAGACCTTTTTGGATGACTTGAAACTTCGCGGCAGCTACGGGGTAACTGGAAACTCGTTTGGCATCAGCGCTTACAATGCACAACTGGTATACGGCTCTGTGGGCACTTTTTATGACAATGGTGTCCAAAAAGGAGCATACGCACCTGTTCAGGCATCTAACCCTGATCTGAAATGGGAACGTACCGCTACAACCAATATCGGGCTTGACTTTGCCATCCTAAGAAATAAAGTTTCCGGTTCGATAGACGTGTATAATAAAAACACAACCGGTATGCTATTCAGATACAGTGTTTCATCAACACTGTACCCTGGTGGTACGATCTGGGCAAACGGTGGTAGTATTAATAACAAAGGGATTGAATTAACATTAAATGCATCGCCGATAAACAGTCAAAAATTCAGCTGGTCAAGCTCATTATCATTAGCCTACAACAAAAACAAGATCACCAGCCTGAAGAACCCTTACACCAAGGGCGACTCTATCGCTTATTCAGATCCTGAAGGACCAGGGCAAACGAACGCCACCCTGCAAATTCTAAAGGTAGGTTACCCAATCGGCCAGTTCTATTCCTTCAGATATGCCGGCAAAGATGCCAACGGTCAATCACTATTTTACAGAAGAGATGGTTCCACTACTACTTCTCCTGCAATTGGAACCGATTATTTTTATGTAGGCAGTCCGCAGCCATCTATCATTATGGGATGGAACAACACCTTCCGTTATGGTAATTTTGACCTTAATGTGTTTTTCAGAGGCGTTTTTGGCAACAAGATATTTGACGCTACCCGTGCAGATCTTTCCTATACTGCCGGAGCCACCGTTGGAAATATTCTTAACAGCGCGGCCAACGATAAGATCACAGACATCAGAAACTCCTTTTACTCCACAAGGTATATTGAAAATGGCTCTTACGTTAGGTTAGACAACGCCACACTGGGTTATAACATTAAAAGCCCGGTTAAGTATGTGAATAATATCCGTGTTTACGTTTCAAGCAATAATATTTTCACTATTACCCAATACAAGGGCATAGACCCTGAAATTAACCAGGGAGGTGTAGCACCGGGCATAGATTACAACAACTTCTATCCTAAAACACGCACATTCTTATTGGGTGCCAACGTAACATTTTAATCATAGAACTTAAGGACATGAAAAAGATATTTTTTGGATTATTTACCATGGTGATGGCCGCGCTGTTTTTCACAGCATGCCAGAAAGTGGACGTGCCGGTAACTGCTGAGATTACACCGGACGCGTTTCCGAGAACCCCTGCCCAATATGTTGCTGCAGAAGGGCCGATTTATATAGCTTTAAGAAGCGACTATGCCGGTTCTTATTGGTTTACACAAAGCTGTTCAACAGATGAGGCCGTTTTGCCCAACTTTGGCCCTAACTGGATTGACGGAAACAAATATTTAGAACTGCACCGCCATACCTGGACTAAAGACAATGCCTGGGTTAATTCAGCATGGGTTTATTTAGCCAATATTATTGGTACAGCCAACCAAACCATTTCTATTTTTAAGCAAGCGCCAGCCAGTGCTGCTAAAAGCACCAGTATTGCCGAGCTGAAAACGATGCGGGCGCTGGCCTATTACTGGATGATGGACATGTATGGAGGTGTTCCGCTTGATACCCTTTATGGTTCAAAAACTCCCCATACCAATGCCACGCGTACACAAGTGTTTAACTTTGTAGAGAGCGAAGTAAAAAGCTCCATCCCATACCTGCAAACTTCAGTAAGCAAAGCCACCTATGGAAAACCTACCATTTACATGGCTTATGCACTCCTTGCTAAAATGTACCTTAATGCAGAGGTATATACTGGTACACCTCGTTATAACGATTGTATTGCAGCGTGCGATCAAGTTATAAATTCGGGCCTTTACAGCCTGGAGCCAATGTCTACTTACCTGCAAATGTTTTATCCTACTAACGGGCCCGGCACTAAGGAGTTTATATTTGCTATCCCTTATGATGCGTCAACCACTGACGGTAATATGTTTTTTGCCCGTTATGACCTTAACCGTAACCTGGGGATTAGATATCTCTACTCCGGTTCTACACCGGGCTCATACACTGATCCCATCATGAATTTGAACACTGGAAACGGCCTCACCAACAATAAGCCAAGTGGCCCCCGCATGACGACTTCAGAGTTTTATGCCAACTTTAATGACCCTAATGATGTTCGTAATAAACAATGGCTAACCGGGCCCCAGTACTGGCAGGATGGTACCCCTATTATGGTATCAACCACCAAGAAAGGGTACGACCAGCTTTACACAGGCGCAGACGGCCCGTACACTTATGCGTTGAATCTTTCACCTTTAACAGACAATTCTTCACGCTTTGGTCCAACTTCATTTGACCTGGGTAATGATGAAATTGCGTGGAACATTGGTTACCGGAACATTAAGTTCTACCCTGATTATACCAATACCATCAGCCGTAACCAGAACAACGACGTTCCAATCTTCCGCTATTCAGACATCATCTTAATGAAAGCTGAAGCTATTCTGCGCGGCGGAGCACCAACTTTAGGTGCAACTGCACTTACCCTGGTTAACCAGTTGCGCGCCAACCGTACCACCGCGCCTGCATTGACAAGCGTATCATTGATGGACATTTATGCGGAGCGCAGCCGCGAGTTTGCCTGGGAGGCCTCTCACCGCATCGATATGATTCGGTTCGGCCAGTATGAGAATACATGGGGCCTGGGTAAAACCAATACTGAAACTTACCGTCGTATATTTCCGATACCTGCTGTAGCTTTACAGACGAACAGCTCGCTGGTTCAAAATCCGGGCTATTAATATGGCCCACCCAGGAGCTGTATTGAAAGTGAAGTAAGGCATTTTCTTTGTACTCCTCGTGTCATCTTCGCGGTCTCAGTGTAATACTGAGGCCGCTGGAGGGGCACAAAAACTACTTGATTAAATCATTCGTTTAAATTATACCTGCATTGCCGCAGTACTCAACTCCCAACCAATTATATTGCCAACGCCAACATGTTAACCGAAAGTCCTGCTATAGTTCAAACCATTAAACGTACCCGGCTTAAATCACTGGACGCCCTGCGTGGTTTTGACATGTTCTGGATCATCAGCGGTGAAGAAATTTTTCATGGGTTGGCCGATGTTGTAAAACAGCGCTACAAGCTCCTCCAGGACCCTGTAACATGGCAGATCGCTACAGACAGCCGCCTTTCATTTTTTGAACGGATAGCGGTTGGCATCAGCAATCAGCTTCATCACTCAGTCTGGAACGGCTTTACTTTTTACGACCTCATTTTCCCGCTCTTCATCTTTATTGCCGGCGTTTCCATGGCTTTTTCCTACAGCAGCACTACCCCTGCTAACGCGGATGTGAAACGAAAACGCTACTATCAGTTAATTAAGAGAACCATCTTATTGATCTTATTCGGCATGGTAGTTAACGGCGTATTGAAATTTGAGGGCTATGAATATACCCGCTTTGCCAGTGTGCTGGGGCGCATTGCGTTGGCCTGCTTCTTTGCAGCCTTGATTTACCTGAACAGCAATACCAGGTGGCAAATCGTGTGGTTCATGGTGACACTGATTGGCTACTGGCTATTAATGAAATTTGTGCCGGTACCAGGCCATGGCGCCAACGTACTTACGCCTGATGGCAACCTGGCCTCATTTATTGATCAGCATTTTTTGCCCGGCAAACTGCACCGTAAGGTTTATGATCCAGAGGGATTACTTTCTACCATACCAGCCATTGGTACGGCCATGTTAGGACTCTTTACAGGTACTTTTTTACTACCGGAAAATTTGCGTGGGTGGTCCCAGGTAAAGAAAATGTTGGTGATGTTTAGCGCAGGCATCGCGCTGATCCTGCTTGCACTACTCTGGAACCTCGATTTCCCCATCAACAAAAATATGTGGACCAGCTCATTCACCCTCTACACGGGCGGATGGAGCCTCATTATACTCGCCGCCTTTTATGGCGTTATTGATATTGCTGGCTATAAACGCTGGTGCGAGCCTTTGGTATGGATAGGCACCAACTCCATCCTCATCTATATTATGGCTCATGGGTTGGTTAATTTTCTGTATACGTCGCAGTTTGTGTTCGACGGCATGATTACATCTATACCTACCATATGGCACCGCAGCATCTTGTGGACCGGTGTGCTGCTAATACAATTGTTATTGTTGCGATTTTTATATCGCCGCAAAATCTTTTTTAAGCTTTAAACTTCTTGCTTATATTGCTTCTTTCAACCTCTATACATGGGTAAGTTACAAACAGCCGACTGCATCGTATTTTTTGTTTATTTCATTATTGTAGCCAGCTACGGCTACTACGTTTATCATCGCAAAAAATCGCAACAACTTGACGCCAAGGAATACTTCCTGGCCGAAGGATCGCTCACCTGGTGGGCCATCGGGGCATCATTGATCGCCTCCAATATTTCAGCCGAACATTTTATCGGTATGTCGGGCTCAGGCTTCGCGCTGGGTTTGGCCATTTCCTCCTACGAATGGATGGCAGCCGCCACGCTGATCCTCGTGGCTGTTTTTATTATTCCGGTATATCTCAAGAATAAGATATTTACCATGCCGCAGTTCCTCTCTAAGCGGTATAATGACCAGGTAAGTACCATTATGGCCATTTTCTGGCTGCTGGTATATGTTTTCGTGAACCTTACTTCTATTTTATACCTCGGTGCACTGGCCATATCCTCCATCTCATCCATCGATTTTGGTTGGTGCATTGTAGCGCTCTGCATATTCTCCATGATCGTTACGCTCGGTGGTATGAAAGTGATTGGCTATACCGACGTTATACAGGTTTTAGTGCTCATTATCGGCGGGTTAGTAACCACTTACCTTTCCCTGTACCTCCTCGCCCAACATTATGGTTTCGGCAATAACATCTGGAAAGCGCTTGGCGTATTGCGAAAAGTAGCGCCGGAGCATTTTCATATGATCTTTAAGCCAACCGATAAATACTACAATGAACTCCCGGGCATATCTGTATTAATTGGCGGGATGCTGGTTAACAACCTGGCCTACTGGGGCTGTAACCAATACATTGTACAACGCGCACTGGGCGCCGATTTGCCTACGGCGCGGAAAGGCATTCTGTTCGCGGCATTTTTGAAACTGCTGGTTCCGGTAATTGCGGTGTTGCCGGGCATTGTGATGTACATTCTGCATAGCAAGGGCATGTTTGCCGCACAGATGAGTGATAATGGCGTAGTAAAGCCAGATCACGCCTACCCAACCTTAATGAACCTACTGCCAACGGGGCTTAAAGGCGTAGCCTTTGCAGCACTTACCGCCGCTATAGTGGCTTCGCTGGCTGGTAAGGCCAACAGTATCTGTACCATCTTCTCACTCGATATTTATCGCAAGTACATCAACAAAAACGTAGGTGAGCGAAAACTGGTACTGGTAGGAAGGGCCGCTGTTGTAGTTTCGATGGTCATTGCGGGCGTAGTTGCTCCTACCCTGCGCTCACTGGATCAGGCTTATCAATTTATACAGGAGTATGTGGGCTTTATTTCCCCAGGCGTACTGGCTATTTTCCTGCTTGGCTTTTACTGGAAGCGTACAACCGCCACCGCGGCGCTTGTGGGTGCACTGGTTACCATTCCGTTCTCAACGGCGCTTAAATTTTTGCCGCGATGGACAAACGGCGCTTTCCCGGATTATCCTTTCCTAAATCGCATGACCATCGACTTTGTAGTGGTAACAATATTGATGGTAGTCATCAGTTTGGCCACACCTAAGAAACCCGATAGTACTCATAACATCGAGGTGGACACGTCTATGTTCAGCGTAAAAAGAAGCTTTGCGGTGGGATCGGTGATCATTGTGGGTATCCTAACGGCATTGTATACTGTGTTCTGGTAATATTAAATCGCCATGAAAAAATTAATTTTAGCTACCATTGCCGCAATGGCCCTGACCTGCCAGGTACGGGCACAAGCTATAGAACCAGCATCCGCCGCGTTGATTAAACGGCTACTGCCAACCCGTTACAATAGCTTTGTAATTGAACCGCTTAAAGGCAACAACGGCCGCGACGCTTTTGAGCTGCAGAGCCATGGTAGTAAAATTGTGCTGCGTGGAAATAATGGTGTAGCAGTAGCTTCTGCCCTCTATTATTACCTTACCGAATATTGCCATTGCCAGGTTACCTGGAACGGCACCAACCTGCACCTGCCTGCGGAACTGCCTGTTGTTGCGCATAAAGTAGTTAAAAACACGCCATACAAGCTTAGATACTATCTTAACTACTGTACCTTTAATTATACCATGAGCTGGTGGGACTGGCCGCGCTGGGAAAAGGAGATTGACTGGATGGCCCTGCATGGCCTTAACATGCCGCTCGCTATTACCGGCGAAGAATATACCTGGTACCAGGTTTACAAAGATCTCGGTTTTACCGATAACGAACTGAAAGACTTTTTTACCGGACCAGCTTATTTTTCGTGGTTCTGGATGGGCAATATGGATAAATGGGGCGGTCCGCTTCCCTTGCATTGGATGCAGTCGCACTACGCCCTCCAAAAGAAAATATTAGCACGGGAACGTGCATTAGGCATGAAACCGGTATTACCTGCATTTACCGGCCATGTACCGCCTGCCTTTAAAATCAGGTTCCCCGAAGCGAAGCTTAAAACTACCAACTGGCACAACGGCTTTGCCAATACCTACATTCTCGATTCGGAAGATCCGCTTTTTGCCAGGATTGGTAAACTGTTCTTGGAAAAACAGCGGCAGCTGATGGGAACCGACCACTACTATTCGGCTGATACCTTTAACGAGAACGAGCCACCGTCTGACAATCCCGAATATCTAAGTAAACTCAGCGCACGTGTTTATGAGGGTATGAGACAGGCCGACAGCAGCGCCGTTTGGGTGATGCAAGGATGGTTGTTCTATAGTGACCGGAAATTTTGGAAAGAACCGCAAACCCGCGCCTTGCTTAGTGCCATACCTGATGATAAAATGATCGTGCTGGATCTGGCCGCAGAAATAGAACCGGTTTGGAAACGCACCGACGCCTTCTACGGAAAACCCTGGATCTGGAACATGCTGAACAATTTCGGCGGCAACACCAACCTATTTGGACGTATGGACGTAGCAGCGGAAGAACCTGCCAAAGCCCTGCACAATCCTGCAAGTGGAAAACTGACGGGCATTGGCCTTACGATGGAGGGTACCGAAACGAACCCGGTACTGTACGAACTGCTTACAGATAACATCTGGCGAAATGAACCGATAAACGCCGATCAGTGGCTTGCCCAATATCAACTTAATCGCTACGGGAAAAACAACTCCGAAGCGGCCAAAGCCTGGAAAACACTACATAGCACAGTTTACACTGTTCCCCAGGATAAATTTATCCGTGATGGCGCGGAATCTATTATACAGGGACGCCCTACGCTTGACAGCTCTGCCGTTTGGGCCAGCACGCGCTTAAACTATAATGCCAAAGATCTGCTTCCCGCCTGGCAGGCTATGGTCAAAGCCGCGCCTGATCTTAAACAAAGTGATGGCTACCAGTTTGATCTGGTAGATGTAACCCGGCAAGTATTGGCCAATTATGCCTTACCGCTTCAACGTAAATGGGTGGCGGCTTATCAGCATAAAGATCTTGCAGACTTTAAAAAATACAGTACCGAATATATTACACTTATTGACGATATGGACCGCCTATTAGCCACACGGAAAGATTTTCTGTTGGGCCGATGGGTGGCAGATGCGCGGTCAAATGGCATTACACCTAATGAAAAAGCACTTTACGAGTTCAACGCCAAGGATTTGATCACTTTATGGGGCGACAAGGATACTCCCCTGCATGAGTATGCCTGCAAACAATGGAGCGGCCTTTTGGGCGACTTCTACAAGCCACGCTGGCAACAGTTCTTTGCCCAACTAAGCTTGGCTATGGAAGGTAAAAAACCGCTTGATAAAGATGCTTTCGCTCAACAGATCAAAAACTGGGAATGGAACTGGGTGAACACCCGGAAGGACTACCCTATGCAGACCAAGGGCAATCCTGTGGATGAAGCTTTGAAATTGTATAAGAAGTATTGGGAGGTGGTTAATAAGGCTTATTAAAGGTTAACAAAAAGTACTTCTGCAGTGCTACCTAGGAAAGGTTGTGTTAGAACTCGTGACTGCGTCCTTTTGCTTTGTACTGTTCCTACTATGGCAGGGCCAGTGCTAGCCGCAAAAGGCCCGGGCCACATTAAGACGGTTATTTACCTCCTCTAAATCTCCTCCGAAGGAGGAGACTTTTAAATAACGCACGTCTTAAAGCTCTCTTCCGGGGAGGGAGGGAGCGGTTTCGACAGCAGATAGCCTCGGGTGAAATTAGGCAGAAGAAGTGGGAATGCGGGTTGGCAAGGGCCTTCAAGATTTTGCTGAAGCAGGGAAAGTGGGAACGAAGTAGGGCAAAAGATTGCAGCCCGTGCTTCTGCCTGATTTGCAGGGAAGGCCCTTGTGTGACAAGAGGCCTTTTGCTGTCTTGATCTTTTGCCTACTTTTGGATTCAAGCCAAAAGTAGGTGCCCTCCCGCGGCTCAAGCGGGTCTTGCATTGATAGTAGCATAAATTCCTGTGCATAAAGAGAAAAGGTTCCAGTACCAAAAATCAACATATTTTCAGTGCCAGAACCCTTTAACTTCAACATCTTATTTCTCAGTCGATAACGAATACGGCGCATCCTCAGCCTTTACTCCACGTTGCTTGTTAGGTTGGGCAGACATCTGATAGTTGAGCGTAGCTCCCTGGAACAAAGCATGGTGACTTAGCCAATTATAATCATAAGGTTTGCCATTTACGGTAAGACTGCTGATATAGCGATTGGTATCACTGTTCGCCGGTGCATTAATTACTACTTTTTTACCGTTTTCCAGGTTAAGTGTCATGCGTTTAAATAGCGGTGCGCCCAATACATACTGATCTGAGGCGGGACAAACAGGATAAAAACCCATCGCCGAGAACACATACCAGGCTGAGGTTTGTCCGTTATCCTCATCACCGCAATAGCCATCAGGGGTGGCTCTGTACATGCGGTTCATGGTTTCTCTGGCCCAATATTGCGCCTTCCACGGTTCACCGCCGTAACTGTACAGGTATATCATATGCTGAATAGGTTGATTGCCATGAGCATATTGTCCCATTCCGGCTATTTGCATCTCGCGGATCTCGTGAATTACCTGTCCGTAATAGCTATCATCAAAAATCGGCGGCATACTAAATACCGAATCAAGTTTTTGGGTGAAGCGTTGCTTTCCGCCCATCAGATTGATCAGTCCCTGCACATCGTGGAACACGCTCCAGCTATAGTGCCAACTGTTACCTTCGGTAAAGGCATCGCCCCACTTAAACGGATTAAAAGGCGTTTCAAATGAACCATCTTTATTCTTACCGCGCATCAGTCCCGTTTGCGGGTCGAACAGATTGCGATAGTTCATGGCATGCTTGCGGTAAATTCCAATTTCAGACTCTGGTTTGCCCAACGCCTTGCCTAATTTATAAATCGCAAAATCATCATAAGCATATTCCAGTGTACGGGCAGCATTCTCGTTGATCTTTACATCGTAAGGCACATAACCCAGCTGGTTATAATAATCAACACCTCTGCGGCCGGCAGCTCTTGGGCCCTCGGCATTAGCATCGTGTACCAGAGCTTTGTAAAGCGTTTCAATATCATAGCCACGTAGACCTTTCAGATAAGCCTCAGCCACCACAGAGGCTGAGTTGTTGCCCACCATCACATCGGCATAACCCGGGCTTGACCATTCTGGCAGCCAACCGCCTTCTTTATAATCGTTGATCAGCCCTTCCTGCATTTCCTTGTTGATAGATGGAAACATTAGGTTAAGGAAGGGATAAAGTGCCCGGAAGGTATCCCAGAAACCGGTACCCGCAAACATATAACCCGGTTCTATCTCACCATTGTAAGGGCTCCAATGTACTGGCTTTCCCTGAGCATTTATTTCATACAGCTTGTTGGGAAAAAACAACATGCGGTACATGCAGGAGTAGAATGTGCGCGTCTGATCCAGCGTTCCACCTTCAACTGCAATCCGGCCAAGCGTATTGTTCCAGATGTCCCGTGCCTTGTTGCAGGTTACGTCGAAACTGTCGTGCCCAAGCTCACGTTGCAGGTTAAGTTCGGCCTGAGCTTCACTGATAAAAGAAGAAGCCACCCGCAGATGCACTTGTTCACCTTTATTGGTTTTAAAACCTATTACGGCCAAAGCGTGATTACCCGTAAACTCAAGTCCTTGCTGAGGGATGGTGTCATTATAAACTTTAGCAAGCGTTATCGGCTTATCGGTATAAATTACGAAGTAGTTTTTGAAGTTCTTTAACGGACCACTTGCGTAACGGGTAGAGTAACCGACGATCTTATTTTCGCCGGGGATGATCTGCACGTGTGATCCACGGTCAAAAGCATCGATTACGACGAATGAACTGTCGTTCTTTGGAAATGTAAAACGAAACTGTGCTGCTCTTTCTGTCGGGGTAAGTTCGGCCTTAACATCCCAATCGGCCAGGTAAACACTGTAATAATTGGGCTTAGCGATCTCAGTTTTGTGCGAAAACCAACTTGCCCGGCTTTTTTGATCAACTTTAAGATGACCGGTTACAGGCATAATGGCAAACTGGCCATAATCATTCATCCAGGGCGAAGGTTGGTGGGTTTGTTTAAAGCCGTTGATCTTATAAGCGTCATAAGTATACTGCCAGCCGTCCCCCATTTTACCGGTTTGCGGTGTCCAGAAGTTCATTCCCCAGGGTAAGGCTACAGCCGGGTAGGTATTTCCGTTAGATAACTCATAATGAGATTGCGTTCCCATCAAGGGATTCACATAGTCGATGGGTGAACTTGCCGGATGCGCGTTTTTTTGCGCCAGCATAACGGCAGGAAGCAAGGTGAGCAGTAGAGTGTATATTCTTTTCATTGTCAGTTATTGTTCAGCAGAATCGGTTGTGTTCAACATCTTTTTAAGTTCAAATATCAGTAAAAAAACAATCCAGAAACGAATATCCATGCGGAGTTCATTTTATTAACCGAAAAATCTGGCACTGAATTGATTTTTATATTGGTGGCGCAATGATACCGCCGAACGTTTAAAAAAAGGGTTAAAAAAGGGGTTAAAACGGAATAAATTTTATTAACCTACCGTCTTTTAACCCTCCTTTAACCTTCCAAACAGCAAAAAACGGAAATGATTGGATTTAAACGGCGGGTCGATATAGAGGTTCTACCATACCGTACACTAGAACGTCTTTACAATAAAACTTTGTCGAAACTAGTGGGGTATTCCTCGCCTAAGGACTTGCTGTACTCTAGCGAGAACTGGTCGTAAATTTTTTTGGAGTGCTCTATTCCCTTTAACATCCTGATGCTTTTTAACTCATGACGAAAAGCCTCATCATTAAAAGGATCAACCACAAGAATTAACCTGGTAAGCTCTAAAATATCTTTAAATTTTTTCTCTTTATACAAGGTCTCGAGCTGAGGGATCAATGCACTGAGTATAGTTTCCTCATACCCCTGCTTAAAGTCATCCAGCCAGGCATCAGGCATATCAGCCAAAAATGCTCCCCGCTTAATGAGCGAACGGCAGTCAGTGTTGTAAATCTCCTGAATATGATCTAACAGGCTAAAATAGTCGCAAAAAAATGGCTCTTCAATGGTAAAGATGTAGCTATCATTCACAAAAGACAGCTGGATGCCACCTAATCCACTAATGCTGCTCCGAAGATGATTAAAGGTAACACCGCGAAGATTCTTGGTTTTGGCAATATCCTTATCGGGCCATAAGATCTGAGAGATCCTTTTTGAAGCTACCCCCTTGCCTTCCTTACCATTTAACAGCAACAGCAGAAACAGTTGTTTAATTTTAGGACTGAACAAATAAGTTATGTCCTTACCTTCATTATCAAATACTGTAAACTCCCCAAGCAGGTAAGCTGCATTCTGCATTTTAGCAAATCTGGCATTTTCAACAATCCGACCACCAGTTTCTGACACTGCCACAGCAGCTTGCCCGGTACTCTGCCTGCGTTTTACAAATATTAGAAAAGCCAATATTCCCAAGCCTGCCCCCGCTGCAACTATCGCCCAAAACCATCCCGGGAGCCCATTCTTTTTAACAGATAGCGATTGCAAATAAGCGGCGGAACTAATCGGCGGTGCAGAAAGGGCATATACCCTAACTGTAGAATGCAACGGATTGGTAAACTCCTGAATGGCGCAGAAAAACTGCGCAGTTTTTTCGTTGTAAAACAGGTTAATATCAGTTTCAATTTTCTCGGATGTGACAGGAATGGGCGCGCCCACTATTTCATAGGAGCCGTCCTTAACAGAGAATTTGTATAATCGAAGACTCGTCTTTGCTACCTCATGCGGATAGCACAACGCGTAAAAGTACTTTTTATCCTTAGAGATGATCAGGTTATTGGCGGGTACAAACCGTTCAGTAGGTTGTATGGCCCAGCAACGCTTAACAGTGTGGGATTTAAGATTGATGCGGTAGAGATCATAAAACTGCTTACCACCGATGATCTGGTTTCCCGAATCGTTGCCGTAGCCACCAAACAGCAATACCTCATCATTGGAAAAAGCCCCTACTGCGGCAAAAAACCGCGGACTGATGCGATCACCCTTAAAACTGACCTGTTCCCATTTATCGGCTTGCTGATTGTATCTAAAAAAAGTATTGTAGTATTTGAACGCCCCATATCCGCCAAACAGATAAATACTGTCTTGTGCCGGGTTATAAAAAACATTATGATGATGCCGTTGGCTCGAAAAAACCGCCTTGCCAATGGGCTGCCACGACAGATCTCGCATGTCAAGCGCGGCAATGCTGGGGAAACCCCGCCGAACGTCGAAAGCCTCATAAACATAGCATTTATTTTGCGGCGTATTAAATATACTCTTACCCAGCACCATAGATACTGGTAACTGATTCTTATACTTAACCCCAGTAGCGCTATTATCCGTTAAATTATAAATCAGTAATGAATCCCTTTGGTATATGAACAGCCTCTGCCCCACTGTGTCAAAATTAAGACCGGCCACTTCGTTAAAACCGTGGGTGAATACTGGTTTCCAGAAATAAGAATCATTAATGAGCCATATTGGATTTTCGACAGAACCAATAGATGCACCGCCATCATCATGTACCAGCTTTCCTCTCCACTCATTCAGCGGGAAAAAATATCTAGATGAGTTATCACTAATCAGAAGATTCCTGATAGCCATATTAGGCACTTCGGTGTAATACTGGTTTTTGCCAAAAATAATTTTGCCAGGTAACTCTGACGCAAAGCTAAATCCGGTAGCCTTATAGCTTTTATTGTCGACACTTAAAATTACAGCGTTATCAGCGAGATCAAAATCAACCTTTATCCTGATCCAGTTCCGTTTTTCGAGCTGGTATTGCTGCAGGGGAATGCTCAGTTTATTACTAACCCGGTCGATATTAAAATTGAGATAGCCGGTGTGGTTGGTATTAATATAGCTTAAACTGTAGGAATTGTTGTTTTTGTCTGAAACGTTGAAAATATAACCAAGGTGGATCTTGTCCCAGAGCTTCAAGTCGAAACTTATTTCCAACCGTTTGCTGAAGGTTACATCTGCGCTCGAAAAAACGCTATAAGAAGTTCTTTTGGCTACCAGACTATCATTTGATGAGAACATGAGGCCCTGCGCTTTAGATTTTATCCCCGCCAGGCACCCTATAATTACAACAATAAGCTTAATTAAGTTAAAAAATAACTTATTGGCTTTCAGCATAAAAACAAAAAATTACGACAATCGGAGGTTTAATGGTCCGCTATGGCTAAGTTAAGTTTTTTACGCTTACCGTAATATTAGAATTTCTATATCGCGCGAGGGGAAGCGATAAGAGGCTACTGCAGCACTCCTATAGCAGCTTTTCGGAGAGCTAAAGGTACAAAACGCAGGCTGGCAATAATGCCAGCCTGCGTTAAATTTTAACTATTTTTATAGTGAACCTCACTCATGGAGCGCAGCTGTTCTGCAGCATATTCTGGAGTAATATCCCTTTGTGGACCGGCGAGCATTTCATAACCCACCATAAATTTCTTAACCGTAGCCGACCGTAGCAAAGGCGGATAAAAGTGCATGTGCCAGTGCCATTCCGGAAACTCGCCCATATTAACAGGTGCCTGGTGCATACCTGCCGAATAAGGGAACGAAGTTTGAAAAATATTATCATACCGTACTGTCAAGCGCTTCAGGGCTTCGGCAAGCGCTTCCCGCTCCGCTTCTGTAAATTGAAGAATGTTCTGCACATGGCGTTTGCTGATGATCATTACTTCGTAAGGCCATACTGCCCAGAAAGGCACCAGCACTGCAAAATGTTCATTTTCAAAAACTATCCTTTCCTGTTTTTGCTGTTCCAGCGAGAGGTAGTCGGCCAACAAGCTCCTGCCGTGGGCCTTGAAATAATTTTGCTGATTGAAGGTCTCTTTCTGAATCTCTGCCGGAATGCCATTCTGCGACCAGATCTGCCCGTGGGG
>Ga0157369_10002106_pt1 | contig 23991 bp, 28 predicted proteins | sample C25metaG_FD_113461 | JGI IMG/M metagenome (GOLD analysis project Ga0157369, IMG submission 113461) | Corn rhizosphere microbial communities from Kellogg Biological Station, Michigan, USA - C2-5 metaG | ecosystem: Host-associated > Plants > Roots > Rhizosphere > Soil | place: USA: Michigan... | reverse complement strand
TAATAAGGCGTCGAACCGAAACGATCGGCGCAATGGAAGACGATATATTTGGCGCGCGTGCTCAGGCCAGCGGCATCGAGGAAACGCGATAGTTGCACGCCGTGCCACTTGCCGATCGCGCTCCACCCTTCGACGCAATCATGGCGAGTGATCTGGGTACGATAGGGCAGCGACCGGACGGTCGCCAACGGGATCGAGAGCGGATGCGTCACGAGTCCGTCGACGGCCAGCCGCCAGTCGGCGAAATTGTTGGCGAGATGCTGTGCGTATTCGGTGGTGTCGGGCATCGCGGTCCCGTTGGACCGGAAGATCGGCGACAGATCGGCATCAGTATATTGGGGCGCCAGCGCATTGCGTCCGAGCAGCCGCTGGCTTCCCTTGGCCAGCGAATCCGCCGAGCGGAGAAGACCCTTGAATGCGGGGCTCTGATCCAGTTTGTCGCAACCGCCGAGCAGCAGGCTCGACCCTCCCGCGACAACGAAATTCCGCCTGCTGATCATCGTTCGCTCCTCTCGGGCGGCACACGATAGCGGCCTGTGATCATCGATCGGATTTCGTTGATCGGCCCGGCAAGCACCACCATCGCCAGGTGAACGAAAATGAACAGCACGAGGAGCGCCGCCACGATGAAATGGATGGAGCGCGCCGACTGACGCCCGTCGAACACCACGGGCAACCACGGCCACGCCGCGTCCATCGCCGGCGACATCGTGAGCCCAGTCAGGATCATCAGCGGCAGGAGCACAAATATCACGCCGACATAGCTCAGCTTCTGAAGGATGTTGAAGCGAAGCGCCGCGTCGCCGGTTGGGAAGCGCAGCCGCGCATGCTCCTTCACGTCATGCCAGATGTGGCCCGGATGAAGCTCGGAAGGAGTAGGGGCGAGATCGCGCTGCACATGGCGGTTCATGAGGCTGGTGATCAGAAAGGCGACCAACCCGATGACGAGCAGCCAGGCGAAAGCCAGGTGCCACCGCCGCGCTCCGGCGAGGCTGTAATAGGATGGGATCGTGGCCCAGCCGGGGATCGGCCGGCCTTTGAACGATAGCCACGGATGATCGAAATTGGCGCCGTACTGACCCCAGTAGAGATGCGGGTGAGCGTTGAAGATCATCAGGCCGCTCATCAGCATGACGAACAGCGTGATCGCGTTCACCCAGTGCCAGATTCTCGTCGGGAGACGGTGGCGGTAGGCGATCCGCCGCGATGCGTTCGCCTTACCCGCTGAATCTGTTCCCGTGGCAATGGCGTCCATGGAGCGCCTCCCCATGATCGACATAGCGCACGCAAATGACGGCTGATAGTCCGGCATGGATGGACATGACGACTGTCGCCGCTCTGGCCATGCTGTTCGCGCTTGGAGCAGCGCTTTACTCCAGTGTCGGGCACGGCGGCGCCTCCGCCTATCTCGCGGCGATGGCGTTCTTCTCAATTGCGCCGGAGACAATGAAGCCGACGGCGCTGGCGCTGAACCTGCTGGTCGCCGGGTTCGGCGCGTGGCGCTATTCGAGGCGGGGTCTCTGCAACTGGAAGCTGGTGCTGGCGCTCGCGCTCACGGCCGCGCCAGCGGCTTATCTTGGCGGGGCCATCCACCTTCCGCCGCACTGGTACGATCCCCTCGTCGCCGTGCTCTTGTGGCTTTCCGCTGTGCGCCTTCTGTGGAAGCCGAAGTGGCTTGCGGAACGGCCGGTGCAGCAACCTTCGCTGGCAATCACGCTCCCGGCCGGCGCGGTGCTCGGATTTCTTGCGGGGCTGACCGGCACTGGCGGCGGCATTTTTCTCAGCCCGCTGATCATCCTCAACGCCTGGGAGGAGCCGAGGCGCACATCCGGCGTGGTCTCCGCCTTCATCCTGCTCAATTCGATTGCCGGGCTGCTGGGCAATTTCGCGTCTGTCGGACATTTGCCCTCGGCGCTTCCGATCTTCCTCGCGGCGACTTTTGGGGGCGCTCTGGTCGGAACATGGCTCGGCGTGGAGCGGCTGCCGCGCGAATGGCTGCTGCGGTTCCTCGGGGCTGTCCTTCTGGTTGCGGGCGGAAAGCTGATGTTCGTCTGACGCTACTCCGCCTAAAGTTCACAATGTTCGCGCTCGATCGGGTGAATTCGGGCGAGTCTCTCTAAGCGAGGCCGAATTTTGTGTGAACTTCGCGGGATTCGCTGCAAAGGCGATTATTCCGATTGTCAAAGAACGGCGCGAGCGAAGCAACCGAGTTCCTATTTTGCAAGCGCGCTAGAACGTCAGCACGTCGACCATTTCGCCGGCCGCAGCCGCCGGCGCATCGATGCTCCTCCGCACAAGCAGCGCCGCCTCAGCAAGCGCCCGCTGCGCGCCGGAATCCTGATCGCTGAGCGGCTCGATCATTTCGCCGGACCAGCGTGCGCGGACGAATGTCTCACGGTCGCGACAGGCTGGAAGCGGCACAGTCGCCGCCGCCTTACGCCATTGCAGCGCCGAAGCTGGGTCGCGGCCGGTAAGCGCGCACAGCAACGGCGCGAGGAATAGCCGTGCCGTCACCAGCGCGGACGTTGGGTTGCCCGGTAGGCCAAGCACCAGCTTGCCCGCCGCCCGGCCGAGCCACACCGGCTTTCCGGGCTTGATCGCAACCTTCGAGAAGAGGAGCTCAAGCCCTGCGGATTGGAACATCGCTTTGGCGAAATCCTTCTCGCCAACCGAGGCCCCGCCCGTAACGATCACAAGGTCGGCAATGTCGAGTGCCTCACGTGCCACCGCTTCGAGCTGCTCCCGATCATCGCCCATGCGAGTGCGGGCGAGACATTGACCGCCCCATTGCTCGCTGAACGCCGCCACTCCTAAGGAGACGCTGTCGGGGCTTGCGGCAGGATTGTCGCGGGCGCTGCCCGGCCCAGCCAATTCATCCCCTGTGGCAATGATCGCGAGGCGAGGACGCCGGGAGACTTCGACGGATGGCATATCCGCTGCCGCTGCAGCGAGAACGCTTCGTGCGTCGAGCAATGTGCCGGTGGTCAGCAGCCGCTCACCCGATCGGAAATCGGAGCCTTGCGGGCGGATGTGACGTGCCGATCCGGGCTCGTGCTCAAAAATGGCCCATTCGCCGTCTCGCCGGACGATTTCCTGAATGACCACGCGGTCTGCGCCTGCCGGAACCGGCGCCCCAGTAAAGATCCGTACACATGCGCCATTCGTAATCGGACGGGGAAGCCGGCCAGGAAAGCTCTCTCCACTGACACGAAGCCGTGCAGGTACATGGGCGAGATCCGCCTCGCACACCGCGTATCCGTCCATTGCCGATACGCCGGCGCGCGGCGAATCGATCGCGGCGATGACGTTTGCAGCGAGGACGCGCCCGGCGGCGCATTCGATCCCAACGGTTTCAGTCCCGATTGGCCGAGCAGCCGAACTGAGAATCGTAAGCGCCTCGTCGAAGGAAATCACTTGTCTTGGGCCGCCCAGTCGCCCGACCTGCCGCCGCTTTTGTCAAGCACGCGAATGTTTCCGATTACCATCGTCCGATCGACGGCTTTGAGCATGTCGAACAGGGTGAGACAGGCGACGGAAGCAGCAGTCAGCGCTTCCATCTCGACGCCTGTTGCCGCGCGGGTGCGCGCTTCAGCGCAGATTTGAAACCCGGGCAGCTCATCGTCAGGCTCGATCGTCACGACCACCTGAGTCAAGGGCAGCGGATGGCAAAGCGGGATCAATTCACTCGTCCGTTTTGCCGCCATGACGCCGGCCAGTTCTGCCGTCGCGATCACCGCCCCTTTAGGTGCTTTGCCCTCGCGAACGATGGCCAGAGTCTCCGCCGAGCACGTCAAAGTTGCCCCAGCTCGCGCGATGCGCAGAGTCTCCGCTTTCAGCGACACGTCGACCATCCGGGCGCGGCCCCGCTCATCAATGTGGCTTGGCCTCGTCACGCGCACAGCTGGCGGAGACGCGGAACTTGCCCCGCTAGCGAACACGGACGGTAGCGGCTGTCGAGCTCCTGAGCGAGCACGAGATCCCAGCCGTCGCGGCAGGCGCCCGTCGAACCGGGAAGGCAGAAGATGAACGTGTCTCCGGCCTGTCCGGCGAATGCGCGCGACTGCAGCGTCGAAAGACCGACGGTCCCAAAGCTGGCTTGATGGAACAGGACGGAGAAGCCGTCCATTTCCCGCTGGCACAGGGGCCGGATGGCTTCCGGGGTTACGTCCCGGGGGGCAAAGCCTGTGCCGCCGGTGGTGACGATTACATCGATCGCGTCGTCCCCAATCCATGTCTCGGCCTGCGCTCGAATGGCAATTATATCGTCCGGGACGAGGGCTCTCCCCGCAAGCTCATGCCCGGCCGCTATCAAGCGCTCGACAAGCAGCGCTCCGGATTTGTCGGACTCCTCGGTTCGAGTGTCGGAAATCGTCATCACCGCGATCCGGAGCGGGTAGAACGGCAGGCTTCCGTTGATTCCCGCCATCAGCTGCCCCACCGCTCCCGCGCTTCGTAGTCGCCAGCCGCGGGCTCGATCCATCGGCGCCCATCCGGCCCTTCTTCGCGTTTCCAGAAGACTGCGTCCGTCTTCAACCGGTCCATCATAAAATCGACGGCATCGAACGCCGCACGGCGATGTTGAGATGCTGCGGCAACGAAGACAATGGGCTCGCCCGCGCGCAAGCTACCGCAGCGATGGAGGATCGATACCCGCTCCAGCTCGAACCGGAGCAATGCCTCCTCGGCGATTGCCTTGAGCGAACCTTCGGTGAGCGTGGGGTGATGTTCAAGCACCAGTTCCTCGATCGGCCCGTCGGCACCGTTCTGCCGCACCAACCCGACGAAACTCACCACTGCGCCTGCGCCCGCTGGCGATATGAGCAAATCCCGAAGCGCCCGCTCGGGGTCGAGCGGCTCGTGCTCCAGCCGGACCGAGCAGCGCACGCTCAGCCCCCGGAGACGGGGGACAACATGTCGACCGGCTGTTCTCCCGCCACGGTAGCGTCATCGCGGACGATCACCCCGCCGACGCTCGTGCGCACCCGTGGGTCAGCCAGCCCCCTCCCCGGAAAAGCCCGATCCAGTTTCACCCGCAGCTCGGCTGCTGTGCAGGGTTGGAGCAGGTCGAAATCGACTTGCCGGGCAATCGAATCCGCAAGCTTGCCAAAGAAGTTGACTTTCACCCGCTTGGGTTACGCGCTCGCATCTGGCGACGCAACGCAAACGGGAACTCGCGAAGCTTCTCAGGCGGCGGCGTCCAAGCGCTCCAACAGCGGCAGCAATTCGCGGTTTTCGCGGGTCAGCCGGTTCATCAGGGCGTCGAGTATCGCGCGCGTGTCGCGGCAGTAGCCGTTCCAATCCGCCTCGATTGTCCCGGCGTGCCACCTTTCTGAGTAAGCGAGGAACGCTGGCGCGAGACCCCCCATCTCATCCTTGAAGGCCTGTCCGGCGATCGCGGTTTCCTCGTCGTCGCTCTCGATCAGGCGCGGATATAGCGCCCAGTCTTCCAGCTTCAGGTGCGCCAGCAGAGTCGAAAGCAATTCGCCACGCAGTTCGAAAAGAACGACTTGCGGCGACGGGGTCGGTCGCTCGATCTCATCCCCCAGCCTTCGAAACAGCCGCGCCAGTTTCGCATGATCTTCCCGAAGCTTCATCAATTCCGACATGAGCGTCCCCTCCAACTGACAAACAATTCGGGCGTCTGTGCAGCAGAAATCGATTGCGGTTCACTGCTGTCCCGATTTGGGAGAGGGCCAGCTCACAGGGGTTTTGAGCCGACTCTCTCCCGTCCGGTTAAGGCTGATTGGAACAGGCGACGTCGTACTGCGACACGGAGGCGGTGTTGCGCGAATTCTGCGGCTGTGATCCGGCATACATCGTGCCCGCGTGCCCGTCCGTCTCGTTGAACGCGGATCCCGGGGCCGTTGACGTGTGGCCGGGGTAATCCGGGCCTGTGGCGCCGCCGTTGATGTCCTGACAATCCTGGTCCGGCTGCCCGGTCGAGTCTGGCCCGTTCGTGTGCCAATATCCTTGGCCGTTATATTGGCCGTTGCCGGGAGCAGTTTGGGCGGAAGCAACCGAGGGCGCGAAGGCTACGGTCGCAGCGCCGATCAAAAGAACTGCAATTCTCATGAATTCCTCCTTCGGATGTGCACCGGAACGCAGCCTAACTGGGGTGGCTTGGTACACGCGCTCCGGTGCCTGGGGTCTGTGCCTTTGTCAGACCGACTGGTTCATTCCGAGCGGTGAGCGGAGGCGACCGGCGGTTAAAGCGCGCAATCAACCCCGAAGGTCACCGCATGACCGGCCGAATAGTCGCCGTAATAATATTGTCTCGGCCCGCCGCCGCCGAGCGCTGCATGAAAAATCAACCGGCCGGCCGGCCGGCTCAATCCAAGCTGCCAATCGTAGCGGACAAGCGACCGGCTGCCTCGACTGTAGGCGTAGAGCGGAACGAATACGCCTGCGTGACCTTGGAACGTAAAGCCCTGCCCCAACGGAAGTGCAGCGTTCAGTTCGCCATACGCCGTCGCGCCGCGTCCCAGATACCGGGGCGAAAAATAGATGCGTGAGGAGAGGATTTTCCCCTCCAGACCCGCATAGACTTCTGTGTAGGACAGCCCGGAGCGAAGCCCCGAATAGCGCGAGTAGCGGGCGTGAATGATTCCGCCATCGGCGGTGAGGCCGGAACTCACCTGGGCGGCATACCCGCCATCCAGCTCAAGCCCCAGCGGCCGGACTCCGTCGGCCGCGCTCCCCACCAAGGTTCCGGAGGCAGCGGCGTACAATCCAGTCGGACTGTCGTAGGATAGAGCCAATCTTCCGACCGGATGGCCATCGCTCAGCGAAAAGCCTCGAAAGCGGTCGTCGCTAAGGATAGAAACCGCCGCCCCGACCTGAGCGGGAGCTGGCGCCGCTGAACAGAACAGAATCGTCGCAAGGACCGCCCCGCAGTGCGACGGCCCGACTATATCAGCGAGCCGCTTGCGTGTGCCCCGAACGGCTTGGCTCGCACGAACAGTCACAACTGCCGGCGGCCTTCAACAGTGTCGCGCAGGCATCGATCGCGCCCGCTTTGCCGCGATCGGTGATTAGAGTCAGCGAGCCACCCGGCTTGCGCTGTCGGACCAGCGCGACAAGGCCGCTGACGTGCGCCGCCGCAAATGAGCTTCCGCTTGCGAGAAACCATCGCCCTCCCGGCTCCGTCGTCGGTATGTCGCGCCCGGGCGCAATGTAGACTGGACGCCCCTCTTGCGCCAATCGGCTATCCGCGACCGCGATCACGCCCGGGACTGACGCCGGAAAGCCGCCGTCTGGCTGGTGCGGATCAAATGCAGCGACGACCGCGGTTCCACGATCCAGCGCCGTCTTGAGCAGCGCTCGAAGCAGCCGGTCGTCCGGCCCGCTCAGACTGAGATTGAGGACATCGGCTTTCTGATCGATCGCAAAATACAGCGCTTTGGCTAGGCTGAAGCTGTCGCACAGCGTTGCGTCAGGCTGTTGCCGGCAGGCTCGTAAACCGAGCAGCCGCGCGCCCGGAGCGACGCCTGCTATGCCGATACCGTTGTTCGCCTTCGCCGCAATAACCCCGGCAACCTCAGTGCCATGGCTCTCGCTGACGAGTGGTTCGCCAGACACGAAGTTTCGATTCACCGCCACTTGTCCGGCAAGGTCGGGATGGTTGGCTTCGATCCCGCTGTCGACAATTGCAACCTTGACGCCGCGACCGGTCGACATCTTGTGAAGGTCCGCGAGCTGCCACTCCCGGGCGGCCGGTTGTGCAGGATACAAGGGATCGTTGTCGGAAGCAGGCGCCGACTGGGCGCGATAGATTTCGACTGGTTCGGCCCAAGCGACATTGCCGTTGTGCGACACCTGCTCGGCTGCCGCTTGCGGCGCGCGCCCATCCGGAACCGCCATCACGAAACAATCCATGCCGATCATCGGCATCGGCCACGCATCGACGAGCTTGAGCCCGTATTTGTCAGCAATATCCCTGGCGAGCCGGTCCCGCGCGCTCTTCGCGAGCGCATCCTCATATTCGCCGCCATAGCTGATACCGGGGCGCAAATGATCGGGCGGGTGCCGGACCATGACCAGGATCTGCCGTGCGGGGTTCGGCCGCGACTGAGCACAGACAGGCTGCGACACTGACGTTGCGAGGGCAGCCCACAATCCGAAAAAGCAAAGGGTGAGGCGACGGAGGTTCATCCGGAAGATCCGTCGATCGGCTGGGCCAGCGTCACGTGCCGGTCGGACTGCAGGGTTGCGATTGCATGTGGCCGCTCATTTGGCTGCACATTTAGCAGGTAAGCGCCCGCAGCCGTCGGGCCGCCCACCAATGACGCGCCACTCAGGTTGAGAGCACCCCGCATCTGCTGTTCCGTCGTGTTCCCCTCGAACATCACGATCATGTTCGCCTGTGCCGGAGCAGCACCGGAAGAGAGCGCATGATATTGCGGCGCCTGCGGCCGCTCGAGGCTGAGAAAGGCGGTCCCGGCGATAAGCAGGAAAACCGCTTGAGCTGCCACCAATCCCATCACCGGCGGGCGCGTGGCGGCTCGCCATAAGTCGGCCAAGGGCTGCAAGAGAGGTGCCCGTCTGGATTGCGCCGGCACGACGATGGACCCGCGAAGCCTGGCCCATCCGTTCTCCACCTGCGGGACGAGCGTGCCGAACTCGTCGACCAGCCGCCGCTCCAGGAACAGCTGCTGCTTGCATTGCAAACAGCTTTGCAAATGGTCCTCGACGATCGCTCGATCATGCGCGTCGAGCTGGCCGGTGGCATACCACGGGAGCAGCGCTTCGGCTTCGTCGTGCGGCTGTTCGTCAATGCCAGGGTTCACCATGGCGTTTCTCCTAGACCCAGTCGGCGAGATCGCCGGGCAGGGCTTGCCGCAGCCGGCGTCTCGCATGGAACATGCGGGTTTTGACAGTATCGACCGGGCAACCGACGATTTCGGCGATTTCGCGATAACCCAACTCATGGAAATAGGTGAGGTCGACGACCGCCCGGTGGTCTGCCGAGAGGCGCGCCATCGCGCCGACCAGTGCATCGCGAAGCTTCTGGTGCTGGACCTGCTGATCCGCCCCCGGAGCGGCACTCGGCCGCGAATTCAGCGCCTCATCCTCAATCGGGTCGGGCCAGCAACGGCGAGCCTTCAGCGCCTTTCGATAAGCAATGGCGAAGATCCAGGTGGACAGCTTGCTGTCCCCTCGGAAATTCGCGGCACCTTGCCAAACAACCATCATCGTGTCGTTCAATACCTCTTCAACCAGCTGCGGCCGTTGGAGCATGTGCGTCAGAAAACGGGCGAGCCGCGGCTGGTATATGCGATAGAGCCGTTCGAACGCGTGTATGTCGCGCCGTTGGATGCGCGCCAGCAACTCGCGCTCTCCCAATTCCGCGGGACGCGCGGTTTCAGCCCGAAGCGCCTTGATCGCCCCCTGCAGGTTCACCGTCGAACTCTCTCCACGCGCATGTGTGCACGCATTTGGAGAAAAAGTTCAAATCCGCGCGTGGTCCGCCGCTCGATCGGTCGCTCAAAATCCTGGTGGAAGTGCGAAGTGAAGCGCGACGGCGAATGGCGCTTACTTCGGAGCAAATACGCAACCCCGGGACGGTTTCTCGCCCGCTGAAAGTTCGCTGCCGACGCCCCTTGCTAACGGGCAGGCCATCAGTCATCAACCGGCCGAGACCAACGTCTGCAGTCTCGATCCTGGGCCTCTCATTGAGCGTTGCGCGCAATTCGCTGTATAATTTGGTCGGATCTGCGCTTCCGATGTTCGTGTCGCTTGCGACCGTACCTGCCTACCTAGCGATGATCGGAACTTCGAGATTCGGGGTTCTGTCGATAACCTGGCTTCTCCTCGGCTATTTCGGTTTGTTTGACCTGGGGCTGGGGCTGGCGACGGCGCAGCGCATTGCCGCTCTACCGCCCCAGGCTCATCACGACCGAGCGCTCCGTTTCTGGACCGCTCTATTGACCAATATCGGCTTGGGAATTGCGGGGGGCCTCCTCCTCGTCCCAGTCAGCTACTTCTACTTTGGCCACGTAATGAAAATCGAACCGGCGCTGCGCAGCGAATTGCTTGCGTGCGTGCCGTGGATCGCCGCCGCCGTGCCCGCAGCCACAACCAGCGGAGTCTTGACCGGAGCGCTCCAGGGGCAGGAACGGTTTGCCATTCTCAATTCAATTTCTGTAGGTGCGACACTGGCATTCCAGATCGTGCCGCTGCTTGCAGCTCTCATAATCGGTCCCAGCCTGCTGTATGTGCTACCTGCGGCGATCCTGACCCGGCTGGCCGGATTAATTGTCCTTGCAGTCGTGTGCTGGAGGAGCCTGCTCCGCGGCCATCCGATCGCCTGGAATCTGGCGGAAGCCCGCGCAATGGTCGGATTTGGCGGCTGGACTACCGTTTCAGCATTATTCGGACCGCTCATGGCCGTTGGCGATCGCCTCTCCATCGGCGCCCTGGTCGGCGCACGGTCCGTCAGCTTCTATGCGGTTCCGTTCAGCATCGCCGAACGAAGCACGATCATCGGCAATTCTGTGGCTGCAGCCGCCTTCCCGCGCATTGCGGCGCTAGGCGGGGTCGAAGGCAGAGCACTGTCACAGGCCAGTCAGCGCTTCTTGATGGCTGTGATGCTCCCTGTGATCTGCTTGGGAATTTTCGCAATGTTGCCCTTCCTGAAGCTTTGGGTGGGGCCAGCCTTTGCAGCCGAAGCCTCGGTTCCGGGGAGCGTGATCATGGCCGGAATGTGGTTCGATTGCGTGTCAAGAGCTCCCCTTTACGCGCTGCGCGGCTATGGGCAGCCTCGATTGGTCGCCTTCGCGGATCTCATCCAGGTCGTGCCTTACTTCTGCTTCTTGGTCGTCGCGATCCGCATCTGGGGCATCGAGGGGGCAGCCATCGGTTATCTTCTGCGCGTAGCCATGAACTACGTGTTGCTCAGCTTTTTCGCCGACACCTTCCGGCAGACATTTCTTGGCACTCTCGGAGCAATCGCGTGCCTGTTGGTCTGCGTTGGCAGCTCGTTCCTGCTGCGACCCTGGTCCGCTGACTGGTTCGTGATGCTTGCGTTCGTGCTCGCAGTCGCTCCTGCAGTGGCCTTCTGGATTGTCACGCCCGCACAACGCGAACAGGTTCGGAGCTTCCTCCCCAACGGGCTCCGCTTCATCGGACTATCGCGCGGATGTTGAGCAAAATCGTCGCCGCCACGAAGTTTAGGTTTCGTCGCCTCGGGTGCTGGCCGCTCCACCGGAAGCTCGCGAGAGAGCTGAAAGACTGGGACGCCTGCGGCGGCGTGATCTACAGCAATAATTGCATAGCCGGAATCCTGTATGAAAACGCGCGCCTGCAAAAAGCGAGTCCGACAGTGGGGCTGTTCTTTTCCGGCCCATCGTTCGTCCGCTTCTTGTCTGACCTGTGGGAAGGGCGCAGCCAGAGCTGGAGCGGGCTGAGGCCGGAAGATATGCAGCATAACGCGGCACGAAACTGTCCAGAGCTTGCGGTCCCGGGTGGGGGTTCGGTCATTTTTCTCCATTACCCGGACGCGTCGGAAGCCGCCGCAAAGTGGAACCGCCGGTTTGCGCGATCGCTCGGCCGCAATGCTCTCGTCATCGTCTCACTTCGCGACGGTCTGGAATCGGAAATGCTCGCGCCCGTGCTCAACCGATTTGGGACCGAACTCCTCGTCGAAAACGGTGCCCCCGCGGCGGATGAGCTGTTTTACGAGCGCCACTTTCTTCGACGACTCAGCGATCATCTGGCAACGCATCTCGCGGCACGGAGGACGGTCTGAGATGTTGCCCGTCGACCTGCTTATTTTTGACGATTATCGGGGCGGCGGAGTTCAACGGTCGGCAATGGCAGCGCGAAAGGTGCTGGCGGAGTCAGGACATGAATGCACGATACTCACGTTTCGAGCCCATTCAGAAGGCCTCGGGTCTGATCACTCATTCGTACGATGCCTGGTGCCGAATCCACCAAGCGGCCGGATCGCCTATTGGTTCGCGACGTTGCGAGCGCTTCGCGCTCGGATGAAAGCGCGAGGAGGGGTGTTTGCCGGCTTCAACGTGACAGCCAATCTCGCGATCAGCATTGCTTCGGCTGGCGTCCGAAATCTTCGGCTTGTCGGGTCAGAGCGCGTGTTTCCCCCCGCCGAGCCGCCTGCCCGCCTGGTAAGCGCTCTTCGCCGTCTTCTGTACCGGCGTCTCGACATCATCGTAAGCCAGACGGAGCGGACACGAGACTGGTTTCACGATGTGATTGGCATTCGGCGAGAGAAGCTTGTGGTGATCCCGAACATCCTGCGGTCGCCCCAACGGGAGTTCATGTGGCGTCCTCGAGAGACGGCGTCCCCCGGAGTGATAGCCTGTGTCGGGCGTTTCGTGCCGCAGAAGGGATTCGACTACGCGCTCGAAATTCTCGCGGATTGCGTTGCTCATGGCTGCTCTCCCCAACTGCTGTTCGTGGGAGACGCAGAAGGCGAAAGTCGGATCCGGCTGGAAAGGCGCGCCGAAGAACTGGGCGTCCCAGGGATCGTCGAGTTCCGGTCGCGCATGGATCCGTTGGCGCCGCTTTGGCCGAGTGTGGACATGCTGCTGTTCCCGTCGCGCTTCGAAGGGTTCCCCAACGTACTTGCCGAAGCAATGAGCTACGGGGTGCCCGTCGTTTCGTTCGACTGCCCCACAGGGCCGGCGGAGCTCATCGAAGACGGCGTGAACGGCTTTCTGGTTCCGCTCGGAGATATACAGCAGGCGGCTGATCGCGTGCGGCAGCTGATTGCAAACCCGGAGCTTGGCGCCAAACTGGGCAAGGCGGCGGCCGAGACCGCTGAGCGCTACTCGGAGGATTCGGTTGGAAAGCTGTGGCGCAGCCTGGTTCGGCAGCTCGAGAGCCACTGACATTCCATGCAGCTCCGGCGGTGATTGAAGGCCCTATGAACGAAGACCTGAGCAACTTGAGATCGCCGATCAGCCGATTGAAATTGTCGGTTGCTGACGGAAAGCTGGTCAGCGATATTGGTGAGACTTTCCCGATACTGAGCGACATTCCCCGCTTTGTTCCGGCCGAAAATTACGCGTCGGATTTCGGACGGCAATGGAACCACTTTCGACGCACTCAGCTGGACTCTGTCACGGGGCTACCCTTGTCCAAGGACCGCCTCGCTCGCTGCTTCTGCGGAGAATTGTCCCAAGTCGCCGGCAAGCGAGTGTTGGAAGCGGGGTCTGGCGCGGGTCGGTTCACTGAAATCCTGCTCGATCATGGAGCGAAGCTGGATAGCTTTGACTATTCCTCTGCTGTCGAAGCGAACGCAGCCAATAACGGCACGCGGCCAATGACGCTGGTTCAAGCCGACATACGACAAATGCCCTTTGAACCCGCCAGTTATGACTATGTCGTGTGTCTGGGAGTGTTGCAGCACACGCCGAACACGGAGGAGAGCATCGCCAAGCTTTGGGAGATGGTTCGCCCGGGAGGCGCAGTCGTTTTGGACCATTACAGGCTAACTCGCTGGAGCTTTCCGCCACCGATCGGCGGCGGCGGGTACTTGCGCAGGAAGAAATTCCTCCGCCTGGCCGCTGACAGAAGGTGGGATGCTGTCAGGCAATACGTCGATCGTTGGTTTCCGATCTACTGGCGCCACCGCGACAACAAGTGGATGCGCAGAGTTCTGGCGAGGATTGGAGGAATCAACTTCTACTATCCGTCGCTGCCGCTCGCTTCCAAGCAGGACCATTATGAATGGTCTTTGCTAGACACACACGATGCGACGACCGATTATTACCGCCGCTACCGAACAGTGGCATCAATCGAACGTACCCTGAAATCGCTAGGAGCAACCGCCGCGCATGTCTGGAAGGGCGGAAATGGGGTAGAGGCGTTCGCGAGAAAGCCGATTTAGACCGGAACTCGAGCGGATGATGTCGCGCGCTGAACGCCCTTTGCCCCGGTGCTGTAAAAAGCATGGGTCCCAAATGGGCTGTGATCACGAAGCTGGCGGTGGGCGCAGTCATGCGCGAACCCCTCTCCGCCTGTTATCACCTGTTTTTTCGCAAAATATCAGGTGGGTGAAACCATTAAGCCGCATTTCAGGAGTCCATCGTACTGAATTGCCCAGAGGATTCGCGGGCCGTCCCCCGGCGACCGAGCTCTTCAAAACAGGTCCATAACAGGGCCTAATCAGGGGGAATGCAAACGATGGATCAGGCAATTTCTCGAGAGCGCGTTGTTCTCGACACTCGCGAAGCTCAGCCCTTCGAGATTGGGGCCAAGCTGGAAGCGTTGCTTTGCTATTCGACCTGGTCAGTTGAACGGCGCGAGAGGATCGCCGACGCGATCTGCGCGCGGCTCTTCGCCTTTTCGATCGCTCAGGACCCCGCTCTTGAGGATGAGCTGAGCCGCAAATATCCGCGCTACGCGCACCCCAATCGAACGAAATTAGATTCGTTAGATGGACGTCGCGAAAAAACTCTTCGCATTGGTGTGGCGTTCCTCCCAATGCTCAAAGAACCGGCTACCGGGGAGTTGCCGGAATTCCGCGGGGAAAAGCGCCGGCTTACGCTTGCCGAAATCGTTCGGTTCATCTGGCCGGAGCGGCAGGGCGGGCCCGATTTCGTTTACGAAGACTGGCTCAAGGACCGCGAGAAGGATGTGCGCGCTCACCGACCGATCGCGCATCTCGCTGCCGCTTACCAGTGGATTGCGCGCGAGCGCTCAGGAGACCAACCCTCCGCCACCTTCGACTATCAGGATCTCGATCTCCATCGCAAGGCAGTGAGGCGCGCGAACGAGTTCGCCGGATACTTCCGTGCCGCGCCGGCGCTCCAGGGCATTGCCGACCAGCTCATCGACCTGGAGTGGCGGGAGTAGCAGCAACTTTCTTCCCCTGGCTCGCCGCGGAATCGTGGTCAGATCTCTCGGACTCCTAACCGAAGGAGCTTGTCATGACCGACCTTTCCAAATCCCCGATGGTCGAGCTGAGGATCGAGTATCTTCCGCTCGCCGAAATCCGGCCTGACCCATGCAATCCGCGCCAGCACGGTAAGCGGCACGTGCGCCAGATCGCCAAAAGCATCGAAGCCTTTGGCTTCAACGCACCGATCCTGATTGACGACGAGAAACAGATCGTTGGGGGTCACGGCAGGCACGCGGCAGCCGTCCTTCTGGGTCTGCCAACCGCTCCCACGATCTGCCTGGGGCACCTCAGTCCGCAGCAGCGCCGCGCCTATATGGTCGCCGACAATCGCCTTGGCGATCTCAGCAAGTGGGACGAGCGGGCGCTGGCCGGGATCATGCTCGAACTGGCCGAAGCCGATCTTTCCTTCGACATCGAAGCCGCCGGTTTTTCGGTCGGTGAGATCGACCTCATGGTCGCAGCCGCCGAGACGGAAGACGAAGCCGACGATGACATTCCTGAGCCGGGGCCCGTAATCACCCAGCTCGGCGATGTCTGGGATCTGGGGACGCACGTGATCATGGCCGGAAGCGCGCTCGACGAGAAGAGCTACTTGGCAATCATGGACCGGGACGAGGCGGATATCGTCTTTAGCGACCCACCCTACAATGTCCCGATCCAAGGCCATGTGAGCGGCCTCGGCAAGATCCAACACCGGGAATTTGCGCAGGCCGTTGGCGAGATGAGCGAAGAGGAATTCATTCGCTTCCTCATGGCCGCTCTAGCTCTCGCCAAGCGGTTTTCGCGCGATGGCTCACTGCACTACTGGGCGATGGACTGGCGCCACCAGTATGAGCTCAGCGTCGCGGCTCGCACCACCTACGATGAACAGATCAATCTCTGCGTGTGGGCCAAGACTGCTGCCGGTATGGGTTCGCTCTATCGGTCACAGCACGAGCTGTTCGCTGTCTGGCGAAAGGGCAAGGCGCGCCACCGCAACAATGTCGAACTGGGCCGGTTCGGCAGGTCTCGGTCGAACGTCTGGACATATCCTGGCGCCAATTCGTTCGGGCGCAGCTCGGATGAGGGCAACCTCTTGGCGCTTCACCCTACCGTGAAGCCGGTCGCGCTCATCGCAGACGCAATCCTAGATTCCACGTGCCGCGGCGAGATCGTGCTCGATCCCTTCCTCGGCAGCGGATCGACACTGATCGCCGCGGAGAAAGTCGGTCGCCGATGCCGCGGCACCGAGCTCGACCCTGCCTACGTCGATACGATCATTCGCCGCTGGCAACGGTGGTCGGGCGGGCACGCGCGCCGCCGGTCGGATGGTCGCATCTTCGACAATCTCGAGGCCGAGGCCGCTGAATTGTCGGAATGAAATCTTGCGGGATGTTGGCCGATTTGCGTCCTGGACGGTATAAGAACGGCATGTCTCTAGAAGATGAATATCTGCGCAGGATCGTTCACGACGACCCGCTCGAACGTCTGAAGCGCGATGCCTGCCTATCGGCTCGTTCGGATCTCTCCTTGTTGTTGGCGCAGCGGAGGGCGCTGCCGTTGAACCTGGACGCTATCAAGGCCGCCTCCGGGGCTCACAGCGCAACTAGCGAGATGGCGAAGAGCTATGGCGGCATCGATGCCATGATGCGCAGCTTCAAGGAGCAGAAGCTTCAAGCCGACAGTCTTATCGACGCGATGGGCGGCATTGCCTCCATTTGCGAAAGCCAGGCTCAGCATTGGGCCGCTGCAGTTGCGGCGATCGACATTCGATCTCTCGCAAGCCTCACTGCAGGTTACGCCACGATCGCTTCTGAGCTGGAGCTGACCAAAGCGAAGGCATTTGAGCTCAGCCCCCTCAGTGTTTCGCCCGACCTGCTGGCACTGCCGGCGGTAATGGGACTTCCGACACAGGTTCTTGCTGCACTCAAAACAACAAGCCTCAAGATGTCCGTGCTCGCCGGGATCACCGACGTTAGCGGCGTCGACACGTTCGCTTACGCGGAAGCGCTGCGCGGGCTGATGGGCAATTGGCACACCAGCCCAGACCTGCCGAGAAGCTTCTGGACCGATCGGCGTGTTCGCGAACGCGGATATCGGAAGGCTGAGGTCGATCCGGGGTTGATCGTCGTTCCGCCGCCGGCAACCGTCGAGATCTTGGTCGAAAGCGGGTACGCCGGCGGCGCCAGCGACGAGACTGGTGCTGTCGCCTTCTTTTCGTTCGGCGGCGTCAGCGTGAGCATTCGATCGAATGATGCTGAGCAAGACGCGTACCGCGCAATTCGCGCGTTCGAACGGGGGATACGGGTCTTTATCTCCGCCAAGCTCCAAAGGCTCGCGGGCCCCAAGTGGTTCAAGCAGCGCGTTAGCGCCGAGCACTTCAAGAAGGCCTCCGAAACGCGCGAGGCAGCGCTCAGGGCGGGCGAGACGGAAGGTCCGCTGATCGATTATACGGAGCTCGGCGAACTCAGGGGCATCGTACTTCGCAAGGACAATTGGGAAGAACTGTTCGAACCCGTCTTCGTCAACCGGGAGACGTTCGAACGCGACATGCTCACTCTCATCACGCTCCGGCGCCCGACAGCGCACTCGCGAATTGTCGACAGCCCGCAGCTGATCGAGGCGCTCTGCGTGATGAAGCGACTGGACGATCGGATGAAGAACGACGGCGCTTGGAAGGCGGCGGCTGCAGCCGACGAATAGCCGAGGTCATCTCCACCATCCCCCGCTGACCAAGCGACGATCGCGCGCAATTTTCTTCCCCTAGCGGGCGCCGGCTAAACTCGCAGATTTCGCCTCACCATTGGTGGGGGAATCTATGACCGACATCACTCGTGACACGCGCGGGCGCTTCCCGCCCGGACAGAGCGGCAACCGCAACGGCCGACCGAAGAAGCCGAACACGGTGAGCGAGGCGATCATCACCGCGATGAACAAGACGGTTGCGGCCAACGAAAACGGCCGCAAGCGGCGGATCCGTAAGCTCGATGCCACGGCAACGCAGATCGCCAACAAGGGCGCCTCCGGCGATCTTCGCGCCGGTAAAATGCTGCTCGATATGGCCACGCAGGCCGAGGCTCGTGACGTTGCTCAAGCAGTGCCGGAGGTCCTGACCGTCACCGACCAGGAAATCCTCAACGATTTCCTCGCCCAGTATCGCAAACATCTTGAGGACGAGGGGAACAATGAAGCCGGCAACCTATGAGCAATTTGACGCTATTACGCGTCTCCACCTGGCCGTGTTCCTGCGACGCGTGTTCGCCGAGCTGAACCCAGGCGCCGAGTACCTCGACAACTGGCACATCCACGTCCTGATAGACGAGCTAGAGGCGCTCCGGTTCGGGCGGCAGCGGCGGCTGGCCATCGCCATGCCGCCCCGAAGCCTGAAGTCGCAGCTGGTCTCCGTCGCCTTTGTCGCATGGCTGCTCGGCCACGATCCGACGCTCCGTATCATTTGCGTCTCTTACGGCGCGGAACTTAGCGAGAAGCTCGCGAGTGACTGCCGGACCATTATTCTCTCGGCTTGGTTTCAGCGGATGTTCCCGCGCTGCCGGCTGGCTCCGAAACGGCAGTCGCTGGGCAACTTCGAGACGACGGCCGGCGGCGGACGTTTCTCGACCTCGGTCGGCGGGGTGCTTACCGGCTTTGGCGCCGACTACATCATCGTCGATGATCCGTCGAAACCATCGGAGAGCCTGTCGGATGTCGAGCGCTCTAGTATCAACGACTGGATCCAGCACACGCTGTTCACCCGTCTCAACGACAAGCGGAAGGGCCGCATCCTGATCGTCATGCAGCGACTTCACGAGGACGATGTCATCGGCAATATCGTCGAGAAGACTGGCGGCAACTTTCGCGTTCTTTCGTTCGCGGCGATCGCCCAGACGGACGAAGTTCATATCTATCGAAAGCCTTTCGGCATGGCGCGCGTGGTGCGGTGCGAGGGCGAAGCCCTACATCCTGCCCGCGAGCCGCTGGAGGTTCTGGAGGAGCAAAAGCGGCTACTCGGCAGCCGCTTCTTCGCCGCCCAGTATCTGCAAGCGCCCGTGCCGCTCGAAGGCGGACTCGTGAAACGGGCGTGGCTCCGTAGTTATCAGCCCTATGAGGTGATCAAGGTCGACCGGGTGGTACAGAGCTGGGACACCGCCTCGAAAATGGGGGAACTCAACGACTATTCGGTGTGCACCACCTGGGGCATCATCCGAAAGCGCGCCTATCTTCTTGATGTGGTCCGCGATCGGCTAGAAATGCCGACCCTCAAGCGCCGTGTGGTCGACGAGGCGGACCGCTGGAAGGCCGAGCGCGTCCTGATCGAGGACAAGGGCTCAGGCACTGGCCTGATTCAGGAACTCTCTGCTGCCGGATTCGGAAAGACCAAGGCCATCGTTCCGAAAGGCGATAAACGCTTTCGACTTGGCAGTGTAACCCCCATGATCGAGGAAGGGCGTGTCTATTTGCCGCACGGCGCATCCTGGCTCGAAGATTATGTCTACGAGCTGTGCGGTTTTCCCGGCCTGAAGCACGATGACCAGGTCGACAGCACGTCGCAGTTCCTCGATTGGTGGCGTGAGGAGGGGGATCCCGGCGGCCTCTACCATTTTTACGAGCAGGAGGCGGAGCGCCTCAGGGCCTTCGCGGAAGATCGCACGGTGCATCTGCGGGCGCCGCATGGTTCGAGCCATTTCGTCTCGATCACCGGCGAGTGGATTTCCGTAGGTCCAGATGGGACGATCTGGCTCACTGAATTGGATGCGAGGGCCGCGGGTGGCGCAGGCTACAAGGACATCGGTTGAAGGCCGTTGTCCTCAGATCATGGACTGCACAGCCGTAACGTCATTGAGCATCTTGCCGGCGCAGTGTGCGTGCCAGCTCGAGTGGCTCTGGCTCGGGTCACCGTCCTTAAACACGACATGTTCGATGTTCATGCCGCCAAAGCCGTTCTGCGCCCGATACGTCAAGCAAACGACGCTACCGTCGTCATTAGCGAGGATCTGCTCGAACGAGAGCGAGTCCGGGTTGCGAAGGCTCGCTTTGACCGCCTTTGCGGCAAGATAGGCTTGGTAGGTCATGTGCTTATGCTGCTTATCCTGTGGACTTTCAATTTCGGCGCCAGGCTTGGTGCCCGACACCCTGGCCGCGAAGCCTCCGACCAGTGACACGCCAAACATCACGCCGAACACAATCGCGATCTTTTTGAGCCAGGACCTGGGCTTCGTGGTGCCGGCCGCTCGTCGGAAGACTTTACGACTGGCACCGCAGTTCGGACATGTCTTGGCCTCAGTGCTGACCGATCCAGCGCACTCTCCGCAAGTAATCATCGCCATGATGAGGTCCCGCCCTATTGTCGACTATAAGTGACAGTGACGCTCGACCCCGCGGGACAGTCAAGCAGAATGTCACTCATCGTCTGTAGATTGATCGTCTACATCGCGGTCCATTCAGTCGGTGGACGTCAAAAAGCGCCTCGGCACCAATCTGCGACGGCTACGCGAAGCCAAAGATCTCAGTCAGGAGGCGTTCGCGTTCGAGGCCGGAATTCACCGGACCTACGTCTCGGACATCGAGCGTGGCGCCCGCAACCCGACTATCACTGTGGTTGAGAACTTGGCTGTTGCGCTCGGCGTCACCGCTTCAGAATTGTTGCGGTGATCGACGTCGGGTAGGTCAAAGGTCGATCAGCGTCCGGATTTGGCCGATAGCGGGCGACCCTCTTGCGCGCGAAGGAACGGTGGTACCAGACGCGGCGCAAGACGGCAGGAAGCTCAGTTCTTGCATTTGCGTCGCCCTGGCCGATATCGGTCGTATCGCACCGCCATCCTGAGCTTGATGCGACTGAGAGTCCGGAGACTCCCGCTCGAAGGAGTTTAGCCGATGCGAGAACTTTCCCGATCTGAGCGCGGCGTTTTTGCAGCTTTTCGCTCGCTCACAGCGCCACGCGCGTCGTCGGCGGTTACCATACCACCGTCTGCTGACCAGGACAGCGATCCCGCTCCCACTATTTCGTCCGACGACGCGAGGGGAAGCCTCAGTCCCGAAGAGGGCAGTCGAGGCGACACTCTGCTGCCGATGCTCGTCGGGGCCCTCGTCCTGATCGTTCTCGGGATCGGTGCCGTGCTCCTGGTGACGTAGCGCGAACGAGCCGGAGTGAGGTTGCGGGATGCGGTTTGATCAGCGGTATCCCACGCCCATTACATAGTCCCTCAGCAAGGCTTCATCGCTCTCCGACTGACTAAGCAGCACTTGCAGGATGTCCCGCGCGTGGAGAAGCCCGAGCGGCCGGGACGTTGGGTCAACGACCGGGACATTTTTCAAGCCTCTTTCTTTCATCCGCGTCCAAACGTCGTGCAGCAAATCCCTGCCTTCGCAGAGCAGAACGTCGCGCGTCATTGCCGCCGCCGCTTGCGCCATGCAGCTCGCTCCCTGACAACGGCTAATCTGCTTTACGATGTCGGTCTTGGTGATCACTCCAATCAAGACACCTTCGGAGTTGCATACGATCACGAGCTCGGCCTCTGCCTGCAACAGCTTTGCTGCCTCAATCAAGAGCGCGTCATCCGCGATTGTGACGAGCCTTTCACGCGCTTTGGTGAGCAACTCCTCGACGAACATCGCTTTGCCTCCGGGCCACTCCATGATCCGACCACTTATCTAAACACCAAGTTCGAGTCTCGCGGCACCGCCTCCGCATAGGACCGTTGCAGGTTTCATGCGCGTGTTCCGGTTCGATCAACCTGCGAACGCAATGTGCAGAGTGGCAACGATGCCCGCAATGGCGAACGCAATGCAGCCGAGGCGCACCGCCATGAGCCATGCGAACTTTGCCCCGGAGTGGACGTAGTCCTCGAACATGACCTGCAGGCCGAGCGCCGTGTGATGAAACAGAGCGATCAGAAGCAGAATCATCAACGTGGAGGTCAGCGGGGTCCTCATCCAAGCGATGAAGGTGTCGTAATCGCTGCCGGTTTGGGCGATGATAGCGGCGGCGAACCACAGCGTCAGAGGAATGAGAGCGACCGCCGAAACGCGCTCGGCCCACCATTCTCTCGCGCCGTCCTTTGCCGAGCCGAGCCCGATCGCACGAGCAAGGGGTGATCGCATGTCTCGACGGTCCACAGACTATCCCTTCAATAAGAAGCTGAGGGTCCATGCTGCGAGCGTGAGGACGACACTCGCGGCGACGACGACCCACCCAGAAATGTAGATTGATCGAAGCTCGAACCCGTGCACGGTATCCCAGAAGAGATGCCGGATGCCGCCGCAGAGATGCAGAAAGAAGGCGAATGTGGCACCGAACAGCACGACCTGGCCAGGCCATGAGGCAATGGCGCCTTGCACCAAGCTGTAGGCCTGCGGGCCATTTGCAGCCGCGATCAACCAGACGACCAGCACCACTGCGCAGGCGCTCAGGATATTGCCAGTGATTCGATTTAGGATGGACAGCACCGAGGTGAGCTGTGGCCTATAGATCTGGATGTTCGGCGACTTGGGTCGGGAGCGTCTGTCCTCAGCCGCGGCAGCGCCGCTTGCGCGCCCGTTGCCGAGCTCCTCGCGCATCGCGAGACCGACGCGGTCCGGTGTGTCGGGCGTGCCGGCCGCCTCGTCGTCGGTGCCGAGCGGAGCTGCGCCTGGATCATAGGATGCCACCTTGTCGCCCGTCCGGCCGCTATCAATCGCGCCTTTAAGCTCCTGTGCCGTCGGAGTCGTGCTGGCGGGGCCGGTCGAGGGCTGCCGCGGATCACGCTTTTGGACCATCTTTTCTCCTATGGCGTGGCGCTCGACGCACTGTCACGGCGACGTGCAACCACTTGGATCAGCTCCGGCGCTCGATCATCATTCTCTTGATCTCCGCAATGGCTTTGCCGGGGTTGAGGCCCTTCGGACAGGTGCGGGTGCAGTTCAGAATGGTGTGGCACCGATAGAGGCGGAACGGATCTTCGAGGTCATCGAGGCGCTCGCCGGTCGCCTCATCGCGGCTGTCGGCGAGCCAGCGCCAGGCTTGCAGCAGAACGGCGGGGCCCAGAAAACGATCGCCATTCCACCAGTGGCTCGGGCAGCCCGATGTGCAGCAGAAGCACAGGATGCATTCGTAATAGCCATCGAGCTCACTGCGCTCCTTCGGCGATTGCAGCCGTTCCGTATCCGGCGCGGGGGTTTTGGACTTCAACCAAGGATCGATCGCCGCGTACTGCGCATACAGGTGCGTGAGGTCCGGCACGAGGTCTTTGACAACTTCCAGGCTCGGCAGCGGATAGATTGTCGCCGGGGTAGCCAGATCGGAAATGAGTCGCATGCACGCGAGCCAGTTCGTGCCATCGATGTTCATCGAGCAGGAACCGCAAATACCCTCTCGACACGAGCGGCGGAAGGCCAGGGTCGAGTCGATGTTGTTCTTGATCCAGAAGAGGGCGTCGAGGACCATCGGCCCGCAATCGTCCAGATCGACCTCAAAGGTGTCGAGGCGCGGATGCTCGCCGGAGTCCGGGTCGTAGCGATAAATTTGGAACGCCTTGACGCGGGTCGCGCCCTTTGGCGCCGGCCACCTTGTTCCGAGCTTGATGCGTGATTCTCGTTCGACCCCGAGGTTCCTCGGGAGCGGAAATCGCTTCAGCAAGGTGGTGTGCGGAACCTTACCCGAGGAGTCGATGATCATCGCAATCCTTTTTGCTGCAACGTCTTCGCGACCTTACCGGTCCCCGCATTTGTTTACAGCTTTGTGGCGGGCTCGTCCGCCCCATAGCTGATCTTCCCTGTTCCGCGGATCGGCCTTGGCGGAACTGCGGGACGGCGGTGGAGTTGGTCGAAAGCGGGAACGCTCGGTCGCCACAGCATCGAAGGATCCTCCCTGCTACGTAAAAGGGGACCGTTGTAGCCGACGACGACCGAACCTCCCTCTCAGCCGGAACTTTCCGTTTCCCGGATGTTCGCCTGACTGGGTCATCACGACTGTTGATGGAGCAGGCACGATGACGACGAAGGTCGCTGCGAGAAATGTGACGCTAAAGGGAGCCTACGAGCCCGCCGAGGCCACCGACGGCACGCGTGTTCTCGTGGACAGATTGTGGCCCCGAGGAGTGTCGAAAGAACGCGCGGCCTTGGACCAATGGATGAAGGAAATTGCACCCAGCACTGAGCTGCGGAAGTGGTTC
>Ga0157369_10002105_pt1 | contig 23998 bp, 22 predicted proteins | sample C25metaG_FD_113461 | JGI IMG/M metagenome (GOLD analysis project Ga0157369, IMG submission 113461) | Corn rhizosphere microbial communities from Kellogg Biological Station, Michigan, USA - C2-5 metaG | ecosystem: Host-associated > Plants > Roots > Rhizosphere > Soil | place: USA: Michigan... | reverse complement strand
TGTAGGTTTTCCAAATAAATGCGAATTTTTCGAAATAATTGCGACTGACGCGAGTATTCCCACAACGTCCTAGGTTGAAATCCTTAATCCTCCCCTGGAGGTTATCGATCTGCTCTTGAAAGGGCAGATTGCCATGAGATACTGCCATTTTATCCGTTTAGGAAGATTCAAGATGGGAAGAACCGTTCAGTACCAGTTCGATGAATGTCAGTGCAACAACGTGATGGGCAGGCCCGAATTAATTCCAGCGGGCAACTATCCCGTCGCTGAAATGGATGTGGTTACGGTTTTCATCGGATCAATAGTCCTTGACCTAAACAAGTCCGCGTTCAACTCTCTGAAGGCGGAAGGGAAAGCTCGACTGATCGGCTAAAGCCTTCTCGGTACGTCACTCCGTCCCGCCACGCTCGCCGCCGCTAGACCTTTAGTGTTGGCGCTGGCGAGTTGATAGGCACTCATCCAGATATCTCTCTCCCACCCCGATGTAAAACGCATCAAGGCTCTCTACCAAATGCAGAAACTGACGAAGGCTTCCGGTCTTGCGATCGCTGGCGATCCAATGGATTGTGACGATTTAAATTTCCGTCAGTACGCAATTAATGGCTTCGCCGACTTACACGGAGCCCATCCATAGCTCAGCCATGTACGGCTAATCACAGAAATGTGACTTTGCGTACATAACGATTATTAGTAGCAAGATAACCATCCCAGCTCCGTCCTCTGAGTCATACGCTGGCAACTAGCTGCAGCAGAAAGCCCGCTCAAGACCCTTATGCGGCGGATTTTTCAAGGATCACCCGACTTTTTGGATGAGAACACGACAGAACACATGCGTCCGGCCACAAAAGGCCCTGCAACCCTTGAAGCTAGTTAGCAAACTGCGTATCGCCATCTACTTAAGCACAGCTATCAGGCTCACAAAGCATCTGCATCGCCCACAAAAAAGTGGCAATATGCCTTTCTGATATGGCTTGGATCCAAATTTCACTCCGAGCTGCAGAGATTCAAATCCCTTTCGGCGACCTGGAGTTTTAATTTGTTAGAGCCCATCATCCGTATACCGTTCTCGTACACCCGCGCGGACGTCAGGGAAAACACTGAAGTAAAGCGAATACCAGGAGACGCTATCGTTTGGTGGTATGGACCGCTCCAACAAAACCCACGCACAAGAACTATACCGCTCGTGAGTGTCGTATTTCGGAAACTAGATTCCCTGGATATTCCCTCTACTTTTATTACAGTAAAAATTGCACTCAACCACTTATCTTACTATCGAGTCGGAACTATTTGGCGAAATGGGAAATGCGTTTCAGACTCAGAGTTTCCAAAAACTGAAAACTTAAAAGTCAATTTTTCTGAAGAAGGGTGGACGTACACCTCCCGATATTTCGCAGCACAACAGGGACTAACCGAATCTTTTTTCAATAATGATTACCCTCTTCCAAGAGCTCAAAATGATAAATGCTGGCTTTTGGATTTAAAGCTGCCCAATGGAAAAAACCTCCTTATCCCTTGCGTCGAATTCCTAGTACGCGGTTACGCAAGAAACTCTGAGATACCTAGAGCTCTTACATCGCTCCCATGGAACGATGCACTGTCCGTTTTTTATGAAGTTCCCCAGCCTGCTGAGACCCACTGGCTGATAAGACCCACTCGACATATGCGAGACGCAGACGCCGTTTTTCTAGCGCACCTTCTCTACGACAAGTACACAAATTTTCAAGCGAGATTCATTAACGCTCAACTGCTCTCCAGTGACCCCAATCAGCTGGTTCTAGTAAAGGTAGCGCCTTGGTTTCAAGGCCTCGCAGAAATAGAAGGACGTGGTTACTGGATTAACGACGAGAAAACTTTTTTGTGTCTTGATCTCTGCGGGTGCAGCGTCCCACGGGGTGAAGCCATCGAATTACAACGGCTTAAGTTTGATACAGATAACGGCGTAGACGGTAGTGGAAGAACAGTGATGCCGAGACCCATTCGGTCTACCCTAGCTGACGAGTTTGTAGCAGCCGCCGACGACATAGATCCCGATCATCACTCAGAAACACTCTTGGTTAGCACTACACCATTCAAAGAGCTTGGACTCTCTCGTAGAGTAAATAAGACTCGCCGAACCATCCAGGCCAACACGGGGCGACGTGGCCCAACACCGACAAAGTCTTCGACTCACTCAACAGGTGAAGGAATCGGCAGTGGCAAGGACGTTGCCAAGTTGGAGTTTATTGCAGATGCAGTTCTCGAAAGCCAAGGTTTTCTCCGTGATATATGGCGAGCCTTAAATCACATTGCAATATCAAACGCAGATTGTGTCACAGCGTTACGCTGGTATACCCCAGCAGAAGGTTTGCATTCATCCGACGCGCCTAAAATAATTAAGCTTCCTCCTCTGGATGACGAGTCAACCTCAGACACAGATGCGAAAAGCTGGTGTTTTCTTGACAAAAAAACTGGGGAGACACGCGGCATCTTCGTGTTTTGCGTGACAATTAATAAATGTAATTATTTCGGAATTGAGGTGCAGCACAAGGAAGACTCAACGTCAAAAAACCCAGAGTCTTATGCTGGAGTCATCTTCAAATCGCATGTGAATAGCGTTAGCGAACTGGAATCCTTCATCGAGCATATTTGCTTGGAAATTCGATACAAAACTGGTCGTTTCAAGAAAATTTTCAGGTTATTCCCAGAAGATACAAACTTTATATACCATCGAAAAGGCACACTTGGAATTTTGTATAGGCAGTCATTGATCACAGCGTTCAAAGGATTGGGCGTGACGCTGAAGTAATAGTCTACATCGCGTTTAGCATTATAAATTCTTGACCGGCAGCTTCCGAACATAAGCTGCCAATCGTTATTTTTTGGGGATCTTGGCCAAGTCATAGCACAATGTGGAAGTTACTTATTTGAGCCTGTAAAAAATACGAAGCTCAATATTTCAATCCTCTTCAGCGGCAAAGTCCGATCCAAGACGCTTCAGTATCCGCTTCACATCTTCTCGGCATTGAGCGGGGCAAGATTGCAGGTCCGCGGCCACACGTCGCAGATAAGCTTCACCTCCTGGCTGCTTCTTAGTAAATCGGAGTATTTTTTCTGCGTCTTCGGCTCTCCATGCAGCTAGGGCAAGATGACCGGGCTCCCAAACTGAAGTCAAAAAAGCAGAAACGAGTTCGTGCCTTGCTGTCTTGCACCGATCCCAATCAAAAAAAGGTAAGAATTTAAAAAGCTCCGGAACATCATCATTTTCCGCCAGTTCACGATATATCAGTGGGAACGCTACGGCGACTAAAGACGATACAGGCTTCCGGCGCTCATGCAATATCGTTGGCAAAAGGTATGCTGCAGCATTAAGCGCTGAACTCTGTGAGAGTTCATTAGCTTTAAAAAGCAAGAATGAACACAGATAAATCGAGTCAGCATCAAGATCAAAACTTCTTCGATTAACTATACTCTTACAAATTTCAGAAATTGATCGCACCAGTTTAGAGAATCCAGGCTCCGAGATTGTTCCAAACGCGGAGAAATTTCGATTTACAATTTTCGCGGAACAATTTCGACCAAGACCGACATTTACGAGCCAGTGGATATCAACTTCACCCTCTAGAATTTTTAGCTTATCAGTGATAAAGGCAAGTTCATCTCCGCCAAAGCTAACGGGCAGGACTCGCTGAAGAGAAAGTTTCGCAATTTTTAGTTTAATATCCCCTTTCGCTCTAGGAAGGATCAACTCAACCAGCCGAACAAACAACTCTATAGGGACATCTGAAATAAGCAATACTCGCAGAGCAAGATCTGCCCTACCGACTAGCAGCTTAACTAGCTTACCACCAATACTAGAATCTGTTACAAACTTTAATAGCTGACTATCGTCTGCAACCTCAACAACCTTAAAGACAAATCTAGATACGACCGCAGGAGAAATCTCTGAGCTGTTCAACAACCACTTTAGGTCTTCAACAGACGGGGACAATAGCGAAACAATCAAACTATCCCGCCTCGCAGACGCGTTCACACCCAAAAGGCGAGAAATAATCTCCTCTTTTTTTACGAAACCCTTTGCGCGCTTCAACATCAAACTTGTAAGTTTAACGGCCGCAAAATCCCCCGCCATCCCTAGGCTTACAAGCTTATCCAAGGATGCTTGTTCATCAACACAATCAAGAAGTGGCTCTATCACGTAAGCTTGTCGATCCTCCACAACAACCGGCAAAAGCATTTCTGTTATTTTATGGAGTAATTCTAAGTTCAAAGTTGGTATCGACTCAACGAGCCGCGCGAGAACAGTTTCATTATCAACCAACCGCTCCACTACCTCTCCACCCTGAGAGATAATTAGACCTATGGCCATTGGTTCTGCATTCTCTATAGCTTTTTCTGCTCGCCCATCAAAATTTATAGCGATACCCTGAGCAATATTTGGCAGCATTTCTGAAACTATGCTCTTGTAATCACTATTCGCGAGCAAGTCCATTGCACCTGCCGGAGCACGGCCCGCAAGCATTCGAGTGCATGCTGCAATCGCGTTTTCCACATTCGTCATATGCTGCTTCTGAGTTTTTCGAGCAATTGCCCCTAAAAACTCCCATGCATCATTCTCTGGAAATTCAAAAGCTGCGCGCTTAATTGCTTCAATTAAAGTTGGCTCGATTGACCGAAGAGCCTCAACTTTGTCGAGCTTCCCTGAGTTAGCAATATCCACAAGCCCTAGCCCGACGGCAGGAGCTGTTTGTATTTTACTGAGCATCTCATTCCACAACAGTGAGATGCGTAAGGTAGCCCCACTACTTTGAACGTTAGAGTCATCTCTGATGAGCTTGATTTCAGATGGTGAGAGCAAACACGGCGATGAGCTTTTGAAGATCTTCTCGGATATGGTTGGAGTCCACCGATGTCGAGGCACCTGAGGAGAGCGCCCATCTATTCTGCGGCCTTCCCAATCTGAAAATTTTGAACGGGCATTTTTGGGGGAAAATACTAAGTCAAATTCGCGACCAGCAACCTTACGAGGAGAAAGCGCAAAGGTGGAAATAGCGAATTGCTTGCGCATAGTAGGCCATAACGCTGTCAAAAGGCGTATTGCGATTACGTCTGGATCCGGTGCGTCGAATACTGCAATTGGGAAAGGATCCTCTAAGAAAAGTGCCTCTAGTAATTCAGTAGTTTGAAACTCCGGAATTTTCGGCAGTTCGGCATCGGTTGAGGTAGGAACTATTCGTTGCAGAACATCAGAAACTTGTGGAAGCTCATCATCAAATAATTGCATAAAGGGGATTAAGCTTGTAGCTTGAGCCCATACATTTGCCGAAATAATTAGGCTAAGAGTCCGAACGCATCCCGCACGAGCAACAGTTAGGTCCTGCCAGGTTCTAGCGAGTACATAGTGTTCTCCGCTTGGAAGTGGGTAAGCAGTTAAGTATGGAGAGAACACTTCTTTAGGACGCAAAGGACCTGCGACATCTGACAATCTATCAATAACGGACTGATCTGCTTTCTGCAACTCCACAGAAGCTGCAAGCAGCTGGTGACCCTGCTTATAACCATGCAACTGAAGCTCGACGACCGTCACGATTGAGAACCTACCACCCAAGCCATAGGAAGAGTTAAATCATTGTCTCTATACCATGTGCCTGAACGATCTTGCACAGCTACCCAACCATGGCTATCGATATCACTTTCCAAAAAATCATCTCGGAAGTCAGTATCAATCTTAAGGTCTCCTCCAACAACACTTAGACCAAAAACCTTTACGTCCAAACTCTCAAGATCACGAAGGCGCCCAGCGACGAACGGATACTCTTTTTCTAAGTAGGCTACAGGACCATTTTCAAAGCACTGCGAATCGGCTAAATCCCAGGCACTGAGGACCACAGATACTCTAGGCCGTGTACCGTCAGGGCGCTGAGCCAAGGTTAGCTCGAGAAAACGGATGAGCTCACAAAGCACGACTTGGGTGGGTAATCCATCATCGGTTGCCTCTCCAATTTTACTCATCAGTTTTTGAGAGGATACCCAATCGAGGGGACGTACCGTTTGATCAGACCCGAGTCGCACGAACAAAAGAGCTCCATCGGATCGACGCATCTCTTCCATCAATTCGACAGATACCTCACAGTCTTGTACGGCGTTTTGCCAAAGCTCACCTGACATATCTGGGATAAGGATAGTAATTTCCTCCCCGCCCTGCGATTCGGTAACGGGGACCTCAAAATCTCGCCTACCATCAGCGTGTTCAGATCTTGGAGCGAAATTGCCCGAGAAAAGATGTTCGGCAACGTCCAATACAAATCGGAGATCACTTGGCTGCCTCGCAGCACGTAGCTTGCCACTCCCGTTGTCGAGAGCGGTCCAAACCCGGCCAATGTAGTTCGTTTTGCCTGAGTCCGGGCCGCCGAGTAGCAAAACAGAGCGTGTCATCGAACCCTCCTATAGGCTAAATAAAAGCGGCCGTAGTTTTGCACCTCTCGGTGTGGCCAGAATTCAGGCTGATGCCTTCTCATAACCGTTGCATCGATCATTTCTCTTATCCCATGGCCAGGTTTCACCTGCCCATTTTCTGAGAATGGGGCGACATGGACGACTAGCGCGTCGACATGTCGTTTGGACAATTCAGCTTCGATTCGACTTTTAACTGTGTCGGGGAGATCGCCTTGATCTCGATGAGTGATAACCAAGATGAATCGAGGTACGGTGCCTTCAAACAATGTTGTCAGCCGACCTGCAAGTTGCCCAATACGGTTTATCGTGCCTTGTCTTTTTTCCTTGTCCCTGAGTGTTCGCCCGTCCACCACCACCCAAATGGCCTCAGCTGATTTTAGAAAATCAAACCGATCAGCCCTCGCGGTACTGACCAAGTCAGTGGTCCACTCCCCTGGCAGATCAGGGAGTGCAAAATCGACACGCCGCCCATCAGACCGTCTCTCGAGGCGCAGATGCAGGAATCCTGGTCGACGATCGTCAGCCATCTCAGTATGCATCGTCATCTGCTCTGGCGGACGCCCTTCATTCCAGTCACGCGCTCCACGCACAATTTCTTCGAATGCCATCAGGGTTTTGCTGTCCCGGAAACTCCAATCCTCAAGCAAGTTGTTGGCAACGAGTAAATACAAGCTTGCAAGGCATGCTGTTTTCCCGGACTCGGGATCACCTAGAATCCCAACCAATGTCGTATATCTAGTCGACATCATTTGGCCAAGAACATCGGGCGCCATCGTTCGGCTAGATGGAAATGCAAGCGCCTCTTTAGGTCGTTGAAGTACGGCCCCTCCAACGACGCTTGCATCAGTAGAGTCGTTCGACTCTTCGATCTCCACTTCGCTAGCGGAAGTCGAACCTGGCTCAGCATTCCGGTGCTCGCAAGTGGCTGGGTCGTTCTCAAATGCACATACGCCTGTCTCTCCAACAGAACAGCCTTCGAAGCTGCATGCCAAGCTCACAGCTTACCAATTCCATTAGTGGAGATATTTGCAAGAGCAGCTTCAAGTAACGCTCGAGCGCCCCAGACTGATGATTTATAGCGCACATCCGATATAGAGTCGTCAGCCCCACCCGCAATCAAAGCATTTAGCAGAGGATAAACAGCTGGAGCCTCAACGATCGCATGTTCGGGCAAGTCAGCTAATAAAGCTTCTCGATCTACACCTATAAGGTCGATCAGCTCGCTGAGACTTATCTCAGGATCGCTTTGCACGGAGCGAAGTACGATCTCCTTATGGATATCACCAGGTAGACGCCGCAACAATCCAGCCCCTTCGATACCTGACGCGACTAGTCGAACAGGTTCGGGAATTTCTGTCAGTGGTCTTTCAAGTAAACGACTGTGGTTTAGTTGCCCCCACCATAAAAAATCCAGTTCCTCTCGATCAAGAGCAGCATTCCGAAGCAAAGCATTTATCGTTCCCTGAACCGCCGCTTTAAAATTCGTGGAAGCTTTGCCGTCCTCGGCAATGGTGACTTCTAACTCGCGAACTGCCGGCACACTATCTCGCGCACGGGCTGCATCTGCGCTGTCTCTACTTCGCTCTCGCGCGGATGTCAGTACATCTCTTCGCAAATCCTCTCGTTTTTGATCCGAAAGGACAGGTTGAAACGACAAAGCAGACCACAATGCATACGAATAGATATCTGCCGAAGTCCACCCAGTATTACCAACTTTCCCAGACATTAGCGAGACAACCGCCATTCCCGCACAAACGCCTATTTCTAGAAAGCGCTCTGATGCTAGAAACGCTGAGGCATATTGCTGTATGGCTAGCTCAACCTCAGCTGCCAGCGATGCAGGAGGTGTACTGTCGCCGCCTAAAGCATCTGCAATCTCCGCTGCTTTCGCTACAAAGATTTTGGCGTCGGCCGTTTTCGCCCATTTTGAGGAGAGATCTTTAATCGCACTCCGGCGGGAATTCACGTCATCATTACTAACCGCTAGGCCAGTTATTCTCATGTGGACTGGTAGCTTATCCATTAAACCTTCCCCCTTGCTCGCTCTGCAATCAGTTCGTCAATCTTGACCATCAGTTGTGGAAGCTTGCCTTGGCGAGCAAGCCACTCAAATAATTTACGCTCTACACCTTGTGTCATTCTCTCGTCGGAATCTGCGGCGATGGCGTCTAGCTCAAGGAGGACTCTAAGCCTCTCGTTCTCGAGCAAATCACGAAAAAACCGAAGTAAGGTTAACTCGTAACCGGGCAGTGAAGGTGGTGCGGGTGAAACTTGTCCCTCTACGACCTCAGCTCCAACAAGCTCAACGATAGGCTCCTTCGACATCGACTCTTCAACTGAAGGTGTGACCGCGTTCCGGTGCCCCTTTCCGTCGCTTACTTGTTCCAACTTTCTGAAATTTGGAGATCTGAGCGTGTATGTAGGGCTCCTTCCACCAAGACGCACCTCATCAGGTTCGAAACGAGTTTTTTTTGGGTTCCAAGCACGAGGATGAATGGTGACCATCAGAGCGTCTTGGACTGGATTCCAATCAAACTCGATGATGTTGTATGTATGGGTATATGTTTCGTTTGATTTGAAAGGTACGGTTGCCCCCGCTGCAAGAGTCATCAGATCACAGCCTGTCTCGACCTCTTCAACTTTCACCGCCGGGTTGTGCTCATGGCCAGAGATGAAAACCCGCGCCCGACTCTTGATGTATCTACTAACTTCCTCTGCGTCCTTGTACCAACGTAAGGGGTGATGAACGAGTACAATATTTTCCTCACCAGAGCGACGAGGGATAGTGAACTGCCGAGCACCAATCATTAGCTCGGGATTATCGTCCCTTTCGTCACCCGTACACAGCAACGAGGAATTCATCCGAACGAAGCGGATTGCTCGGTTAGGTGCCAACTCGATTCGAAGATCTGCTGCGTACTTGGCTTCCTCATGTAGGCCGCAGTTGTAACCGATGCAGAAACGACCATACGCCTCAAAGCGAGAGAGTAGAGTCGCTCTATCTTGAGCGTTTCCAACGACTTCCTCATACTCCTCGTCTCCTCCGTTTCGGATGTAATCCAAAAGTTGACGACCTCCGACAGATAGCTTTGATCTATCCAAATCGTGGTTGCCAGGAACCATCTGCACTCTATGCGGTGGACACCCGACCTCTTCAGCGAGCGTGTCTAACCATGCTCCGGCGGCAATGTACTGCTCCCATTGTCCAGATTGGGCGATGTCACCTGTGACAATAATGCCTTGAGCTACGCCGGATGAAAGCCCCGCAACGACCTCTGCAGCGTCAATGATTAGCTGCTCTTTCACATCATTATGAATATGAATCGTTTGATCGTGCTCTTGACCAAAATGAATGTCCGATACATGGACGAAAACTGCTGGCATGATGACCCCATCTGCATTCCCTACGCATCACAAGGATATCTGGCAAGTCGCTCAACACGCTAGCACGTTGCCAGTATTTCTACATTTCGATGCAGATTCCGGTGCTAAAACCATCCAGAGACTGCCTGGCTACACCTGAGAACGGGAACAATATCGCCACATATCGGAGCCTCCGAGGCTTCGTTTTGACCACCTCTCAATGGGGCCTAAGGCCATCGAGTCGCTACCTACTTTTTTCTGAAGCAGTGTCGCGCGTCTGTTAGATTTTGATAAAGCTGATGATCTCGCCCCCTAGTCTTGCCCGTCAATGAGGTACGCTATAAGCTGGATTGCAACTTATAACTGCGTCAACTTTTCTTGCTACTAAACGGCACCGTCCTGCCACACCGAATCAAATTAACCTCTCCGAAAAAACTAAAATCAGGTAGAAAGCGTCACCATGGATATCGACCTAAACGTTATTGCTACTGGACTAGCAGCACCAAGCGCCATCCTCTTAGTTAAGACGCTTCTTGACTTCAGCTTGTCGCATCAAATTGTAAAATACTTATATTGGTTACCCGTGCGAGGTTTTTTTAGGGAGAAACCGCCTAAACTCGCTGGAAAATGGGAACAAACCTGGACAGCGCCTGAAAGTCAAAATTTCCATGAAGCTACGGATAGGCACAGCTATACAACCATCAGGCAGTTCGGAAAATATATATACGCGGAATTTGATTCAAAGGGAAAAAGCTATTGCCTATTTGGAATAATAAAGAACTCGTATATAACCGGAGAGTGGTATGATAAAAATGACAGTCATGCTTACTTTGGAACTCTTCACCTCAAAATAACTGATGTTAGCAACCTAACCGGCCTATATATAGGGCACTCCAGCCGAACTAGCCATGTAGGAAGCGGAGAGTGGAAATGGCTACGTAGCAACCAGTAAAAACAGCTCACAATATTTTATTTTAAGCTAACTCAGTTCTAAAACTGGCGTAACAACTTATTCCATTTGAAAATCTGGCTAATACTTGCGACGGTTATATAAATTTTACTGACTAGAGCGCGATGCTGCTGGTAGCGCGACCTCGATTCAAACCGGCCGAAAACTGCCGCTAGTGACGGACGTACCCGTGGTACCCCATGGGCTGAGCAAGTGCAAATTGGTAGATAGCAATAGACCTTTATCAGCAATCTCATTAGCGGATGGCAAAAGGATATCACCTTGTGATATTGCTAAGGCTTTCTCTCCAAGCAAAGGAAATGCTCATGTCTGGCTCTAGCGGCGGCCCACACGGCCCTATTACCGATACGCCAACTGCGTGCGAACAGTTGACGTTCACCTCGCAGCTTGCCTCGCCGAAAGAAGAAGTCGTCGAGCAACTGAGAGACGGCTCTATTCTGCAAATCGTGTCCGGTGAACAGAACGGCCAATCTGTCGTTCATGCCCTGTGGGACGGCGAAATCGCAGGGGGCATTGCAGACCCTCGCCTTCAGCGCCTACGGATCTGTATGGCCGAAGGCACCATGTACGAGGCCCGAGTGGTCGAAATCAACAATGGGCAAGTTAGGATCTTCATCTACCCCGTCCGTTAAACAGCAAGGAGCGCTTTATGATCACCATCGCAGGAGGCGTGTATCGAGAACGCTGCATGCGTCCGAACTGGGACGAGTCTTATGGCTCTGCTGGTCGTGCAGCAACCGCAATTGCCAGATTCGGAGGCAACGTAGATCTCCATAGTTTTTTGGACAGCAACTCATTGTTCATCATGAACCAGCGAGCTGCATTGGAGGGATTCAAGCTCGTACCTTCTGAACTGGCTCAAGGCGTAACTTTCGAATACGTCCATGGGTTGTCGACCCCATCCATTGATGTTCGCTCAAGCATCTCTGGACTGTCACTTCAGATCACGGCTGAGAAGGTTCTACGCTTCGGCATGATTGAAGGCTCTGCCATCGTGGATGCCAACTATGTCGTCTACGATCCTCAGAGCGCTAGTAACCCGGAGCCTTTCACTGCCAATGGATCGAAAGCCAAGCATCTCGCGCTTGTATTGAATCGCTATGAGGCACAGATATTTTGTGGAACGCCTGACCTTGATCCAGCAGCGATGGCCAAGGACCTAGCCGCGAAAGAAAACGCGGAAGTTGTCGTAATCAAAATGGGTCCACTCGGTGCGCTCGTCTATGAACGGGGCGAAGTCACCACGGTTCCTGCTTATCATACAAAGCGCGTGTGGAAGATTGGGTCGGGCGATACGTTCGCGGCACACTTTGCCTATGCCTGGCTGGAGCAAGGACTTAAAGCCCATGAAGCAGCTGCCATCGCATCCAAAGCGACTGCCTTCTATTGCGAAACTCAAGGCTATCCAACACCCAAGCAATTGCGTACTTACTCCCCAGAGCCATTGCAGGCCTCGAGACGCTACCAAGATGGCTTTAGGCCTTTGGTTTACCTAGCGGGCCCATTTTTCACCCTCGGCCAACTCTGGTTGATCCGTGAAGCCCTGAATGATCTGCAAGCGATGGGACTGCGGGTGTTCTCCCCATATCACGACGTCGGACTTGGCTCAGCCGACGATGTGGTTGAGAAGGATCTTGAGGCCATCCACGAATGCGACCTACTGTTTGCCATTGGAGATGGCCTGGACTCCGGCACTATCTATGAAATTGGCTATGCCAGAGCATTAGGCAAGCCAGTAGTGCTGTATGCAGAAAACGAGTCAACACAAGACAAGAAGATGATGGAAGGCTCGGATTGCAAACTCTCAGATGATTACGTGTCAGCTATCTATCAGACCGTCTGGGAAGCCATAAAACTATGAAAGTCGCCCTCCTGTTATCCGGCGGCATGGACTCCCTTTCTCTCGCTTGGTGGAAACGACCTGACGTGGCTTTCACCCTCAATTACGGGCAGTTGGCAGCACAAGCAGAAATCGCCGCCTCTCGAGCTATCTGCGAGCGGTTAGCGATTCCCCATCATGTGCTCGAAATCGACTGCCGTGATCTTGGGTCAGGCGATATGGCGGGGCGGAGCGCAGATGGCCTGGCACCAGCTTCCGACTGGTGGCCATACCGAAATCAAATGCTGGTTACCCTGGCGGCGATGAAAGCCATTTCGTTTGGCGTGACACATCTGTGGCTGGGAACAGTGAAATCCGATGGATTCCACCGCGATGGCTCAATCGAGTTTATGAGTGCGATCAGTCACCTGCTGTCACTCCAAGAAGGCGGCATGGTAGTGGAAGCTCCAGCCATTGAGCTATCAACTGCAGAGCTGGTTCGAGAATCAGGAATTCCCTCGGGTTATCTGGCATGGGCCCACAGTTGTCACAAAGCAGACGTTCCCTGTGGCAACTGCCGTGGATGCAACAAATACTTTGAGGTGTTTGAAGAGGTTGGCTATGACTTGGATCAACCTGGGTAATCCCATCCCCAAGCGAGTAAACACACAGCACAAACTCTACCAGTGGGAGACTGGGGAAATTCGGCGGCTTGCCGCCGGCGCTCACTCCGCAATGCCGTCGTTGTTCCAGGCGCTCGATGAGCGTCGAACGATACGTCAGTTCGCGCCCCTAGATGATGGTCGTCTGGCAGGCTTCCTCTGGCACGCATGCCGCAGCCGCGAGACCTGGGCTTCCGATTTAGGCTTCGACCTAGAACTCCGCGCCACGCCTTCAGCAGGAGCAATTCATCCAATTCACCTGATCATCCACCAACCCGGCGATCCACGTTGGTGGCTGTATCAGCCGAACGGGCATTTCCTGATTGAACTGACGGCCGCATCGCTCAAGCTAGAAGGCCTACGGGAGCAAAGTCAGCGGGTTGTCGACGCTCCGCAAGCCACTCTGCTTTTACTTGTGGCAGAGCCGGGTAAAACACTTACCAAGTACCAGGATGGTTGCAGTCTGATCTGGCGAGATGCCGGCGCGCTGATCGCCGTAATGGCCCTCACCGCGCAGGGCATGGGCCTAAACTTTTGCCCGTTGGGCACCACCGGCGAACCGTGGGCTAGCTCCCTAGCTGAGCAAGGCGAACTGGCTGGAGTTGGAATGGCTTTTCTTGGCCTTGCTCCGTGAACGACGTTCTGGAGAAGCTTGCCCCATTCCCATGATGCTGTGGACAGTGGCTGAAGAGGACATCATCTCCAACCATATCAACGCATCCAACTCCGACGCTCGTACACCTAGCCCTTTGCTGAACTGAATAAACTGATCTTCCAGCTCCAGGTAGTGCCGTTCAACGGTGAGGCTCTGCTCGAAGAACTTGCCCAGAAGGCCAGCGCGTAAAATGTGGATATCAAGGATGGCGACGTCATCAGCATCCAGCCAGTTCCGGGCGACCCAAGACGCTGTCTTGTAACCGATACCTGGAATGTCCAGCAGCCAATCCCGTAGTGCTCTACCAGAACCAAGGGGTGGATATTCCGTAGCCAGTTTTTGCAATGCGGCAGCTAGGTAACGCGCCTTTTGTTTAGCGAAGCGATAACGAACCAGACGTCCGTCCACCTGAATCGGCTCCTTCAGCCACTCAAGTAGTGTCTCTTCCGATGGGGGCAGGTCGTTGAAGGCTCCAAGCTGCTTCACATGATGGAACGCAGCAAGCCCGACACTGGCAGGAATACCGTGACCACCGAGCAGGCATGCCCCCACTTCCTCCTTGAGCGTCGCACCGAGTTTGTAATTGATCCGCTCACCCTGAAGGCGACGCGCATAAACCTGATAAGCCCAGTACGCAGGTGTAGGGAAGGCCTCGATCGCCCCCCATGGAACACCTGGAATTACCTCAGCATCCGGCGTGGGTAGTTCTAGATTAAAGACTACGTGGTCGATGAAAATAGCGCCCCGTTGCATCAGGCTGCCTCCTCGGCATGACCATAAGTTTCTTGCATCCATTGCAGTAAGTCATTTCGCTCTGCGGCACTCATACTGTCGATGCGAGTTCGCAACCGAGCCTGCCGGCGTTGAACCGTCTGGCGATCACGAAATGTGTCACCCATATATCTAGAGTCATGCAGACGAGAGGGAGGTTCAAAGTTCATCCAGACAACCTCCTCACGCACATCAGTGTGGGTCTTTGCCTGGAATCTCGCCGTGTTCCATCCGGCAAGCTCTGTCTCATAAAGATCACAGTCATAGCCGGAAAGCATGACTTTGCAAGGCAGGGTTTTCAGCAGGCGAAGCAGGCGCAAATGGTCAACATGCGTGTAATCGCATCGGTAAACCTTGGATCGACGACGCGTTTCCGGCACATACGGGGGGTCGACGTAAACCAATTCATCGCCGGTGAACTTGAACGTCTCCAAAAACGTAACTGCGTCGATCTGTTCCAGCTCGCAAATGCCGGGCAGCTCAGCCCGCCACCGGCTGATGACCTTCGCGTCAAGGTCTAACCCAATGTTTCGCTTGGCGCCCTTCTTGTTGCGCATGACTGCGCCGCCGCCAAGGTGCGACTCAATGTATGTCTGATGTGGTGGCATCAGGTTGATCAAGCGCTGGTAGCACTTGCCTTTTCCGCCTGGATATCTCATGCAACAAGCATCGTCAGAAATGACGATGATGTCAATAAGTGACCGCCGAACGGCGCTCCATGACTGCAATTGCCAGAAAGTCATTGGCCGCTCTCGATACACCAAGCACAGGTTTATTGATCGTTGGGAGTGACTTCGCTGTCACCATGTTTTGATTCGCAAGAGATTTTTGTCCTAACAGCCATATGCCGAGGCAGCTGGCCGACAACTTGCATGGAGCGAATTCTTAGACAACGGCCGATAGCGAAACTGTTGAAGTGGATACAGTTGGTGGATGGTCGGTGAACTGAACGTAAAAATCTTGAGCTCATTCAGGATGATATTTTCCAAATTTTAGCTAGTGTATTGAATAGGTATGAGACGCGTAGCCCAATACCAGTAAATACAAAACATGGCGTAGCGAAAACTGATAAATCAGGCCAGGGATCTCGCAATGGTTAAGGCTAGAAAGACCTCAGATAACCGTAACCGCAACGAAAAGTCGGGCTCGGCAGTGACTGAGCGTTCATTGAGCCCCAAAAAAGACCCTGAGCTTGTTTTCGGCCTAGTGGGCCCAGTAGGCGTTAATCTTGACCCGGTGATTTCTGGGCTGAAAAATCAATTAAAAGCACTCAAATATGAGTCCTACGTTGTCCGCCTTAGTGAGCAAATAGAGACTTTCTTCGATACATCTCACAGCAAAAAAACCGAGGCTGAGCGCATAGATGCCTTGATGGCCGCAGGTACGCGCCTGAGAGTTGAAAGTGACGAGGGGGCTGCTGTGGCGATCTTGGGCCTAGCAGCTATCAGACAAATTAGGGATGTCAAAAGTAATGGTCTTCCAACTCGACAGGCATTTATCCTCCGCTCTCTGAAGCATCCAAAAGAGGTAGAAATGCTTCGTGCCGTTTATGGCAAAGGATTTTTTCTCATATCGGTTTATTCTCCGAGAGACGTCAGAGTAAGCGCCCTGGCAGAAAAAATAAGCAGGTCGCAGTTTGGCAATGGGAGTGATGCTCGCTCCAAGGCTGAAATTTTGGTGCAAAAGGACGAACAGGAAGAAAGCATACCTCTGGGTCAGGACGTAAAAGATGCATTCCCGTTAGCTGACTTATTCGTGGACGGGCGCAACAAGTCTACAACCGACCTTCAAATTGGTCGTTTCCTTCAATTACTGTTCGGAAACTCTTTTCTTACCCCTACTCGCGACGAGCACGGAATATATCACGCTCGATCTGCGGCACTCCGCTCCGCCGATCTAAATCGGCAAGTTGGGGCTGCGATACTAAGACCTGAGGGAGACATTATCGCAGTAGGATGCAATGATGTCCCAAAATCAGGAGGTGACTTGTATTGGCCCGGCGATACGGGAGACGCCCGCGACTTTCAGAAAGGCATAGACTCTATGGCCGACGAACGAGTTCAAGTGTTAGGAGAAATACTAGAACGCTTGAACAAGCATGGGCTACTCTCAATAAAATCTAAAAAAACCGACATAAACACTCTTGTTCAAAGTTTGATCTCCGGCGGCCAGAAACAAATATTAAAAAACAGCAGAATAATGAATCTTCTTGAATTTGGTCGAAGCGTGCATGCTGAAATGGCGGCATTGATGTCAGCAGCTCGCTTAGGCATTTCCGTAGCAGGAGCAACATTATATTGCACAACTTTCCCCTGCCATATGTGTGCACGCCATATAGTAGCCAGCGGCATTAAGCGGGTAGTTTATATAGAGCCATATCCTAAAAGTAAAGCCAAACAACTGCATCAAGACTCCATCAGCATTGACGCACCAACACCCTCTAGCACCCAGGTGAATTTCGAACCGTTTCAAGGTATTGCCCCACGCCAATACCAAGAAATTTTTGAGCCAACGGAGCCCCGTAAGGACGACCAGGGACGTGCAGTCGATTGGCGGGAAACCGGCGATCAACCAAGGATTGTTAGATTCCTCGATACCTACCTTCAGCTTGAGGAACTGATAATCGGTAGAGAAATTCCGAACCTATTGACGAAGCTTGGTGTTAAACTATCATAAGAAATATTTGGAGTTATGGATATGAAAAGGTCTAGTGATTTAGCACAACAAGTATTAAAGGCCCAAAAAGCTATCCAAGAGTGGCCAGACTCTATAAAGTCCGGAGTTAGATTAGAGAACTCGGACAGTTTCATTCTTCGTGAAGATAATGAAAAGAAGGAGTCTTTAACAAAGACTCGTGCCAAGCGATAAATTACATTGAGATCCATAGGCATGTAATTTTTTGTTATAACTTGCATGGCAGACCGCGAGCAAACATCTATGCTCACGCCTATATATGGGCTGTTCCAATCGAGTACGCTTGAGCAATTAGATTACGGATGATGGGTATGTGATAAAGGAAGCTGCTTATCTCAGTATTCCGCCCCCCGCACCACGCTCTAGCTGGTGAAGGCTTACTTCGCTTCACTTTCATCACTCACTATTAATATACGTACCCACTATAACAGCCACATCCTAATGCCTCTTTGATTGGCGGCTCTTAACTCGCCTGTGCAACCCAATCAATATGGAATCGGGTATTTTCAAGCAATCTCTCCTGCTCTGTGCGTCACCGCATAGCTGTCAGCGGATGGTACCCAAAAGCTGCTATCACCGAGTTCCACATCGAATCCAGCCACTTCATGGAACGTAGCTTGGCGATAGACAAGCGCTTTGCGGTTCGCCCGCCGAATTCCGTGAAAATACGCAAGTCCTTTCACTATCCACTTCGCCTCAAAGGCCTCGATCTCATGGCGGCATTTGAATAAGTCGATCAGCTCTCTTTCTGCCTTTTCGTGCTTGGCGGTCTTCAACCAGCGTTCGTTCGGGCGTGGATCAAGTTTCAGGTTGTGAACCTTGTTGAGAAAGTTGATAAAACCCGTCACTGCGGCTACCTGGCCGGGCGACTGCCGCCAAAACGCTTCAAGAACACGCTGATCGGGAAGCTCGCCGCGGGCGAGCTTCGCATGGTTCAAAAAATTCACGGCCGCACGAACTGACAACCGAATAGAACGTAGCTTGATGTCATGCAGACCCTGTTTGGCGATCAATGAGTGGTGATACCTGGCCAACACGTCCCTGGCCCAGTGCCCCGATACCTGAGAAAGTAGCTCATCGAGCCGTCGCTGCTCCGAATGAGCCTCGCGAACAGTGGCACTGGCATGGACTCCCTGAGTTTCTCTCAACCACCGCATCGGCACTTCGGCCCTACGCAATCCTCCGGCATGAAAGTGCTCAAGTAACGCTTCATAGGTTGGAATGTGCCCCCACAGGGCGTCCACCTGGCTGAAGAAGTCAAAATAGACGTGCACCCTGGCCGCGGCCTTTTTTACCTCCATCTCGCGCTGAAGCCATTCCCCAAAGCTCACAAACAGCGGGCCCATCACCGGCGATCTGAAACCTTGTCGATCGATCGCCAAACGACTCGTCAGCGTACGACGCCAATAGCAGTCCTCACACTCATGACCTCGGCCCGCTGGCATCTGATCACCGCAGGTGCCACAAGCCCTCGTACCTTCATCACTGCACGGCTTGCACAGCTTCCCCCCTCGCGCACTCTCCAGCAGAACCCTATGCCGCCGGCAACTGGGACAGGTGGATGCGGACCTACTGCAAGCCGGGCAGGTCAGTAAATCTGTTTGTTGGTTGCGAGCCAAACGTTGGGAGAGCTTTCCACAAACCTCGCACGGTGCAGGCTCCCGAAAATATGGTGCACATGACTTGCAGACCGGTCCGTACTGAGACATCAAACCAATTTTGAATTCGGCTTTCTCACATCGCACACAGGGACGATTACGCGCGCAGCCAGCGCATCTAGCCGCCAGGTCAAATACAGGTAGCCGGCCAAAGTTTCCACAACCGGAGCAAATGCGACGCTTGAACAAACGTGGATAACAGGTCGCGCAATAGCGCTTGCCGTCATGAACTTTCTTCGCCTTGATCATCGCCTTGCCGCAATCACTGCAGGCCGTATTGGAATTTGCCCCATCAGAGACCATTTCGTTTCATCCTTCTCGTCAGTCGCAGCCACATGCGTAACACCTCCAACTGCGCGCGAGGGTGATCTAAGTCCCGCTGTTTTGATCGATGCGAGGAGTGGATTTTCAACGCACCGGCCATGCGCATCAAGATATCAGGAGCTCCGCGAGCAGAAATATGGAGGGCGGAAACAGGCAAAGACACTCGAGAAGCTTCAGACATGAAGCGTTCTGGACCTGCGACCATCATCGCCCAAGCTCCCGCGAGCAGCATCGCACGCTCAGGTCGTGCCAAGTACTCGAAAGGGAGACCGAGCAATGCAGGTTTTAGTGATGCCGTATCCACACCTAGACACTCACACAGTTGCAGTATCGATTCTGACCTCTGCCGAGCTGCAACCTGCAACAGACTGACCATCGCACGAGCAACCCGCATCCACTGCGTAAAGTCCAGAGTGACATCTCCGAACCGACCCGGGGCGGTGATCATCTGATCAGCGTACTGCTGAATGGCAAGAGCCCCTGCCAAGGGGGCGACTCGAGCGCATGCACCTAGCTCGGCGCCGCAGGCATGGCATTGTTGGAGAAAGTTTCCAGCCTGCAGCAGGCCAGGCTGCAAAGGAGCGCCACATTGATGGCAACAGTCAATCAGACTGACCTGATGGATTTGGCAGCATGTGTGCCAGGCCAATCGCCATTGAATTCGGTAGTAAGGATTGCCCTGAGTGAAACACTCCGGGCAACACTGAAGACCACCGGCATGAAACCTGTTGCGACATCCTAATACAAGCACCCATGTCCAGACACCAGGTTGCTCCATGTGGCCACCAAGGAGCAGTTGTGCCGCTTGCCGTAATGTAGAAAGCTGCAATTCGGAGGCAGGAATGCCAACATATGCAGAGAGCTTCTCCAGCCTACTCAGCTCACTCCCACGATCAAAGTCTTGAGTCCAGATACGTAGGGTTGGCCATACCACCGCAGCCAAACAAGTGGGTGAGCAGCCGTGGGCCAGTGCGACACGCACCAGCCACGACGAAAGCAGCTCATCTGGCATCAGTGGTTGAGAAAGTGGCCATACGGGCGCTAGCCCATGAGCTCCCGGATGCCACGCGTAGGACGAAGCCACGATTTGCTCTCGATCAATTCTCTGTCTATATGCTCCTTACCCGAGACAATTGCCTCCTTTGCACACTCGACCAACAGTCGATGAACATCGCCTGTATTCCCACCTGAAATTGAATGAATCAACTGCGCCTTATCAGCCTTAAACAACTCGGAAGGCCGCTTAAGTGGCAGAACGGCTTCGAAGGCCTTCAGCAATCGCTGAAAGTCAGCGTTAAGCTTCCACAGATCCAACTTGACCACATCAAAGCGACTGGCGTGCTGGGGATCGTGGTGCAGTACTCGAACGGCATCTGGCGTACCTACGCCGATAACAGGTATCGCCAGCTCGTTGCACAGTGCCTTTATGGCATTCATGACTTCCCTTTGCTTGATGGCTGAGCCAGTCAAAAGCGAATGGATTTCGTCGATGATCAGCATACGCACGTTCAGTTCGCGAAAGGAATGGAAGACCTGGTAGCGCAACGAAACTTTGGAGTCCGTCGTGCGATACGGCATCCACAGACGATCCAACAGAGCAATATACAAGTCCTTTTCATCGGCAGATGGCGGTGCCTCGGCCAAGATCACGGGACGTACGGGATCTGCGTTTTCATTAACGTAACCCTCGCCGTGGGTCTTCATGAACTGTCTGACGATAGTGGTCTTGCCGTTGTTCGAATCACCCACAATCAGCAGGTTTTGCATGCGCGGCCGCTTGGGCATATCGAACAAGCAACCAAGGTTTTCCAGAATGCTGTGAGCGGCCTCGTAGCCAATCCAACGAGGTTCGCCCATGAACAAGATACGCTCCCGATCAGATAGTTGAAGTACCGGTCTGAAATCCGGCAGAAGATGCGCGTACTCATTCATGAAATGTCACCAATCAAATCAACGTCATCGAGCAACAGCCCCTCCGCCGGCGCGGGAATATCCGCAACGACCTGGGCAACAGACCTTTTGGGGGATGCGGGAGTGACGTTTTTCCCATGAACCCGGATCTTCTGAGCATCCCGGCGCGCCTTTTTGGTCATTAGAGATGCGTTATTCACCAGTTCACGGTTTTCCAGTATGAGCCTGGATATCGTTGCCTCGTCGACATTCTCTCGGCCTTCGTCCACCGCTTTCTTCTTCGCCGCCCTGAACTCCCAGACTGTCGCAGCGGGGAAAGCCTGATTGGCTACCGGCACACGGAAATACTGTTTCAGTAGCGGGTCGTAAAACCAAATGACACTGATATCACGCGGATCACGGCGGAAAACGAACTTTCTGGCGAGACCGGTCTCTGGGTCAGTCGTGTTGATCCAGTGCCGCAATGCCTCGGAGTAGTAGAAGACATCAATCTGCACACCATAGGTTTGTACTGTGCGATGGAAGGACGGCAGAAAGTCCAGCTGTACCGTTAGCGCATCGTCCGGACGTGGTGGGACGCTGACAAGTGGATCAAGCTCACGGTTACCAAAGAAGCCCAACTGCCACTTTCGAGCAGGGCTCATGTAAATGGACGAGTGGGGGCTTTGATGGTAACGAAGGATGGCCCGTACTAACCACTTCTCGAATTCACCCATCGTCAGAGTAGCGTTCTTGTCAGAATCGTACCCATCTCTGTCGTTCGTGTTGCTGAACGTCGTGCCAGGCAGCTCATGCAGCATGCGCATGAACGTTCCAAGCAACCGTTCAATATGCCCACCGTACTTGGGCACCTTGACTGGCCGGAACACGTTCTCGATGTTGTAATTGGAACAGGAGCGACGAACGTTTTCCGCACGAAAGTCTGGCCCATTGTCGGAGTGGATAACTCGCGGAAAACCCCAAACTGGCCACTCACCCTCTACATGGTGAATATTCAGCCAATCCTCCTTGGGCAATACCGAGTGCGCAATGCACATGCCCACCGAAATTTCCGAAGGCTCTTCAAGCGCCAAGTAATACCCAACAATCATTCGAGAATGCACGTCAATTGCGACAGTCAGCCACAGGCGGCCAATTGGCTTGCGGTGAAGGTCATCAACGACGATCAGGTCAATAGGGGTATGGTCGATTTGGACTACCGCCAGCGGGTAATCAGCACCTGGAAACTTGCCCACAGACGGTGTATAGCGATTTCGGGCTTGGTCCGCAAAACCGCGCTTTCTGAGGATCTGCTTTTCGGGGATTTTGGCAATTCGAGCCCGTATTGCCGATGCACTAGGAGGAGCCACCCCTTGAGCCTTTGCGCGCATTTCCACTTCTGCAATTGTTGACTGGATGGAAGGTCTTTGCGACTTGAGGTAATGCTCATCAATGACGTCTTGAATGATCTTTTCCGCTTCAATGGTCAACCTCGATGCCCCCGATCTCCACCCGCGTTTACGGGGAACCAAAGCCAAGATCTCGTTCCAGCTCTGGTAACGCTCCAGCCATCGGTAAAGCGTCGCTGTATCGACTCCAACTTCTTTTGCCCTTTCCTCTACATTGCACCTTGGGTTGATCGTTTCCTTGATCAGTGGGCTGATAGCAGAAAAGCGCTTCTGGGCGATGGCCCAGTCATCTGAATTGATGGTGGCGATGTCATGATTTACATAAAGCCCATCTACCTTCTCCTGTTCGACGGCTCGAAGCTCTGCAACGCGCAGTGACGCACTCACACCGGTCTCGACCTCTACCCCGATGACCGTATCGAAGACCAGAATTTGGAGAATCCGGTAAATGCTTTTGTCACGACGCACCATGGCCCCAACTTCGATGGAGACTCGCGACCTGGATGGCTCGAACGGGATCAGATGCTCATCGGTATCGACTTCGTAAATGTTCATAGTTCAGGTATCCACAACTCTAGAAACTGATCGAGAGGCTCCGTGATGTCGCAAGCGACTCGGCCCGTTGCAACGAGGTGCCACAAAAGAGAGACGCCCCTGTCGCGATAAATGCCGTTGAAGTGCCGCGCTAATAAATAGTGAACGGGCGAGATCTCGGTTTCGCGCAGGGTGTTGAGCACCATGTCGATATCTTCGCGATCAAAAGCCATTCGTTCGAAGCGTTCGAGAAAAATGATGTTGTCCAGAGGTAAACCACGGATCCTGGACTCGTCATAGATGCTGAAACTCCAGCCCTGTTCGCGCGCATAACGCCGAGCAGCCTTCCACTTCCGGGACCACGCTCGCCAGTGCTCGCGCCAGAGGTACTCCGGCTTCACCTCGACCAGCATTGGTTTGATGTAGTCCACGTGGCTGCGTCCAGCTTGTTGGTAGTAGACCAAGAAGTCCGGTGTGTAAGTCTGCGGTCGACCATGTGGATCGATGAAGTCGATTCTTACCGGCTGAGCAACTACTGATGACACTCGATGGGAAAACCTCATCCGCTTGAGGAAATCCCTTTCAAGCAAGGATTCAAACGGAACACCGCCGGCCCCTCGAAAAGGTAGAAAACCAGAGACACTGCGTCTCGTTGGTTTGATACGTCTGACCTGTTTAGGTTGGTCGCAGCTATTTGTAGTCATTTTCAATCCCGTCGCATTTATTTCGTGTTTTTTTCGCAACAATTTCAACAGAGACCGACGGCATTCCTTGGCCTCTAGCCTAGCTCTTTCGCAGCTATTTCAAAAGCCGACAG
>Ga0157369_10002104_pt1 | contig 23998 bp, 21 predicted proteins | sample C25metaG_FD_113461 | JGI IMG/M metagenome (GOLD analysis project Ga0157369, IMG submission 113461) | Corn rhizosphere microbial communities from Kellogg Biological Station, Michigan, USA - C2-5 metaG | ecosystem: Host-associated > Plants > Roots > Rhizosphere > Soil | place: USA: Michigan... | reverse complement strand
TTTAGAAGTACAGTCACCATTTAATCTTCCGTGGTTAAGATGGCAGCATCGTCGCGGAGAGCTCCACATGCGTTACTCGCCAGATCACAAAGCCCAGACCCATCAGCGCATCATCAAGGAAGCTTCCGCCCGATTTCGCAAGGACGGTATCGGCGCCACCGGCCTGCAGCCTTTGATGAAAGCCCTGGGCTTGACCCATGGCGGTTTCTACTCGCACTTCAAATCCAAGGAAGAGCTGGTCGAAAAAGCCCTGCAAGAGGCCGGCGAGCAAGTCGCGGGCCTGTGCGAAGAAATCTTCGCGCAGGAAAACCCGCTGCAAGTCTTTATCGACACCTACCTGTCAGAGTGGCATCAGACCTCGCCCCACGAAGGCTGCCCGCTGCTGACCATTTCCTCCGAGCTGGGCCTGCGCGGCCAGCCAAGCCCCACCAGTGACGAAGTCCTCAACGCTCGCCTCGGACAAATTCAGGGCACGCTCGAAGGCGAGAACAGCGCCGATCGCAGCATTGTCATCATGGCGACCCTGGCCGGCGCTCTTCTGCTGTCACGCAGCGTCGCGGATGCCGACTTCGCCCAGCGCATCCTCGACGTCACCCGTGAGCATCTCAAGCAATCGAGCGATTAAGCTTCCCAGCGCTTGAACAACACGCTCGCATTGACCCAGCCAAAACCGAAGCCGTTGGACAAGGCATATTCGATCGACATGGAGCGCGCCTCGCCATGCACGATGTCTACCCCTTCGCTCGCCGGATCCGGGTTTTCGAAGTTGAGCGTTGGTGGCACTACCTGATCCCGAATCGCCAGGAGCGTGAAAATCGCCTCCAGCCCGCCGGCCGCGCCGAGCAAATGACCGGTAGCGGATTTGGTCGACGTTACGGCGATCTTGTTCTGCGTGCCAAACAACGCCTTGATCGCCGCCAACTCGCCCAAATCGCCAACCGGCGTCGACGTCGCATGTGCGTTGAGATGCTGCACCTGCTCCGGCTTTACACCGCCCTGAGCCAGTGCCAATTGCATCGCCCGGCGAGCGCCACTGCCATCTTCCGGCCCGGCGGTAAGATGATATGCATCAGCGGTCGTGCCGTAACCGACCAGTTCGGCCAGCGGCTTCGCACCGCGTGCAAGCGCATGCTCCAGCGACTCGATGACCAATAGACCGGCACCCTCGCCCATCACGAAACCATCGCGCCCACTGTCGAAGGGACGCGAAGCTTTTTCCGGGGTGTCGTTGTAGCCGCTGGACAGCGCCCGCGCCGCCGCGAAACCAGCGAGACTGACGCGATCGATCGATGCCTCCGCACCGCCACATACGGCGATGTCCGCCTCACCTGCGCGAATCAACCGCGCTGCGTCGCCGATCGCCTGCACCCCGGCGGCACATGCGGTAACCGGAGCACCCAATGGCCCTTTGAGGCCGTGCTGGATCGACACATGACCGGCCGCGAGATTGACTAGAAACGATGGAATGGTGAACGGCGACAAACGCCGAGGACCACGGCTGTCGGTGGTACGCACCGCATCGGCAATCGCACCGAAACCACCGCCACCCGAGCCGATGATTGTTGCGGTCCGCTCCTGGCTTTCAGCGTCGGCTGGATGCCAGCCCGCCTGCTCCAGCGCCTGCCGCGCCGCTTCCATGGCGAACATGATGAAGCGATCCATCTTCTTCTGTTCCTTGGGCGGCGCGGCGCGATCCGGATCAAACCCGGCCTCAGCATCCTCCTCCACCGTCGGCACACTGCCGCCGACCCAGGTCGGCAGATCAGCCACAACCGCATCGGGCAGGTTGCGCAACCCGGAACGACCGGCCAGCAAACGCTGCCAGACGATTTCAACATCACTGCCCAAAGGTGAAACCAGGCCCATGCCCGTGACGACGACTCGACGTTGGTTCATACCATGGTTACCCCTTATCAATTCAAAATTCGACGTGCATCGGTGTGCTGCGAGTCGGCTGCTGAATCAGTCCCGAGCGAATTTATTATAGGCATAATCAATCCACAATATGATAGCCGTAATTTTCAGCGTTCAGGCATCCACCAGATCGGCACTCAATAAAAAGGCCGGTCAATGACCGGCCTCTCGGCGTTGAACTGTCAGCTTAGTTCACTTCCAGCTTTTCACGATTGCGATCCAGAATCGCCTTACCAATCCCCTTCACTTCCAGCAACTCATCCACCGACGCGAACGGACCGTTTGTATCCCGATACGCAACAATCGCCTGCGCCTTGGCCTCACCCACACCCGCCAACTCCTTCTGCAACGTTGCCGCATCCGCGCCATTGAGATCAACCTTCGCGCTTGCCGAGGGCGCAGCCGCATCCATCAGCAAAGGCGCCTTTGTTGTCTCGGTGGGCGCTACAGGGGCAGCAATCGCAGCAATCGAGGCGCTGGTGAGGAAAGCAAAGATCAGCGAGTAGAAATAACCGGTACGCACAAGTGACGCTCCATCATCGTTTGAGAAAGCAGCTTTTCCCAAGCTGCTCTCCAAACGTAGGTCATGATGGAGGGAAGTCAAAAATGCGAGCGTTACAGGATGTGAAACAATCAAGGCTCGAGGCGACGTTGCTGGTAGATCCAGTCGACGATTTCGCCATCGGGGATAGCGAATACTGGTCAGTACATGCAGGAACTATCGCGCTCGGAGATGTTGGGCGTGTTCCGAAATGCCAGACTCATCGCTCCTGGCCAAATTGATCCCCGAGCATCCACGTCCTGAAACCTGATGTCAGAACTAGAAAAAACTAGCTAAAATGAACCAACGACCGATTCTATTTTCATGAGGAGAAAATCATTCAATTTCCGGATCCAGCTCAAACTAGCGTCGAAACCCAAAACAAAGAAAATCGAGCTCAGAAAGCAAATACACACCGAAAGACTAAATCGGATATGTCTGTGATAAATCGATTTGGGCCTCCACTACTAATTGTTATAGCACTTTTTAACCTTATTACTTTTAATGGTTACACAGGTGAGGCAGAACACGGGTATTCCCTGCAGTTTATCGGCTTTCTACTGTCGTGTATCTGCATAACGTTGGCGCCCGGAACTGCAATATCTGCTTGGCTAGCCAAATCGAATTCAAATACTATCCTCCCACTCACACTGTTACTTACAACTGGAGTAATAGGCTGGATACAGTTCTGGGCTTGGTTTATCAACCCTTCCGCTGGATACATTTTTAACCTAGCGATTGTAACCGTAAGCGTTTTTTCACTTCTGGCGAAACCAGCCACCCTATTAAGCAATCGGCTTTGGCGCCCCCTTCTGGTTTTTGTGCTGATTACCGCCACTTACGCTACTATAGCAGTGGACCATGGTGGTGCCAACGAAGGTGCGAAGGTAATAGAAAAAAGATACTGGCTTACACCCGACAATATGATACCAAAGCTATTTGCAGACCGTTTACTTATCGAAAAATCCTCGCTATTGTCAGAATTTCAAGGTGACTGGCAATCCAGTGATCGTCCTCCATTGGAAACAGGCATTATTCTTAGTGGATACAGTTTGGTTAAGCCGAAAGTCCGAACATTCGCCTACCTCAGCTTGGGAATTATTAGCAACTGCCTTTGGATTTTCGCTCTATGGCCATTACTTCGTATTCTTAAAATCCCGGAGAAAAACGTCAGCCTAATAATTGTAACAACCGCGTGCACTGGGGCGGTCTTTGTTAACTCCGTCTATGCGTGGCCAAAAATGCTCGCGGGCGCCATGCTACTAGGCGCAATGGCATTTGTACTTCTAAAAAAATTTAACAACTATAATCTCAGTTTAGCCGCAGCGGGGGTAATGGCCGCACTTTCGATGTTATCTCACGGTGCTGCACTATTTGGATTATTGGGATTTTCTATCTATCTACTTATTACCAGAACCACACCAAAACCATTCACCACACTAACCTGCATTACAACAGCAATATTAATTTACTCACCATGGGTAGCATATCAAAAACTTTATGACCCTCCAGGAGACAGACTATTAAAATGGCAATTGGCAGGCGTTATAACACGACAAGACAACCTTTCCCCAATGACAGCTATTCTTGATGAGTACGCGAAAATCGGATGGACTAAAGCGATTACCAACAAAATATCAAACATTCGACTGTTTATAGGTGAACCGACGATTGATGCAACTGAAAACTCGGGCTTTAGCCTACTGAACGACTTAAACACTGGATCATTGAGATGGTTCACTGTCTCAAAAATGGGGCTAGCTCCATTTATTCTTTTACTTGGAATTCCGTTTTTGTTTTTAAGGAGGCTTTACAAAAAAGAATTCGGAAAATTTGCGCTAACCAACATTGGAATTTCTAGCTTAGTGTTTACAATGATAATATTTGGAACCTACCCAGATTCTAGTGCCTGGTTATTCACAGCGCCTTATTCTATCCTTTTGCTATGGTGCGCTATATTCCCTGCGGCGATCGCAAATTACAAAGCCTCTTGGCTTAAATTTTTCGTCATCTTAAACACAATTATTTTCATTTTATTGTGGAGCGTGGACGTACCCAATGGAACCGCCCTTGGCCCGATATCAAATGAATTACCAAGCGGTGGAACTTTGAAAGAATTCAGGGCATGGACATTGATACTTATATCAAGTCTTGTTGCGACATCCTTGAAGTGGACAAGTATAAAACCCTTTTACCCCAAAAATTAATGTCCAGCAGCAAGACTCAGCGTCTTCTTTGGATCAAGCCGTGTGCCCGCTAACATATCTTTTTCTAAAAGACAGAAACGGACGCTCTATCACTCTATAAGTAAGCATTGAAAAAACCAAAACGACTGGGAGCACTACGACAAACATCATGAATATCAAATCCAACTTCGAATTACCCGTCGGATGAAATACGAGATCTTTTCGGGTCGCGAACATTAGGACAATCGAGAAATGCAACAAATAAATAGAAAAACTGCACTCGCCCACTTTACATAGGCAGTTTGAAAGGAGTACGGGGAACATATTTTTACTCCCTACATACCCAACTATAAATACCGCATAAACCGCCCCTTCTATCGTCGGCCACAAAATCTTCCACCATACCTGAGATACCCAGCCTCCATGGTGATTCAGCCAAAAAAGCATATACACAACCGCGCCGGCACCGCCAAAAAACATAGAAAGCAACAGATATCTAGAACCATTTAATGCTCTAAGCAAGAGAGCCGCTCCCATGCCTAACACAAACTGGTCGATACGCCCAACCAAATGTGAATACGACATATCCCTCGGATCAGCCCCCAAACCTATAGCGAGCAACCTAAATGCAAGAGCAACTGCTATAATACTAACTATAGTTTTAGCGGGAGCGCTGTTTAACGCCAACAATATGAATGGAAAAATCAAATAAAACTGAAACTCCACTGCAACCGCCCACGACATCCCGACTGCGCCATTTGTCTGCATCAAACCGACATTAGCTAACGGTAAAACGGTGGAAACAAACTCAGCAAGCACAAAATTCTGAGGACTAATAGATATACTAAAAAAAATCACCACCAAGTACAATGGATAAATTCTTAGTATACGATTCAGTATAAATTTAGAGTAACTTATTTCCTTACCGTATGTACCATAAGCGAAAATAAAACCACTCAACACCATAAACAGCGCGACCGCTGAATGCCCCTCAATTATAAGAGCGGAAAAAGGTGAAGACGCGACCGGCCACTCCCCACCAAACCACTGACCTGTTAGCATAACCGAACCTAACAGTTGCTGCGCATGATACAAAACGATCCAAATAGCCGCGATGGCTCTCAAGTGGTCGACCTGCGGTAAAAACTTAATATTTGAACTTTGCAACCGATTACACACCTTAATTCAATGTGAGAACTTGAGGAGTATATCCAAGTAAGCGGCTAGCGACTTACTCGACAACCCCATCCAAAACAAATCATATATCTGCGACAGTTCCAATTAACTTTAACTGACGAGCAGCACCAATGTATCGGCATCGCAGTTTCGAGAATAAACTCATACCACTAATTTTTTTTAATTTGACAATATCATCCTGACAACCTTTAAACTATTTCTTTTGTATCACAAACACTTCAAAACTATCACCATTGATACCTCTAGACGGATCTGCCGTTGCATGCGAAATGACTTTATAACCACTCCAACTTTCTAACAATGACTCTAAATCCTGCCCCCAATCGAATGTAACCAGAACACGACCATCGCCGACTGGGCTACCATGGTAAGCTGGATCCAACAAATGAACGACTTTTCCATTTTCGAGCTTGGCCCTTTGAATACTTTCGGGTAAGTGGTGATGCCGAGGAGTAGTAAAGATATACCAACCACCTGAACGAAGCGTCCGCATAACTTCCTTCACAGATACAGCAGGATCAAATACATGCTCCAGCACATCTTGCGCTATAAAAACATCCAGAGACTCCGTCGCAATAGATAAATCCTCTAAATTCTCACTAGTACCGCCACTCGGTAAGTTTGCGCCGGACAGTACATTCGGCTCATAAAAGGAATAGGTGTAACCGCTGGCGAGCTCTTTTAACCGCATGTTACTAGGTGAGGACTCATGTATAAGTTTTTCAGTCCACGCTGGAACCTGCTCGTCTAATGCCCTCATCAGATTTCTCTCGCGAGGCACGGAACCGCATTCCGAACAGACGTAATGATCTCGAAGCCAGCCGTCTGTAGAAGAAAAAACGACCTGCGATCTGCAGCAATGACAGTATCCAGTGCTCCGGGCTATCGTCGCACCAATCGTTGGCTCCAAACCATGAAAAACCTGCCAATCTTGAGCAGATTTGACAAGCGCTCTTAGAACCCAAGTCTGTTCATCGGGACGCATCACATTCCAATCGATGCTCTCTAGCTCCTTAATCAATGATGCGACCTTGTTAACCCGATCCATATCCATATACGCACCTGCCCTTTCTGATGATGGCTATACTTAACAGAATACGAGCAACATTTGAATAGCTAGCAACTGAAAAAAATCGCAAAAAGCCTCAAAACACAATACGTCCAGTAAGAAAACAGTAGCTTAAGCTCGAAAAACCTGAAAAATCCCGCGATTCAGACATGCTGATTTCTGGAAAAGCAATATCAAGATGGCATATAATGTCCACCTAAACAAATAGACGTTTTGACCCAAAAATAAAAACTAAGCACTGACTTTCTATGGAAATTATTAGACCCAAAGGCCGCGAGTCAAAAAATGAATTCTAATAGCGAAACACATATCCCGTTGGTCGTGGACTTAGACGGCACTTTGCTCAAATCGGATATGCTTTATGAATGTGGAATGCAATTTATCCGAACAAAACCGCTTAAGACGTTATCGCTACTATCTTGGTTGCGTTTAGGCAAGGCCAAATTCAAAGAGCGTTTGGCTAACAGTGTTGATATTGATGTGTCTGTTCTACCTTACGACATTGAAGTGATAAACTTTATTAGCGCCGAAAAGAAAAAAAACCGCAAGATAATTCTGGCCACTGCCACACACCATTCCTTAGCACAACATATTTCAGACCACTTAGATTTATTCGACCACGTTTTCGCAACAACGACCGACTGCAATTTGAGTGCGCATAGAAAACGCGACCTCATGGTCGAGACCTTTGGGTACAAAGGTTACGATTATATAGGCAACTCTCTCGAGGATATTGAAGTATGGGGAGCCGCTGCAAAAGCCTATGTTGTTAATCCTGAAAGAGGTGTAGCTGCCAAGGCAAAAGCTTTAGGCAATGTAGAAAACATAACACGATCCAATAAAGCAACATTGAAGGATTGGTTAAAAGCTATACGGCTCCACCAGTGGATGAAGAACTCGTTAATATTTGTTCCATTGCTTGCTGCGCACCAGGTAACAGACCTGACGCTTCTCGCGCAATGTCTTTTAGCTTTTGTTTTCTTTGGATTATGTGCATCCAGTGTGTACATTCTTAATGACCTTCTGGATTTGTCAGACGATCGTCACCATCGTACAAAAAAGAATAGACCATTTGCCTCAGGAAAAATATCAATAGCTGGCGGACTGGTATTATTCCCAACTCTTTTGATTATAGCCTTGGTTGGGAGCGCACTCATTCTTCCACCAGAGTTCAGCGCCACTCTCCTCTTCTACTACGGGTTGACGCTGACCTATTCACTTTGGCTAAAACGTCACATGACAGTTGATGTAATCGCGCTAGCCTCTCTTTACACGCTGCGGATAATCGCAGGAGCAGCGGCACTGCAGCTCAATCTTACTTTTTGGCTGTTAGCCTTCTCGATGTTTATATTTTTGAGTCTAGCTCTGGTTAAGCGTTACGCTGAGTTGAATGACGCCAGAGCTAAAGGCCAAACATCTAAAACGCGAGGGCGGGGATACTATCCGAGTGATCTGGAGATGGTGTCTTCTTTGGGGGCCGCCTCTGGTTATCTCTCAGTCATGGTGTTGGCGTTATATATCCACGACAACACGACCACTACGATGTATTCACACCCGCAAATAATCTGGCTTGCTTGCCCATTGCTGTTATTCTGGATCTCCCGTATGTGGATGTTGACCCACAGAGGGCAAATGAATGACGACCCAGTGCTCTTTGCAGCACGTGACAAGGTGAGTATCATTACTGGTGTTCTTTTCGGCGCTGTTTTCTGGATAGCAGCATGAGCAGAAAAATATTGTCTTGGGGAAATTACCCTTACCACCCACAACAACTTCATAGCGTGTCATGGCGTGATGAAATCCCTCAATTGATAGATGAAATTACCGCGCGCAATGGTGACACATTAGCATTCGGTAACGGAAGAAGCTATGGCGATAGTTGCCTCGCCGCCAGCTCGCACTTAATTCATACGAGAAATGCCAACCGTTTTATCCATGTCGATTGGAACACAGGAAGGATGACAGCAGAAGCAGGTGTAACGCTGGCTGAGATTGCGGATATTGCTATCCCTAACGGATGGTTTCTGAGCGTTACACCAGGCACAAAGTTTGCGACGCTTGGTGGTGCGATAGCGAACGACGTACACGGCAAAAACCACCATATTCGAGGAACTTTCGGAAATCACGTCATTCAATTTAGTCTTGTCAGGAGTGATGGGGAAACGCTCCTCTGTTCAAAAGACAATAATTCCGACTATTTTTCTGCGACCGTCGGAGGACTAGGTTTAATTGGAATTATTGAGTGGGCAGAGATACAACTACTTCCTATAAAATCAACTCAGATAAATACAGTTACCGAACGGTTTGATGCAATAGAAGATTTCTTCAATTTGTCGTCTGAATTGGATCATAAACATGAGTATAGCGTCGCCTGGATTGATTGCCTTGCCAAAGGCAGAAATACAGGGTGTGGTGTTCTAATTCTTGGTGACCACTCTCAATATGGAAACTTGATCCCGGACCATCGCCGTAGCATTACGCTTCCTGTAACCGCGCCAACTTCGCTGGTAAACAAATTTACATTGCGTTTAATGAACGAAACATATTGGCACAAACAACCCGCAAAACGAACGACTGGCAATTCTGAGTACGCAGCTTTTTTTTACCCTTTGGATGCTATAAATTATTGGAACCGTGCATATGGACGACGTGGTTTTCAACAATACCAGTGCGTGATTCCAGAAAAACACGCGGAGATAGCGATAAAAGAACTACTTAGTATGATCGCAAAATTTGGAAGAGGTTCTTTTTTAGCCGTACTAAAACGCTGTGGCAATATAGCCTCTCCTGGGCTTTTATCATTCCCGATGGAAGGAACTTCCCTTGCATTGGATTTTCCGCAACATCAGGATCTAGCAGATAAATTATTCCCCATACTCGACCTTATTGTAAAAGAAGCTGGAGGTCGCCTCTACCCGGCCAAAGACGCCCATATGAGCGGCTCTGATTTTCGCTTGGGTTATCCAGACTGGGAAATAATAGAGAATTATCGAGATAAAAAACTAAACTCTCTCTTTTGGAAACGAGTGACCTTATGAAAAAAATATTGATTGTCGGAGCGACCTCTGCGATTGCCCGAGAATGTGCTCGTCTCTGGGCTAAGGATGGAAGTGAGTTTTTTCTAGTGGCTCGTAATGCTAACCAGCTAGAACAGATTTCCAATGATTTAATCGCACGAGGAGCCACTAATACCACGTCGTTGATAATGGATGTCATTGACGTTAATCAGCATCAAAGTATGCTGACTAGCTGTGTGGCCATTCTGAAGCAGATCGATATTGTACTAATCGCTCACGGAACGCTACCCAATCAAACGGAATGCCAAACAGATGCACAGGTCGCTATTAAAGAATTCGAAATAAACGGACTTTCTACTATTGCGTTGATGACGACAATATCCAACCAGCTGGAAGCCCAGCGACATGGGTCATTAGTGGTAATCTCTTCTGTAGCTGGCGATAGAGGCCGACCATCTAACTATCTGTACGGAAGCGCCAAGGCCGCCGTCACGACCTTCGCAGAGGGTCTTCAAGCCCGACTATTCAAACTTAATGTTAACGTCCTGATTGTCAAACCAGGCTTTGTCAATACACCTATGACTGCCGGATTGAATCTACCTGAATTTTTGGTGGCGCAACCAGAAGAAGTAGCTAAGCAGATAATCAAGGCTATTGAACATAAATCAGCGTCCATCTATACACCTAGTTTTTGGTTGTTGATTATGACAGTGATCAAGCTGATTCCTACGACCATTTTCAAAAGAATCAACCTATGACTGGAACATCTCAAAAAAAAATTGAATTAGCTCTACTGTTTGTCGCCGTAGGGCTCACAACGGCAATGATAACTCTTGCTATTATTGGAGCGTTTACTAACTACTCCCCAGTTCCTTTCTGGGACATGTGGAACGGTTACCTAGAGTTTTATATCAAACTAACCGACGGTGATATAAGTGCAATCTGGGCTCAACACAATGAGCACAGAGTTATTCTCTCGCACTTATTATTTTGGTTCGATTTGAGTGCATTCGGTGGTAGAGGTGGTTTTTTAATTGCGTGTAACTATATTTTAGTTTCCATCAGCGCCTACATATTCTGTCGATGGCTGAGCCTGAACCCGGATAGTACAAACAAAAATATTAATACGCTTGGATGTTCACTCATTTGCGCATGGCTTTTCTTCTGGTGCCAGGAAAATAACCTGACATGGGGATTCCAAAGCCAGTTCTTCCTAGCGCAACTGTTGCCGCTCTGTGCCTTTTTTTGGTGTTACAAAACACACACATCGGATAAATCCAATATAGCATTTGCCATAGCATGTCTATTTGGGATTGCATCCGTAGGTACGATGGCAAATGGTATTGTAGCATTGCCACTGATGCTGTTTTATGCGATCGCGACCAAATTAAGCCTAAAACGAATTGCGATACTGGCACTATTGTCAATTACAACCATATCACTTTACTTTACAAACTATCATTCCGTCATCGGCCATGGCTCTCTACTGGACACCATAAAAACGAATCCAGTAGGATTCATCCACTTTATTCTATTATACGTCGGTAGCCAATTCCATTATTTCACTGAGGGAAAAAGCATCTTCGGCGCGACACTAGCAGGTCTTATTTTAATCATGAGCGCTGTCTGTTATTTTTTCTCTAGCATATTAAAAAGAGACAAAGCGCCGTCACAACTCGCACTGGTATTTTTTATAATTTATATTGGAGCTACAGCATTTGGTACGGCCGGAGGTCGATTAATATTTGGCCTGGAAACTGCTTTTTCTAGTCGATACACTACCCCAGCGCTGATGGCTTGGGCGGCACTATTCGTTCTCGCCTATCCTTTGCTCTCAAAATTTTCTGACAAGTATAAAGTCACAGCATTGATAGGAGTCAGTCTTTTTATAGTAGCAATGCTGCCTCAACAGATGAAAGCCCTGCAGTCACCCGATGATTTGAAGTTTAATCAGGAGGTCGCGGCGCTAGCGCTGGGCCTTCGGATTGAAGACCAACTACAAATAGGCGTAATTTTCCCTTCTGCTAAGTGGGCACTGTCCATCTCGAAGCTTCCAGTGCACCAGCAACTCTCGGTATTTGGACTTTCATATATGAAAGGATTGTACGAGCAATTGGGGGACTCCTTAAATCACAGCAACGGTCCTGTTTGTATAGGCGCCATTGACGAGTCGGCCTCATTTGAAGAACCGGGTTACGTACGAGTGAGAGGTTGGATGTTTGATCCAACAAGTCAGCACGCTCCGAAAAAGTTAACCTTTATCGACTCTTCCAACAAAATAGTTGGGTTTGCGTTAAGCGGTCAACCTAGAGATGATGTCGCCAGTGCAATCTCCCCAAATGCAAAAAAATCCGGATTCAAAGGCTACATAAAATCTAGCCAGCGAGGTTTCCCGGTTACCATTTTAGGAGACGATGGAGTCTGCATTCTATCTGCTCTTACCCCCCAGACCCCCTTCACTGTTTCTACAGTGCCTCCGGAGGACTATTTACCCGAAACTCTTGCTGGGTTCTCACAACTGAAGGGCTTGCAGTCCGACAGCACAACCATCGGATCAGATAAAACCATTATAGTCAAAGCGCCGAAAGACGTTCTCCTCCAAATCAAACGTGGGCAATCTATTTACTACCGGTCTAGTGCATTTACGTCTGGACTCACCTTCAAACTTCCTCTAGGTCATGGCTACTCATTCTCTCTACCCTTGTCTGTGGAGTGGACACAACTAATCTTTGACAACCCATCCCTGCCTGACCTTTTCGACCTAGAGCTTATCAATCGCGAAGCTAGCGATACAACCTGGTTCGAGATAAAATTGAAAGCAGAATGATTTTTTGTATTAGATCCAAGATGATGAATAGGGGAAATAATGAAAGATAAAAAAATCGTCCTCCCGGGTGGTGCAGGATTGGTAGGGCAAAACCTAGTAGCTCGCTTGATCGCGAATGGCTATAAAAATATTGTCGTGCTTGATAAACACATAGCAAATATAAAAATATTAAAAGAGGTTCAACCCAGCATTACTGTTGAGTATGCAGACCTTGCAACAGAAGGTGAATGGGCAAAACATTTTATCGGTGCAGACACCGTTGTCATGCTTCAGGCGCAAATCGGTGGGACTAATTATGATGAGTTCATTCGCAATGACGTAAACTCAACTTCAGTAGTACTGAAGCTAATAAAAGAACTGAATATTCCTCAGCTAGTCCATATTAGCTCTTCTGTAGTAGAGTCAAAGTCAAATGACTTCTACACAGTGAGTAAAAAAACACAAGAGAAGCTTGTGATTGATAGCGGCATACCCTGTCCGATTCTTAGACCCACCCTAATGTTTGGATGGTTTGACCGCAAGCACCTGGGTTGGTTATCTCGTTTTATGAAAAAGGTTCCGGTTTTTCCAATTCCTGGAAACGGTCGCTACATGCGTCAACCACTATATGTAGGTGATTTTTGCAACGTGATCATCAGTTGCATTGAAAACACAGATTATAAGAATATATTTAACATATCTGGGCATGAAAAAATTGATTATATCGACATAATTAAACAAATAAAAAAAACCAATAAGCTCAGCACGATCGTACTGAACATACCTTATAGCTTATTCTATATGCTGCTTTGGGTATGGTCATTATTTGATAAAAACCCCCCGTTCACAACTCAACAACTCGCGGCTCTAAGTGCTAAAGACGAGTTCGAAGTCATCGATTGGCCAACAATTTTTAATGTTAAAGCTACTTCATTTACGGATGCGATTGACGAAACATTTAATCATCCTGTTTACGGAAAAATAGTTCTGGAGTTTTGATATGAACCATCGTGTTGCAGTAATAGGCGCGGGACCTATGGGACTGGCCACTGCTTATCAACTGATCAAAGATGGTCACACTCCGATAGTATTCGAAGGAGATGACCGCGTAGGAGGAATGACAGCGACTTTCGATTTTTCCGGGCAGCGTATTGAGCGTTATTATCATTTCCACTGTACGTCTGATCGCGACTTCATCTTGATATTGAATGAGCTTGGCATTGCTGATCAATTGCAATGGACCAAGACAAAGATGGGGTACTGGTATCAGAACCGCCTGCAATCATGGGGTAACCCACTAGCCTTACTTAAATTCAAAGGCTTAAGCTTGCAAGCGAAATTTCGCTACGGACTTCATGCCTTGCCTGTACCAAAAGAAAGAACTGGGCCCCGCTTGACCATGTCGAAGCAACCGGATGGATACGTCGTTGGGTCGGAGAGGAAGCTTACGATGTCTTATGGCGCCGCCTGTTTGATTTCAAATTCTACAACTATAAAGACAATCTTTCTGCAGCTTGGATATGGAGTCGAATTCGGCGCATAGGCACCTCACGCTACAATATCTTTGAGGAGAAGCTAGGCTACTTGAATGGAGGCTCAGATACTTTACTAGACGCACTTAAAGACTTCATCGAAAAAAATGGCGGTGAAATCCGTCTTTCGACTCCGGTGGATAAGGTTGTTGTCGAGCACGGTCGCGTTCAGGGAATACAGAGCAATAATATAACTGAGCAATATGACAAAGTTATAAGCACTGTTACTTTACCACTTGTACCAAAGATGATTCCGGACTTGTCAAACTTAGTACTGGAACAATATAAAAATCTAAAAAATATCGCCGTCGTATGCATAATAGTAAAACTAAGAAAACAAGTATCAGAAAACTTCTGGCTTAATACGAATGATCCTGAGATGGATATACCCGGACTGGTGGAATATACAAACCTTCGAAAACTTTCAAATCATATAGTCTACGTACCATTTTATATGCCACGAGAACACAAAACGTTCCAGGAGCCTAACCAAAATTTCATCAATAAAGTGAAAATTTACCTCAAAAAGATCAACCCGTCCCTCGTTGACGAAGATTTTCTTGATGTCAAAGCTAGTCGATATCAATATGCGCAACCTATATGCGACCCAGGTTATCTGGACACCCTCCCGCTTGCTAAATCTTCTGTAGAAGGGTTATGGATTGCTGACACATCTCATTACTACCCCGAGGATAGAGGTATTTCCGAGAGTATTGGATACGGTAGAAAGCTGGCCAAGGATGCTATGTATTGATGAAGGATTTTAAATCAAAGCAGTTTTTGATGTTTCTTCTTACGGGAGGAGCAGCGGCAGCAGTTAATTTTTTGTCCAGAATCTTATACAGTGTCTGGCTGGGATTTACCTACGCTATAATACTGGCTTATTTGACGGGAATGATTACTGCCTTTTTACTTGCTAAAAAATTTGTATTTAAAAACAGCCAACAAAAAATCGGTACATCTATAGTTATGTTTACTGTTGTTAATGGCGTCGCAATAATTCAGACGCTAGCAATTAGCACCGGTCTTTATTACTATATTCTCCCTAACGTCGGATTAACTATTTTTTCTGCCGAAATCTCTCATGGTATTGGCGTGGTAATCCCAGTCTTTACCAGTTACCTCGGCCACAAATACTGGTCCTTCAAATAGCAACGGCGTCTACCTTGAACGAGTAGGGCTACTTCTAGCCCTACGACTCTTAGAGCACTGGTACTTTGTTGTTTTTTGTTTCTGTATTATCAATCACAGCACCTGCCAGTTTCAATGATGTTGTGCTATATCCTTCAGCCCTTACTAACGGACAAAAAATACGCTCCAATGCGTGAGCCAGAGTGCCATCCTGCATTCCATTTTCATGTACAAAAAATAGTTCGTTGACGGGGATTGTTTTTAAACGGATGACAGCTAAGGGGGAAAACCAGAACATTGAACCAGCGAAGAAACCCAAGGTAACCTCTTCTTCTTTAGAAACAACTCCTGTTCTCAAAAGAAGATTATTAACTGTTGTCCTGTTAGCCCCCCAGAAATTATCATTGCTTAAATAATATGGGTGTGGCCCCACTAAGCCAACATCCTGACACCTTATTAATTGGAGGATCTTCCTAACAGTAAAAGAATCTTTCATCAACGCATCATAGATGCTCTTCCGCCATTCCTCACCTAACTGGCTGTACTTGCTTTTTTTGGAATGAAGCTTTAGAACAGCCTCATAATCGTCTAGAGCACCATTTAGATACAAAACTAAAAAGGGGCCAATATCTCTGCCACGATTTTCACTGATGTGTACAGTGACGCTGGCAGCCAAATCTGCACAGTCGTCTATAATTTTATGAACATCACCCTCAAAAGGTGTCGTCACATACAAATCGAAAGGTTCGACAATTGCACCAAGATATTGCTTAATTTCTTTAAGAAGATCGTAGTAATACAAATGCAACACTACAGCAATCGAAACTCCTTTCTTCTTTGACACTCCAAAGCGCACTGAGCGGTAACTAGGCAATGCTCCTAGATCTTGTACCAATTCAGATAAACCATCGTCGGTGACTTGATAATGACGACTTGATCGATTAATAGAGGCATGTATAGATTCAATACTTTCTGATACCGCTTCCTTCAAAACTAGATCTTTATCGATGCTATGTGGATTTGTCCTTAAGACTTCTGCCTTCACTACCCCATACTGTTGCGCGATTTTCGCGGCGGCAAAATGGGTCCAATTTATGTCTTTAATCCCCCTAAACACCTTTAAGCTCATCCAATCATAACCGGAAGCATTTCGTACGATCTTGCTAAACCAATGTTTGTATGCAGATATTTTTAGTGCGGCGTCAGCCTGAAAAAGAATTTTTGGGCTTATAGCTTCACCCAGCATTTTTTGAGAAAGTCCAATTTCATAATTCAATATAACTTCAAATTTTGTATTCTGAGGCTGAACATTTCTCATGAACTTTGCAAACCATTCTTTGGCTGAAAGGCCGCCAGAGATCAGTAACATATACTATTGTACATGCCATGCGATTTGTTGCGACGAAGTCAGCCCGACAACGTCGTATTCACTACCTGCCCGCTGCATTTCAACCAGCAGACTGGTGAACTTATTATCGTCAGTGACAAAATAACTAGAGTTCGTAAATAGGATACTTTGCACAACGAAATGCGTAACAGCGTACTCGTATCCAACTCTATAACTGTAAAAATCGTAGCCTACGTTAGGTCTCCTAATTAGTTTAACTTTTACAAAGTCAACGATGTCTTCTTCTGCAATAGCGCTGGTTGTGATCAGCAAAACTACATCAAATACCTTTTCCAGGCAAAACAACACCTGAGCAAAATTCTCGTCGATTTTGTCATCCGCATCAAAATGAGCAACAACAACAATATTTTCGCTCATGTCAGCCCCTCAACCGGCGAACTGTTCTATAAAAAAACCTGGCTACCTTATAAAAGAAAGGCCACTTAAGCAAATAAGCTGCCGCCTTATGTGCAAAGTTACCAACGGGTTTATAATTCCTTAGCTCAGCTTCTACTGCGTCTATCTTGTCCTGATCAGCTTCCTTTTTTGAACGATTCAAAACAACCTTGGCCACCGCGACGTACAAAGCATCTCTGGCGCCATCCAAGTCATCAGGTGATCCAACATAAAAGGAAGACCCCAAGGTCTCCTCTAGATATTTCAGACCCCATTCGTGATCTGGCTCTAGGTGGCAACCCTCGCCCCATTCATTCCAAGCATTAATGAAGATAAAGTTATCCGACTCGTTTTGATTGTGTTTTCTAGTATAAGCACGGAGATACTTCAACCAAATTCCGTATAAAGCTGGGGTTGCGTTAACTATTGTCGTAGGTGTATTTTGCCTTCTAGCTGTATTATCCCAACTAGGAATAATACCCCTATATAACTTGAAGGGTGGCGACTCACGTTTCGCGCTTTGTGCGATAACTTTCACATAATCCACGATACCTCCGGAAAATTCCGGATTTGTAAAGGTGGGCATTACAGACGGAATACTTTGCGGGCCATTAAACTTATGCGGAGGAAACTCTACCAGCGCATCAGCTTCCACTTCATTAGGACTAGTAATATCATAAAAATCGACAACCGCAATATGTAATCCTGGAAAGCCATGCTCAACTGCTAACGCGCGCCATTTAGCAAAAGTAACTGCAGGATTAGGAATATCTTTTGCTCGATATACAACGAGCATCGGTTTTCCGTCCACAAGAATATAGCGCGGATCCTTGAAATATATTAGGAGAGACAAGATGAATTCTTCATCATCTCCTTCTGCATAATTTTGTCCCAATAAAACACTTTTTTCGTCCCCGGACCATGTACGTGTCCAGTTTTCGTTAGCCCAGCAAAGGCAAAAATTTATATCGATGTCTGACTTTAGAAAGTTTTCAACCGGACGTTCAAGGATACGCCGACCACTAAACCAATAGTGATAAAAACAGAAGCCGTGTACGCCGTAGAGTTTTGCTAATTCAGCTTGCTCATACATGACGTCAGGATGTGTCAGATCATAAAACCCTAATTCACGCGGAATATGGGGTTGATAGTGCCCATCAAAATTGGGTTTGCCACGCGCAACGTTGGTCCACTCCGTAAAGCCTGGTCCCCACCACTCCGAGTTCTCTGGAGTTCGATGGTACTGTGGCAAGTAGAAAGTCAGCAATTTACTACTATCTTTCGATATCTCAGTGGTGGTCGCTTTTTGATCTTGACTGCCAGAAAGCGCATCAAAAGAAGCTGCAACTTTAGTCATTTGACTTAACTCAAAAATAAAATTAAATAGTTAAATTAAGAAAAGCGTTTCTTAAATCCATTAATCATTGCTGCTATTTTCCAAATCCGTGAGCCTTTTATGCTTTCGAGTTCACTATTCAGTTTTTCTTTTTCGGCAAGTAAAATGCTTTTTTCAATATTTGCATCAGATATTTTTGAGAGATATTCAGGAATCGATATATTCTCAAACCTAGAAATTGTGTCTTCTTTTTCGCGCACGATCTGCTGTAACCAAAGTCTTTCTGCCAATCTTTCTACCAGAAGAGACACGTCTTTTATGCGAGCTAATAGCGCATTTTCATGCTGGTAGTCATCGCCAACGAGCAATACACCCAGACCATTACTATGTGAAAAATTGAAAGAAGGAAAATTTTCACTAACTTCGCTCCAGAACGTATTAACCCCAAAACCCTCTTTATCAACGGCAGTATCGTGAAAAAGAATAATTCCTCGGGAGGACATTTTTGGAAGCCAAGTCTCAAAATCGAGTTTCACCGCATCGTAAGTATGCAACCCATCGATATGAAGCAGGTCAACGCTAGCGCTCTGGAATAAGGGGTTCGCTTCCTCGAATCTCATCCGCAAATAGGTTGAGAACTGTTTAAAATTCGCATCATTGTAATCAACAAAGCCCTGATAAACACTTTCCCCGTAGCCACCTGTATGGTCGTCTCCTTCCCAAGTATCAATCGCAAAGCACTTTGTCTCGGCCTCAGAGGCCAACACGGCTTGGCAAAACGAAAAATATGAAGTCCCTGAATAGCTACCAAGTTCTACAAATACACTTGGATGTGCAACATCTATAAGCCACGCAGCGAACGGTATATGCCCTAACCAAGATAGCGGATAAGATATATAACGCGGATTGATAGCTAGCTGACTCAACGAATTCGAATACTCAGAGGAACTCATATTAATAGCCTGTCTTCAAATTTATATCCAGCATAGGAATTCCTATTATGCCTGTCGATAATGGATCGTGATGAGATCTGAAAAGTAGCGCATCGTGTATCCACTGGTGATGCACATGATCAGACTGTGTTCCATCTGCTACCGCTACAGCAATTGAATAGTCTCCTTGCGCTAACCATGGCATCGGAAACTTAAATTTTGCCGTTAGTTGCTCGCCCTTCTCGGTGATCACCGGAGATGCCGCATAGTTAATATACGTATTATCACCAAAGAGCGTTTGCCCAAGCCTATCTTTGATGTAAAAACCAACTATCGGGCTGTTTAATTTAGTTAAAGCCAGCGCCGTTATCGTCAAGGTCACGGTTTCGCCTCCAACGATCCAATGCAAAGCAGCATCATCAATATCGTTAAGGGTCACTCCGAGAACTTTTACCCCACCATGTCCAAACTCTTCTTCATTCAAGGGGTTAAAACGAAAGATTTCAATATCATTACGATGAGCGCTATGGTTTATAATATCCTGTCTCTGATCTCGCCAGATAACAGGTTCGACACTGCGATGATCGTACTGACCGGTGTCTACTATCTGCTCCTCAGAAGGTTGGTTATCAAATAGCGTCGCCAAATATAACTCTGAAATCGCTTTTGCTGGTCCGTATCCTTTGACTTGCCCCTTGTCCAACCAAATCGCGCGGTCACACAAGTTGATAACCGAACTGGTATCGTGACTGACAAACAGCAGCGTTCCCTCTTCTTTAAATTTCCGTAGAAACCGCATGCATTTTTGGGTAAAAAGTGCATCCCCTACTGCTAGGGCCTCATCAATAATTAGTATATCGGCGTCTACGTTGGCAATAATTGCGAATGCCAAACGAACGAACATACCACTCGAATATGTTTTAACTGGTTGATCAACAAAATCTCCAATATCGGCAAAACGAGTAATTGCCTCAAATTTTTGCTCTACTTCAGCTCTACTCAAGCCATATAGTGCAGCCGAAAGAAATACGTTTTCTCTTCCTGTGAACTCTGGATTGAAACCCGCTCCCAACTCCAGCAGCGCTGCAACTTTACCCTTAACCGATATATCGCCTTCCGTTTGATTAAGCGTACCGCATATCATCTGTAACAGCGTCGACTTCCCGGACCCATTTTTCCCGATAATACCGATTGTTTCGCCTTTTTTTAACTGAAACGAAACATCCTTCAACGCCCAAAATTCACGATAGTATTTTTTTCTCGACCCCGTAAACATCTGCAACAATCGCTGGTGCGGGCTATTATAGATGGTGAAGCACTTACCGAGGTTATTCACACTAATTGAAACTGGCTCAGATGACATCAGCGAAACCTCTACGTGTTTTTTGAAACCAAGCAAATCCAAGCCACGCGATAAACATGCTAATTATTACACTGATTAACATATGATACATATTTGGAACCACACCCAGGATAAGGACGTCACGAGTGTGTTCAATTATCGATGTCAGAGGATTGAACTTCAGATATAACTGGTACTTTTCAGGCAACGATGAAAGCGGATAAAATACAGGGGATAAAAACATAAGAACGGTCGTAAATATCCCAACCGTCTGTCCCACATCCCTAAGATAGACACCCAGCGAACTTAAAAACCACGAAAGCCACATGGACAGGAAAATCAATGGGAGTAATACAATCGGCAAATAGAATGCAGACGAGGTCAGCGAATGTCCCGTTATTAGAAAGAAGATAATCAATACAAAAAAACTTATCAATGCATTAAAGATAGCCGTCCCCAAAACTACCCAGGGTAATATATGCAGAGGAAACACGACTCGCTTTACATAATTAGGATTACCCAAGATAAGCGCAGGAGCTCGGTTTATACATTCGGAGAAAATCCCGTAGACGATCATGCCCGTGAACAACATGATGGCAAAATCAGCTTTGTTTTGATCGTCCCCGCCCCCATGCCATCGAGCCTTGAAGACGACGCTAAAAACAAAGGTATAGACAGCCAGCATTAAGATTGGGGTAAAAAAAGCCCATAAAAGACCAAACACAGAGCCTTTAAAGCGACCAATGATCTCTCGATGCGTCATTTGATAAATGAGTTGTCGGTACTTTCTCAAGCTCTGATATATTTCTACAGGTGACAAGCTAAATCTTTCCATTTTCTGACCTTCAAATAAGTGCGTAATTAAAATTGTCATCCCTGCGTTTTAACAGAACGCTGACGACCTCACTTATCACTTATTAATTCGAAACATATTTTTGTTTACGACGAAGATCAGTTCTTTCCGGCAGCAGCGCTACCATAAGTTTTATTAAGATCTTCTTGCAATCGAATGTAATAGCGACGGGAAAGGTATCGTTCAAGAGAGCGTCACGCATAAAAACACCAAAATGATTGCTCACCTCGAATGCTCTGAAGATTAGTTCGCACTGGTTTATTTGAGACGTAGATCTTCGAAGCCATACTTGCGAGGGCAGTGAATTAGTTTTAATTAAAATCACACAAATCAATAAACCATAAAAAAAAGATTGGTTCTTCGACTGCTATCCAACATAGGCAACACAGCCTTATTCGAAATCACTGCCATACTCCTGTTCAAGTCGTTTCCAATACTCGAGAAACAGAGAAAAATAGACATTAAACGCCTGAGAATCACGGGACCCTGAACAAGGTAAAAGAGTACGTTTAATCGAGTATTTTTCATATCAATCCACGATAACTTTAATGCATGACGATACGCCATGTTGCCAGCCAACAAGGTCAGCCGAGCATACCTCAAAATGCGCAGGAAGAATACCTGCGAACCCCGCGTGGCGGCCGACTGAGGCATGGCCTCTACGGCGCAACTGGTTGTGTCGCACTATGGGAAATCTGGACATACGAAGAAATCTAGGCTTCATTGCTCATCAAGGCTCAAGCCCGTGTTGCTGGTGGATCCAGTCGACGATATCGCCATCAGGCGCGTATCCGCTGACAGTTCCACGGAGCAATTGCCGAACCCGGGAATAATCATCTCTATCGACTGCGTCCGAGAGCTCCGTAAGTCTCGCCTTAAGCATATCCCAAGGCAGGTGATCCTCGCTCGCACTCATAATCATCGAGTGCTGGGTAGCGGCTACGTCGTCACCAATCAGCAGTTCTTCGTAGAGCTTCTCTCCTGGACGAAGCCTCGTGAACTCAATTGAAATGTCACCGTGTAAATTTCTTTCCGAGCGAATACTCAAACCAGACAGATGGACCATTTTCTCTGCCAATTCTACGATTCGCACCGGCTCGCCCATATCCAGAACAAACACCTCCCCTCCTCGCCCCATTGAACCGGCTTGAATCACCAGCTGAGCCGCCTCGGGGATCGTCATAAAATAACGGGTAATTTTTGGGTGGGTGACAGTCAGCGGCCCACCTGATTTTATTTGGCTATGAAATAACGGGATGACCGATCCCGACGAGCCCAAAACATTACCGAAACGAACCATAGTAAATCTGGTTTTATTGACTCTAGAGACGTTGGCCTTATCACCAAACAAAACAGGTGCAGCTTCGGCACTTAACGCCTGCAAAACAAGTTCCGCTAAGCGTTTAGTACTACCCATTACATTCGTAGGACGTACTGCCTTATCAGTAGAAACAAGTACAAAATTTGCAACACCGGTCTGTAGCGCCGCCTGTGCAGTATTTAGCGTTCCTATAACGTTATTTAACACCCCCTCTGCGATGTTGTGCTCAACCATCGGCACATGCTTGTAAGCAGCGGCATGGTAAACCGTATCTACACGCCAAGTGCTCATCACACTTAGCAATTTTTCTTGATTACGGATTGAACCTAATATAGGCAACAAACGAACACCCAACGATTCTCGGCATACTCGCCGCTCAAGTTCGGACAGAATGCTGTAAAGATTAAACTCACTATGGTCAAATAGTAAAAGAGTGGTCGGCTCGAGCGAAAATATCTGCCTGCACAGTTCTGCACCGATCGAGCCACCCGCCCCAGTTACCATCACAGTCTTGCCCTTAATACAACGCTCGAGCAGTTCAGGCTGCGCAGGCACCGCGTCCCGCCCTAGCAAATCAGCAATGTCGACTTCCTGAATATCATCAACCTTCACCCTACCGCTTGCCAGATCGGTGAAATTAGGGATGCTTCTCACATGTAAAGGAAAGTCTTCCAGCAGATTGAGAATCTCCCTACGCCGAGCACGGGTGGAGGAAGGTAAGGCCAAAAGTATTTCCTGAGCTCCCGTCACGTCAATCATCTGCTGTATGTGTTTAGGCTTATACACTTGTAGACCAGAAATCGAACGATCTGCAATGCTGGCGTCATCATCAATAAACGCGACCGGACGCATCACCCGGCCCATCTTGAGTGCCGCGACAAGCTGATTACCCGCTACACCCGCACCATAGATAGCGACTTTGGTCATACCATCATCACGGTTGGTGAACGGTACGTGTTGGGCAGCGTTAAACCAGTCGCCCATGAAATACTGACGCATGAACAATCGTAGCCCGCCAATGATGACCAAGCTCAGCCA
>Ga0157369_10002102_pt1 | contig 24009 bp, 23 predicted proteins | sample C25metaG_FD_113461 | JGI IMG/M metagenome (GOLD analysis project Ga0157369, IMG submission 113461) | Corn rhizosphere microbial communities from Kellogg Biological Station, Michigan, USA - C2-5 metaG | ecosystem: Host-associated > Plants > Roots > Rhizosphere > Soil | place: USA: Michigan... | reverse complement strand
CAGCATGTTCATGAAGTCCATGTTGCCGCCGACGTTGAGCTGGTAGGTGCGGTCGAGGATCACGCCGCGGTCCTCGAACAGCTTCGCGAGCACGCGGTGCGTGATCGTCGCACCCACCTGGCTCTTGATGTCGTCTCCGACGATCGGCACGCCGGCCGCAGTGAACTTGTCCGCCCACTCCTTTGTGCCGGCGATGAACACCGGGAGGCAGTTGACAAAGCCGACGCCGGCGTCGATCGCGCACTGGGCGTAGAACTTGGCGGCGTCCTCGGAGCCCACCGGCAGGTAGCAGACGAGCACGTCCGCGCGGGCTTCCTTCAACGTCTGTACGACGTCGACCGGCTGCTCGTCGGACTCCTCGATGGTCAGGCGGTAGTACTTGCCGAGACCGTCGAGGGTGTGTCCGCGCTGCACGGTGATGCCGGTCGGCGGCACGTCCGCGATCTTGATCGTGTTGTTCTCGCTCGCGACGATCGCCTCGGCCAGGTCTCGACCGACCTTCTTGCCGTCGACGTCGAACGCGGCGACGAACTCGATGTCGCTCACGTGATAGTCGCCGAGCTGCACGTGCATGAGACCCGGGACGCGAGCCGAAGGGTCGGCGTCCTTGTAGTACTCGACGCCTTGCACGAGCGACGCGGCACAGTTGCCGACGCCCACGATGGCTACTCGGACCGAACCCATCCCGGTGTTCTCCTTGGTGTGACTGCGGGGGACTTGAACGTTGTCTGTTGGCATTGCTGGGCTACTTCTTTACGGGCCGGGGTCGCGCGGCGACTCCGCTGCGTTCGGTGGCGATCAGCTCGTTGAGCCATCGCACCTCGCGCTCGACCGACTCGAGACCGTGCTGTTGCAGCTCGAGCGTGTAGCGGTCGAGCTTCTCCCTGGTGCGGCTCAAGCCACTCGTCACCTTCTCCCGGCGTTCCTCCAGCCGGGTGCGTCGTCCTTCGAGGATCTTCAGGCGGACGTCGGCGTCGGTTTGCGCGAAGAACGCCATGCGCACGCCGAAGCTCTCGTCCTCCCAGGCCGCGGGGCCGTGGTCGCCGAGTTGCTCTTGGAGGCGCTCCTTGCCCTCGGCGGTGAGCTTGTAGACGGTGCGGGCTCGCTTGCCCACGCCGGTCACGCTGGCGGTCTCGTCCTCGGCGATGAGACCGTCCCGGAGCATCTCTTTCAAGCACGGATAGAGCGAGCCGTAGGAGAACGGCCGCAGCGTTCCGAGCAGACCGTTCACCCGCTTGCGGAGCTCGTAACCGTGCAGGGGAGACTCGTGCAAGAGGCCGAGGACGGCGAGCTCCAGCACGCCGGACCGTCGACTCATGAAGCAGTGCCCCTCAGACTTGATGTATCGGATTGATACATCGCAAAGACCCTAGCGCGTCGGGCGCTCGTGTGCAAATTGCCGGGAAACGCCGCGCGTCGGGAAGGTGAAGACGCTCGGCGTTACGCTGGCCGCCATGTCGGTCCGGCAGCGCACTGCAGCCCGGGTGGGGCCCCCGGTGGGCACCGCGCGCTGCGTGATCGACTACGCGCTCGCCCGACGATCTGCGCTTGCCGCCTACGCGTCGGGGCGGGTGCGTCGGGCCGACATCTGCGACGCCGACACCTACCTTCTCCGGGCCGCCCGCTACCACGGCGAGCCCACCGAATCGCACTGCCCGGTGTGCAGCGATACGTCGATGGTCACCGTGACCTACACGTTCGGCGACGGCTTTCGCGCAGAGCTCAACGGTCGAGCGCGGGCGACCAGGGACCTGGCCGTGATGGCGCGTGAGTACCCGGACTTCACCGTCTATGTGGTCGAGGTCTGCTCGGCGTGCCGCTGGAACCATTTGCTGACGTCCTACGTTCTTGGCACCGGTGAGCCGGTCCGGCGGCGCGCGCGTTCCTGACGCCGGATTCAGTTTTCTTTCACCCTCGCAAGGAGAAATCTTCGGCATGCATCGCTACGCGCCGACACCGCGGCAGATGTTGTGGGGTGTGCTCGGCGCGTTCCTGCTGCTGATCCTCTTCGTCGGGCTCGGCTACGCATTCACGTCCATCCCGAGCCCCAACAGCTTCGCCACCAACCAGACGACGCTGCTCTATTACAGCGACGGCAAGACCGTGCTGGCGCGGTTGGGCGCGACCAATCGCACGAGCATTCCCCTGTCGCAGGTGCCGGTCCCGGTGCAGCACGCGGTGCTGTCCGCGGAGGACCGCAACTTCGAGTCGGAGCCGGGCATCTCGCCGACCGGCATCCTGCGTGCCCTCTACGTCGACCTGAAGGGCGGCGACGTGCAGCAAGGCGGCTCGACCATCACGCAGCAATACGTGAAGAACGCCTACCTCACCCAGCAACGCACCTTCACCCGCAAGTTCAAGGAGATCTTCATCGCGGTGAAGCTCGGCAACAGCAAACCGAAAGCTCAGATCCTGCAGGACTACCTCAACACGATCTACTTCGGTCGCAACGCCTACGGCATCGAGGCGGCTTCCGAGGCCTATTTCCATGTGCATGCGTCGCAGCTCAATGTCGCCGAGGGTGCATTGCTCGCCGCCGTGATCCGGGCGCCTGGCCTGTATGACCCGGCTATCGACGCCTCGGCCGCGAAGGCGCGTTGGCAATACGTCATCGACGGCATGGTGAAAAAGCACTGGCTGTCGGCGGCTGACGCAGCGAAAGTGTCTTTTCCAACCAAGCAGTTGAAGACCGGTGAAGCGCAGTCGTCGAACACGGACTGCGTGAAGGACGTGTTCTTCATCTGCAAGGCCGTCGAAGCGGAGCTCAACAACGCCGGCATCGACGAGGGACGGCTTCGCGTCGGTGGCTATCGCATCGTCACGACGATCACCCGGACCGCGCAACGGGCGATGGAAGGCGCGATGCGCGACGACAACGGCGGCTACCAGAAACATGGCGTGGACAAGGGACGCGAAGCCGCGATGGTGTCGGTCCAGCCGGGCGATGGTGCGATCCGGGCCATGTACGGCGGCAGCGGCGGTTGTGCTGACAACACGCTGCCGGACAACTGCACCGACCTGACCGGCGTGACCGGAATGTTCTCCGGTCAGGGTGACTACACGCGCTCTCCTGGCTCGTCGTTCAAGCCCTACACGCTGATCACCGCGCTGCAGCAAGGCATCGGTCTGGACAGCCGGTTCCATGGGCCGTCGCACATCGACTTCCCCGGCACCAACGGCAAGGGCATCAACAACTCCGGCGGCGAGAGCTGTGGCACATGTACGCTGACCGAAGCGCTGGCGCGGTCGGTCAACACCATCTTCGTGCCACTCGCGCAGCAGGTTGGTCCCGATCAGATCGCGCAGGTCGCGCATGATGCCGGCGTACAGAAGCGCCATCACCTCGATCCGGTGCCGACGATCACGCTCGGCACGTCTGATGTCGCGCCGATCGACCAGGCCACCGGTTACGCGACGATCGCGGCACAAGGCGTCATGGCCAAGCCCTATCTCGTCTCGTCGGTCAAGAGCGGCAGTGGTGCAACCGTCTACCGCGCGCATAGGAGCACCAAGCGCGTTTTTGCTGCGGACGTCATGGCGGACACGACGTATGCCATGACGAAGGTCTTCGACTGTTCGATGCAGGCGACCGCATGTGGCCGCAGCTTGCCCGGGCGTCCCGCGGCCGGAAAAACGGGCACCAACGGTCAGGGCAATGACAACTTCGACGCCTGGTTCATCGGTTTCACGCCGCAGCTGTCCACGGCTGTCTGGTTCGGCAACGCCGACCGGAACAAGCCGGTGACCAACCACGGGTCGCCGATGTTCGGCTCGGACGCTGCGTTGGCCTGGCAGCAGATGATGACGACGACGCTTGCCGGACAAGCAGTCGAGTCCTTCCCACCGCCGGCACACGTCGGCAGCGCGCTCAACGCTTCACCGACCGTCGCGCCGTCGAGCGGCCCGACGTCACCGTCCCCGTCGAGCTCACCGTCGCTCACCATCAGCCCGACGCTGACGCCGAGCACCCGGCCGACCCACACGCTGCCCGGGACGCCATCGTCGTCGCCGACACCGACGTCGACCACGACAGCCGCGGGTTCGGCACCGCCAGGCTGACGGGAAACTGCGGTGCGGCACGATTTCGTCGTGACCGCAGCCTCGACGCGCATCGGCGCGCCGACCACCGACGACCCCGTCGTCCACCGGCTCAGCAGGCTGATCGGCGGGCCGTTCGGTCGGCACGTGCGATCACGGCCCTGGTCATGGTGGACGCCGTTGCGCGTCATGCTCGTGCTCACGGCGCTCACGTCGCTGCTGGGCTTCGCCCAGAAGGCATCCTGCGCGACCCACCCCTGGTCGAACGATTACCAGTACACCCGCGTTTGTTACACCGACGTCTTCGTCCTCTATACAGCCGAGGGATTGTCCGGAGACCAAGACAAAGGCACACAGGTCGGAGTGCCTTATCGGGACCACCCAGTGGAGTACCCGGCGGTCATCGGCGGACTGATGTGGGTGGGCGCCGAAGCGGCGCACCTGATTCACCCGGACGACCCGCACGTCGTCAACGGGACGCTCATCGACGACCGGCCGCACACGTTCTTCGACGTCTCCGTCTTGATGCTCGCCATCGGCGCCCTGGTCATGACCTGGTCCGTCGCCGCCGTGGCCGGTCGACGGCGGGTCTGGGATGCGGCCATGGTCGCGGTCGCGCCGATCATCGTCTTCGACGGTTTCATCAACTGGGACTTCGCCGCCGTCGCCTTGACCTGCCTCGGTCTCTGGGCCTGGAGCCGGCAGCGCCACCTCTGGGCCGGAGCGTTCCTGGGCTTGGGCGTCGCGACCAAGCTCTACCCGATCCTCGTCCTGTTGGCACTCGGGCTTCTTTGTCTGCGCACTGCGCAGATCCGCGAGTGGGTGAAGTCCGTTGCCGCAGCGGTCGCGGCCTTCGTGATTGCCTACCTGCCGTTCCTGCTCGTGTCTTATGGCAAGACGTTCCCGTTCCCGGATGCCACCTGCGCGCAGTCCCGGCCGCTGTCGCCGTTGCTGTTCTTTTGGAAGTTCAGCCAGATCCGAGGCGCCGACTGGGGCAGCCCGTGGCTCGCGGCCCGGCAGCTGAGTGGTTCCAGCCTGGACAATCCGTCGTGTGGCCAGTCTCCTTCGCTGCTCAACCTCGGCGTCGCCCTAGCGACCGTGTTCGTCGTGGCCGCGGTGGCCCTACTCGCCGTGTCGTCTCGCCGCCGACCCCGGGTCGCGCAAATCGCGTTCCTCCTGGTCGCCGGATTCGTCCTCGTCAACAAGGTCGACTCACCGCAGTACTGCTTGTGGCTGCTGCCACTTGCGGTGCTCGCGTTGCCTCGTTGGGGTCCGATCCTGGTCTGGCAGGCGACCGAAGTCGTGCTGACGATCGCCAACTTCTACGTGCTCGCCAACCAAGACAAACCGACGACCGGTCTGCCGATGTGGCCCTACCTGACCGCGATGTTCCTGCGCGACGCCGTCTTGTTGTGGGTGATGGGGCTCGTCGTCCGGGACGTGCTCCGGCCGATGCACGACGTCGTACGCCGTGACGGCACCGACGACCCTGCCGGCGGGATCCTCGACGGCGCGTTGGATCGCTGGGATCCCGACCGGATCGAAGCGGCGATGCCGTTACCGGCATCGGTTGGTTGATCCTTCCGGCACCATGGGTGGTGTGCGAATGCGGTTGCGGTCCTCACTCGTCGGCACACCCGTCGCCGCGGGTCTGGTCGTCGGCGGGGTCGCCGCTGTGTTCGCACCGGTGGCGTCCGCGGCCACGTCGTGTGCGGTCATGACCCTGGAAGCCGACAGCACGGGCACGTTGGTGCTCTCGCCGCAGTCGGTCACCGTCGACAACGGTGGGTGTGTGCAGTTCAGCAACCAGACGATCTTCGCTGCGCAGTTCTCGGTCGGCAGCTACAACCGAACGGTGCCCGCCTTCTCGCAGACCTCCGGCAGCAGCAACTACACCGCGACCCCGGCGGGCGCGACCCAGACGGTTGTCGCCAGGGAAGCGGCAGGCAACGCGTCCGGCACCATCGTCATCCGCTCCGCACCCACCCATTCGCCGAGCCCGACGCCGCGCCATACGTCGCAGTCCGCGCCCTCGCATCAACCGTCGAGCGCTCACACCCGGGCTACGTCCGCGCAGCCTTCAGCGGCCGGGTCGAGCGCACCTGCGACGAAGAGGTCGAAGCCGACGCCGCATCGCGCGACCGGCTCCCCGACCCCGGCGAGCTCGTCCTTCCTCACCGGCCACCCGACCGCGTCGCCGTCGTCACCGCCGGTCGCGGCGGTCGGTGGCCCGCTGCAGCCGCCGTCGGACCGCGGCACCGGACTGCCGGGGGCACTCGCGGCCCTCGCCATCGTGGCCACCGCCGGGGCGTTGCTGCGCGTGCTCCTCGCCGAGCCTGTGGACAGGCCGCATTCCGTCGGTGCCAGGTCTTAGTCTCTCGGCCGGGTCGTCGTTCGCCGAGCGCTGCTAGCCTGGTCGGCGCTCGCCAGTCGGTGAGCGACCTCCTGCCACGGATAGACCGTGGCCGCCCCCGCAAGGGGGTTACCGAGTCCGAAGGAGGACGCATCCTTCATGCGTCGCTATGAGCTGATGGTCATCCTCGATCCTGAGCTCGAGGAGCGCACCATCGCCCCGAGCCTCGACCAGTTCCTCGGCGTCATCCGCCAGGACGGCGGCACGGTCGAGAAGGTCGACGTGTGGGGACGTCGCCGTCTTGCCTATGAGATCAAGCACAAGGTCGAGGGCATCTACGCCGTTCTGGACGTGACCGCCGAGCCGGCCGCCGTCAAGGAGCTGGACCGACAGCTCAACCTCAACGAGTCCGTCCTGCGCACCAAGGTGTTGCGCCCGGACGCGAAGTAGGAGGCACCAGTGGCCGCAGGTGACACCAACATCACGTTGATCGGCAACCTCGTCGACGACCCGGAGCTCCGGTTCACGCCGAGCGGTGCCGCGGTTGCGAAGTTCCGCGTGGCCTCGACCCCGCGTTTCCTGGACAAGCAGACCAACGAGTGGAAAGACGGCGAGAGCCTCTTCCTCACCTGCAACGTGTGGCGACAGGCGGCGGAAAACGTCGCGGAGTCGCTGCAGCGCGGCATGCGGGTCATCGTGCAAGGCCGGCTGAAGCAGCGGAGCTACGAAACCAAGGAGGGCGAGAAGCGCACTGTCTTCGAGGTCGAGGTGGACGAGGTCGGACCCTCGCTGCGCAACGCGACCGCGAAGATCACCCGCGCGCAGCGCGGCGGCGGTGGGGGCAACTACTCCGGCGGCGGTGGCCCGGGCGGCGGTGCCCAGGGTGGCGGTGGCCAGGGTGGCGGCAGCAATGCGGGCGGAGGCTGGAGCTCACCGGCTGACGATCCCTGGTCGACTCCTTCTGGCGGCAGCGGCGGCGAGTTCAGCGACGAGCCCCCGTTCTGACGACTCAGTTCTCACTTTGACTTTTCTTCGACTGACACGGAGTGCTGAAAGACATGGCTAAGGCACCACTGCGCAAGCCCAAGAAGAAGGTGTGCGTCTTCTGCAAGGACAAGGCGGCTGCCATCGACTACAAGGACACTGCGCTGCTACGCAAATACATCTCCGACCGCGGGAAGATTCGCGCACGTCGAGTCACCGGCAACTGCTCACAGCATCAGCGCGACGTCGCAACCGCGGTCAAGAACAGTCGCGAGATGGCGCTGTTGCCCTACACGAGCACCGCTCGCTGAGGAGGCTTTCGATGAAGCTGATCCTCACCCAAGAAGTGACCGGCCTCGGGGGCGCCGGCGACATCGTCGAGGTCAAGGACGGCTACGGCCGCAACTTCCTGGTGCCCCGAGGCCTTGCGATCAACTGGACGCGAGGCGGCGAGAAGCAGGTGGCGCAGATCCGCCGCGGCCGCGAGGTCCGGGAGATCCGCGATCTCGGACAGGCCCAGGACGTTGCGTCGCAGCTGGCCGCGTTGAAGGTGACGCTGCCGACGCGCGCCGGTCAGGGCGGCCGTCTCTTCGGTTCGGTGACCGCGAGCGACGTCGTCGATGCGGTCAAGCGAGCCGGCGGCCCGAGCCTCGATCGTCGCCGGGTGGAGTTGCCGGCGGCACACATCAAGACGATCGGCACGCACACGGTGTCGGTGCGTCTGCACACCGATGTGGTCGCGAAGCTCGACATCGAGGTCACTGCGGAGTCATAGCTCGTGCGGAAGGCGGCGGCTTGTCAGTTGGCAGGTCGCCGCTTTTCTTTGTCCACGCCCGGTGGATAGGCATCCGGCCAGGTGACGCGGTGTGTCGCGCGCTGCTGCTGCGGCGGCGTACACAGGTTTTCCGCAACGCCTGCACAGCACCTCGGCCGGTTGTCCCCACCCGGTGCACTGCGTTGCGCACAGAACGCGAGACCCGCCGGAAGCAACTGTTCGAAAACGTCGTAGCCGGCGCCCAGACTGTTCGCGACCGAAGAGATCCTCAGGGGGGTTCGCACGCCGTGACCGTGGCCGATGTCGTAGCGATGCCGGGCGGCGCCGACCCCGGTCGCGTCGACCTCGATCGCACGCCGCCGCAGGACATCGCCGCTGAGCAGTGCGTTCTCGGGGCGATGCTGCTGTCGAAGGATGCAATCGCCGACGTCGTCGAGGTGCTCAAGCCCGGCGACTTCTACCGGCCGGCGCACCAGACGGTCTATGACGCGATCCTCGATCTCTACGGCCGGGGAGAGCCGGCAGACCCCGTCACGGTCGCAGCTGAGCTGACCCGCGACGGCACTCTCGCGAAGATCGGCGGCGCGCCCTACCTGCACACGCTGATCGCATCGGTGCCGACCGCCGCCAACGCCGGCTACTACGCCGAAATCGTTCGAGAGCGAGCAATCCTGCGCCGCCTGGTCGAGGCCGGCACCAAGATTGTGCAGCTCGGCTACGGGGCCGCGAGCGGCATGGGTGGTGAGGTCGACGACATCGTCGATCGGGCACAACAAGCCGTCTATGACGTCACCGAGCGTCGCACCAGTGATGACTACATCCGGCTCGAGGACGTTCTGCAGCAAGCTTTCGACGAGATCGAAGCCATGGGCAGCCACGGCACCGAGATCTACGGAGTGCCAACCGGGTTCCGAGAGCTCGACGAGCTCACCAACGGTTTGCACGCAGGACAGCTCGTCGTGGTCGCCGGCCGTCCTGGTCTTGGTAAGTCGACGATCGGCATGGACTTCCTGCGCGCCGCTTCGATCAAGAACCAATTGACATCGGTGCTGTTCTCGCTGGAGATGAGCCGCGGCGAGATCACGATGCGTCTGCTTTCGGCCGAGGCCCAGATCCTGTTGTCGCACCTGCGCACCGGTCAGATGACCGACCAGGACTGGAACCGCCTTGCCCGGCGCATGGGAGAGATCGCGCAAGCGCCGATGTTCATCGACGACTCACCCAACATGTCGATGATGGAGATCCGGGCAAAGGCCCGCCGGCTCAAGCAGCGGCACGACCTCAAGCTCGTCGTCGTCGACTACCTGCAGCTGATGAGCAGTCCCAAGCGGGTGGAGAACCGGCAGCAGGAAGTGGCCGAGATGAGCCGGTCTCTGAAGCTGTTGGCGAAAGAGCTCGATGTGCCCGTGGTGGCGATCAGCCAGCTCAACCGTGGCGCCGAGCAACGCCAGGACAAGCGACCGCAGATGGCCGATCTGCGCGAGTCAGGAGCGATCGAGCAGGACGCCGACATGGTGATTCTTCTGCACCGCGAAGACGCCTACGAGCGGGAGTCACCTCGGGCGGGTGAAGCCGACCTGATCGTCGCCAAGCACCGCAACGGGCAGACGAAAGACGTCGTGGTCTCCTCGCAACTGCATTACTCGCGCTTCGTCGACATGCAAGCGAGCTAGCTCGCGCAAAGGCCCGATCGCCGGGGACAACGATGGGTCGGTCGCCGTCCTCGTCAGTTTGCCGGGCCGGGGTCGTCCCGCCGCTTGGACTGGTCGGCGAGGAAGCGTTCCAGTTCGGCGGCGAGCTCGTCGGCGCTCGGCAGCGGCCCGCTGCCGGCAAGGGTCGGCTCGTCCGCGTCGCTGCCGCTTCGGCCGGCGACGAAGGCGTCGTACTGGGTCTCAAGCGTTCGCACCAGTTCGCTCAGCTCATCCGACTGCCCGACCAACTGGTTGACCGACGAGATCGCCTCGGCCGACGAAGTCTCCAAGGCGGCGAGCGGCACCTGCAGCTCGCCGACCCGGGCGATCGTGCGGAGCAGCGTCTCCGCGGCCGGTGGGTACGCCGCCTGCGCAAGGTAGTGCGGCACATGTACGGCGAAGCCGAGTGCATCGAGGCCGGCCGCCCCCAACCGATGCTCGAGCAGCGCGCTTGCACTGCCCGGCACCTGCACCGTGCCGACCCAGGCCGGGTGCTCGGCGATCAGGTCCTTTCGGCTGCCGTGCGCGGTGAGACCGACCGGTCTGGTGTGCGGCACCGCCATGGGGATCGCATTCGTGCCGATCGTGAGTCGCACGCCGAGGCGCCGCACGAGCAGCTCGACCGCCGAGACGAATCGGTCCCACATCACGTCCGGCTCAGCGCCGAGGAGCAGGAGAAGCGGCGTGTTGCGTTCGTCGTGAAGGACGCGGATCTCGAGCTGCGGTGCGTCGTAGGACGACCAGTGGTCCTGGGCGAACAACATCGGTGGTCGTCGGGCCCGATAGTCGAAGAGCAGGTCGACGTCGAACCGGGCCACGACGACCGACGGCACGGCGGCGAGCAGGTGCTCCCGTGCCAGCCGACGGCCGCCGCCGGCGTCGACGAACCCGTCCAGCATCTCGATCATCACTGGTCCGCGGCCGTCCGGGGCGGTCAGTCCGGGCAGGTCTTCGGCGAGCGTGAACAGCTCGTCCGGCGGCAGGGCGGTCACCGCACCTCACCTTCTCTGGCGGAGCCTTGGCTTTCCCCGGCGGAGCCTTGGCCGCTGTGTGTAAGGAGCCTCGGCGTCGAGGCCGTCTCGACGCCGATCTAGCATTTATCGCACCCGAACGCCGTTCGGATGCCGCCCCAGCGGCGACCACGAGCGATCAGAACGAGGGACGTTGCCCGTGACACCGCTGCGGATCGCGTTGCTGTCCTACCGCAGCAAACCGCATTGTGGCGGTCAGGGGATCTACGTCCGTCACCTGGCCCGGGAGTTGGCCGCGCTCGGGCATCGCGTCGACGTCTTCTCCGGCCAGCCCTACCCCGAGCTGGACGGCCCTGCGCTCGGCACCGCTTCCGGCGAGGTCAACCTACGGCCGTTGCCCAGCCTCGATCTCTACCGCGACGACGACCCCTTTCGCACCCCGCCACTCGGTGAGTGGCGCGACCCCATCGACGCCCTCGAAGTGGCCACGATGTGGACGGGGGGTTTTCCGGAACCTCTGACGTTCTCGCTGCGCGCCGCCCGGGCTCTGTCCCGGCGCAGTGACGACTACGACGTCGTGCACGACAACCAGTCGCTCGGCTACGGGCTGCTCGCGATGGCCAGGCTCCGACTGCCGCTGGTGGCGACCGTGCACCACCCGATCACCATCGACCGGCGGGTCGAGGTCGCGGCCGCACCCACGAAGCTTCGCAAGCTCTCGCTTCGACGCTGGTATGCCTTCACCGCGATGCAGGCGAGGGTGGCCCGCCGCCTGCCACGGCTGATCACCGTCTCGGACAACTCGGCGCGCGACATCGTCAGCGAGTTCGGCGTCTCCCCCGCCGCAGTCTCCGTCATCCCGGTCGGGGTCGACACCGCCACCTTCGCAGCACCCTTCGCGCCACGGGTCCCCGGCCGGATCGTTTCGGTCGCCAGCTCGGACAGCCCGATGAAGGGCGCCCGCGTGCTCCTGGAGGCGGTGGCGAAGCTCAGCACCGAGCGCGACGTCGAACTCGTCGTCGTGGGACAACCGAAGCCGAACGGTCCGGTGGCGCGCAGCGTCGACGAGCTGGGCATCGCCGACCATGTCCGCTTCGTGAGCGGTTTGACCGACGAGGCGCTCGCCGACCTGCTCGGTTCGGCCGAGGTGGCGGTCGTCCCGTCGCTCTACGAAGGATTCTCGATTCCGGCCGTCGAAGCCATGGCCTGCGAGACTCCACTCGTCGCGACCCGTGCCGGCGCGCTGCCGGAGGTGGTCGGCGACTGTGGCGAGCTGGTCGAGCCGGGCAACCCCTCGGACCTGGCCGGTGCCCTGGGTCGGCTATTCGATGACCCGGATCGGCGTCGCGCGCTCGGCGCTGCCGGCCGTCGCCGGGTCGAGAGCCGGTTCACCTGGCGTGCGGTCGCCGCAGCGACAGCAGATGTCTACCGCGAGGCGATCGCGGCCGGAAAGGTTGCAGGAGCAGCATGCTGACCGTCGACTTCGACCAGTTCCCGATCGAGCCGGGCGAGCAGGTCCTCGACCTCGGCTGCGGCTTCGGGCGCCACGCCTTCGAGGCCTACCGTCGGGGGGCCAATGTGGTCGCCGTCGACCGCAGCGCCGAGGAGGTCGAGCAGGTCACCGCGATGTTCCGAGCGATGCAGGCCGAGGGCGAGGCGCCTTCGGGGCTCGTCGCTCGAGCGGTGCGCGCGGATCTGCTCTCGCTGCCCTTCCCGGATGACTCGTTCGACGTGGTCATGGCCAGCGAGGTGCTGGAACACATCCCGGCCGACGAACAAGCGATGGCCGAGATCGCCCGCGTCGTGCGCCCAGGTGGACGCGTGGCCGTGACCGTGCCGCGTTGGTGGCCGGAGCGAGTCTGCTGGGCGCTGTCCCGCGAGTACCACGAGGTGTCCGGCGGACACGTGCGCATCTACAAGGGCGACGTGCTGGCGGATCGGTTGAGCGGCGTCGGCCTCTTGCCGCGCTCGTCGCATCATGCGCACGCGCTGCATTCGCCGTACTGGTGGCTCAACTGCGCCCTCGGCAAACAGAGCGTGCCGTCGCGCCTCTACCACCGCGTGCTCGTGTGGGACATCATGCGCCGGCCCTGGGTGACCCGTGCTGCGGAGCAGGCGTTGAACCCGGTGCTCGGCAAGAGTCTGGTCATGTACGCCGACAAGCCCGCGGCGGTCTCGGGAGCGGCCAGTGCTGCGGCCTGAGCTTCCAGCCCTTCCCGGCCTGCTGTCCGCCGAGGGCGTCCGCGCAACCGCGCGCACCATCGCGGCCGCGCAGGAACGTTCCGGTGCGATCCCGTGGTTCGCCGGCGGGCATGTCGACCCGTGGGACCACGTCGAGTGTGCGATGGCGTTGTCGGCCGGCCGGGAACGCGCCGCTGCCGAACGCGCCTACGACTACCTTCGTCGGACCCAGGCGCCGGACGGCTCGTGGCCAGCGAAGGTGGTCGCCGGACGCGTCGTCGATGCGCTCCGCGAGACCAACCAGTGCGCCTACGTCGCGGTCGGTGTCTGGCATCACCTGCTGATCACGGCCGATGAGCGGTTCGCCTGGCGGATGTGGCCGACGGTGCGGCGTGCGATCGACTTCGTGGTCGGCCACCAGACCGAGCGGGGTGAGATCCGATGGTCGGTCACCGAGACCGGTGCCGCCCCCGACGAGGCGCTTCTGACCGGCTCCTCGTCGACCCTTCAGGCGATCCGATGCGCGCTCGCCCTTGCCGAGTGGGTCGGGGATCCGCAACCCGACTGGGAGCTCGCAGCCGGCCGGCTTGCGCACGTGCTGACGTCGCACCCCGAGAGCTTTCTCGACAAGGCGCGCTACTCGATGGACTGGTATTACCCGGTCCTGGGCGGCGCCCTGCGTGACGCTGCCGGTCGGGAGCGGCTGTCGGTGCGCTGGGACGACTTCGTCGTCGACGGGCTCGGTGCTCGCTGCGTCGACGACCAGCCCTGGGTGACCGGGGCGGAGACCTGCGAACTCGTCTTGGCGCTCGACACGGTGGGACAGGACGCCGAGGCGCGGGCGCTCCTGCGGGAGATGCAACACCTACGTGAGCCGGACGGGTCCTACTGGACCGGCTACCAGTTCCACGAGCGGATCAACTGGCCGGACGAGCACACCACATGGACCGCGGCCGCCGTGGTGCTGGCGGCCGATGCGTTGTCCGGCGCCACCGCGGGCAGCGGGATCTTCCGCGGCGAGACGCTCCCCGCGGTGACCGACCTAGCCGACTCCGCGTGCGGATGTGAGATCGCCGTACGCCGCTGACGGCCGGCGCAGCACGCGGAGCGATCCCACGCGGCGCACCTCGACGAACCCATCCCGCAGGGCGGGTTGGTAGATGTGGTCGTGTGGTGCCTGGCCACCATCGGCGGGATCCTCGAACACGTCGTGGATGGCGAGCACGCCGCCGGGTTGCACGAACGGTGTCCAGTGCGTGTAGTCGTTGGTGCAGTGCTCGACCGCGTGGCCGCCGTCGATGAAGAGCATGGCGAGAGGTGTCGACCACAGCTTCGCGACCGTCGTCGACCGCCCGACGACGGCGACCACGACGTCCTCCAGGGCAGCGGCGTGGGTGGTGCGGCGGAAGAACGGAAGGGTGTCCATTGCGCCGACAGCGGGATCGACGAGTTCGGGGTCGTGCCACTGCCACCCCGGCTGGTTTTCCTCCGAACCGCGATGGTGGTCGACGGTGACGACGACGCCGCCGCGCCGGCCGGCGGCCGCGCCGAGCCAGGTCGCGGACTTGCCGCAGTAGGTGCCCACCTCGAGCACGACACCGGCCGGCGCCATCGCCCACGCGGCGTCGTAGAGGGCCGCGGCCTCATCCGGCGGCAGGAACCCTTTGGCCGCATCGGCCACGGCTTGGAGGCTTTTCGGCATCGGCTCGGGCGCCGGCGCTGTTGGATCGTCGCCCGGCCATGTGGTCATCGCGGGCCAGGGTAATCGCGAAGCCGGGGCACACAACGCGGGCTCTCAACACCCCGTGCACCGTGGACCGTCGCGGTGCGATTGAGTTGCTCGTATGCCGGGAGGGGTCGACGAGACGGCGGAGGGGCGGCGCCTTGCCGACGCCGACGCCGGGAGCAGTGACTGGCGGGCCTGGGGTCCCTATCTCGCCGAGCGGGCGTGGGGCACCGTTCGGGAGGACTACAGCCCTGACGGCAATGCCTGGTCCTACTTTCCGTTCGACCACGCCCGGTCTCGCACGTTTCGCTGGAACGAGGACGGCCTCGGCGGTCTCTGCGACCGCGAGCAGCGGCTGTGTTTCGCCTTCGCGTTCTGGAACGGCAGGGATCCCATCCTCAAGGAGCGGGCGTTCGGGCTGTCCAACGCCGAGGGCAACCACGGCGAGGACGCGAAGGACTATTGGTGGTACGTCGACGCCACGCCGACGGCGTCGTGGTTGAGGTGGCGCTATCACTATCCGCAGCAAGCGTTCCCGTACGAACAGCTAAGGACCGAAAACTCCAAGCGTGGCCGCGACCAGCCCGAGTTCGAACTGCTCGACACCGGTGTGTTCGACCAGGGCTACTGGTCGATCAGTGTCGACTATGCGAAGGCCGACGTCGACGACATCTGCATTCGGATGACTGTCGAGAATGTCGGTCCGGTCGCCGACACACTTCACGTGTTGCCGACCGTCTGGTTTCGCAACACCTGGGCCTGGGACCCAACCGTCCCTCAACCAGTCGTGCGCGCCGACACGAATCGTCTCGTGGCCGAACATCACACACTCGGCACCTTCGTGCTGGCGGGCGACGGGACGCCGCGCTCGCTCACCTGTGACAACGAGACCAACAACAAGCTCCTCTTCGCAGCCACCAACTCGTCGCCGTACCCGAAGGACGGCATCGGCGATCACGTCGTGCAAGGGCGCCCATCGGTCAACCCTGTCGGTGTGGGCACCAAGGGCGCGCTGCATTACCGCGTGACCGTGCGGCCGGGAGCGAGCGCAACGATTCGGCTGCGCCTGTCCGCACGCAACCTCTCGCCGAGCCTCAAAGCCGATTGGACGAGGATGCTCGCGACGCGCGAACGTGAGGCGGACGCGTTCCACGCCGCGCTGTTGCCGCCGCAGGCGAGCGCTGACGAGGGTGCAGTTGCGCGGCAGGCCGTGGCCGGCATGGTGTGGGGCAAGCAGTTCTTCCACTACGACGTGCATCGCTGGCTGCGGGGCGATCCCGGCCAGCCGACACCGCCGCGCGAGCGCTTGACCGGTCGCAACTCCACGTGGTGGCATCTCAACAACCATGACGTCATCTCGATGCCGGACGCTTGGGAATACCCCTGGTACGCCGCATGGGACCTTGCCTTTCACTGCGTGACGTTTGCGCATGTCGATCCGGCCTTCGCGAAGTCTCAGCTCGTGCTGTTGTGTCGCGAGTGGTATATGCATCCGAGCGGTCAGCTGCCGGCGTACGAGTGGGACTTCTCCGACACCAACCCGCCGGTGCATGCGTGGGCAGCGATGCGCGTCTTCGAGATCGACGGCAGCCGCGACTTCGACTTCCTGGAGAAGGTCTTTCACAAGCTGCTCATCAACTTCACCTGGTGGGTCAATCGCAAGGACGAAGAAGGCAACAACGTGTTCGAGGGCGGCTTCCTCGGCCTGGACAACATCGGACCGTTCGACCGCTCGCAGCTGCCGGTCGCCGGGCATCTCGAGCAAAGCGATGCGACGTCCTGGATGGCGCGTTACTGCCTCGACCTGTTGGAGATGGCGCTCACACTTGCGCGGCACGACCCGACGTACGTGGATGTCGCGACCAAGTTCTTCGAGCACTTCGCCTACATCTCCACGGCGATCGTCGAGGAAGGACTCTGGGACGACGAGGACGGCTTCTTCTACGACCTGTTGCATCTCGACGACGAGACGCTGGTGCCACTGCGCGTGCGATCGATGGTCGGCCTGCTTCCGCTGTGTGCGGTGCTGTCACTCGAGGACTCGTTGCTGGAGGCCATTCCTGAGTTTGCCACGCGCATGCACTGGTTCCTGCACAACAAGCCGGAGTGGTGTCGTGGGCTGGAGTTTGCGCACACCACCACCACCGGCGATCGAAGGCTCTTGTCGGTCGTGACTCCGGACCAGCTCCGACGCATCTTGGCGCGGGTCTTCGACGAGAGCGAGTTCCTGTCCCCGCACGGATTGCGCGCGCTCTCGCGCTACCACCTCGAGCATCCGGTCGACATTGACGTCGAGGGTTACGTCGGGCGAGTCGACTACGAGCCGGCGGAGTCACGCAGCGGTCTGTTCGGTGGCAACAGCAACTGGCGCGGCCCGGTTTGGATGCCGCTCAACTATCTGCTTGTCCGGTCGCTGCGTCGCTTCCACTCCTACGTCGGTGACGACTTCACCATCGAACTGCCCACCGGGTCAGGCCGGCAGGCAACGCTTCGTGAGGCGGCGGACGAGCTGGCCAGCCGGCTGGTCGGCATCTTCACGCCCGACGCCGAAGGTCGTCGCGCCGTTTGGGGCGAGCAAGAGCGGCCGCGCACCGACCCGCGCTGGCACGGCTTGGTGCCGTTCCACGAGTACTTCCACGGCGACACCGGCGCCGGTCTCGGTGCCTCGCACCAAACCGGCTGGACCGGCCTGGTCGCCAACCTCATCCTCGAGCGCTAACCCCCGGGACGTCGCTTGTTAGCGGGTCGGGGCGCCGACGAGGGCGAGCTGCCGTGACTGGGCGACCAGCCGGCCGGTGCTGTCCCACACTGCGGACTCCTCGTCGAACCAACCGCTTCGAACGAGGGTCGCTTTGGCTTCGAACGCGAGCCAGCCGGGCGCCGGCTCCGCTCGCAGGAGGCAGGACAGCTCGACCGTCGGCGCCCAGCCTCGATAGCCAAGGTGCGCGACCGTCGGCGGTGCGACGTCGACGGCGATCAGCAACGACTCCACGTCGACCTCGGTGCCGTCACGGAACGCCATCCAGCCACGAATGACCGGGATCCCCTCGCCGTTCGACAAGGACGTGCGCGGGTCGATGCGCACGTCGATGTGGTCGGCGAGCTCGATCGTCGCTCCGGTCTCCTGTCGCGCCCGGCACTCCTCCGGCGACAAGATGTCGGGCAGCGGATTTGCGGCGTACGACGGGTCGTCCGCCGGCAGGCGTCCGGACGTGAGCAACATGTCGAGCCGTGCCTTGCCGTCCTGCCACAACGTCGCCCGAGCCGTGGACGCAGTGCGCCCTCGCTTCACGACTTCGACGCGCACCTCGGCCGGCCCGCCCGCCGGCGGCCGAAGGAAGTGGGTCGAGACGGCTAGCGCATGCGGATCACCGACGGCGTCGACGGCGGCCTTGGCGACCGTCGCCATCAGGTAGCCACCATGCGGGTTGCCGCCGATGGCCCAGCCGAGATCGAGGTCGACGTCGTAGATGTCGTCATTGCGACGGGTCACTGCCGTCGCCTTCAAATAACTGCTCACGGTCTCCCCGTCACACGCCCAACAGCGCCGGCGCCAGCTCGGCCCACTCCTTGCGCGGAAGCCCGCGACGGTCATCGACCAAGACCTGAACGGCGACATGGTCGGCGCCCGCGTCGAGGTGCGCGCGAATCCGTCCGGCGATGGCGTCGACATCACCCCAGACGCAGATTGTGTCGACGAGGCGGTCGTTGCCACCGTCGAGGAAGTCGCGGTCGTCGAACCCGAACCGCTTGAGGTTGTTGGTGTAGTTGGCCAGGCGGAGGTAGGACGTCGTATGACGGCGCGCGATCTCGCGCGCGACAGACGGGTCGTCGCCCAGCACGCACACCTGCTCCGGCACCAGCAGCTTGTCCGCGCCGAGGATCTCGCGTGCCTTGGCGGTGTGCTCGGGGGGAACGAAGTAGGTGTGGGCTCCGTCGGCGGCAGCGCCGGCGAGCTCGAGCATCTTCGGGCCGAGAGCGGCGAGCAAACGCGGTGGTTGCGGGTCGGGAGCGACTGCCCGGTAGACCGAGTAGCCGTGGTCCATCGCCTCGAGGTAGGCCCGCATCATCGCGAGCGGCTTGCCGTAGTCCTGGCCGCGGACATCGAGCAACGGCTTGTGCGACACCCCGATGCCGAGGATGAAGCGGCTGGGAAAGGCCTCACCGAGTGCGAGTTGTCCGGCAGCCATCGCCAACGCGTCGCGGGCCCAGATGTTCGCGATGCCGGTGGCGACGACGAGCGAGTCGGTGGCCGCCAGGAGCAGCTGGGCTGCGGTCAGCACTTCCCGACCGACGGCTTCGCCGGTCCACAGCGCGCCGTAGCCGAGGTCTTCTACCTCGCGCGCGGCGTCACGCACGACCGATGCCGGCGAGAAGTCGAGCTGACCGCTCCAGACGCCGACCGGGCCGATGCGCTCTTTCAGTTGCTGCGCGAAGGTCACGCGCAGACGCTATCCGGCGCTCTTTCGTGCCGGCGGAGGCGGCGGCTTCGGGGTGAACGCTTGCGAGAGGCCCTGCAGCGCCGCGGTGAGCTCGGTCGGCACCATCCAGACCTGCGACGACTCCGATGCCGCGATCTGCGGCAGCATCTGCAAGTACTGGTAGGCGAGCAGGGCCGGGTCCGGTGCACCGTCATGGATGGCCTGGAAGACGGTGGCGATGGCCTTGGCTTCTCCCTCAGCGCGCAGGATCGCGGCTTCCCGCTCGCCCTGCGCGGTGAGGATGGCCGACTGCTTCGCACCTTCCGCGGTGAGGATGGCCGACTGTTTGGTGCCCTCGGCGGTGAGGATGACTGCGCGCTTCTCCCGATCGGCGCGCATCTGCTTCTCCATCGACTCCTTGACGCTCGCCGGCGGGTCGATGGCCTTGATCTCGACTCGGTTGACCCGGATGCCCCACTTGCCGGTGGCTTCGTCGAGCACGCCGCGCAGCGCCCCGTTGATCTGGTCGCGGCTGGTCAGCGTGCCTTCGAGGTCGAGGCCACCTATCACGTTGCGCAGCGTCGTGACGGTGAGCTGCTCGATCGCCTGGATGAAGTTGGCGACTTCGTACGTCGCTGCGCGCGCGTCCGTGACCGTGAAGTAGATGACGGTGTCGATGTTGACCACGAGGTTGTCCTGGGTGATGACCGGCTGCGGCGGGAAGCTGACCACTTGCTCGCGCAGGTCGAGGAGGGGACGCATCCGGTCGATGAAAGGCGTCAGAATGGTCAAGCCCGGTGTGCACGTCCGCTGGTAGCGCCCGAAACGTTCGATGATGCCCGCGGTTGCCTGCGGGACGATGCGCACCGCACGCACGGCCGTGGCGAAGACGAGAACCGCGATGACGATGCCGACGATCACTCCGGCGTTCACGAGACCTCCCCATGCAAAGGCAGGACGAGCGCGGTCGCGCCGTCGATGGCGATGACGTCCACGTCGTGTCCGGCGGGCACGAGCCCGTCGTCGGAGTACAACCGGGCCGACCACACCTCGCCGCCGATCCGTACCCGACCGTCGTGGTTGTCGACGGCGGTGACGACGGTGCCCCGCTGCCCGATCAGCGCTGCGGCGCCGGTGCGGAGCCCGGCCGGCAGGTGCCGGTGCCGGCGAGCGATCGGGCGGACAGCTCCGAGAAGCACGACCGAGCCACCAGCGAACGTGAGCAGTTGCACCGTCGCATCGCCGCCCAGTCCCGCCACGACCGCGGCCGGGAGGGCCGCGATTGCGAGCATGCCGAGGACCAGGGTCAGGGTGTGCAGCTCGGCGAGCCCGAGCGCGCCGGCGAGGATCACCCAGATCACCCAGACGGCCACTGGAGGACAGTAATCCCGCGGCGGGGCTCCCGGTGGCCGTTTGTCACGCTTCGCGCTCGCCGGGTTCCCGACATCTTTGGTGATATCCGGCCTTATGACCCGGCCTTGGTATACGTGGAGTAGCCGAACCAGTACACTGAGTGCTTCAACGGCGGTACGCCGCATCGTCCGAACGGCCCTGGAGCGTGACCAGCGATGTTCCACGCGCGTGCCTGGGCGGCGGCCGTGCCGCCGGCCGTCTGGACCGCCGTGGCCGGGCTCGCGCTTCTTGCCTCCGTCGGGCTTGCCCTCGTCGTGGGGGCCGGCTTGTCCGTGTGGAAGGGTGCCGTCGTCGGTCGCGTCGCGCCCCCCGCCGTCGTGGTGGAACCCCCACGCTCCGGCCTCATCGTCGTGAGCCCGCCGGCGAAGCCTGCGGCGCCGAAGCAACCGCGCGCCGTGGTGCCGGTGCAGGTGCCGGCACCACGCGCCAGTGCTCCCGCCAAGCCGGCGCATCGGGTCGGCACACCGGTTACCTCGCCGGCGCCGGCGTCCACGCCGACCTCGCCGACCAGCCCCAGCACCGGGAGCCAGCAATCGGTGCCGCGCGCGTCGGCAGTCGCCCGTGAGCGTTCCAACGGCCGGCCCAGCGCGAACGGCAAGCACTGGAAGCAGGACAGCACTCGGCGCCGGTGACGGTGCCGCGCGATCGCTCGGACCCGGCGTTTTGAACCGGCGCGAATCTTTCTGCGACCATGGCGTTGGCGCCTACCGGCGCCGTCCACCTGCCCGTCGGTCCGGAGATCCCGGCAGCGCGGCGCGACAACAAGGAATGGCAGACATGGCCCTCCAGTCGGTCCAACCCTCGGAAGGACCGGAGCTCGTCCAGCTCCTCACTCCAGAGGGGGAGCGGGTAGAGCATCCCGACTACACGCTCGAGCTCTCGGCTGACGAATACCGGGAGCTTTATCGCGACCTCGTCATGGTGCGCCGCATCGACACCGAGGCAACGGCGCTGCAACGTCAGGGCGAGCTCGGCCTATGGGCGAGCCTGCTCGGCCAGGAAGCGGCGCAGGTCGGCGCCGGACGCGCGCTGCAGTCGCAGGACTTTGCTTTCCCGACCTACCGCGAGCACGGCGTCGCCTTCTGCAAGGGCGTCGACCCGGTCACGCTTCTCGGTCTCTTCCGTGGTGTGAACCAGGGCGGCTGGAACCCGTACGACAAGGGCTTCCAGCTCTACACGATCGTCATCGGCTCGCAGACCCTGCACGCCACGGGCTACGCAATGGGCCTGCAGCGCGACGGCTCCGACGGCGCGGTCATGGCGTTCTTCGGCGACGGCGCCTCCAGCCAGGGCGACGTCAACGAGGCGTTCGTCTGGTCGAGCGTGTTCCAGGCGCCGGTCGTCTTCTTCTGCCAGAACAACCAATGGGCGATCTCCGAGCCGCTCGAGCGGCAGAGCCGCATCCCGCTCTACCAGCGGGCGCAGGGCTTCGGCTTCCCCGGCGTCCGCGTCGACGGCAACGACGTGCTGGCCGTGCTGGCAGTGGCCCGGGACGCGCTCAATCGGGCCCGGGAGGGCAGCGGTCCGACCCTCATCGAGGCGTTCACCTACCGCATGGGTCCGCACACAACGTCCGACGACCCGACCCGTTATCGGCTCGCGGCCGAGCTCGAGACGTGGAAGCTCAAAGACCCGGTCGAACGGATGAAGGCCTACCTGTCCCGCGGCGGCATGGCCGACGGTGACTTCTTCGCGCAGGTCGACGGTGAGGCTGACGCGCTGGCCGCGCACATCCGCGAAGGCTGTCTGACCTTGCCCGATCCCGACCCGATAACGCTGTTCGACCACGTGTACGCCGGAGGGTCGTCGTTGCTCGACGAGGAACGCGAACAGCTCGCGTCGTACCTCTCTTCGTTCGAAGAGGCGGTGCACTGACATGCCGACTCTGACCCTCGGAAAGGCGCTGAACGAAGGCCTGCGCAAGGCGCTCGAGGACGACCCGAAGGTCCTCATCATGGGCGAGGACGTGGGACGCCTCGGCGGCGTCTTCCGTGTCACCGACGGGCTGCAGAAGGACTTCGGTGAGGACCGGGTCATCGACACGCCGCTCGCCGAGTCAGGCATTGTCGGCACCGCCGTCGGGCTCGCCATCCGCGGCTTCCGGCCGGTGTGTGAAATCCAGTTCGACGGCTTCGTCTTCCCCGCGTTCGACCAGATCGTGAGCCAGGTGGCGAAGATGCACTACCGATCGGCGGGGCACGTCAAACTGCCGATCACGATCCGCATCCCTTTCGGCGGCGGCATCGGCGCGGTGGAGCACCACAGCGAGTCGCCGGAGTCCTACTTCTGCCACACCCCCGGACTCAAGGTCGTCGCGTGCTCGAACCCGCTCGACGCGTACTGGATGGTGCAGCAGGCGGTAGCGAGCGACGATCCAGTCGTCTTCTTCGAGCCCAAGCGGCGCTACTGGGACAAGGCCGACGTCGACGCAGCAGCCGGCGCGCCTCGCTCGCTGTGGCAGGCGAACGTCGCGCGCACCGGTTCGACCGCAACGCTGATCACCTATGGACCGTCGGTGAAGACGTGCCTGGAGGCGGCCAACGCGGCGGAATCCGACGGCCACGATCTCGAGATCGTCGACCTGCGGGCGCTCTCACCGATCGACTGGGACACGGTCATCACCTCGGTGCAGAAGACCGGCCGCGCGATCGTCGTGGCCGAGACGCCCGTCTACGCGTCACTGGCGGCCGAGGTGGCAGCTCGCGTCACCGAGCGCTGCTTCTACACGCTCGAGGCGCCGGTGCTGCGCGTGTGCGGATTCTCCACTCCGTACCCGACGTCACGCATCGAGGAGGACTACTTGCCCGACCTCGATCGCATCCTCGACGCCGTCGACCGCTCGCTCGCCTTCTAGGGATACGGGATGCCGACGTTCAAGGACTTCAAGCTGCCCGACCTCGGTGAGGGTCTGACCGAGGGCGAGATTCTCAAGTGGCTGGTGCAACCCGGCGACGACGTCAAGCTCAACCAGCCCATCGTCGAAGTGGAGACCGCGAAGGCCGCGGTCGAGATCCCCTCGCCGTACGCCGGGATCGTGTCGGCGCTGCACCACGGCGAGGGCGACACGGTCGATGTCGGGTCGCCGATCATCACCTTCGACGTCGATCCGTCTGGCACCGCGACCGATGCCGGCATCGCTGCTCCGGCGCAGACCAAGGTCGCAGCGCAGGCGGACATGGTGCCCCAGGTGCCACACGAGCCGGGAATGATCGGCTCGCCTGCACCGAAAGCGGGCAGCGAGGAGAAGATCGAGGTGCTCGTCGGCAGCGGGCCGAAGAGCGGCAAGCTCACCCGCCGACCGCGCAAGTCGGCCGACGCACCGGTCGCCTCGACATCGGCGCCACCGCCTCAGCCCGCGCGCGTGTCGGCTGCGGGAGTTGGTGCGCACGCGGCCGCGCTTGCTGCCGAGGTGCATGTGCTCGCAAAGCCCCCGGTGCGCAAGCTTGCGCGCGACCT
>Ga0157369_10002101_pt1 | contig 24017 bp, 24 predicted proteins | sample C25metaG_FD_113461 | JGI IMG/M metagenome (GOLD analysis project Ga0157369, IMG submission 113461) | Corn rhizosphere microbial communities from Kellogg Biological Station, Michigan, USA - C2-5 metaG | ecosystem: Host-associated > Plants > Roots > Rhizosphere > Soil | place: USA: Michigan... | reverse complement strand
CGTTCCTCACGTGGTGCAACGTGTCGGTGCACCGTGCGATCGGGACGGTCTCGGCGCTCGGTTTCGTCGCGGCCGCGGCGGGCACCGTGGGCTACGCGATCGCGGGATGGGGCTTGCCGCAGCTTCCGCCCTGGAGCGTGGGCTTCGTCTACGTGCCCGCGGCCGTGGGGATCTCGATCACGAGCGCCCTCTTCGCGCCGCTCGGCGTGCGCGCCGCGCACAAGCTGCCGCCGCGCACGCTGCGGCGCGTCTTCGCGGTCTTCCTCATCGGCATCGGGGTGAAGGTCGCGCTGTCGGTGTAGGGGCAAAAGGCAATGTGCACGGATAAACACGGATGAATGCGGATAAAGCAACAGAGCGTTTCGTGCCGGTCGCATCGGACCCACGGACAATTCACGCCTTCATCCGTGTTTATCCGTGTTTATCCGTGGACAAGTCTTTTGCCTAGATTCCGCACCATTGCCTCATCAGCGTGCGGAAGAGATCGACCGACTGCTCGAGCCGCGTGAGCGAGCACCACTCGTCGGTCTGGTGCGCGAGCGTGGGCTCGCCGGGACCGAGGATCACGGCGGGCGGGCCGCCGAAGGCGCGCTTCAGGTCGGCGCCGTCGGTGGAGAACGTGATGGTGCGCGGCGCGGGGCGCGCGTCGAGGAACGGCGTGCACGCCTCGAACACCGACTGCACCCACGCATTCGCCGGCTCGGTGTAGAGCGACGGCGTGTCGACGATCTTGCGCACCGACGCGCCGCGCGGGGCGACCAGCGATTCCAGCGACTTGCAGAGGTGCACGTGGTCGATGCCGGGGACGGTACGCGTATCCACCGTGATGCGCGCCTCGTCGGGCACCGAATTGGTGTTGAGGCCGCCGCGGATGGTGCCCACGTTGAGCGTGGGCTTGCCCATGACGTCATGCGCCTCGACGGGGAAGCGGAAATGCTCCAGGTCGCCGATCACGCGCGCCATCTTCACGATCGCGTTGTCGCCCACCTCGGGCATGGAGCCGTGGGCGGTCACGCCGCGGGTCTCGATCTCGAACCACGCGAGGCCCTTGTGTCCGACGTAGGGATAGTTGCCGGTGGGCTCCGCGACGACGATGGCGCCGGCGCGCTGGACGAGCTTGTGGTCGGCGAGATACTTGGCGCCCTCGCATCCGATCTCCTCGCCCGCGGTGATCACGATCACGAGGCCGGGCGAGGCACGCAGGCGCGGCGCCAGCTCCACGGCCGCGGCGACGAAGGCCGCGATGCCGCTCTTCATGTCGGTCGATCCGCGCCCGTAGATCCTGTCGCCCGCGGTCTCGCCGGCGAAGGGGTCGTGCTTCCAGGGCGACGCGCCCAGGGGCACCACGTCGATGTGGCCCGTGAAGCAGATGGGCGGCTTGGACTTCGCCCCGCCGATCGTCGCGACGAGGCTCGTGCGCGCCTCGGCGAACTCGTGGTAGGCCACTTCGAATCCGGCTTCCTCGAGGATCGCGCCCAGGTGACGCGCACACGCGCGCTCCATGCCCGGCGGGTTGATGGTGTTGAAGGCGAGCAGCTCGCGCGTGAGGTTTCGGGGGTCGAGGGTGGCGTTCATGGCGTGGCCCGGCGGCGCGCGGCGCGACGGGCACGCGCGCGGAAGTTGAGCGCCTCGACCAGGATCGAGAACGCGAGCGAGAAGTACACGTAGCCCTTCGGGATGTGGAAGTGCAATCCGTCGGCGATGAGCACGACGCCGATCATGAGCAGGAAGGACAGCGCCAGCACCTTGACCGTCGGATGGGACGAGACGAAATTCCCGAGCGGCGTCGAGGCCGTGATCATGAGGAGCATCGCGATCACGACCGCGAGCACCATCACCCAGAGCCGGTCGGCCATCCCGACCGCGGTGATCACCGAGTCGAGGGAGAAGATGATGTCCACGACCGCGATCTGGGCCACGATGGCGGCGAACGACGCGCGCATCGCGGCCCGTCCGCCGACGCCATGCTCGGGCTCGCCATCGCCTTCGACCTCGTGGTGGATCTCGCGCGTGGCCTTCATGATGAGGAAGAGCCCGCCGCCGAGGAGGATCAGGTCGCGCCACGAAAGGCCCAGGCCCGCGACGCTGAAGAGCGGCCGCGTGAGCGTCACGATCCACGCGATCGTCGCCAGCAGCGCCAGGCGCGACAGCAGCGCCATGGCGAGGCCCACCTTGCGCGCGAGGGGGCGCTGCGGCTCCGGCAGCCGGTTCGTGAGGATCGCGATGAAGACGAGGTTGTCGATGCCGAGGACGATCTCGAGCGCCGCGAGGGTCGCGAGCGACACCCAGATCGCGGGGTCCGAGACCCAGTCGAACGCGAAGAACTCCATCGATCCCTTTCAGTGCACGACCGAGATGTCGAGCTGCCCCTGCTTCGAGAGGACCTGCACGCCGACCTCGGCGCCATGCCGCACGAAGCGCAGGTCCGCTCGTGCGCCGGCGACCGCCAGCCCGCGCACGGTGAGCACGCCGACGAACGGCGGCAGCACCGGGTGCAGGAAGCGGATGCGCGGCTCCTCCGGGCGGAAGGATAGCCCGAGACAGGCCTTGAGCAGGTAGAAGGGGCTGGCGCTGGCCCAGGCCTGGGGCGAGCAGGCGACGGGATAGAGCGTGGGACCGTCGCCTTCGTCGCGCCGCGGGAAGCCGCAGAAGAGCTCCGGCAGGCGATGCAGGTCGGCCACCCGGCTCGCGTCGTACATCGCGCCCGCGATCGCCGCGGCGTGGGCCTTCATGCCGTAGCGCGCGAAGCCCATCGCGACGATCGCGTTGTCGTGCGGCCAGATGGAGCCGTCGTGGTACGACATGGGGTTGTAGCGGCTCTCGCCCTCGGCGACGGTGCGCACCCCCCAGCCCGAGAACGATCGATCCGACATGAGCGTGTCGCCCGTGCGCCGCGCGTGCTCCGGGTCGGCGATGCCGCTCCAGAGCACGTGGCCCGCGTTCGAGCTCACCACGCGGCACGGGCGCTTCGCGCCATCGAGCGCCAGCGCGTAGGTGCCGAGCTCCTCGATCCAGAAATCGCGCTCGAATTGCGCGCGCAACTTCTCTGCCGCGGCCTCGAGCTCGCTCGCCTGCGCCTCGTGGCCGAGCGCGCGAGCGAGCCGTGCGGCGTGTATGCGCGCGAGGTACACGTAGCCCTGCACCTCGCAGAGCGCGATCGAGCCCTCGGCGAGGCGCCCGTCGGCATGGAAGATCGAGTCCTCGCTGTCCTTCCAGCCCTGGTTCACCAGGCCGTTGCGGCTCTGGCGCGCGTACTCCACGTAGCCGTCGCCGTCGATGTCGCCCGACCGGTCGATCCACGCGAGCGCGCGCTCGATGTTCGGCCAGAGCGCGTCCAGCGTCTCGCGGTCGGCGGTGCGCTGGTAGTACTCGCCGGCGAGCACCACGAAGAGCGGCGTCGCATCGATCGTGCCGTAGTAGCGCCCGAACGGGATCTCGCCCAGGTCCGCGAGCTCGCCGTGCCGGATCTCGTGCACGATCTTGCCGGGCTCGGCATCGCGCGCGGGCTCCGTCGTCGTGGCCTGCGTCTGCGCGAGGAACTGCAGCACGCCCCGCGCCATGGTGGGATCGACCCACAGGTATTCGAGGGCGGTGAGGATGCCGTCGCGCCCGAACGGCACGCTGTACCAGGGCACGCCCGCATAGGGATAACGTCCCTCGGGATTTCCCGCCGTGAGCATGGCGAGGTCCGCCGCGGAGCGCGCGAGCCACTCGTCGAGCGGCGCGTCGTCGCTTTCGATCGTGGCACCCGAGGCGCGCGCCTCGGCGAGCGCGCCCTCGATGCCGCGGCATGCCTCGACGAACGCCGCGGTGCCCGCCGGCGCCGCCGCCGCGTGCGTGTCGATGCGCACCTCGATCACGCGGCCCGCACCCGGAGCGATGCGCAGGTCGAGCTCCGCGCGCTCCGCGGAGAGGCTGCGCGGCGGCTCGCTCCACGAGAGCGTGCTGCGGCGCACCACGCCATCGAGCCCGCGATAAGCGAGCACCACCCGGCGCGCGGCGACCTCCGCCGTGAGGACCTCTCCGCGCGCGTCCCGGCGAAAGCCGCGCACCTCGAAGATGTCCGCGAAATCGGCGGCGAACTCGAAGGACACTTGCAGGCGCGACTCGACCGCGCCGAAATTGGAGAGCTCGATCCGCTCGCACAGCGCGCCCTCGAAGGCCACGGCGGTGCGCTGCACGTGGAGCGTGCCTTTGTGGCGCGCATCGGTGCCCTCCGCCTGCTCCGGGTTGGTGGCATCGACGACCAGCGCGCTGTTGTCGCGCCGCACGTTCGAGTTGAGGAGGATCGGGCGCTGGCCGTCGATGCGCAGCTCGTAGCGCGAGAGGAAGCGCGTGCCCGCGTGGAAGAACCCGTGCTCGCCGCTTCCCACGCGGGGCATGTCGCCGAAGCGGTCGAGCAGCGCGAAGCTCTCGCCATGCTTGAGCACGCGCGTCGGATCGCCCGAGTGCGACGAGGTGGCGAGGACGTACCAGCGGTCCTCGACCTGGATCGCTTCCTGCGGAAGGGGCGAAATCTTCACGGCAGCGCCTCGTACAGGGCGACGTAGTCGCGCGCCATGCGCCGGGCGCTGAAGCGCTCCTCGAAGCGCCTGCGAATGCGCGCGCGGTCGAGGGCCGCGACTTGCGCGATCGCTTCGACCGCCTCGTCCTCGCTCTCGACGATGGCGCCGGTGACGCCCGGCTCGACCACCTCGGGCACCGATCCCTGGCGAAACGCGATGACCGGCGTGCCGCAGGCCATCGCCTCGATCTGCACCAGGCCGAAGGGTTCGGGCCACGCGATCGGGAAGAGCAGCGCCGTGGCATTGCCGAGGAAGTCGGCCTTCTGCGCCTCGCGGATCTCGCCCACGAACTCGATGCCGGGCGCCTCGAGCATGGGCCGGATGACGCTCTCGTAGTAGGGCTGGTCGACCTTCTCGATCTTGGCCGCGATGCGCAGCCGCATCTGCGCGCGGCGGGCGATGCGGATCGCGCGGTCCAGGCCCTTCTCCGGGGACACGCGCCCGAGGAACGCGAGGTAGCCGCCGCGCCCGTCGCCCGCCGCGAGGCAATCGGGCGGCAGGCCATGGTGCACGGTGCCGACCCAATGCGCGAAGGCGAGCGGCCGGCGTTGCGCATCGGAGATCGAGGCGAGCGCCATGTCGTCGAACTCGCCGAAGAGCGGCTGCAGGTCGGGAATGTCGAGGCGGCCATGCTCGGTGGTGAGCGCGCGCAGTCCGGCCGAGCGGATGACGGGGAAATGGACGTAATCGAGGTGGAAATGCACGACGTCGAATTCGTTCGCGTCCCCCGCCACGCGCGCGACCATGGCGACGTGATGGGCCTGGGGGTCGTGCACCTCGGGGTCGAGCCGCAGCCCGCGCGGGCTCATGGAGCGCAACCGTGCACGCGTGTGCGAGTCGCCGCTGGCGTAGAGGGTCACGTCGTGGCCGAGCGCCACGAGCTCGTCGGCCAGGTAGGCGACCACGCGCTCGGTGCCCCCGTAGAGCCGCGGAGGCACGCTCTCGTGCAGGGGCGACACCAGGGCTACGCGCATTGCCGTTTGCTCCGGCCGGAGTGAGACCGCCGTCACGGCCTGGACCGCCCGGCTGCGCGGTTTCACATCGTGACCGTGGTCTGACCCCGGTCGTGAGCCCGCGGTTCCGGCTACCCCGCCAGGCGTCGCAATGCTTCCTGGTACTTTTCCGACGTCCGGCGCGCGATCTCGGGCGGCATCTCGGGCGCGGGGGGCTTGCGCTGGAAGCCGATCGAGTCGAGCCAGTTGCGCACGTACTGCTTGTCGAAGCTTTCGGGGCTGGCGCCCTCGCGCCACGTATCGAGCGGCCAGAAGCGCGACGAATCCGGCGTCAGCGCCTCGTCGATGAGGGTGAGCGTGCCGCGCTCGTCCACGCCGAACTCGAACTTGGTGTCGGCGATGATGATGCCGCGCGAGAGCGCGTAGCCGGCCGCGGTGCGGTAGAGCTGGATGGCGGTGTCGCGTACCGCGCGCGCGCGGTCGGCCCCGACGATCTTCTCGGTGCGCGCGAAGTCGATGTTCTCGTCGTGCGCGCCGGCCTCGGCCTTGGTGGCCGGCGTGAAGATCGGCTCGGGCAGCTTCGAGGCCCGGTTCAATTCCGCCGGCAACGGGATGCCGCAGACCGTGCGCGACTCCTGGTACTCCTTCCAGCCCGAGCCCTCGAGGTAGCCGCGCGCGACCGCCTCGATCGGCAGCGGGGTGAGCCGCTTCACCACGACGGCGCGGCCGCGAACCTGCGCGCGCTCCTCCGGCGCCACGACGGTCTCGGGATCGATGTGCGTGAGGTGGTTGGGCACGATCGAGGCGAGCTTCGCGAACCAGAAGTTCGACAGCTGCGTGAGCACGCGGCCCTTCTCCGGGATCGGCGTGGGCAGGATCACGTCGTAGGCCGAGAGCCGGTCGCTCGCGACGAGCAGCAGCTTGTCCTCGCCCACCGCGTAGATGTCGCGCACCTTGCCGCGCGCAAGCAGCGGCAGCGAGCGGAGCGACGACTCGTACATCGCAGGCGCGCCCACGCTCATCCGTGTTTATCCGTGTTTATCCGTGGACGCTCTTCGACCGCGTTCATCACGCGGCTTGCTTCTCTTGACCGCTGTTCCACTGGCCCTTGGCCGCGAGGCTGTTCATGCGCGCACGATGGTGGAACGCCTTCTGCGCGGCGCCCACGTTGCCCGCCTGGCCCTTCCACGCCTTGAGCGCCACGGCCTGCAGCGCCCGGCTGTAGCTGAACGTGAGCGGCCACGGGTTCGGGCCCATGCGGTTCATCGCGTCGAGGTGGGCGGTCGCGTTCTCGTCGGTCTGCCCGCCGGAGAGGAATACCACGCCGGGAAGTGCAGCGGGAACGGTGCGCTTGAGGACGCGCAGCGTGCGCTCGGCCACTTCCTGCACGCCCGCCTGCTTCGCATTCTCCTTGCCCGAGACGCACATGGACGCCTTGAGGATCACGTTCTCCAGGATCACGTCCTGGCATGCGAGCTCGTGGAAGAGCGTCTCGAGCGTGCGCAGGTGCACCTCCTCGCTCCTCTCGGCGCTGTGGTTGCCGTCGAGCAGCACCTCGGGCTCCACGATCGGCACGATCGAGTTGACCTGGCAGATGGCGGAGTAGCGCGCGAGCGCGTGGGCATTGGCGTCGAGGCACGCCTGCGTGGGAATGCCGTCGCCGATGGTGATCACGGCACGCCACTTCGCGAAGCGGGCGCCGAGCTTGAAGTATTCCTTCATGCGCTCGTCGAGCTTGTCGAGGCCCTCGGTCACCTTCTCGCCCGGGTGCAGGGCCATGTCGTGCGCGCCCGCGTCGACCTTGATGCCGGGGATGATGCCGTTCTTCTTCAGGTACTCGGCGAAATTTGTGCCGTCCTTCGTCTTCTGGCGGATCGTCTCGTCGAACAGGATCACGCCGCTCACGAAATCGGACACGCCCGGCGTCGTGAAGAGCATCTCGCGGTAGGCGCGGCGATTCTCCTCGTTGCACTCGACGTTCACCGAGTCGAAGCGCTTCTTGCAGGTGCCCGCGCTCTCGTCGGCCGCGAGCAGTCCCTTGCCCGGCGCGACCATCGCGCGGGCGGTTTCGGTCATGAGCTTGGTGTCCATCTTTCTCTCCGTTGCGTGTGGTTTACGCGGCAGACCCGCGATGTTCGCCGACCTTGACGATCTTCATGGTGTTGGTTCCGCCCGACTTGCCGATGGGCTCGCCGATCGTGAGCACGATGATATCGCCGGGCTGGACCACGTTGTTCTCGACCAGGACCTTCTCGGCCTCCGCCAGCAGCTCCTCGCGGTCGTTGCCGACGTACTTCACCATCAGCGGGTAGACGTCGCGGAAGAGCGTGCAGCGATAGCGCGTCTCGGCCTGAGCGGTGAGCGCGTAGATCGGCACGCCGCAGTTGAGGCGCGACATCCAGAGCGCGGTCGAGCCCGACTCGGTGAGCGAGGCGATGGCCTTCACGCGCAGGTGGTAGGCGGTGAAGATCGCCGCCATCGCGATCGACTGGTCGACGCGCGTGAAGACGCGGTTCAGGAAGTCGTTCTCGAGCGTGACCGGCTGCCACTTCTCGGCCTCGACGCAGATGCGGTTCATCGCGGAGATCGTCTCCACGGGGTACTGGCCCGAGGCCGACTCGGCCGAGAGCATCACGGCGTCGGTGCCGTCGAGCACGGCGTTGGCGACGTCCGAGACCTCGGCGCGCGTGGGAACGGGGCTCGAGATCATCGACTCCATCATCTGGGTCGCCGTGATCGTGAGCTTGTTCAGCTCGCGCGCCTTGCGGATCATGTGCTTCTGCAGCGCCGGCACGGCCGCGTCCCCCACCTCCACCGCGAGGTCCCCGCGCGCGACCATGATGCCGTCGCACGCCTGCATGATGTCTTCCAGCGCGGGCACCGCCTCGGCGCGCTCGATCTTGGCGATCAGCATCGCCTGCCCGCCCGCGGCGCGCAGCAGCTCGCGCGCCATGTACATGTCCGCGCCGCTCTTGGGGAAGGACACCGCGAGGTAATCGACTTTCATCCTCGCGGCGTGGCGGATGTCCTCGATGTCCTTCGAGGTGAGGGCGGGCGCCGTGAGGCCTCCGCCCTGGCGGTTGATGCCCTTGTTGTTCGAGAGCGTGCCGCCGTGGCGCACGCAGGTGTGGATCTGCGGGCCCTGCACGCTCCTCACCTCGAGCACGATCTTGCCGTCGTCGAGGAGCAGCACGTCGCCGGCCTTCACGTCGCGCGGGAGCTCCTTGTAGTCGAGCCCGACGTGGGTCTCGTCGCCCGGCTCGGCGAGCGAGGCGTCGAGCACGAAGCCGGCGCCGCCCTTGAGGGCGACCTTGCCCTCGCCGAACTTGCCGACGCGGATCTTCGGCCCCTGCAGGTCGGCCATGATGCCCACGGCGCGCCCGATCTTGCGGGACGTGTCGCGCACGAGCTCCGCGCGCTTCGCGTGGTCGTCCGCGGTGCCGTGGGAGAAGTTGAGGCGCACGACGTCGACGCCCGCGAGGAACATCTTCTCGAGGGTGGCGGGGTCGCTCGACGCGGGCCCGAGCGTGGCGACGATCTTGGTGCTGCGCATCAGCGTGCGGCGCGCTCTTCGAGCACGGCGACGGCGGGCAGGCGCTTGCCCTCGAGGAACTCGAGGAACGCGCCGCCGCCGGTGGAGATGTAGCCGATCCTGCCGGTCACGCCGAACTTCGAGATCGCGGCGAGCGTGTCGCCGCCCCCGGCGATCGAGAACGCATCGGACTGCGCGATGGCCTCGGCCACGGCCTTGGTGCCCGCGGCGAAGGCGTCGAACTCGAAGACGCCCACGGGGCCGTTCCAGACGATGGTTCCGGCGCCCTTGAGGAGCTGCGCGTATTCCTTCGCGGTCTGCGGGCCGATGTCGAGGATCATGTCGTCGGGCGCGACGTCCGCCGCCTTCTTGACGCTGGCCGGTGTCGCCGCATCGAACGACTTGCCGACGACGGCATCCCGCGGGATCGGCACCGCCGCGCCGCGCTTCTTCATCATCTCGATGATGTCCTTCGCGTCGTTCACCAGGTCGGCCTCCGCGAGCGACTTCCCGATCGGCAGCCCCGCGGCGAGCATGAACGTGTTGGCGATGCCCCCGCCCACGATGAGCTGGTCCACGCGGGCGGCGAGCGATTTGAGGATCGTGAGCTTGGTGGACACTTTCGAGCCGGCGACGATCGCGACCAGCGGGCGCTTCGGGTTGGCGAGCGCGCGCCCGAGCGCATCGAGCTCGGCGGCCATGAGCGGCCCGGCCGCCGCGACCTTCGCGAAACGCGCGATGCCGTGGGTCGTCGCCTCCGCCCGGTGCGCGGTGCCGAAGGCATCGTTCACGTAGACGTCGCAGAGCGCCGCCATTTTCTTCGCGAGCGCCTCGTCGTCCTTCTTCTCGCCCTTGTTGAAGCGGCAGTTCTCGAGCAGCACCACCTGGCCCGGCTTCACGTCGACCCCGTCGACCCAGTCGCGCTGGAGCGGCACTTCGCGGCCCAGCAGCTCGCCCAGGCGCTTGGCGACCGGGGCCAGCGAATCCGCCTCGGTGAACTCGCCTTCCTTCGGCCGCCCGAGGTGCGAGGCCACCATCACCGCCGCGCCCTTCGCAAGCGCCGCGCGGATGCCCTCGAGGGACGCGCGGATGCGCGTGTCGTCGGTGATCCTGCCGCTGTCGTCCTGGGGCACGTTCAGGTCGGCGCGAATGAAGACGCGCTTCCCGGCGAGGTCCAGGTCGGACATTTTGAGGATGTTCATTGCTTTTGTCGCACCGGCCCCGGCTTGAACACCACCGGGGTGAACTCCGGCCGGTGCCTAGTTTGCGCCTTGAAAATCGGCCCCCGGCCTTCGCCGGGGTGACAGTTCATTTCGCCGCCATCCACGCCACCGCCACGTCGAGCATGCGGTTGGAGAAGCCCCACTCGTTGTCGTACCAGCTCGAGACCTTCACGAGGCGGCCCGACACCTTGGTGAGCGTCGCGTCGAAGATGGACGAGCGCGGGTCGTGGTTGAAGTCCGACGACACGAGAGGGGCCGTGTTGTAGCCGAGCACGCCCTTGAGCGGGCCCGACTCGGACGCCTTCTTCATGATCTCGTTCACTTCGTCCACCTTCGTGTCGCGCTTCGCGATGAAGGAGAGGTCCACGATCGAGACGTTGATCGTCGGCACGCGGATCGCGAAGCCGTCGAGCTTGCCGTTCAGCTCGGGCAGCACGAGCCCGACGGCGGCGGCCGCGCCGGTCTTGGTCGGGATCATGTTCATGCCGGCGGCGCGCGCACGGCGCAGGTCCTCGTGGAAGACGTCGGTGAGCACCTGGTCGTTGGTGAACGAGTGGATCGTGGTCATGAGGCCGTTCTCGAGGCCGATCGCCTCGTGCAGCGGCTTCACCAGCGGAGCCAGGCAGTTGGTCGTGCACGACGCGTTCGAGATCACGGTGTACGAAGCCTTGAGCTGCTTGTCGTTCACGCCGTAGACGATCGTCGCGTCGACGTCCTTGCCGCCGGGCGCGGAGATGATGACCTTCTTCGCCCCTCCGGCGAGGTGCGCCGAGGCTTTCTCCTTCGAGGTGAAGAAGCCGGTGCACTCCATGACGACGTCGACGCCCAGGTCCTTCCAGGGCAGCTTCGCGGGATCGCGCTGCGCCACGACCTTGATGCGGTCGCCGTTCACGACCATCTCGTCGCCCTGCACCTCCACCTTGCCGGGGAACTTGCCGTGGGCGGTGTCGTAGCGCGTGAGGTGCGCGTTGGTCTCGGGCGGCCCCAGGTCGTTGATCGCGACGATCGCGAGGTCGTGCGACTTGTCGCTCTCGTAGTGCGCGCGAAGGATGTTGCGGCCAATGCGGCCGTAACCGTTGATGGCGACGCGAACGGTCATTTTGGTGTTTCTCCGGGGAGGGGAAGTGCGGGTGAAACGGTTATTTTAGCCAATCACCACGACGGGCGTGACGTCGTGCCAGGCGTACGCCACTTCTACGAACGAATGCAGGCCCAAACGTTCCCTTTTCTCGGCGATCTCCTGCCCGCCCATGGCGTCGTAGAACATGCGCGCGCGGTTGGCCTTGAGCACCCACAGGTAGAAGCCGAAATGGCCGTTGCGCACGAAGTGATGGGCGCATGCGCGCACGAGCTCGCGCCCGACGCCGCGCCGCTGGTGGTGCTGGAGCACGTAGAGCGCGTAGATCTCGGCCTCCAGCGTCTCCAGGCGGTGGCGCGCGTCCCCGCAGGAGGCGAAGCCCGCGATCTCGCCCTCGCGCTCGGCGAGCCAGAGCGCGGAGCCGGGGGAGGGCGTCTCCAGGCGCTTGCGCCACGTGGCGGCGTCGCGCCGGCCGACGTGGCTCGCGATCACGTCGAGCGGCAGGATCCCCGCGTACGTGGTCTGCCAGCTCTCGTAGTGGACGCGCGCGATGGCTTCCGCGTCGGCGGGCTCCGCCGCGCGGATCGTGATGCTGGCGTCGAGGTCAGACAACGCTCTTCACGGCAAGAGCCACATGCTCGGCCGTGACGCCCAGGAACTTGTACACCGCAGGGGCCGGGGCCGACTCGCCGAAACGGTCCACGCCCACCACCGCGCCCTCGAGCCCCACGTACTTGCGCCAGAAGTCCGTGACTCCCGCTTCCACCGCGACGCGGGGAAGGCCCTTCGGCAGCACCGACTCGCGATAGGCGGCGTCCTGCCGGTCGAAGATGCTGGTGCACGGCATCGACACCACGCGCACGGCGATGCCGGCCTCGGCGAGGGATTTCTGCGCGGCGAGGGCGAGCGACACCTCCGTGCCCGTGCCGATGATCACCGCCTTGGCGCCCTTCGCGTCGGAGAGCACGTAGCCGCCGCGGCGGATGGCTTCGATCGCGCGTGCGTCACGCTGCACGAACGGCGCGTTCTGGCGCGAGAGGGCGAGCGACGAGGGACCGTCGTGCCGCTCGATGGCACATGCCCACGCCACCGCCGTCTCCGTGGTGTCGCAGGGGCGCCAGACGTCCATGTGCGGGATGAGCCGCAGGCTCGACACCTGCTCGACCGACTGGTGCGTGGGACCATCCTCGCCCAGCCCGATCGAGTCGTGCGTGAAGACGAAGATGTTGCGCGCCTTCATGAGGGCCGCCATGCGCAGCGCGTTGCGCGAGTAGTCCGAGAACGTGAGGAACGTCCCGGAGTAGGGGATGAATCCGCCGTGGAGCGCGAGGCCGTTGCCGATCGCCGCCATGCCGAACTCGCGCACGCCGAAGTAGATGTAGTTGCCCGCGTGCGTGGCCGTCACCGGCTCCGACGCCTTGAGCATCGTGAGGTTGGAGCCGGTGAGGTCGGCGCTTCCGCCGAGGAGCTCCGGCAGCAGCGGCGCGAAGGACTCGAGGGCCAGCTGGGAAGCCTTGCGCGTCGCGACCGTCTCGCCCTTGGCGGCAGCGCCCGCGACCGTGGCCTTCACGCCGGCATCCCAGCCCTGCGGCAGCTCCCCGGCGATGCGCCGGCGCAATTCCGCGGCGAGCTCCGGGTGCGCCTTCGCGTAGGCCTCGAAGCGGCGATTCCACTCGGATTCGAGCGTCTTGCCCTTCGGGCGAGCGTCCCAGGCGCGATAGATCGCGTCGGGAATCTCGAACGCCGGGTATTTCCAGCCGATCGCCTGGCGCGTGGCCGCGATCTCCGCGTCTCCCAGCGCCTCGCCGTGCGCCTTGGCGCTGCCGGCGCGCGTGGGCGCGCCCTTGCCGATGATCGTCTTGCAGCAGATGAGGCTCGGGCGCGACGTCTCGCGCCGCGCCTCGTCGATCGCGCGGGCGATGGCCTCGGTGTCGTGGCCGTCGACGTGCGGCACGACGTGCCAGCCGTACGCCTCGAAGCGCTTGGGCGTGTCGTCGCGGAACCACGCGTCGACTTTGCCGTCAATGGAGATCCCGTTGTCGTCGTAGAGCACGACGAGCTTGCCCAGGCCCAGCACGCCGGCGAGCGAGCACACCTCGTGAGAGATCCCCTCCATCATGCAGCCGTCGCCCGCGAACACGTACGTGTAGTGGTCGACGATGCCGTGGCCCTCGCGGTTGAACTCGGCGGCGAGGAGCTTCTCCGCGATCGCGAAGCCGACCGCGTTGGCGAGGCCCTGGCCCAGCGGCCCCGTGGTCGTCTCCACGCCCGGGGTGATGCCCACCTCGGGATGGCCCGGCGTCTTCGAGTGCAGCTGGCGGAAGTTGCGGATCTCGTCCATCGGCAGGTCGTAGCCCGTGAGGTGCAGCAGCGCGTACTGCAGCATCGAGCCGTGGCCGTTCGAGAGCACGAAGCGGTCGCGGTCGGGCCAATGCGGGTTCGCCGGGTTGTGGCGCAGATAGCGCCGCCAGAGCGTCTCGGCGATCTCCGCCATGCCCATCGGCATGCCGGGATGGCCCGAGTTGGCTTTCTGCACGGCGTCCATCGCGAGCGCGCGGATCGCGTTCACGACGTCGGAATGGGAGGCTTGGGGCGCGGCGGGCGTATCGGGCATGGAGACGACTTCGAGGGGGCTGGAAGGACTACGCGAAAACGCGGGCGTTTCGCTTGAAAACGCGATCGCGCCCCTTCACGTAGCAAGAATTATGCGATTATACTTGCGCACTTTTTCACGGCGATATTTTTCGCTTGGGTAAACCTCTGCAAGAAGAAGGACTCCACCCGCCGCCCTGGGTTTGAGGGCGTTCCGCCATTTGGCGAAACGCCCGAGGTCGCGCGAAAGCGGTCCCTCCAATGCGGACTTTTGCTTGGAAGGGGGTATCGAAGTGAAGGGACTGCACATCATTGCCGATCTCTACAACTGCCAGAAGGGCGAGCTCCTCGCCTCCGCGGCGAAGCTGAAGGACCTCTGTGTTGCGACCTGCAAGGATGCGGGCCTCACCGTCCTCGGCGAGCATTTCTACCAGTTCGACGGCATGGATGGCGCGCAGGAAGGCGGCGCCACGGGAGCGGTCGTGCTGGCGGAGTCCCATCTCGCGATCCATACCTGGCCCGAGCGCGACGGCGCGACCCTCGACGTCTACGTCTGCAATTTCACCGCCGACAACACCTCGAAGGCCGAGGCGGTGTACGACCGGCTCATCAAGGCGCTCAAGCCCTCCGACGTGATGGTCGAGCGCGTGACCCGCGGCAAGGACCTTCCCCTCAAGAAGCGCGTTGCCTGACAAGATCCTCGAAAAGCTGAACGACGCGAGCGGCGTCTGGTTCGAAGGCACTCTCACCGAGCGCCGCCAGACGCCGTTCCAGCTATTGGAGGTCTACGACACGCCCGAGCTCGGGCGCATCTTCCGGCTCGACGGCTTCAACATGACCTCCGAGCGCGACGAGTTCTTCTACCACGAGAACCTCGTGCACCCGGCGGCGGTCGCGCACCCGAACCCGAAGCGCGCGCTCGTGATCGGCGGCGGGGACGGCGGCTCGTCCGAGGAGCTTCTCAAGCATCCCTCGCTCGACGTCGTGCACATGGCCGAGCTCGACCCGGTCGTGATCGAGATCGCGAAAGCGCGGTTCCAGAAGGTGCACCGCGGCGTCTTCGACAACCCGCGGCTCAAGGTGACCGTCGGTGACGGCCTCGCGTACCTGCGCGAGACGCCCGAGCGCTACGACCTCGTCTGCATGGACTTGACCGACCCCGTCGGGCCTTCCGTGGAGCTCTATTCGCCCGCCACTTTCGCGCTGGCCAAGGCGGCCATGACCGCCAACGGTGCCCTCACGCTCCACCTCGGATCGCCGTTCTCGCACCCGCAGCGCGTGCGCCAGACCCTCGGAAGCCTGCGCCAGGTGTTCGCGAAGGTGACGCCGTACTTCGTCCACATCCCGCTCTACGGCTCGATCTGGGGCTTCGCGTGCGCCTCCGACGTGCTGGAGCCGAAATCGCTCTCGGAAGCCGACGTCGAGCGCGTGATCCGCGAGCGCCGTCTCACCGACCTGCAGTACTACAACGGCGAGACCCATCGCGCCGTGCTCGCGATCCCGAATTACGTGAAGGCATTGGTGGCTCAAAGCGTGCGTTGACGTTCCGAGGGGGAGCCTTGGCCCGCAAGTCGTCGCGAAGCATCACGCTGGTCCTGGTCGGTGTCGCGGCCCTCGCCGGTTGCAGCGAGGACAAGCGCGACATGTATGCCACGCGCGACGATTGCCTCGCCGACTGGGGCAACAAGCCGGAGGACTGCGTGCCGGCGACGCCCGCGCGCAGCGGCGGCGTCTACTACGGTCCTTCCTACCGCGTGCCGTGGTGGCGCGGCTGGCATGGCGGCTCCGCGGGAACCCGGTCCCACGCCCTGAGCAGTGTCCCCTCGCACGGCGTCTCGCGCGGCGGTTTCGGCTCGAGCGCCCACGCCTCGTCCGGCGGATGAAGCGCGAGGCGAGGGTTCCCCGCGCCGACTGGCCGAGGAAGGTCGAGGACCTCGGCTTCACGTTCCACACGTTCGACGGCGAGGTGTACTGGGACGAGCGGGCGGCCTATCGCTTCGATGCGGAGGAGGTCGACACCCTCGAGGCGGCGACGGCCGAGCTGCACGGGCGCTGCCTCGACGCGGTGCGCCACGTGGTCGAGCGCGGCGATTACGGGCGCCTGCGCATCCCCGAGGCTTTCCACGGCTACATCGAGCGCTCCTGGCGCGACGCGGAGCCCTCGCTCTACGGACGCATGGACCTTTCCTGGGACGGCACGGGAGACCCGAAGCTCCTCGAGTACAACGCCGACACGCCCACGGCGCTCCTCGAGGCGAGCGTGGTGCAGTGGTACTGGATGCAGGAGTGCGAGAGCGGCATGGACCAGCTCAACTCGATCCACGAGAAGCTGATCGCGCGCTGGGGCGAGATGCGCTCGGGGCTCCCGGCGGACGGGCGCGTCTACTTCACGTGCGAGAGCGACTCGCTCGAGGACCAGGGCACGGTCGACTACCTGCGCGACACGGCGCAGCAGGCGGGGCTCACGCCGCTCGCGATCGACATCGCGGACATCGGCTGGGACGGCAAGCGCTTCGTCGACCTCGACGAGCAGCCGATGCGCGCGCTCTTCAAGCTCTATCCGTGGGAGTGGATGGTGCGCGAGGCTTTCGGCGCGAACCTGCTCACGCAGGCCATGCGCGTGGTCGAGCCGCCGTGGAAGATGCTGCTCTCGAACAAGGGCGTCCTGCCGATCCTCTGGGAGCTCTTCCCGGACCATCCCAACCTGCTCGCGGCGAGCTTCGAGCCGGGGCGCTTCGCCACCGACTACGTGAAGAAGCCGCTCTATTCGCGCGAGGGCGCCAACGTCACGATCGCGCGCGCGGGCGCCACTCTCGCGGCCGACGGCGACTACGGCGCGGAAGGGTTCGTCTGGCAGGCCGACCATCCGCTGCCGCGGTTCGACGGCAACTACACCGTGATCGGCTCGTGGGTCGTGGGCGACGCGCCCGCGGGCATCGGGCTGCGCGAGGACGACTCGCCCATCACGCGCAATTCCAGCCGCTTCGTTCCCCACTACTTCGAGCCCTGAGGCCCCCATGAGACACGAGCTGTTCGAATCGTTCGCCGGCTTCGACGATTTCCTGGTGTACCTCGCCGTCGCCGTCGCGTACTTCGCGGCGTACGTCGCGATCTACGTGCGCATCACGCCTTACCCCGAGATCCAGCTGATCCGCTCGGGCAACGTCGCGGCCGCTTACAGCCTGTCGGGCTCGGCGCTGGGATTCGCGATCCCTCTCGCCTCGGCGGTGGCCAACAGCGTGAACCTCGTCGACATGGCGCTCTGGGCGCTCATCGCGATGGCCGTGCAGGTCTGCGTCTACGTGGCGGTGAAGCTCATGATCCCGAACATCGCCCGCGATATCTCCGAGGGGCATGTGGCGCAGGGCATCTTCCTCGGCACGCTCTCGCTGGCGGTGGGCGTGCTGAACGCGGCGTGCATGACGTACTAGGATCGCCGAAAGCAAGTCCTCAAGGGCTGTCCGGCTCTCGGGATGCGAGATGCCCGCGTACCCACTGCCTCCACTCTACAAGCAGCTTTTCGCTGCGCGCCGCGATCACCGAGCGGTTCCAGGCGGGCGCGCTCCAGAAGTCGTCGGTTTCGATCGTGCACAGCGCACCTCGCGCCTCGCAGAGGATGAGCGAGCCCGCCGCGTAGTCCCACATCTTCTGGCCCGAGTGCAGCATCGCGTCGATGCGTCCCTGCGCGAGGTCGCACCACGAGAGCGTGGACGAGCCGCTCGTGCGCCGCTTGCCGTAGGGACGGTGGTTCTTGATCGCGCCGCGCAGCGCCCGGGTATCGCGCCGCAGGCTCACTTCGGCGTGCGCGCGGGCGAGCGGCGGCGCCTCGGGTGCCAGCTCGAGCGGGCGGTGGTCCTTCCACGCGCCTCCTCCTCGCACGGCGTAGTAAGCCGTGTCCGCGACGGGATCGTACACGGTGCCGAAGAGGGGGCGTGCGTTCTCCATGAGGGCCACCGAGACCGCGAAGTACGGAATGCCGGCCGCGAAGTTCGCGGTGCCGTCGATCGGATCCACGCACCAGAACCGCGGCGCGCTCTCGAAGATCCGCACCTGCTTCTCGGGCGCCATCTCCTCGCCCATCACCGGCACGGGCTCGATCGCGCCGAGCGCGCGCACGAGCGCGCGCTGCGAGGCGAGGTCGGCTTCGGTGAGGAGGCTGCCGTCGTCCTTGCGCGTGGCGACCACGCTGCGGTAGCGCGGCATGATCTCGTCGGCGGCCACGCGCCTGACCGCCTCGATCACCGCGTGGGCGAACGGGACGGTGATGTCGGTACTGTCGTTCATGATCGTGCGGCGCCGCCGGGCGGCGCCTTCAATGATGCTAGCATCGAAAGCAAACCAAGCATCTCCCATGCCCTCTCCGCGCATCCATTGCGATATCCGTCTCGGGCCTGGCGCGCAGTTCACGCTCGCCCCCGAAGCGGCCCAGCACGTCTCCAAGGCGCTGCGCCTCAAGGCCGGCGACACCATCACCGTCTTCGACGGCCGCGGCGGCGAGTACGACGCGGTGCTGCAGAAGATCGACCGTGAGCGCGTGGACGTGAAGGTGGGCGCGTTCCGCGACGTCGAGCGCGAGCCGGCCGTGAGCGTGGGCCTCGTGCAGGGATTGCCCGAGGCGGACAAGATGGACTGGATCGTGCAGAAGGCGGTCGAGCTCGGTGTCGCGTGGATCCAGCCGGTCGTGTGTGATCGCAGCGTCGTGCGGCTGCCCGCCGAGCGCGCCGCGAAGCGCGAGGCGCACTGGAAACGCGTGGCCATCGCGGCGTGCGAGCAGGCCGGCCGCAACCTGGTGCCCGAGGTGCGGCCCACGCTGGCGTTCCAGTCGTGGCTCGCCGACGCCCCGCCGATCCCGCGCTGGATGCTGCAGCCGGGCGCGCAGCCCATGGCGGGCCGCACGCCGCCGCGGGAGCCGTTCGAGATCCTGGTGGGACCCGAGGGCGGGCTCTCGGACCGCGAGCTGGAGGTGGCGCGCCTGCGCCGGTGCGAGCCCGTCTCCCTCGGCCCGCGCGTGCTGCGCACCGAGACCGCGGCGCTCGCGGCGCTCTCGGCGATCCACGCGTTGTGGGGGGATTTTCGTGCCTGACCGCCCGTACGCATTAGAATCGGCGCGCATGGCGACCAAACAGCCGAAGACCGAGGCGTTCGTGAAGTGGTTTCGCGCCGCCACGCCGTACATCCACCGGTGGGGCGGGGCGACGTTCGTGATCGCCTTCGGCGGCGAGGTGCTCGCGGACGGCGAGTTCCAGCAGCTCACGCACGACATCAACGTGCTGGTGAGCCTCGAGGTGCGCGTGGTGCTCGTGCACGGCACGCGCCCGCAGATCGAGGAGCAGATGCGCCAGCACGGGGTGACACCGCGCTACGAGCACAACCGCCGCGTGACCGACGACCGCGCGCTCGCCTGCGTGAAGGAAGCCAACGGCATCGTGCGCGTGGAGATGGAGGCGCTGCTCTCGATGGAGCTCGCCAACAGCCCCATGTGGGGCGCGGACATCCGCGTCTCCTCCGGCAACTTCGTGACGGCGAAGCCCGTGGGCGTCGTGGGCGGCGTGGACTTCCAGCACACGGGCGAGGTGCGCAAGATCGACGCCGAGGGCATCCGCCGCCGGCTCGACGACGACGAGGTCGTGCTGCTTTCCCCCATCGGCTTCTCGCCCACGGGAGACGTCTTCAACTGCACGCTCGAGGACGTCGCCACCTCCACCGCGATCGCGCTCAAGGCCGACAAGCTGATCTTCCTCACCGAGACCGCGGGCGCGCCCGACGGCCGCGGCAAGCTCATCTCCGAGCTCACGGTGAAGCAGGCGCGGGAGCTCGAGGGCCGCAACAACCTGCCCGAGGACGTGGCGATCTACCTGCCGCAGGCGGTGCGCGCCTGCGAGCAAGGGGTCAAGCGCGCGCACCTCATCAGCCGCCACGTCGACGGCGCGCTGCTGATCGAGCTCTTCACGCACCACGGCATCGGCACGATGATCGTGCCCGAGCCCACGGAGACCATCCGCATGGCGGGGGCGGAGGACATCCCCGGCATCCAGCAGATCCTCGAGCCGCTCGAGCAGCAGGGTGTGCTCGTCCGGCGCAGCATCGACCAGCTCGAGCGCGACCTGCCGAGCTTCTTCGTGCTCGAGGGCGAGGGGAACATTCTCGGCTGCGCGGCGCTCTACCCGTTTCCGGAGGAGAAGGCGGCGGAGCTCGCGGCGGTGGCGGTGCACGCGTTCTACCGCGACGGCGGGCGCGGCGAGCGGCTGCTCGAGTTCGGCGAGCAGCGCGCGCGCTCCCTCGGCGTGAAGACGCTCTTCGTGCTCTCGACGCGCACCACGCACTGGTTCCTCGAGCGCGGCTTCGTCGAGGCGGATCCCTCGCGCCTGCCCAAGCGGCGGCAGGCCCACTACAACTACGACCGGCGCTCCAAGGTGTTCATGAAGGAGCTCTGAAAGGAAGACCCATGGCGCGAACCGTCCAGTGCATCAAGTTGAAGCGCGAGGCCGAAGGGCTCGACGTTCCCCCTTATCCCGGCGAGCTGGGCAAGCGGCTCTACGAGAGCGTGTCGAAGGAAGCGTGGAAGCAGTGGCTCGAGCACCAGAAGATGCTGGTGAACGAGAACCGGCTGAACCTCGCCGACCCGCGGGCGCGCAAGTACCTCGAGGAGCAGATGCGCAAGCACTTCTTCGGCGAGGGCGCCGACCAGGCGCAGGGGTACGTGCCGAAGTAGGAAAACCGGGGACGCAGCCGGAATTGCGTAGCCGCGCTGCTCACACCGCGCGAGTGCCCAATTCCGACTGCGTCCCCGGTTTTCCTACCGCTTGAGCGTCCTCACGCCCGAGCCGCTCGCGAGCAGCAGCACATCGGCCGGACGGCGCGCGAAGATGCCGTTGGTCACCACGCCCGCGATGTTGTTGATGTCGGCCTCGAGCTCCATGGGCTTGAGGATCGTGAGGCCGCGCACGTCGAGGATCACGTTGCCGTTGTCGGTCGTGACGCCGGTTCGAAGCTGCGGCATGCCGCCCAGCTTCACGAGCTGGCGCGCGACATAGCTCCGCGCCATCGGGATCACCTCGACCGGCAGCGGGAATTTCCCCAGCACGCCGACCAGCTTCGACTCGTCCGCGATGCACACGAACTTGCGGCTCGCGGCGGCGACGATCTTCTCGCGCGTGAGCGCGGCGCCGCCGCCCTTGATCATCGCCAGGTGCTCGGTCACCTCGTCGGCGCCGTCGACGTAGACGTCGCATCCGTCGGTGTCGTTGAGCTCGGCCACGCGGATATTCAGCGCGCGAAGCCGCTGCGTGCTCGCCTCGGAGCTCGCGACGGTGGCCTTGATGCGCCCCTTCTTCGCGGCGAGCGCATCGATGAAGAAGTTGACGGTCGAGCCGGTGCCGACGCCCACGACCATGTCGTCCTGGACGTAGGCGAGTGCCGCCTCGGCGGCGGATTTCTTCAGAGCGTTTGTGTCCATGGCGGAAGAATAAAGGAAATCGAAGGGGGAAAACCGGGGACGCAGTCGGAATCGAAACCGGGGACGCAGTCGGAATTGGGCACTCGCGCGGCGGCAGCAGCGCGACTACGCAATTCCGACTGCGTCCCCGGTTTCGCGTCCCCGGTTTCGCGTCCCCGGTTTCGCGTCCCCGGTTTCCCGCTTTCCTTTATTCTTCCGCCATGAAAACCGACCGCTATCTCCAGCTCATCCTCACCGCGAAGGTCTACGACGTGGCGATCGAGAGCCCGCTCGACGCCGCGCCCGTCGTCTCGCGCCGCACCGGCAACGCGATCCTGCTCAAGCGCGAGGACAAGCAGCCCGTCTTCTCCTTCAAGCTGCGGGGTGCCTACAACAAGATGGCGCACCTCACGCGGGCGGACCTCGATCGCGGCGTGATCTGCGCCTCCGCGGGCAACCACGCGCAGGGTGTGGCGCTCGCCGCGCAGAAGCTGGGCGCCCGCGCGACGATCGTGATGCCCGTGAGCACGCCGCGCATCAAGGTGAACGCGGTCGCCTCGCGCGGCGCGCGGGTGGAGCTGCACGGCGACAGCTATCACGAGGCATCGCTCTACGCGAAGGAGCTCGCCAAGCGCGAGAAGCTCACGTTCGTGCACCCGTACGACGACCCGCTCGTGATCGCGGGGCAGGGCACGATCGGCATGGAGATCCTGCGCCAGCACGGCGATGCCATCGACGCGATCTTCGTGCCGGTGGGCGGCGGCGGGCTCATCGCCGGCATCGCCGCCTACGTGAAGCGCGTGGCGCCGCAGACGCGCATCGTGGGCGTGGAGCCCGTGGACTCCAATGCGATGCAGGCGTCCCTCGCCGCGGGACGGCGCGTGACGCTCCCGCACGTGAACCTCTTCGCCGACGGCGTCGCGGTGAAGCAGGTGGGCCAGGAGACGTTCCGTCTCTGCCGCGAGCTCGTCGACGAGATGGTGCTCGTGGATACCGACGAGATCTGCGCCGCGATCAAGGACATCTTCGAGGACACGCGCTCGATCGTGGAGCCCTCGGGAGCTCTCGCGCTCGCCGGCGCCAAGCGCTGGATCGAGCGCCGCCGCGCGAAGGGCAAGACGCTCGTCGCTGTCACGGGTGGCGCCAACATGAACTTCGATCGCCTGCGCTTCGTGGCCGAGCGGGCCGAGCTGGGCGAGCATCGCGAGGCCGTGCTCGCGGTGACCATTCCCGAGCGCCCGGGCAGCTTCAGGAGCCTGTGCGGGATGCTCGGCAAGAGGAGCGTGACCGAGTTCAACTACCGTTATGCGCCGGGGACGGATGCGCATGTGTTCCTCGGCGTCGCGGTGGGCTCGCGCGAGGAGACGCAGCGGCTCACGGCCCAGCTCGCGCGCCATGAGCTCAAGGCCGTCGACCTCTCCGACAACGAGCTCGCCAAGCAGCACGTGCGCCACCTCGTGGGCGGCCGCACGCAGGCCGCCGACGAGATGCTCTACCGCTTCGAGTTTCCGGAGCGGCCGGGGGCGCTGATGAACTTCCTCGAGCACATGCGCGGCGGCTGGAACATCACGCTCTTCCACTACCGCAACCAGGGCGGCGACGTGGGCCGCGTGCTGGTGGGCCTCCAGGTGCCCGAGCGCGAGCGCGGGGCCTTCAGGCGCTTCCTGCGCGACGTCGGCTACGACTACGCCGACGAGTCGCGCAATCCCGCGTACCGGCTCTTCCTGCGCTAGCGGCTCACGGCATGTTGAGGTCGCCGCACATCTGCCACTCCTGCAGCTCGAAGAAGCCAGGCTGCGCGGTGGTGGACGGATTGCTCTTGTGCAGCTGCACGTTGCCGCCGCCGGGGCCGCCGTCGGCGAGCTTGCGCGACGAGATCACGTAGAAGCGGTTGCCGTTGATGCCGTACGCGCCGTCGACCGCGAGGCCGAAGGTGTCGTTCTTGCCGGGCTCGCCATTGTCGACGAGGTGGATGCGGAACTGCACCTCGTAGTTGGGATCCTCGTTCACGCGCGCAAAGCCGCAGATGTCGCGCGCGTTCGGCACGGCGGGATCCCAGAGATATCCGGTGATCCGCGTGGCGTTGAAGTGGACCGGGATGCCGTGGTCGACCGCGTTGATGTTGCCCCAGAAGTCGCCGTTCTTGCAGCCGCCGTCGGCCGAGAAGTTCGTCATGGCGCCGTCGTCCTTGAACACGTAGCCGCCCGACGTGATGAAGTCGCAGGGCGCCGGGACATAGTGCGCCTCGGCCTGCATCGGGACGGACAAGCCGGCCGCGAGCGCCGCGATGGCGCCTGCAACGGGGATGAATCGGGACAGCAGTGCGCGAGCCATTCTTGTTCTCCTGTGTCGAGGGTTGTACACGCATGCTAGGCAGCACATGCGACAAGACATAGGGCGCGGGCTGGTCTGCGCGATGTAGTTGAAGCTCGATCTTTAGCTTTTCGCGCGTGACGCGAATGGGCCCGCGGGTGGTCCGGATGGACAGCACGACGCCGGAATTGCGCCCAAAAACAAGCAGCCGGGCGCGGTGCCAGGCTCGCAATGGCGGTGTCGGGGCGGGAGGGTCGAACCGGGCGGCCTTTGACGCCAAGGCGGTATAAATTCGGGCCCAAGCGGCGCGCTGCAGTGGTTTGCCG
>Ga0157369_10002100_pt1 | contig 24031 bp, 24 predicted proteins | sample C25metaG_FD_113461 | JGI IMG/M metagenome (GOLD analysis project Ga0157369, IMG submission 113461) | Corn rhizosphere microbial communities from Kellogg Biological Station, Michigan, USA - C2-5 metaG | ecosystem: Host-associated > Plants > Roots > Rhizosphere > Soil | place: USA: Michigan... | reverse complement strand
TCGTGACGGCGTAGGTCTCGAAGAGGTCCGCCGCCATGCCCGCGCAGTCGCCCACGTTGTCGCCCACGTTGTCGGCGATCACCGCGGGGTTGCGCGGGTCGTCCTCGGGGATGCCCGCCTCGACCTTGCCCACGAGGTCCGCGCCGACGTCCGCACCCTTGGTGAAGATGCCGCCGCCGAGGCGCGCGAAGATCGAGATGAGCGACGAGCCGAACGCGAGGCCGATGAGCGGCTTCACCGCGTCGCTCATCTTCTCGCCGCCGGGTGCCGCTCCGTGCAGGTAGAGGAAGAAGCCCGCGACCGCGATGAGGCCCAGGCCCACCACCAGCAATCCGGTGATGGCGCCGCCCTTGAAGGCGATGTTGAGCGCGGGGCCGATGCCCCGGCGCGCGGCCTCCGCGGTGCGCACGTTGGCGCGCACCGACACGTTCATGCCGATGAAGCCGGCCGCGCCCGAGGCGATGGCGCCGATCGCGAAGCCGCAGGCGGTGACCCAGCCCAGCGCCGGGATGAAGCCGATCACGAGGAGCAGCACCACGCCCACGATGGCGATCGTCGTGTACTGGCGGTTCAGGTATGCCTTGGCTCCGGTCTGCACCGCGGCCGCGATCTCGCGCATGCGATCGTTGCCGTCGGGCTGCTTGAGGATCCATGACGCGGTGATCCCCCCGTAGAGCAGGGCGATCACCCCGCATACGAGCGCCAAGAGGATTGCATTGTTCAACATCGGGTTTCTCCCTGGTTGTAGTCGATGCGGTGCTTCTACAGCTGGAACTCGCGGCCGGTCTTCTTCTTCACGGCGACGTTCTTGAGCCGCACGTACTTCGGCAGCCCGTTCTCGAAGGGCGGGAAAGCCTCGCCCGCGATGAGCGGCGCGAGGTAGTTGCGGCATCTGGCCGTGATCTGGAAGCCGTCGGGCGTGATGAAGTCGCGCGGCATCTTCTTCTCGACGTTGGCGACGTCGGAGAGCTTCGCGACGCCGATCTTCCATTTGTACGGACGGCTCGAGACGCGCACGATCGTGGGCATGACGCTGTTCATGCCCTTCACCGCGTACTCGACCGCCGCCTTGCCTACGGCATAGCTCTGCTCGAGGTCGGCTTTCGAGGCGATGTGGCGCGCGGCGCGCTGCAGGTAATCGGCAACCGCCCAGTGCTGCTTCATCTTGAGCTTGTCGCGCACGAGGCCGGCGAGCATCGGTGCCACGCCGCCCAGTTGCGCGTGCCCGAACGCATCGCGCAGCCCCGACTCGGAGAGGAACTTGCCCTCGGCATCCTGCAGGCCCTCGGAGGCACCGACCGCGCAGTAGCCGTACTGCTTGACACTCTCCTGCACGCGCGCGAGGAATGCCTCCTCGTTCCACGGGATCTCGGGAAAGAGCAGGATGTGCGGGCCTTCGGCGGGCTTGCGCGATGCGAGCCCGGTGGCCGCGGTGATCCAGCCCGCGTGGCGTCCCATCACCTCGAGGATGAAGACCTTGGTCGAGGTCTTCGCCATCGACTCCACGTCGAGCACGGCTTCCATCATCGAGGTCGCGACGTACTTGGCGACCGAGCCGAAGCCGGGGCACGTATCGGTGATGGGCAAGTCGTTGTCGACCGTCTTCGGCACGTGCACCGCGACGATCGGGTAGCCCATCGTCTCGCTGATCCGCGAGACCTTGAGGCAGGTGTCGGCGGAGTCGTTGCCGCCGTTGTAGAAGAAGTAGCCGATGTCGTGCGCGCGGAACACCTCGATCAGCCGCTCGTATTCCTGGCCGCCCTTCTCCACGCCCTTCAGCTTGTAGCGCGCGCTGCCGAAGGCGCCGCCCGGCGTGTTGGTGAGCGCCTTGATCGCGGCATCGGACTCGCGGCTGGTGTCGATGAGGTCCTCGGTGAGCGCGCCGAGGATGCCGTTGCGGCCCGCGTAGACCTTGCCGATATGGCGCTTGTGCTTGCGCGCGGTCTCGATGACCCCCGCGGCGCTCGCGTTGATGACGGCGGTGACGCCGCCGGACTGGGCATAGAAGGCGTTACGTGGCATGGCGCTGCAACCCTTTCAACACATTTTCATCCCGCACAGCGGCGGCCTAACCGAGAGCCGCAAAGACCCGGTCCCGCACTTCTTCCACCGTTCCCAGCCCGTCGATGCGATGGTAGCGCGGCGCGTGGCGGTCGCCCTGCGCGGCCCAGCGGGAGTAGTACTCGACGAGCGGCTCCGTCTGGCGGTGGTAGATGCCGAGGCGCTTGCGCACCGTGTCCTCCTCGTCGTCGACGCGCTGCACCAGCGCTTCGCCGGTGACGTCGTCGACCATGTCGCGCTTCGGCGGGTTGTACTTGAGGTGATAAGTGCGCCCCGACGCGACGTGCACGCGGCGCCCGGACATGCGCTCCACGATCACCGCGTCGGGCACCGCGATCTCCACCACGTGCTCGATGGGGACGCCGGAGACCTTCATGGCCTCGGCCTGCGGGATGGTACGGGGGAAGCCGTCGAAGAGGAATCCCGGGCCGCAGTCCTGCTGCCGGATGCGGTCCTTCACGAGCCCGATGATGACGTCGTCGGAGACCAGGTCGCCGCGGTCCATCACGGTCTTCGCGGCGGTGCCGAGGGGCGTGCCGGCCTTGATCGCCGCGCGCAGCATGTCGCCGGTGGAAATCTGCGGAATGCCGTAGCGCTGCGTGATGAACGCCGCCTGGGTCCCCTTGCCGGCCCCTGGCCCTCCGAGAAGAATCACCCGCATGCGCTTCCTCAGGCCCTCAGGGGGTCCTTTTTGTGACCAGCCGGCGATTATAGCGGCCCGCCCCCGAGTTTTCGACGCACGCGCTCGAGGTCGTCGGCGGTATCGACACCCGGCTCCATCGTTCCGTTCCAGGTCGTGACCGCGATGCGGTGGCCATACGCGAGCGCGCGCAGCTGCTCGAGGGCCTCGAAGCGCTCGAGCGCCGTCGGCTGCATGCGCGCGTACTCGTGGAGGAATCTCACGCGATACGCGTAGATGCCGATGTGCCGCAGCGCGGGAAGCTCCGCCGGGAGCGCCGAGCGCGAGCGCGCGAAGGCATCGCGCGCATAAGGGATCGGCGCGCGCGAGAAGTAAAGCGCGAGCCCCGCGCGATCGGTGACGACCTTCACCACGTTCGGGTCGAAGAACGCCTTCGCGTCCTCGATCGGGTGCGCCGCGGTCGCGATCGAGGCACCCGGATGCGCCGCCAGCGCGCGGGCGACATCGCGCACGAGCGCCGGGTCGATCAGCGGCTCGTCGCCTTGCACGTTCACCACGATGCCATCGTCCGCGAGGCCCAGCAGCTTCACGGCCTCGCCCACGCGGTCGGTGCCGGTCTCGTGCGCTTCCGACGTGAGGCACGCCTCGAAGCCGAGGGCACGCACCGCGCGCGCGATGTCCTCGTGGTCGGTCGCGATGGCCACGCCGCTCGCGCCGCTCGCCCGCGCGCGCTCCGCGGCCCAGGCCACGAGCGGGCGCCCGGCCACGTCGGCCAGCATCTTGCCGGGCAGCCGCGTCGAGCGCATGCGTGCCGGGATCACGACCGTGAACGGGACTTGCCCCACTTACGGCTCTTCGTCGGCCGCGAGCGTGCGTGCCTCGTCCTCGAGCATGACGGGAATGTCGTCCTTCACCGGGAAGGCGAGGCGGTCGGCCTTGCACACCAGCTCGCGCGCTTCCTTGCGCCACACGAGCGGCCCCTTGCAAAGCGGGCACACCAGGATTTCAAGCAGCTTGGGGTCCATCGGCACTCCTGCGCAGGCCCGCGAGCCGCGCGAGCAGGAACGCGTCGAACGCCTCGGGAAGGATGGCGTCGACGCGCAGGAACCACATGCGCGCGTCGGCGAATGCGCGGCATTTTACGGCATCCTTCTCCGTCATGAGGACGAGCTCCGCGTCGCGCAGGCGCAGCTCCTTCGGCTGGAACACGTGATGGTCCGGGAAGGCGTGCGCCCGCGCGGCGATGCCGAGGCGCGCGAGATGCTCGAAGAATCGCGCGGGATGGCCGATGCCGGCGATGGCCGCCGCGGGGCGGCCGTGCGCCGCGAGGGCGAAAGCGCGCGGGTCGCGCTCCTCGCCGGTGGCGAGCGAGACGAACACCTCGCGCGCGAGCTGCATCGGGAACCGGGCCGCGCGGCCCGGGATGGACGCCGCGTCGCCCCCGTTCACGACGATCGCATCCACGTCGTCCAGCCGCGAAACGGGCTCGCGCAACGGGCCCGCCGGCAACGGCAACGCGTTTCCGAAGCGCCGCTCGCCATCCACCACCGCGATCTCCACGTCGCGCGCGAGCGCGTAGTGCTGCAGCCCGTCGTCGCTCACGATCACGTCCACGCCCAGGCGAGCCTCCAGGAGCGCGCGCGCCGCGGCCGGCCGGTCGGGCGAGATGTACACCGGCACGCGCGAGCGGCGCGCGATGAGCACCGGCTCGTCGCCGAAGTGCTCGGGCGTGGCCACCTCGGGAAAGACGCGCACGACGCCGAGCGGATCCTGCTCCGAGCCCGGCACGCGCCCATACCCGCGAGCGACCACACCCGGGTGGTAGCCGTGGCGCTGCAGGACCTCGAGGATGTGAAGCACGACCGGCGTCTTGCCGGTTCCGCCGACGCTGATGTTGCCCACGACGATGACGGGGACGGGGGCGCGCCAGCGCGCGAGCCAGCCCCGCCGGAAGAGCGCCCGGCGCACCGCGGAGGCGGCCGCGAACGCGAGCGCGAACGGCAGCAGGATGAGCGCGCCGCCGCCCCGCCTCTCCCATTCCGATTCGAGCCAGGCCCGCATCAGGCGTGGCCCGCTAGCGGCGGCTCTGCGTGGTGAACGAGATGTGGTTGAAGCCGGCGATGCGCGCGCTCTCCATGACGTTCACCACGGCCTGGTGGGTGGCGAGGGCATCGGCGCTGATCGCGACGATCGGCTCCTTGTTGCCCTTGGCGGCCTCGCGCATGCGCTCGGCGAAGGCGTCGGGGCTGCCGTAGACCACGGGCGCGCCGTTGATCGCGTACTTGCCGGCGGCATCGACCGCGACGTTCAGGATCTGCGGCTTCTCGTCCGCCCTTCCGGCGCCCGCCGTGGGCAGGTTGATCTGCAGCTCGGAGTAGCGGCTGTAGGTCGTCGTGAGGAAGAGGAAGATCAGGACGACGATCAGGATGTCGATCAGCGGGATGAGGTTGAGCTCCAGCTCCTCCCGGTCCCGGCCGCGCCGGAAGTTCATGCCCTGCGCTCGCCGTGGATCACTTCGATCAGCTTGATCGCCTGGCTTTCCATCTCCACCACGAGCACGTCGACGCGGTTGCGGAAGTGGCGGTAGAAGATCACCGCGGGCACGGCGACGCCGATGCCGAAGAGCGTGTTGTAGAGGGCGACCGAGATGCCGTGCGCCATTTGCGCCGGGTTGCCGCCGCCCGTCGCCGGATTCTGCGAGCCGAAGATCTCGATCATGCCGACGATCGTGCCGAAGAGGCCGAGCAGCGTCGAGATCGTGGCGATCGTGCCGAGCGTGTTGAGGAAGCGCTCGAGCTCGAGCATCACCGCGCGGCCCGCGTCCTCGACCGCGTCCTTGAGCACTTCGCGCGAGCTCTTCTCGTTCATGAGCGCGGCGGCGAAGATGCGGCCGATGAGCGGACCGTTCTGCAGGCGGTTCACGAGGTCGGCGGTCACGCCCTTCGCCTGGTATTCGCGGATCGTCTGCGGCAGCACGTTGCGCGGTGCGACCAGCGGCGTGCGCAGCGCCCAGAACCTCTCGCCGATGATGGCGAGCGCGATGACCGACGTGATGATGATGAGCCAGATCGGCCAGCCGGCCGCTTCGATGATCGACAGCACGAGTAAAACTCTCCGCAGAAAAGCGCAGGCATTGTCCCCTGCACCGCGCGATTCCACAAGGGCTTGTGCATGCAAGCTGCACGCGCCACAAAACTCTTGGCGCCGCGCGCGCGCCCGCGCAGAATCCGCGGCTTCGTGCGACGGCTTGGCGGCGTGCGCACGAAACCGCTCTTTATCCGTTTCGTAAGCTTGCCGCATGTAGGCATCGAGGAAGGCGCAGAGCTTTCCGTAAGCTGTATGACGGTTCGATGTCGAATCATCCACAGAGCCTGTGGATAAGCCTGTGGAAGCCCGCGAATCGCGTACGCCAAGTGACGTAGCCGAAAGGCTTTTTTTTCGTCCGCTCAAATTTTGAGCGTAAACAGATTGCCCTGCTGGATCAGGGACTTGGAAAAAAAATACAGTGTCAAGGGGTTTGTGTCAGGGGGAACATCCGCCGCCTTGCCCGGCCTCACGGGTGCGGTGGATAGACGAAACGCCCCCGTTTCGGAGAGCAAAGTCCACTTCCTGAAATCCTACGCAGCCTTTCCGTTTGTCCTACGGCCCGACCTCCTGTTCTCCTACGTGACTTAAGCCGCCCGTCCGATGCCTTCGAATCTCGAACTGCCGGGTCTCGCGCCCGCGCTCTCCGTCACCGAGCTGAATCGCCAGGTGCGAGCGCTGCTCGAGAACCGCTTCGAGATGCTGTGGGTCGCGGGTGAGCTCTCGGGCGTCAAGAAGGCGGCTTCGGGTCACTGGTACTTCTGCCTGAAGGATCCCGGCGCGCAGGTCGAATGCGCGATGTTCCGCGCGCGTGCGCAATTCCTGGACTTCCGTCCGCAGGATGGCCTGCAGGTCGAGGTGCGGGCGCGCGTGACGCTCTACGAGGCGCGCGGCAACTTCCAGCTCGTGGTCGAGGAGATCCGCAAGGCCGGGCGCGGAGCGCTCTTCGAGGCCTTCGAGCGGCTCAAGGCACGCCTTTCGGCGGAGGGCCTCTTCGAGGCGGCGCGCAAGCGCGCCCTTCCGGCCTTCCCCCGCGCCATCGGCATCGTGACCTCGCCCCAGGCGGCGGCGTTGCGCGACGTGCTGACCACGCTCAGGCGTCGCGCGCCGATGGTGCCCGTCGTCCTCTATCCCGCCCTCGTGCAGGGCGAAGGCGCGGGCGCGAGCGTCGCGCGCGCCCTCGCGACCGCCAACGCCCGCGCCGAGTGCGACGTGATCATCGTGTGCCGCGGCGGCGGCAGCCTCGAGGACCTGTGGGCGTTCAACGAGGAGGTCGTCGCCCGCGGCATCGTGGCCTCGCGGATTCCCGTGGTGAGCGGCGTGGGGCACGAGACCGATTTCTCCATCGCCGACTTCGTGGCCGACCTGCGCGCGCCCACGCCGACGGCCGCTGCGGTCGCCGCGAGCCCGGATCGCGCGACACTCGCCGATGCGCTCGCGGCGCTGCGCCGGCGCCTGGCGCGCGATGGACGGCGCCTCGTGGAAGGACGCTCCCAGCACCTCGATCACTTGTCGCGGCGGCTCCTCACGCCCGCCGAGCGGCTCGCGCGCGAAAGCGCGCGCGTGGCGGAGCTCGGCCGCCGGCTCGACGCGGCATTGCAGTCGGCCGCGCGCGAGCGCACGACCCGGCTCGCGCACCTGAGGCAGCGCTGGTCGAGGGCGATGCCCACGATCGCCTTGCACCGGCGCGAGATCGAGCGTGCGGGCACGCGCCTCGCTGCCGCGCTGAGGAACGACCTGCGCCTTCGCGGCCGCCACATCGGCGCGCTCGCCACAGCGCTCTCCCACCTGGATCCGACCCGGGTTCTCGGGCGCGGCTATAGTATCGTGAGGAATACCGACGGCAGCATCCGGCACACGAGCGCGGGATTGCGCGCCGGTGCCGCGCTCGACATCACGTTTTCGCGCGGTGGTGCGACAGCCGACGTGACCGGCGTGCGAACCGAAGGCGACTGAGGAGGAGCCATGGCGAAGAAGGACAAGGGGTCAAAGGGTTCGAAGGGCGGCAGGAAGAATGCCGTGTATCGCATCATCGACCTGGTCGGCACGAGCAACGTGTCGTGGGCCGACGCCGCGCGCAACGCGGTCGAGGCGGCATCGCACTCGCTGCGCGACCTGCGCGTGGCCGAGGTCGACAAGCTCGACGTGAAGATCGAGGGCGGCGAGGTCATCTACCGCGCGAGGCTCAAGCTGAGCTTCAAGTATCACGGCGAGGACGAGTAGAAGCGCTCGACGCGGCCGCTCACCGCGGCCGCGAGGTCGGCGCGCAGGCAGTCGAAGCGCTCCACGCCCGCCATCGCGCGCAGCCACGTGAGCTGGCGCTTGGCGAGCTGGCGCGTGGCGGCGATGCCGCGTGATTCGAGTGTCGCCGCCGGGGCCGCGCCCTCGAGCGTGTCCCAGGCCTGGCGGTAGCCCACGCTGCGCATCGACGGAAGCGCCCCGTGCAGCGCGTAGCGCGCGCGCAGCGACCGCACTTCCTCCACGAGGCCCGCGCGCAGCATCGCGCGGAAGCGCAGCGCGATGCGCTCGTGCAGGGCCGGGCGTTGCGAGGGCTCGAGCGCGACTTGAAGCATCTCGAACGGCAACGCCGCGCGTGAGCTCTGGTGCAGCTTGGAGAGCGGCTCTCCGGTGAGGCGCCACACTTCGAGCGCGCGCTGGATGCGCTGCGCATCCGCGCGCTCGATGCGCGCGGCCGTGACGGGGTCGACTCGCGCGAGCTCGGCGTGCAGGGCTGGCCAGCCGCGCGCGGCCGCCTCGGCCTCGATGCGCTCGCGCAGCACCGGGTCGGCCGGCGGCAGGTCGGCGAGACCCTGCGTGAGCGCGCGGAAATAGAGCATGGTGCCGCCCACCAGCAACGGCAGCCGCGCGCGCTCGTTCACCTCGCGCACCAGGCGCAACGCATCCTCGCGAAAGCGGCCCGCCGAATAGCTTCCCGTCGGATCCACGATGTCGATCAGGTGGTGCGGCACCTCGGCGCGTTCCGCCGCCGTGGGCTTGGCCGTGCCCACGTCCATGCCGCGGTAGACCTGGGCCGAGTCGACGCTCACGATCTCCACCGGAATTCGCCGCGCGATCTCGAGGGCGACCGCGGACTTTCCGCTCGCCGTGGGCCCGAGCAGGAGGACGGCCTTCACCGTCCCCGCATGAAGAGCCGGTCGAGGTCCGCGAGCGGGAACTGCACCCAGGTCGGGCGGCCGTGGTTGCAGCTTCCGGCGCGCTCGGTGCGCTCCATCTCGCGCAGCAGCGCATTCATTTCCGGCACGGTGAGCGCCCGGTTCGCGCGCACCGCCGCATGGCAGGCCATGGTGGAGAGCAGCTCGTTGCGCCGCTCGACCAGCGCGCGGCTCGCGCCGTACTCGCGCATCTCCGCGAGCACCGAGCGCAGCAGCGACTGCGTGTCGAGGTCGGCGAGCAGGGCGGGCACGGCGCGGATCACCAGCTCGCGCGGACCCGAGGCGGCGGCGTCGAAGCCGAGGGTCGCGAGGGCCTCGCGCGCGTGCTCCGCGGCTTCCACTTCCTCGGCGGTGGCCGTCATCGAGATCGGCACGAGCAGGGGCTGCGAGGGCAACGTCGCGCCCTCGAGCGCATCCTTGAGCCCCTCGTAGACGATGCGCTCGTGCGCCGCGTGCATGTCGACCAGCACCAGGCCTTCCGCGTTCTGGGCGAGCACGTACACGCCGTGGAGCTGCGCCAGCGCGAATCCGAGCGTGGGCGCGTGTGAAGGCATCGACGGCGCCACCCGCCGCGCCTCGTCCGCCACGGCGGTGGAGAACATCGCCGCGTAGCTTGCGGCGGGTTGCGCCACGGCGAGCCCGCCCTGCTCGAAGCGCAGGGGCGATGGAGCGCCCGCCGGGGTGCCGTGCGGTGCGACGCCGCCCCCCGCGGCCATCGTGCCCGCCAAAGGCTGCGCCAGCGCCCGCGAGAGCGCGTGGAAGACGAACTGGTGCACCGCGTTCGACTCGCGGAAGCGCACCTCGCTCTTGGTCGGATGCACGTTCACGTCGACCAGCGCCGGGTCGATCTCGAGGAAGAGCACGAACGCCGGATGCCGGTCGTGATGCAGCACGTCGGCGTAGGCCTCGCGAATGGCGTGCGCGACCACGCGGTCGCGCACGAAGCGGCCGTTCACGTAGAGGTACTGCGCGTCGCGATTGGCGCGCGTGAAGCCCGGCGCCGCGGCGAGCCCGGTGAGCGCGATGCGCGGCTGGATTGCCTCGACCGCGACGGCGCTTTCGGCAAAATCCGCTCCGATGAGCCGGCTCGCGCGTGCGCGTGCGTCCTCCGGAGGCAGGTGCGCGCTCCTGCGCCCGTTGTGCGCGAGCGAAAATGCGACCTGCGGGCGCGAAAGCGCGATGCGCGAGAAGGCCTCGTCGCAACGCGCGAATTCGGTCGCCTCGCTCTTCAGGAACTTGCGCCGTGCGGGCGTATTGAAATAGAGCTCCTCGACGTCCACGGTCGTGCCCGCCGCCAGCGCGGCCGGCTCGAGAGCGCGCACCTCTCCCGCCTCGCACGCGATGCGCCAGGCATGGCGGTCGTCGGCGCGGCGGCTGGTGATGGCGAGCCGCGCGACCGACCCGATCGAGGCCAGGGCCTCGCCGCGGAAGCCCAGCGTCGCGGCCCGCTCGAGGTCCTCGAGGCTCGCGATCTTGCTCGTGGCGAAGCGCGCCACGGCAAGCGGCAGGTCGTCGCGCTCGATGCCGTGGCCGTCGTCGACCACGCGCAGCCGGCGCACGCCGCCTTCGACCAGGTCCACGGCGATGGACCGCGCGCCCGCATCGAGGCTGTTCTCCATGAGCTCCTTCAGGGCCGAGGCCGGGCGCTCGATCACCTCGCCGGCGGCGATCTGGTTCACGAGAAGCTCGGGAAGGGTGCGGATGGTGCCCAAGAGAGGCAGGTTTTCCCGAAGCGTGCGCAGTAGTGACCGCTAACTACGGGAAAGAATGGTCTTTTGAAACAGGGATGTTACACTGCGATTCGCCTTCAGCGTCTAAGGATACGATGTCGTCGGACGCGACATTGCAAGCGGAGCAGATCCGGCTCCTCTTCCGCTTCTCCCTCGTCGGCTATCTCGCGACGCTGCTCGTCATTTTCATTCTCGGCGCGATCCTCTGGGACGACCTCACCCAGTCGCCGGCACTCTTCGTGTGGTTCTGCTCGATCGCGCTCGTGACGATCGGGCGCTATCTCGTCTACAAGGCCTTCGTGCAACGCGGCCCGCGCGACGGCGAGATGGTGCGCTGGGAGCGGCAGTTCGTCGCGGGCACCATCCTCGCGGCGCTGTGCTGGACCGCGCTCGGCACCGTGCTCCTGCCCATCTCCAGCCACATCGCGCAGCGCCTCTCGGTCGTGATGCTGGTGATGCTGCTCATGACCGGCGCGGTGGCTTATTACGCGCCGCACCGCTACGCCTACAAGATCACGGCCTTCTTCGGGCTGGTCCCGCTCGCCGTGACGCTGGGCCGCTCGGGCGACCGCTACCAGATGTTCCTCTCGGGCGCGATCCTGCTGCTCGCGGGGCTGCTGCCCTACGTGCATGCGATCGTGCATCGCGCGCTCGTCGAATCGCTCGCCACGCGCCGCGTGAAGGACACGCTCACCCAGGAGCTCGGGGCCGAGCGCCACCGGCTGCAGGAAGCCAACGAGGCGCTCGAGGAGGAGAAGGAAGGCCGCCTCAAGGCGCAGCACGAAGAGCGCATCGCCGCGCAGAAGCTGCGCATGCACTTCGAGACGACGCCGCTCGCCGTCGTGGAGTGGGATCGCAACCGGCGCATCACCGCGTGGAATCCCGCGGCCGAGGACATCTTCGGCTACGGGGCGCGCGAGGCCATCGGCAAGGCCGTCCCCGTGCTCCTCGCCGGCGCCGCCGAGCGCGCGAACGTCGAGGCGATGTGCCGCGAGCTGATCGAGCAGCGCGAGGGCAGCAAGACCGCGCTCGTGAACACCACGCGGCAGGGACGCACCATCCATTGCGAGTGGTACAACACGCCGCTCGTCGACGAGTCGGGCCAGGTGACCGGGTTCGCATCCCTCGTGCAGGACATCACCGAGCGCCTGAACACCGAGCGCACCATCCATTACATGGCGCACCACGATGCGCTCACGGGGCTTCCGAACCGGCGCCTCATGCAGGACCGGCTGAACCAGGCCATCATGGCCGCGCGGCGCAAGCAGCGCCACGTCGCGGTGCTCTTCCTCGACCTCGACCGCTTCAAGGTGGTGAACGACACGCTCGGGCACGACACCGGCGACTTCATCCTGAAGGACGTGGCGCGCCGCCTGCTCTCGTGCGTGCGCGAGGTGGACACCGTCTCGCGCGAGGGCGGCGACGAGTTCGTGGTCATCCTGCCGGACCTCGAGCGGCCCGAGAACGCCCGCGTCGTCGCCGACAAGATCATGGAAGAGCTCGCGCGCCCGGTGGAGATCAGCGGGCAGGACATCCACGTCACGCCCTCCATCGGCATCAGCCATTACCCCAACGATGCGACCGACGTGCACCAGCTGCTGAAGCACGCCGACAACGCGATGTACCAGGCGAAGGATGCCGGGCGCAACACGGTGCGATTCTTCACGGGCGACCTCAACTTCCTCCTCACCAAGCGGCTCGAGATCGAGAGCCGGCTGCGCAAGGCGATCGAGAACGAGGAGTTCTTCCTGCGCTACCAGCCGCAGGTGGACCTGGGCACCGGGCGCATCTGCGGCATGGAGGCGCTGATCCGCTGGAACGACCCGCAGAAAGGCGAGATCTTCCCGAAGGACTTCGTCTTCGTGGCCGAGGAGCTGGGCCTCATCGTGCCGATCGGCGAGTGGGTCTTCCGCACCGCGTGCCGCCAGCTCAAGCACTGGGCCGACGAGGGCCTGCCGGCGGTCACCGTGTCGATCAACATCTCGCCGCGCCAGTTCCTCTCGCGCCGGCTGGTCTCGACGCTGCTGCAGATCGTGCGCGAGACCGGCGCCAACCCGCGCCAGCTCGAGCTCGAGATCACCGAGACCATGATCATGCGCAACGTCGAGCAGTCGATCGAGACGCTCACGCAGTTGCGCTCGGTCGGCATGCAGGTCGCGGTGGACGACTTCGGCGTGGGCTACTCGTCGCTCGGACAGCTCACGCGGCTACCCGCGACCAGCATGAAGATCGACCGCTCGTTCATCATGAACGTGCCGGGCGATGCGCAGTCGAGCTCCATCACCGAGGCCATCATGGCCATGGCCAAGCGCCTCAAGCTGCGCTGCATCGCGGAAGGCGTCGAGACGCGCGCGCAGCTCGAGTTCCTGCGCCACAACCACTGCGAGGCCTTCCAGGGCTATCTCTTCTCGCGCCCCGTCACCGCGCTCGAGGCGACCGCCATGCTGCGCGCGCAGGCGGTGACGGATATCGAGGCCACGGCGTAAACCGGGGACGCACCCCGAATTCGCCAAGCGAAACGGCCACGACGCCCGATGGGACCAACGCGCTAGTCCGATTTCGCCTGGCGAATTCGGGGTGCGTCCCCGGTTTCCGCCACCTTGTTCCGGGCGAGCGGCGGATTCTGCGCGAGATAGCGCTTGATGCCGCCCAGCACCGCGTCGGCGATCTTGCCCTGGTAGGCCGAATCCTTGAGGCGCTTCTCCTCCTCGGGATTCGAGATGAACGCGGTCTCGACCAGGATCGAGGGCGTATCCGGGGCCTTGAGCACCGCGAAGCCCGCCTGCTCCACCGCGCCGTGGTGCAGCGTGTTGATGTCGCCCAGCTCCGTGAGCACGGCCTTGCCGAGCTTCAGCGAGTCGTTGATCGTGGCGGTGAGCGAGAGGTCGAGGAGCGTGCGCGCGAGCACCGGATCCTTCACGGACAGGTTCACGCCGCCGATCAGGTCCGACTGGTTCTCGCGCTGCGCGAGCAGGCGCGCCGCGGTCGAGGTCGCCCCGCGCTCCGAGAGGGCGAAGACGGACGAGCCGCGCGCGTCGGGCCGCACCCACGCATCGGCGTGGATCGAGACGAAGAGGTCGGCCTTCACCCGGCGCGACTTCACCACGCGCTCGCCCAGCGGCACGAAGTAATCGCCGTCGCGCGTGAGCACCGCGCGCATGTTCGGCTCCTTGTCGATGCGCTCCTTGAGTCGCCGGGCGATCGAGAGCGTCACGTCCTTCTCGCGCGTGCCGCGCCGCCCGCGCGCGCCCGAATCCTCGCCGCCATGGCCCGCGTCGACCGCGACGATCACGAGGCGCTCCGTGCGCACGGGCGAGCGCCTGGCGCTGCCTCGCGGAGGCTCCTTCGCTTCGGCCGCCGGCTTCTCCGCCTTCGCCGACGACGCGGCCGGCGCGGCTTGCGGCTCGAGCGTCGTCCCGAGCTTCAGCTCCGCGGCGGCGTCCGGGCGCGCCGCGGCGACGATCCTGGCGGCGGCATCGCTCTTGGCGGCGGCATCGCTCTTGGCGGCGGCATCGCTCTTCGCAGCCGCATCGCCCTTCGCGGCTTCGATCACCGGCGCCTGCGCGATCTCGGCGATCGGGTCGGTCTTCGGCGCCACGAGGGCGAGCAACGGGTCCGCGGGATGCGCAGGATAAATGTCGAGGACCAGGCGATGCTTGTACTCGCCCGCGGGTGCCAGCGCGAACACCGAGGGCTTCACCTCCGTTCGCAGGTCGAACACCACGCGGACCACGTGCGGGCGGTTGAGCCCCACGCGGACCGATTTGATGTACGGGTCGTTCGCGCCGATGCGCGCGGGCAGCGCCTTGAGCTCGGTGCCGAGCTCGACCCCGTCGAGATCGACCACGAGCCGCTGCGGGTCGCTCACGAAGAAGGTCTGGTACTTCACCGCGTGCGGCGATTCGATCGTGACGCGCGTGTACTCCAGCGACGGCCACACGCGCGTGGACACGATCCTTTCCGCAGCGAGGCCCGGCGCGGCCGCGACGAGCGCGACGACCACGAGCAGCAGCTTCAGGAGTCCGACCACGGATATGGAAAGGCCTGCCCCACGAGCGTCACGCACCTCTGCCCGCGCACGGAGCACGAGCGCAGGCTCGCGCGGCGTCCCTCGCCGTGGGCTTCGAGCGCGATCCGCACGTCCGGCGGCGGCAACAGATCCCCGGCCTTCTCCGGCCATTCCACCAGGATCACGTTGCGCCCGTCGAAGGTTTCCCGGAAGCCGGCGTCGATCCATTCTCGCGGGTCGTGAAACCTATAAAAATCAAAGTGGTGCAAGTGTAACCGCGAAGCTTCGTAAACCTCAACCAATGTGTACGTCGGGCTCTTCACCGGACCGCGGAATCCGAGCGCGCGCAACGCCGCGCGCACGAGCGTGGTTTTCCCCGCGCCCAGGTCGCCCTGCAGGTAGATCACGAGGCCCGGCTCGAGCGCGCCGGCCAGCGCGGCGCCGAGCGCGATGGTCGCGGCCTCGTCGGGAAGATACGTATTCAGCGCTACCATCGGAGAATGGAGACGGCAGTCCGGGAAGCGAGCCTCGAGGCGCGCATCAGGCAGTGGGGCCGCGAGATCGGGTTCGACGCCGTCGCGATCGCCGGCACCGAGCTCGCCGAGGAGGAAGCCCGCCTCATGGAGTGGCTCGGCCGCGGCTGGCACGGTGGCATGGATTATATGGCACGCCATGGCGCACGCCGCGCGCGCCCCGCGGAGCTCGTGCCGGGCACGGTCTCGGTCATCACGGTGCGCCTGAACTACGAGCCCGGGGACGCGCGCCCCACGCGTGATGTGCTCGAAGACGCGCAGAGCGCGTTCGTCTCGCGCTACGCGCTGGGGCGCGACTACCACAAGGTCCTGCGCGCGAAGCTGCAGAAGCTCGCCGAGCGCATGACCTCCGAGATCGGCCCGTTCCACTATCGCGTGTTCACCGACAGCGCGCCCGTGATGGAGGTGGCGCTCGCGCGCCGCGCGGGCCTCGGGTGGCGCGGCAAGCACACGCTGCTCCTCTCGCGCGACGCGGGCTCGATGTTCTTCCTCGGCGAGCTCTTCGTGAGCCTCGACCTCGCACGCGATGCGCCCACCGGCGAGCATTGCGGCAGCTGCACGCGGTGCCTCGAGGCGTGCCCGACGAATGCCATCGTGGCACCCTACCAGCTCGATGCGCGGCGCTGCATCTCCTACCTCACCATCGAGAACCACGGCGCCATTCCCGAGGAGCTGCGGCCGCTCTTGGGCAACCGCATCTACGGCTGCGACGACTGCCAGCTCGTGTGCCCGTGGAACAAGTACGCGAAGGCGGCGGCCGAGCCGGACTTCGCGGTGCGCAACGCGCTGGACGATGCGCGCCTCGTGGACCTCTTCGCCTGGAGCGAGGACGAATTCGACGTGCGCTTCGAGGGCTCGGCGATCCGGCGCATCGGGCACGAGCGGTGGCTTCGCAACATCGCCGTCGCCCTCGGCAACGCGCCCACCTCGCCCGCCGTCGTCGCCGCGCTCGCGGCGCGTCGCGAGCACCCGTCGGCGCTCGTGCGCGAGCACGTCGCTTGGGCGCTCGAGCGCCATCGGGCATAATCGCGCGACTATAAGAACCGGGGAGGTTCACATGAAGCGCACGCTCCTTGCGGCATTCGCCGCCCTGTCGCCCCTCGTGGCGTACGCCTTGTACGTGAACCCCGACGGAACCGGCCAGGCGTTGATCTATCCGTACTACACCGTGCAGAGCGCGAACGGCGACGCCTTCAATACTTACGTCTCGCTCGTGAACCACACGGCGTCGGCGAAGGCGGTGCGCGTGCGCCTGCGCGAAAGCCGCGCGGGCAAGGAGGTCGCCGCGTTGAACGTCTACCTGGCCGCGCGCGACACGTGGACGGGCGCGGTCCTGCCCGACGGCGCGGGCGGCGCGAAGCTCGTCTCGAGCGACCTCTCGTGCAACAGCGTGCAGAACGGACAACCCTGGGCGCTGCCGCTTTCGGGCGCGCAATACAGCGGCCCGAACGACGACGGCATCGCCGGCGGCCCGGAACGATTGCGCGAAGGATGGATCGAGGTGCTCGAGATGGGCGAGATCGGCGACCCCGGCGCGGTCGCGGGCCTCACCCACAACGCCGCGGGCTATCCCGCGAACTGCGACGCCGTGGAGCCCGGCCTCGCCTCGGGCGCCGGTGCGGCCGGACCGCCCGGCGGCGGCCTTTCCGGGACGCTCACGCTCATCAACGTCGCGAACGGCGTGAACTTCGCGGTGAAGGCGGAGGCCCTCGACCAGCTCGCGACCCGCGCGTTCTACCGCCGGGCGAGCGATCCCTACCCCGACTTCGCCGCCCAGGAGATCGATCCCGTGAGCGTCGCCACGACGGGCCGCACGACGTGGGTCTCGTACTGGATCAACCCGTTCGACGCGGTGAGCGCGGCGCTCATGCGCGAGGAAGCATGGGGCGAGTACGTGCTCGACAAGGCCACCGCCTCGCACACGGAGATCGTCCTGACGTTCCCGACGCGCCAGTTCTATCGCACGATCAACTCGGGCTACCAGGCGCCGGTCGTGGGGAACACCGGGTGGCTGCCGAACTGCTGGGCGGGCGCGGGATCGCCCCTCCTCGGCACGCTGCTGGGAATCGGCTTCTACGACCGCGAGGCGAACGGCTACGCCGGGCTCACCGCGGACCATAACGGCCTCGGCATGCCGCAGGACGGTTCCGTCTGCGCCTCCGCGGCCGTGCTCGAGGTCGGAACGAGTCCTTCGACCGCGCCGACGGGGCTGCTCGGCTCGACGACGCGCGGCTTCTATCAGCAGGGCAAGATCGGCCAGGCCGAGGATGGCTGGGTCGCCATCATGCCGTACGACAATTCCATGTCGATGCAGAGCCTGAACCGCTCGGTGCGCATCGATTCCCTGACCGGGACGGTCACGACCGGCGCCCACGTGCTGCGCGGCATGCCGATGACCGGCTTCGTCGTGCGCACGTTCAGCAATGGCACGCTGCATTGCTCCGCGGGAACATGCCTCGGCAACTACGGCGGCGCCTACCCGCTCGACTATCGCCGGGTGATCCAGCCCGCCTCATGACGTGAGCGCATCCCCCGGGCGCCCGCCCGCGCGCATTCCGCGCGGCGTGTGGGTGCTCGGCTTCGTGAGCCTCCTCATGGACATCTCGTCCGAGATGATCCATGCGCTGCTGCCGCTCTACCTCACCGTCGCGCTGGGTGCCAGCGCCCTCACCGTCGGCGTGATCGAAGGCGTGGCCGAGTCGACCGCGCTCATCGTGAAGGTCTTCTCCGGCACGCTCTCCGACCGCTGGCGCAGCCGCAAGGCGCTCACCGCGTTCGGGTACGGGTTGGCCGCGCTCACCAAGCCGCTCTTCGCGCTGGCGAACGGCGCCACGCTCGTCTTCGTCGCGCGCTTCGTCGATCGCATCGGCAAGGGCATCCGCGGCGCACCGCGCGATGCGCTCATCGCGGACATCAGCCCACCGGAGGTGCGCGGCGCGGCCTTCGGCCTGCGCCAATCGCTCGATACCATAGGCGCCTTCGCCGGGCCGCTCCTCGCCATGGCGCTCATGCTCGCGTGGCACGACGACTTCCGCGCCGTCTTCTGGGTCGCGGTCGTGCCGGCGCTGCTGTCGTTCGCGCTCGTGGTCGCGGGCGTGCGGGAGCCCGATCGCGTCCGCGACGACGGCGCGCCGCGGCGAGCGCTCGAGCTCGCCGGCGCGGGCGGCCTGCCGCGCGCGTTTTGGTGGATCGTCGCGGCCGCGGTGGCGCTCACGCTCGCGCGCTTCAGCGAGGCGTTCCTCGTCCTGCGCGCCCGCGATCTCGGCATGCACGTCGCTTATGCGCCGCTGGTGCTGGTCGCGATGAGCCTCGTCTACTCGCTGTCGGCTTATCCCGTCGGGCGCCTGGCGGACCGCACGGCGCCGCGCCACCTGCTGCTCGCCGGGATCGCGTTCCTGGTCGCGGCGGACGTGGTGCTCGCGCTGGCCACCCACCTGGTCGCGCTCGGCGTCGGCGTCGCGTTGTGGGGCCTGCACATGGGATTCACGCAAGGCCTGCTTGCCGCGCTCGTGGCGCAGCACGCTCCGGCGGAGCGGCGCGGGACCGCCTTCGGCCTCTTCAACCTCGCGATGGGCATCGCGATGCTGCTCGCGAGCGCCGCCGCCGGCGCGCTGTGGCAGTTCATCGGCCCGGCGTGGACGTTCTGGGCGGGTGCCGCGCTCGCGCTCGCCGCGGGCGCGGTCACGCTCGCCGCCATGCGCGCCTGAGCCGCGGAACTCGGCGCGCGCCCCCCGATCCCTTCCACATCCCCCCCGGAGCCTTCGATGATGCGCCGCCCCGCCCTGCTCGCCGCCGCGCTGCTCGCGTTCACCGCGAGCGCGTGCGCGAAAATGCCGCTCGACCGGATCAAGCTTCCGCCGCGCTTCCACATCGAGGTCTTCGCGGCCGACGTTCCGGGCGCACGCTCCATGGCGCTGGGAGAGAAGGGCACGCTCTTCGTGGGCACCATGCGAGGCAGCGTGTACGCCGTGCGCAACGACGGCACGAAGGCCACGAAGGTGACGACGGTCGCCTCGGGGCTCGACACCCCGAACGGCGTCGCGGTGAAGGATGGCGCGCTCTACGTCGCCGAGATCAGCCGCATCACGCGCTACGACGCGATCGAGTCGCACCTCGACGCGCCGCCCAGGCCCGCCTTGGTCTACGACAAGTATCCGCGCGACACGCACCACGGATGGAAATTCATCCGCTTCGGGCCCGACGGCTGGCTCTACGTGCCCGTGGGGGCGCCGTGCAACATCTGCGAGCCCGGCGATCCCTACGCGTCGATCACGCGCCTCAAGCCCGACGGCAGCGCGATGGAGGTCTACGCACGCGGCATCCGCAACAGCGTGGGCTTCGACTGGGACCCGCGCACGAAGGAGCTGTGGTTCACCGACAACGGGCGCGACCTGCTCGGCGACGACGTGCCGTCCGACGAGCTCGACCACGCGCCGAAGGCCGGCATGAACTTCGGATATCCGTATTGCCACGAAGGCGACGTCGCCGATCCCGAGTTCGGCAAGAAGCACGCATGCCCGGAGTTCACGCCTCCCGCGGCGAAGCTGGGCGCCCACGTGGCCGCGCTCGGGATGCGCTTCTACACGGGCTCGATGTTCCCGCCGGAGTATCGCGACCGCGCCTTCATCGCCGAGCACGGCTCGTGGAACCGCTCGAAGAAGAGCGGCTACCGTGTCGTGCAGGTGAAGGTCGCGGACGGCAAGGTGGTCGACACGTCGGTGTTCGCCGAGGGCTTCCTCGACGTGCCGAGCGACAAGGCGCTCGGCCGTCCGGTCGACGTGCTGGTGATGCCCGACGGCGCGCTGCTCGTGTCCGACGACCACAACGGCGCGATCTACCGCATCAGCTATAAATGAAAGTTCCGGGGGGTTACGACCCGGGTCAGACCACGGTCACGATGTGAAACGCCAAGGCTCCCGTTTCACATCATGACCGTGGTCTGACCCCAGCCGCGAGCCCCGCGACCACGACGTCCTCGATTCCCACGCCCACCGACTTGAAGATCACGATGTCGTCGCGCGAGCGGCGCGCGGGGACGTGACCGGCGAGGACGTCGCCCAGCTCGAGGACCTGCAGCCTGTCGCGCACCGGCGGCGCGAGGCGCAGGAGGTCCCCCGCCTCGGCGAGGGCCTGGGGCTTCCATTCGACGATCACGCTCGCCGCGCGCGAGAGCGCGGTGTCGTCGAGCTCTCGCGTATCGGGCCGGCTCGATCCCACGGCGGAGACGAAGGCGCCGGGCGCCAGCCAGGCGCCGTCGAAGAGCGGCTCGGCCGCGCGCGTCGCGGTGACGACGACTTGCGCATCGGCGAGGGCCGCGCGTGCCTCGCCCATCCCGTCGCGGCCGATGAGGCGGCAACGCGCCCGCGGATAAGCCTTCGTGAAAGCCTCGGCGTGCGCCTTGGCCTGCACGCCGGTGCCGAACACGACGATCGAGGAAACGGCGTGCGCGGCCGCCGCGCGCGCGGCAAGGAGCGACACGGCGGCGGTTCGCCGGCGCGTGATGGCGTTGGCCTCGAGCGTCGCGAGAGGCCGCCCATCCTGCGTCGAGAAGAGCACGATCACGAAGTCGAAGCGGCCCGCGATCGTCGTGTACACCTTCGCGCCCACCACGCCCTGCGACGGCACCACCGCGCCGAGCGTGGAGAGCTTGACGCCGCCGGCGTCGGTGCGCATGCGCGGCTGCTGGGCCGCACGCCCGAGGGCGAGGTCGATGAACGCCGCTCGCAAGGCGCCTTCCACGTCGGCGTCCTCGAGAGCGCGCTCGACCTCGGCGTCGGTCAAGTGCCTCATGCGCGCAGGCCCTGCTGCACCAGGAGCACGATGGCCGAGCCGGCCGACACCGCGAGCACCAGCGATTTCACCGCGCGCGCGTTCACCCGGCGCACGAGCGGCCCGGAGAGCGCGAAGCCCGCGGCGATCGGCACGAGCAGCAGCAGCCCGAGCGTCAGCTCGTGCATGCCGAAGCGTCCGGCCCAGGCCAGCACGGCGAGCGAGGCGACGGTACCGGCCACGAGGAAGGCGGCGAGCGTCGCCCGCAGCGTCGCGGGCGTGGCGTTCTGCAGCACGATGCCCATGGGAGGCGCGCCCACCGAGGTGATCGTGCCCATCACGCCGGAGCTGAAGCCCGCGGTCGCGAGCGCGAGCGGCGTGGGTCGAACTCTCCAACCGGCGACACTCAGCAGGACCGCGGCGAGGATCAGCACGGCGAACACGACGGCGAACGTGGAGCGGGGTGCCAGGCCGATCACGAGCCCCGCCACGATGGAGCCCGGAATGCGGCCGCCCACCGCGATCGCCGCGCCGCGCACGTCGATGCTGCGGCGCTCGCGCAGCGCGATCAACAGCGAGATCGAGCCGCCGGCGAGGATCATCGGCCCGGGCACCAGGTCGGGCCGCAGCAGCGCCACGATGGGCGCGGCGAACATCGCGAAGCCGATGCCGCCGGTGGCCTGGATGAGCGCGCCCGCCATCACGGCGAGCGCGCTCACGGCGAGCGGGACGTCGACGCTCACTCGATCTTGATGCCCTGCTTGTCGATGAGCTTCGTCCACTTCTCGCGGTTCTCGCGCAGCCACTGCGCCGACTGCTTCTCGTCCAGCCCGGTGACGGCGTAGTCCCACTTCGCGTCCTTCTCGGCGACGTCGGGCGCGGCGAGCGCCTTCTGCACCTCGCGATTCAGCATCCTCACGATCTCGGGCGGCGTGCCGGCCGGAGCCATGAAGGCATACGCGAACGAGACGTCGAAGCCGGGGAAGCCGCTCTCGGCGATGGTCGGAATGTCCGGCGCGAGCGGCGAGCGCTTGAGGCTGGAGACCGCGAGCCCGCGCAGGCGACCATCCTTCACGAAGGGCATCACGCCGCTCGTCACCGCGAAGAGCGAGTCCACGCGCCCGCCCACCACGTCGATCACCGACTGGCCCGTGCCCTTGTAGGGGACGTGCGTCACGTCGACGTTCGCGGCGTTGTAGAAGTACGCGGCCACCAGGTGGCTCGGCGAGCCGTTGCCGCCCGAGGCATAGGAGAGCGGCTTCTGCTTCGCGAGCGCGATGAGCTCGTTCACGTTCTTCACCGGGACGCCCGGGTTCACCGTGAGCATCTGCGCGTAGGTGACCGGCACCGAGATCGTCGCGAAATCCTTCTCCGGATTGAACGGCAGGTGCGACTTGTACAGGCCCGGGTTCACCGTGAACGTGGTGTCGATCGCGAAGAGCAGCGTGTAGCCGTCGGGCTGCGCCTTCGCCACGTAGTCCGCGGCGATGTTGCCGCCGGCGCCGGCCTTGTTCTCCACCACGAACGGCTGCTTGAGCGCGTCCTGCAGCTTCTGGCAGACGATGCGCGCGAACGCATCGAGCGGGCCGGGCACGGTGCTCACGACGACGATCACGGGCTTGGTGGGATAGCCGGCCTGCGCGCCCGCGAGCGCGGGGGCGAGGACCACCAGTGCGGCAATGATGCGGGAAAGGATCTTCACGTCTCCTCCGATGCGCGGCGAGGCCGCGGATTGTGACTGCGTTGGGAAATTGCGCCTAGGACCGGGCAGGAGAACGCGCGAGCACCAGCCCTTCCCGGTCGATCGCCGGGGTCGCGGGCCGCGCCTTCTCCTCCCAGGAAACGTGGATGTCTCCGTTCACGAACGTCTGGCAAGCCATGCGGAAGCCGCGCGCGAGGTCCTCCTCGCTCAAGTGGTTGCGCTCCTTGGGCTTGACCGCGTCCGTGTTCTCGATGCCCTTCTCGATCAGGCAGCGGCACGTGCCGCACAGGCCGCCGCCGCACTTGAAGGGGATGCCGCCCTTCTCGCGCAGCGAGATGCGCAGCAGGTTGCTGTTCTCCGGCGCCTCGACCTCCTTGCCGCCGCTCGTGACGAACGTGATCCGCGGCATGGCTAGCGCGCCTTCACGGGGCGGAGGACGAAGTCCTTGCCGCCGGAGCGGGCGAGCTCCTGCAGCACGCGCCGCGCGCCCTCGACGCTCTCGAACTTCTCGAGGAACTTCGACGGCACGAAGTTCACCGCGGGCGGCGGGGTCTCGTCGACGATCTTGATGCGCGTCGGTGCCGCGAGCCTTGCGATCACGAAGTCCGCGCGCTTGCGCCCGAAGCAGAGGTATTCGTAGGCCTCGAGCGGCTCGAGCCCGTCGGTGAGCTCGGTGCGGAACTGGCCGGGCTTGCTGGTGAGGATCACGTAGGGGGCTGCCATGTCACGCGGCCGATTCCTCGGGCGGCTTGATGGTCGCCGCCCACACTTCATCCGAATCCTGGCAGAGCGCGACGTCGTGGTGGATCCAGAGCTGGCACACGAGGCGATAGCCGCGCTCGAGGTTGGCGCCGAGGATCTTGCGCTCCTTCCAGTTGGGCGGCGGCAGGTGCTCGGCCCCCTCGATCACGCGCGAGGCGCACTTCGAGCATTTGCCCATGCCGCAGCCGTAGCGCAGGTGCGGCCAGGGAAACTGCTTGATCCCGGCGCGCACCACGAGGTTGGTGTCGTCCTTCACCTCGCCCTCGTGGACCTCGCCCAGCTTCTCGAACCGCACCTTCGGCATCGCGCTTCCTCAGGCCGCGACCGCTTCGCGCTCGAGGCCCAGCTCGGCGAGCGAGAGGTCCTGCTCCACGTAGTCGCGGTAGAGCGCGGTCGTGTAGAGCAGCCGCATCTGGGCGCCCACCTCGCAGATGCGCAGGCACTTCTGCTGCAGCTCGGCGGTGGTCGCGTGCTCGAGCACGATCTGGTAGCCGCGCTCGCCGTGGATCTCGTCGGAGACGATGTGCAGGTCGAAGAACTCGACCTCCTCGTCGGTGAACTTGTACTT
>Ga0157369_10002099_pt1 | contig 24041 bp, 22 predicted proteins | sample C25metaG_FD_113461 | JGI IMG/M metagenome (GOLD analysis project Ga0157369, IMG submission 113461) | Corn rhizosphere microbial communities from Kellogg Biological Station, Michigan, USA - C2-5 metaG | ecosystem: Host-associated > Plants > Roots > Rhizosphere > Soil | place: USA: Michigan... | reverse complement strand
CGCGGGCAGTGTCTCGATCCTCACCATCGGCGATCGCCATCAGGGCAGCGCCGCGGCATTGGTCGAATATCTCGGCTGGTACAGCGTTGCCGCCAAGCATCGCCATATCCCCGCGGTAGAGGGTGCCGGCATTGGCCAGCAATTGCTGACGGCCGCTCGTGACGAGAATGCGAACCTTCTGGTGATGGGCGGCTATGGCCAAGTGCCGTGGCGCGAATTCCTCTTCGGCGGGGCGACGCGCGACGTCGTCGGCAGCAGCCTACTGCCGGTGCTGCTGACCCACTAAGCGCCGGAGGTTACGCCGCTGCTTCCTGCGTGGTGATGACGCGATCCGGCGGTAGATAGACGCGGATCGTGGTGCCGAGGTTCTTGGTGCTGGCAATCTCGAGCCGGCCGCCATGGAGCTCGACGAGGCGGCGTGCAATCGGCAGGCCGAGACCGGTGCCCTCGAATTTCTTGGTCAGCGCGTTCTCAACCTGGCGGAAAGGCTCGAGCGCGATCGCGATTTCGTCCTCGCTCATGCCGATGCCGGTATCCGTGATGACGATGGCGAGGCTGCCATCGTCGGGCCGCTCGACACCCACGGTGACTTCGCCGCCTTCGGGGGTGAATTTCACCGCGTTCGAGAGCAGGTTGATGAGGATCTGACGCATCGCCACCGCGTCCGCGCGCACGGGGGGCAGCACTTCCGGCAGAGCGACCAGGAGTGTCACTTTGTTCTTCAGTGCCTGCGCCGAGACCGCGGTCAGACTGCCCTGCACTGTCTCGTGCAGATCGATCGGCTCGTCCTTCAGGCTGACCTTGCCGGCCTGGATCTTCGAAATGTCGAGCACGTTGTTGATGAGCGCGAGGAGATGCTCGCCCGCGCAATAGATGTCGTTCGCATATTCGACATAGCGCGGCACGCCGACCGCGCCCATCGTCTGCTCTTTGATGATCTGCGAGAAGCCGATGATGGCGTTGAGCGGTGTGCGCAGCTCGTGGCTCATATTGGCCAGGAATTGCGATTTCGCGTTATTCGCCGCCTCGGCGCGCTCTTTACTGTGCTTCAGCTCGAAATTGATCTGGCGCAGCCGGATGCGCTCCTCGGCAAGACGCGCGTTCGCGGCTTGCAGCAGCATGCGCTCGTCGGCGAGCTGGATTTCGCGCTCGGCGCGATTGCCGACCTCGCGCAGCAGGATCACGGAAAGGCCCGCGAGGACGAAAGTCCCGATCGCCGCAAGGACCATGAGGATGAGCGCTTGGCGCTGTTGCGGCGCGAGGGCCGCGGTGAGATCGAGGCTGGCCTCGATGATCACCGGATAGCTCTGCGGCCGATAATAGGCATGCATCCAATTCTCATCGCCGGCCACAGTGCCGCGATAGGTGCCTTGCGCGCCGGCGGCGATATCGCCGGGATGGAACGTGCTCTCGGCCTGCTTGCCGATCAGGCTCGCACCGCTCCGATCCGCCGCATCGAAACCGGCGAGGACGACGCTATCGAGACCGGTCATCCGGACCCAGCCGGTGGCACCGAGCGCGACCGAATCGTGTAAATTCGCCAACCGACTCGGCGCGACACAGAAGATCAGCACACCGAGCAAATGCCCGTCGTCGGCGGAAATGCGGCGCGCAAGGGTGATTTCGAATTGGCCCTGCGCACCGACCAAAGCATGATCAATGGTCAGGTCATCGCCGGTCTCGCCGGCCGCAATGCGGAATTCCGGCCGTTCGCTGAGATCGACCGGCTGCGGATGTGGATCGGCGCTCGCGCTGACCAGCCTGCCATTGGCATCGATGAGGATGACCTGGATCGTGTTGCCATCGATGATCGGCAAATCGCGCGACCAGGTATAGAGATCGACACTTCCGTTAGATGCCCGCATGCGCGCAGCGATGATCGTACCGGCGGTCGCTATGTCGTCGAACGTGTGGGAAATCTCGGCACCGAAAGTACCGGCCAAGCTCGTTGCGTCGTGGCGCGCACTTTCGATCAACGCCTGACGCGAATTCATGATTGAGCCCGCGACCACCGCCCACATCGTGAGGATGACCGAGATCAATGCGAGCAGGATGCCGAACTTCAGGGTTCTGGTTCGGCCGCGCGGATTGTCTTGGGTTTTAGCAGTCATGGAGGCTTTCGGTGCTGCCCCGCTCATACCATGACCAAAGTTAAGACTTTGTTTTGCCTGCATTCGCCGCTGCGAATCGGCCTTCGCGCGGATTGCGTGCGGTGCGTCAGAAAACCGCAACGCCGTTAATGCGCGTAAACGGTTTTTTGTGCAATGCGGTGCTTAATAGCTGCCGGCCGTTGGAACGAATGGCGATTTGATCAGTTCTTTGGGCATTGGAGGGAAGATAAAGATGACGGCTCTGCTGAAGAGCATCGACGCGTTCTGTGCGCGTCTCAACGCAGGATTGGCCGCCGTTGCGGTCGTCTTAACCATTCTCGTCGCGGCCCAACTGACCGTGCGGATGCCCGATCTGTTTCAGCGTGCGGTCGAAGCGGAAACAGCCAGCATCGCGGCGAACACGGCGGCGGCCGTGTTGCCCAATGGCGGCACCTACTGAGGTCCCTAAGTTTAAGCTCGGAAGATTTTAGGGCTTGGTCAATTCGACCAGCGCCGCCGGCTTTGCGATCGCCAATTCGTGCAGGCCGTGCTGCGTGATGATTCCGCTGCTCTTCAACTGGCTAAACGCACGGCTAACGGTTTCCATCGTCAAGCCGAGGTAATCGCCGATATCCGTCCGGGTCATCGGCAGGCTCACGCGCCCATCGCTGCGGCGCTCCGACAAATTCAGTAGAAAAGACGCGATCCGCTCCATCGCGGTCATATGGCCGAGAAGCAGCATGCGCTCGCGCGCCGCGGCAAGACCCGCGCGCATGATCTCGACGAGGCTCTGGCTGATCCGCGGCTCTTCCGCCGCCAGCGCCTCGACCTTACGGCGTGAATACCGGATGAGCGTGGTCTCGACGATCGCCTCGGCGGCAAACGCATAGCTCTCCGCGGCATCGAGGCCGATGAAATCGCCGGCGAGAAAGAATTCACCGATATGCCGCCGGCCATCCGCCAGCACCCGGCAGCCTCGCACCGCACCTTTCAAAACCTTGAAATAGAATTCGGCGCAATCGCCGGATCGAAAGAGCGGCTCGTCGCGACGCAGCGTGATGACGGCGCCGATCCCGTCCAAAGCGGCAAGGCTGTCCGTCAGCACGGCCGACTCCGCCGGCGGGCGGCGGACTGTCGAACGATTGGAAACAGCAAAGGCGGCCGGCATTACAAAAGACCTCTAGACATGCTGGCATATAAAGTGATCCTGTTGACGCGAACTGAAAATTCGCAATTCTGCGTAGGGGAAACCCCGTAAGCCTTTGGAAGAGTTTCCACTAAGCCTTTAGATGAACACCCTGTAACCCTGTAGCCGTAGGCGGAACCTCGAAAAAGGTATCCCTGGTTAAGGGCTCGATCTGGATCATCTACTAAGCGGCTTGTTTTTTTCGGCCAGTTTGCGCAGATTCCCTCCCGTAGGGAATTTTTCGATGGAAGATACTAAAGTACGCGTTTACATCATCGACGACGACGATGCCGTTCGTGATTCCCTGAGCCTCCAGCTCGAAGCGACCGGCTACGAGGTCGCCAGTTTCCCGTCAGCCATCGGGTTTCTCGAGATCGCAGGTACCCTGCAACCGGGTTGCGTCATCTCGGATGTCCAGATGCCGGACATGGACGGGATGGAGTTGCAGCAGCGGCTCAGTGACTTGAAGCTCGATTTCCCGGTGGTGATCGTGACCGGCCACGCCGATGTCGCGCTGGCGGTACGGGCGATGAAAGCCGGCGCCGTGGACTTTATCGAGAAGCCGTTCGAGGAACAGGCCATCCTCGATTCGGTCCAGCACGCGCAGACGCGCTTTGCCGCGCAGCGCGCTACCGCCCAAGCGGGCGCGACGGCACGCGAGAAGCTCTCGAACCTGACGCCGCGCGAGCGCGAGGTCTTCGACGAAATGGTGCGCGGCAAGCAAAACAAGGTGATCGCCTACGACCTCGACATCTCGCCGCGCACGGTCGAGGTCCACCGCGCCCGCGTGCTGGAGAAGCTCGAAGCGCGCAGCCTCTCCGAATTGGTCCGGCTGGCCCTCGCCGCCGGCGTGCCGATCAGTTCGTAGCCGCCGATTGCTTCCTAACCATTGAGGGCCGCACGGGCTGCCGCCGCGGCGGCCCCGGCGTCGCCCGACACATCGACCTCCCGCCAATTCATGGCGCCGAGATCGGCTTTAAGCTGTTGCTCTAGCACGGCGCGATCGGCGTCCGATGCATCGCCGCGGCGCCTAGCAACACGATCGAGCAGCACGGAATCGGGCGCCGTCAGCCACAGGCCAGTGAAAGGTACGCCGGCTTGGCCTGCGACCGCCGCGACGGCGGCGCGCTCACCCACATCCATGAAGGTCGCGTCCACGATGGCGCTGTAGCCCGCGGCCAGCGCTGCGGCAGCTTGCTCGCGCATGGTGCGATAGACTGCGGCACTGACCTCCTCCGTGTAGGCGGACGGCGGCAGCTTCGTTTCGGGCGCGACCTGCATCATCGTCTTGCGCAGCACATCGCTGCGCAGATGTCGCGCCCCGGGCGCCGGCGCGAAATCGCCGGCGAAGCGGGCCGCGACGGTCGACTTACCGGAGCCGCTCAAACCGCCAATCGCGATCAGTTGCGGTTTTGCCGGCCCCAGCAGGCGCGCGGCCAGATCGAGATAGGCCTTCGCCTGCTCGGCCGCGTCTTTCTGGACTTTCAGCGCCGTCACCGCGACCTTGGCCCGGATGCTGGCCCTGATGGATAGGAAGAGCGGCAGTGCCGCAAGGCCCGCGCCGTCGCCACTGCGATCGAGATAGCGGTTGAAAACGACGTTGCCGAGAACGCGTAGGCCGCGATGCTCGAGATCCATCAGCAGGAAAGCGAGATCGAACAACGTATCGATACAGGCGATCTCGTCGCTGAACTCGATGCAATCGAACAAGGTCGGCTTGTCCTCGAAGAGACAGATGTTACGCAGGTGAAGATCACCATGGCAGCGGCGCACTTTGCCGTGCCGCTGTCGCGCATCGAGGAGCGCCGCCTGCTTTGCCAGGGCACCCTCTTGGGCACGGTGCAACGCATCGACCGCGTCGCGATCGAGCGGCGGGCAACCGGAGCGCAGATTGGCGTTGTCGTCGGCAATCACGGCGGCGATACCGGCACTGCCACCGAAAGCCGGCGTTATTTCTGTAGCGGCATGGAATTCCGCGATGATGTCGCCAAGCTGCACCATCAGCCCTGGGTTCAGCTTCCCCTCAGTGGCCAGATGGTCGAACAGCGCGTCATCGCCGAAGCGTGCCATTTCCAGCACCGGCTCGACGAGCGGGCCATCGCCATCCCATTCGAGACCGCCATCCGGCGCGCGCGTCAGTCGGCGCACGGCGCGATAAAGCACCGGCGCGGTGCGGCGATTGAGCTCGAACTCCGCGCGGCAGAGGCGCTCGCGCTCGGCGAGCGTCGAATAATCGAGAAAAGACAGCTTCAGCGCGCGCTTCATCTTGAAGACGCGATCGCCGACCAGAAAAACGATCGAGATATGCGTATCGATGCGGCGCGGCTTTTCGTCGGGCAAGCCGAAGCTCGCGCCGCGTGACATAAACTCGATCGCCGGCGATTGATCGTCTGCCATGGCTTAGGGCGCGATCAAGCCGCGCCCGTAATAGCTCGGGTCGTAGCCGAAGACGATCGCGGAGCTGGGCCGCTGCAGCTTGTGATGCCGACCGGGATATTCGAGGCGCCACAATAGATCGCGAATGATGTTGAGCCGCGCATGCTCCTTGTCGTCGGCGCGCGCGATGGTCCAGGGCGATACCGCGCTATGCGTGCGCTCGAACATCTGATCGCGCGCCTTGCTATAGGCCTTCCAGAGCTTCGGCGCCTTGGCATCGATGGGGCTGAGCTTCCATTGCTTCAACGGATCCTTGCGCCTGTCGGCAAGCCGCTTCTTCTGCTCGTGCCTGGCAATATCGAGATAGTATTTCAGCACGGTGATGCCGCCGCGGACGAGCATCGCCTCGAATTGCGGCACGGTTTCGAGGAACTCTTCGGTCTCGGCCTTCGTACAAAAGTCCATCACGCGCTCGACGCCGGCACGGTTGTACCAACTGCGATTGAACAGCACGATCTCGCCGGCGGCCGGCAGATAGGGAACGTAGCGCTGGAAATACCAGGAATGCTCGTCGCGCTGGCTCGGCGGACCCAGCGCGATCACGCGAGTCTCGCGCGGGCTCAAATGTTCGACGATGCGCTTGATCGTGCCGTCCTTGCCGGCGGCGTCACGGCCTTCGAGGATCACGAGCACGCGTTGGCCGCGCTCGATCACATGCCGCTGCAGCTTCACCAGTTCGATCTGGAGCTGTAGCAACGTGTGCTCATAGGCCTTATGCGTCAAAGGCGGCGGCAACGGCGCCGAGGATGCTTTCGCCATGATGTTCTCCTCGTAGAAAAGGATGGCGGGGGCCGATGCGTTCCCGCCTCGCGGCGCATAGCGGCCACGACGTCGCCTCAGCCGGCGGGCCGCACCACGTTGATCATGCGGTCGCGATGGCCCGCCAGGTAATGCGTCAGGTTCTCTTTGACGAAAGGCAGTACCTGCGAGACGTAATCGGCGTTGAAGGCGCCGATATGCGGCGAAAGGATCACATTCTCCATCGCCCAGAAGGGGTGGTCCGCCGGCAGCGGCTCTTTGACGAACACGTCGATCGCCGCGCCGCCGATGCGCTTCGCCTTGAGCGCTTCGATCAGCGCTGCCTCGTCGACGATGCCGCCGCGCGCAAGATTGATGAGCCAAGCGCTCGGCTTCATAGCGGCGAGCATTTTCGCATCGACGATGTTGCGTGTCTCGTCGGTGAGCGGCGTCAGGATGACGAAATGATCGAATTCGCCGATCACCTTGGCGAGATCGTCGCGATGGACCATACGGTCGAAGCCGGGCACGTCGCGCTTGGCGGAGCTGATGCCGACGACTTTCATGCCAATAGCCTTGCACACCGGCCCGAGCACTTCGGCGATCGCGCCGATGCCGAAAATCCCGGCCGTCTTGCCGTAGAGCAGCCGCGAGCCGTAACGCTCCCAGTGATGCTCCTGCTGTTGGCGCAGCATGCGCGGCATCTCGCGCGCCGCCGCCAGCATCAGCGAAAGCGCCGACTCGGTCATCGGCACGCCATGCATGCCGTGCATATTCGTAACCAGCGCCTCGGGCCGCAGCGCCGGCACGTCGGTGATGTGATCGACGCCGGTGCCGAGCGCCATCACCCATTCGAGCTTCTTGCCGCGTCCCAGGATGCTCTCGGCATCGAGGCCGAGATGCGCGCCAAAGGTGATGAGAATCTCGGCCTCGCCGATATGCGGATCGAGTTCGCCCAACTTATCGGCGCGCGCGACCTCGAGCGCGGGAAACTCGCTGCAAACGAAATCGTAGCAACGCTTCGCTTCCGCCGGCGGCAGCATCGGCAGATAGACCAGGACCTTCGTCATCCGAAGACGGTGGTCAGCATCGTCTTGAATTCGGCGGTGTTGGGGCGATAGGGGCTGCGGCCGAGGAAATGACTCTTGGCGCAATCCTGCGCCATGTCGTCGAAATCGCCGCCCTTGTAGCCGAGCGCGCGCATGGTCGGCGGAATGCCGACGCGCTCGTTCAGCGTCTCAACCACGTCGCCCGCGCTCTGCCTCGGCTTCGCGCCGAGCGCGTCGGCGAGGATCTTGGTCTTGTCCGGCACATGCTTGTCCATGACCCGCAGCACAGTCGGCATGGCAATCGTCACCATGGCGCCGTGATGCAGGCCTTGATCGCCGGTGGCATTGGCAATGGCATGCCCCGGCCCAAGCCCCATATGGATCGCCATGCCGCCTTCGAGCGCGGCGACCATCAGCATCTTGCGTGCTTCGCGGTCGTTGCCATCCTTGACCGCGCGCTCGATGAAATTGACGACATGCCGCACACCATCGAGCGCCAGCGCCTTGGCGGGCGGATTGTCGGCTGTGGTGAGAAAACCCTCGACACAATGCGAAAGCGCATCCATCCCCGTCGCAGCCGTGAGCCGCGGCGGCAGGCTGAGCGTCAGATCCGGATCGCAGATCGCGACGCGCGGTACGATGTAGTGGCTGTTGAGGCCCGAGGCGCGGCTATGCGCATCGGGATGGATGCCTGCGCCACGCGAGGCTTCGCTGCCGGTGCCCGAGGTCGTCGGCAGCACGATCAGCGGCCCGACGGTATGCGTGATGGTATCGGGCTTGCCCATGTAGTTGGTGATCGGCCCGGGATGGCCGGCCAGCACCGCGACCGCCTTCGCGCTGTCGATCACCGAGCCGCCGCCCAGCGCCACGACGCCGTCGCATTTCTCGCGCCGATAGATGTCGAAGGCCTGGTTCACGCCGGCGACGGTCGGGTTCTCCGGCACCTGGTCGAACACGACGATGTCGTTCTTACCCGCCAGCGTGTCGGTGACCCGGCCGAGCACGCCGCATTTCACCAGCCCCTGATCGGTCATCAGCAAAGGCCGGGTGATGCCGCAAGCCGCGAGCTCCGACGCCAGCGCACGTACCGCGCCGAAATCGAGATGGACGCGCGGGAATTGCTGCAGGAAGCTCATCAAGGCACCGGCTTGGCGTCGATCAGGATGAAAGCGACACGCGCCGGCTTGTCGGTACGGTTCGCCCAGGCGTGGTTGGTGCCGCGCTGGATCAGCACATCGCCGGTCTTCATCACCTTCTCGCCATCATCCATCAGCGCGACAATCTCGCCCTCGATGACAATCGCGTAATCGATGGTGTCGGTCTTGTGGAAGCCGGCATGGCGGGCATTGCCGCCGGTGCGTTGATAACCCTGCCCTTGGGCCTCTTTGCCCCAGCCGGCCGCATCCATATTTGCAAAGCGCTGGCTATCGGGCGGATATTCGACGACGCGGAAGACCGTGCCATTCGTCGGCGGCGGCAGGCGATAGGGATGATCGGTCGGGTCCTTATCGCCGGTATTGTCAGCCGGCATCGTATCGGTCTGCCACAGCTCGACCACCTGGGTGCCCGCAGCGCTGCGCCGGCCGGCGGGCGTGCCGACATTGCCGTCCATGATGAAGATGGATTTCCCCTGCGCGTTGTGGCCACTGACGATGCGCCGGATTTCGAATGCCATCTCTCTATCCTCCCTGGGGCGTGCAGCCTCGTTGAACGCGGCGCAGAGTGCTTGACGATACCCACCGCGTCAAGCAAGCTGCGCGCGCCACGAACGAGCGAAGCCTCGGATTTTCTTGAGATTTCGCCGAAGAGAACGGGGAGGTCGGGGCGATGTTCCGGAGGTTGCTCGGGGTTTTCTGCGCCCTCTTTCTGTTCGCCGGGAGCGCCTCGGCAGCCGAGCTGCAAAAGATATCTGTCGGCTATGTGCCCGTCGCGGATTTCGCGCCTCTCTTTGTCGCCAAGGATAAAGGCTTCTTCGAGAAGAAGGGCCTCGATGTAACCCTCACCAAAATCCTGCTCGCCTCGAACGTGCCCGGCGCGCTGGTCGCCGGCAGCCTCGATATCGGCATGGGCACGCCGCCGATGCTTCTGGTCACCAATGAGAGCGGCCTCGATTTCCAGGCGATCGCCGCCGTGTCGCGGCTGAAGAAGGACAATCCCTTCATCAGCCTCGTCGCACGCAAGCAAGACAACGTCACAGACGCAGCCCAGCTCAAGGACAAGAAGGTCGGCGTGCCGGGCTTCAACTCCTCGATGGATATCACCTTCCGCAAATGGCTGATGGATCGCCACATTCCCTATGGCAACGGCGCCGGCCAGGTGCATCTGGTCGAGGCGATCTTCCCGCAGATGCATGACCTGCTGGCCGGCGGACAACTCGACGCCGCGCTCGTCATCGAGCCGTTCCGCACGCTTATCATCAAGGACGGCACCGGCACCAATGTCCGCGACTATTTCTCCGATCTCAGCCCCGATGCGGTCGCGGCGATCTGGATGGCGAAGGCGGATTGGATCAAGGCGCATCCCGATATCATCGCCGGCTTCCGCGCCGGGTTGGAGGAAGGCATCGCCGATCTCCACGCCAATCCGCCGGAATTCCAATCGATCCAGATGAAATATCTCGGCTTCGCTTCCCCGGCCAAGCCGGACTGGTCGCTGCACGTGACGAAAGAGGATCTCGCTTTCTTCGCCGGCATCAGCACCCAAGTTGGCCTTATCCACCAGCAACCGCAGATCGACAAGTTGATCGCGCCTTAACTCGTAAGTGAACAGACCAATGACCAACGCGTTGGAAGCGCGCGCGCTTAGCATGTCCTTCGGGACGCATCTCGTTCTCGATCGTATCGATCTGACGGTAGCGGATGGCGAGTTCCTCTCGATCGTCGGCCCATCGGGCTGCGGCAAGACCACGCTGCTACGACTGCTCGCCGGGCTGGTGCCGCCGATCTCGGGCGAGGTCCTCGCCGAAGGCAAGGCCATCACCGGCCCGTCGCGCGAGCGCGCGATCGTGTTCCAGGATTACAGCCGCTCGCTCCTGCCCTGGCGCAGCGTCTGGACCAATGTCGCCCTCGCCTTCGAGGGCCAGGGGATTTCGCGCGCGACGCGCAAGTCCCGTTCCTATGCGCTGTTGGAGCAAATGGGCCTCTCGAAGGTCGGCGAGTATTTCCCGGGCCAGCTTTCGGGCGGCATGCAGCAGCGCGTGCAGATCGCGCGCTGCCTCGCGCAGCAGCCGCGCGTCATGCTGATGGACGAGCCCTTCGGCGCGCTCGATGCGATGACGCGCCAGACCTTACAGGACGAGATCTCGCGTCTCTCCAAGGAGCAGCGCATCACCGTGGTGTTCATCACCCACGATCTCGAGGAAGCGATCTATCTCGGCGACCGTGTCGTCGGGCTCGCGCCCAATCCGGGGCGCGTGGCCGAGACCATCGAGGTCGGCTTGGCGCGGCCGCGCAACCAGCTCACCACCCGCGAGGATCCGCTGTTCCTCTCCCATCGCCACCGCCTCTTCAAGCTCCTCGTCGAGCATTGAGATGGCGGAGGCTGCCTTACGAGGCGTCGCGGCTCGCGGAGATCGGCGCGCCGGCGAGCTTCTTGTCGGCAGGCACGTTGAAGGTCCATTCGGAGAAAATCTCGGGCGTGAGCTGATGCGTGCGCGCCTTCCACTTGGCGTCACGACATCCTCATCGGCCGCATATTCCGCGGCGCCGCCGAGCGGGCTCTTGAAGTACCAGAAGCAAGCGGAGGAGACGTAGTGGCGACCGGGCCCAGCCTGGGTTTCCCAGCCTCGCTTCGCGATGAACTGGCCGCCGCCAATCACCTCATGCACATTGCGCACCTTGAAGGCGATGTGATTGAAATGGCGCTGCCCGTCCATCGCGTTGAGCAGGAAGAGATGATGGTGGTTGCCCGAGGGCGCGGCGCGCAGGAACACGGCGCGGCCGGCATAACGGTCGGAGACGCGGAAGCCCAAGCGCTTCACGTAGAAATTCTCGACCGCTTTCATGTCGGGGACGCCGATGACGACGTGGCTGCCCTCCTGTGGCGTGGCGCGCTCGTAATAGGTGGTCGGCTTGTCGATGCGACCGGGTGCGCCGGGTGCGTTGAAACCGAGCGGCTTAATTTTGAGCTTGATACGCTTGGTGAGGCGGAAGGCGATGGCGTTGCCGGCATCATCGACCGTGTGGAACGTGCCGCTGCGCTCGGTGCGGATGTCGCGGTCGCGCGCGAGCTCTTTGCGGATGGCATCGAGCGCTCGTTTGGTGTCGACGCCCCAGGTGATCCCGCGCAGGGTCGGACCGGGTTCGTTCGCCGCCGGCAAGTCGGGCGCATCGAGCGGCTTGATGCGGATTTCGGAGCGATCCACACAGCGATAGACGCCATCCCCGACGCGTTTCACACCCCAATCGTCGAGGAAGCGTGTCGCCACCGCCATATCCTCGACACCGAAAGTGACGACATCGATGCCGGTGATTGTCATGCGAAACTCCTGAAGTCGTTGCCGCAAACTTACTCGGCGGGTTTGCCATGACGCAACCGATCGTGACTCATCCGATCCCCAGCGCCGACGAGCTGGTCGCTCGCGCCCGCGCCATGGTCCCGGCGCTGCGCCAGCGCGCTGCCGCGACGGAAGCCGCGCGCCGTGTCAGCAAGGAGGCCGGACAGCAATTCCTCGAAGCCGGCTTCTTCCGCGTGCTGCAGCCGAAGCGCTTTGGCGGCTATGAAGCGCCGTTCGGCACGCATATGCGCATCGCCGCCGAGCTCGGCCGCGGCTGCGCCTCGAGCGCCTGGGTGGCGAGCGTCGTCGCGGTCCATTCCTGGATCGTCGGCATGTTCCCGCTCGAAGCGCAGGAAGAAGTCTGGGGCAACGACCATGACGCGCTCGTCGCGACATCGTTCCTTCCCGCGGGAGTCAAGGTCGAGCGCGTCGGCAATGGCATCGTGCTGACCGGGCGCTGGAAATTCTCGAGCGGTCTCGATCTCTGCCGATGGGCGATCCCGCTCATCGACCTGCCGCCGCGCGAGCCGGGCGGCAAGAGCGAGCTCGGCCTGGCGCTGCTGCCGCTGAACGACTGCAAGACCGAGGACACCTGGTACACATCGGGCCTCGCCGGCACCGGCAGCAACGATTTCACCTGCGAGAGCCTGTTCGTGCCTGAGCATCGCGTTATCGCGGTGAGCGCGCTCAAAGGCGGCGACACGCCGGGCTCGGCCGCCAACCCCTCGCCTTTCTACCGCCTGCCGCTCTGGACCTTCTTCCCCTTCGCCCTGATCGGCGCCGGCCTCGGCGCGGCCAAAGGCGCGCTGGAGCTGGTGGCCGATGGTCTCGCCAATCGCAAATCCGTCGGCCAGGTGAAGATCGCCGAGCAGCAAAGCGTGCAGCTCCGTATTGCGCGCGCGACGGCGCAGATCAATGCGGCCGAGGCGCTGCTGTTGCAGGATCTGCAAGCGGTGAATCGCGATGCAGCCGCGGGCACGATCCCCCCGCTGGAGCAGCGGCTGCGCTATCGCCTCAATCTCAGTTATGCGATCGAGCTGTGCGTGCAGGCGGTCGATACGCTTTACCCGCTGCTTGGCGGGCGCGGCCTCATCGCGACCGATCCGGTGCAGCGCGCCTGGCGCGACGTGCATGCGGTGTCGCAACATATTGCGCTGGTCTGGGACGTGACCGGCGGGCTTTACGGTGCAGTACGCCTCGGCTTCCCCTGCGCCGATCCGAGGATTTAACGTGCCACTCACAGCGTCATTGCGAGGAGCGTAGCGACGAAGCAATCCAGAGCCTCACATGTTGCCCTGGATTGCTTCGCTACGCTCGCAATGACGAAAGCGGAGGGAGACAGTAAATGACCAATCAATACGAAATGGTCGTCGAGCAGGATATCGGCATTCCGATGCGCGACGGCGCGGTGCTGCGCGCGAATTTCTATCACCCGAAGGCCGAGGGCAAATTCCCCGTGCTGATGACCTTCGGTCCTTACGGCAAAGACGTGCCGTTGAAGGAATTCATGTCCGAGGCCTGGGAGACGCTCGAGAAATTCTATCCCGAGATTCTTAAAGCCTCGTCCTGCAAGCATCTCGTCTTCGAGACACCCGATCCCGAATGCTTCGTGCCGGATGGCTATATCGTCATCAAGGTGGACAGCCGCGGCGCCGGCAAATCGCCGGGGCGTCTGTCGCCGAACTCGCCGGAAGAGTTCCGCGATTTCTACGACGCGATCGAATGGGCGGGCGTGCAGCCATGGTCGAACGGCAAGGTCGGACTGCTCGGCATCTCCTATTACGCGGCCGGCCAGTGGAGCGTCGCGGCGATGAAGCCGCCGCATCTCGCAGCAATGCTGCCGTGGCAGGGCACCTACGATTTCTATCGCGACCGCACCCGCGCCGACGGCATCTATGCCGGCGGCTTCCTTGGCCGCTGGTGGTCGAATTCGGTGCTGCGCAACCAGCACGGCAATCCGAAATCGCCCTATCACGATATCTACAATAGTGGCGGCCGCACCACCGGCAGCGAAAGTCTCAGCGACGAGCAGCTCACCGCGAATCGCGCCGATTATCTCGGCGATCTGCTCAAGCATCCGCTGAATGACGAATGGTATCAGTCGCGCACGCCGGATGTGCGTAAGATCGACATCCCTGCCCTCGTCGTCGCGAATTGGGGCGGGCTCGGCCTCCATCTGCGCGGTACGGTTGGCGGCTGGGTCGATATCGCCTCGAAAGAGAAATGGCTGAAGATCCAGGGCGGCTCTTACTTCCACACTTTCCTGCAACCGCAGAACGTGGCGCTACAGAAGCGCTTCTTCGACAAATATCTGAAAGGCATCGACAACGGCTGGGAGAAAGAGCCGCGCGTCGAAGTGCAGGTCCGCGCGCCCGGCGACAAGATCAAGCGCCAAGCGCAGAGCACGAACTGGCCGCTCGCCGAGGCCAAGCATGTGAAATTCTATCTCGACGCCGACGCCAAGACGATGGGCACGGCAGCGCCGGGCACTGCGGCGAGCGCGAGTTATCCGTCGCTGACGCAAGGCGTGAACTTCACCACAGCGCCTTTCGAGAAGGACACTGAGATCGTCGGCCCGGCAATGCTGAAGCTCTTCGTGTCGTCGAGTAGCGCCGACATGGATATCTTCGCGACGCTCTGCGCCTTCGATCCCGACGGCAAGGAGATGACCTTCATCGGCGCGCCCGAGCGTTTCTGCCCGGTGACGCAAGGCTGGCTGCGCGTCTCACAGCGCAAGACCGACCCGTCGCGCTCGAACGACTACTTCCCCTATCATCCGCATGACGAGAAGCAGCCGCTGAAGCCGAACGATGTCTACGAGGTCGAGGTCGAGATCTGGCCGCTCGGTCTCTATCTGCCGAAAGGCTCGACCTTGAAGCTGATCGTCGCCGGCACCGACTTCGTGCGCCCGGGCTCGACGCCGCCCTTCCAGGGCGTCGCCTGGTTCACCCACAACGACCCAACCGACCGGCCGAAGGAAATCTACGACAGCACCAACACGATCCATACGGGTGGATCGCAGCAGTCTTATCTGCTGCTGCCGGTGATGTCGTAAGCGCGGGTTGCAAGGGCACCACGAGCCCTTCGACTACGCTCAGGGTGAGGATAAAGAGAATCGGGCATCTTCCAGCGGAGGATGCCCGATACGTTTTCCCTCAGCCTGAGCTTGTCGAAGGCCGCAGGATGGAACTGCAAGGAAGCCTTAGATAGCCGGGACAAGCCCATGACGACCTTCAGTCGTCATTTCTCCCGCTTGTACTCGCCCAAACCCGGGCGGTAGCTCTTCTTGTCGAGGAACTCACTCATGCCTTGCGCGCGGCCCTTTTCGGGGTCGACGAGGCGGAGTTGGTCGCTCTTCGCCATGAGATATTCGGCGGATTCGTCCCAGGTCATCTCGTCGACATATTTGAAAGCGACTTTGGCCTGGCGCAGCGCGGTAGGATTCTTTTTGAGCAACATCTGCGCCACTTCCTTGGTGCGCTCGCGCAGCTTGGCCTTTGGCACCGATTCCGTAACGACGCCGAGCTCGGCGGCTTTCTTACCGTCGAAGGTCTCGCCGCTCATGATGTAGTAGAGCGCCTTGCGGTAGTTCATCACCACCGACAGCACCTTCGAGACGTTGCCGCCCGGGATGATCCCCCAATTCACTTCGGAGATGCCGAAGGTCGCTTCGTCGGCGGCGATCGCCATATCGCAAGCGATCAGCGGCGTGAAGGCGCCGCCGAAGCACCAGCCATTCACCATCGCGATGGTCGGCTTGTAATAGGTGAGAAGCCGGCGCCACTGCCAGGTCGCGGCCGTGCGATAGACCTGAATGCGCTTCCACTGCTCTACATCGTCGGTGGCGCGGAAATATTCCTTGAGGTCCATGCCAGCCGACCACGCGTCGCCTGAACCGGTGATCACGACCACGCCGCAGCGCTGATCGCCTTCGAGCGTGTCGAGCGTCGCCAACATTTCGGCGTTGAGATCGGGGCTCATCGCATTCCGCTTCTCGGGGCGATTGAGCGCCACCCAGGCGATGCCGTCTTCGAACTCGACCTTGACGTTCTTGCCCCATGGATCGGACATGGACCTACCCTCTTCCTCGTGTGTGGTGGATTTAGAGATCTTGCAGCAATTGCCGCTCGGCATGGAGGCGTTTGCGGCAGGTCACCGCATCGCCGCCCGCCACCGCCAGCGTCATCGCACGGCGGAAATAGAGACTCATATTGTGCTCGGCGGTGTAGCCCATCGCACCATGCAGCGCGACGCATTCTTTGACGGTCGTCAGCGCGGTCTCGGCGACATAGGATTTCGCCGACAGCGCGGCGATCGCCCGCCGCGCCGTACTCGACTGGCACGACTCGTAGAGCAGCGCGTGGCTCCCCTTGATGATCACATAGAGCGAAGCGGCGCGATGCTGCAGCGCCTGGAAGCTGCCGATCGGCACACCGAATTGCTTGCGGTCCTTCAGATATTGCACCGTCATCGCAAGCGCCTCATCGGCGAGGCCGACGAGCAGCGCGGAATATCCCACGAGCGCGAGATCGCGGCCGGCCTGAAAGGCCTCGCCCGCCTGCTCGCCGCTCGCGAGCACGGTGAGATTTCCCAGCGCAACGCCCTCGAATTTCAGCCGCGCGATCGAGCCGCCATCGACCGTGTCTTGCGTCTCGATCGCAACGCCTTTTGTGTTGCGCGGAACGGCCACGAGCTTGTCATCGATCAGCGTGAGGAAGACATCGGCAGCATGCGCGTCCAAGGCGTAAGCCGTCGGCGCTTTAAGGCCTTCCTCCGCATCGATCGGCATCACCACTTTCTTGCCGGCGATGAGATCGGCCAACAGCGACGCACCGGTTGCACCGCTGCGCGCCAGCATCACCGATGCGGCGAGCGCCGGCACGAGCGGCTCGGGCATCAGCTTCTTGCCGGCATATTCGAGGAGCAGCGCGATCTCGCGCGTCGCGAGACCGGTGCCGCCTTGCGCTTCCGGCACCGCGGCGCCGAGCCAGCCATGCTCGGCAAGCTTGGCCCAGGCGTCGCGATCGAAGCTTTGCGTACCGGCCTGCAAGCGGCGCACCCTCGGCAAACCGCCGGCGCTTTCGAGCAGCTCGGTGATGCCATCGGTGATGTGGCGGTCGGTGTCTCTGAGCTTAAGCATTGCCACCACCACCGGGCCGCGGCAGGCCGAGCGCCCGCATCGCGATGATGCCGCGCTGAATCTCGTTGGTGCCTCCTCGGATCGAGAGGCGCCGCGATTGCAGGAAAAGCGTGCTGAAATCCGGCGTCTCGTGATCGCCGATGCGCGGCGCGCGGACCGCCGCATGGGCGCCGCTGACCGCTTGCAACACTTCGAGCACGAATTGCGTGGCCTCGGCGCCGTAGATCTTCAAGCGCGAGCTGTCCTCGAATTCGGCCTCGCCAGCCGCTTGCGCTTCGAGCGCTTCGAGGAAAGCGGCTTCGAGCGCATGGACTTCGATCTCGGCGCGCGCGATCTGGTCCTGCATCCAGGGATCGCGATCGGCGCCGGTGTAGCGCGCCACTTGGCGCAAGCGATAGAGCGCGCGCAGCGCATGGATCGGCGTGCCGGCGCGGATGCGCTCCTCGCCGAGCAGCGCCGTGCCGATCGTCCAGCCTTCGCCGACCTTGCCGAGGACATTGCTGATCGGCACCACGACATTGTCGAGGAACACCTCGCAGAGCTCGTCATCGCCCGCGAGAGTGACGATACCGCGCGGCGTCACGCCGGGCGTCTTGGCATCGACGAGCACCAGCGTGATCGAATCCCGCGCCTTTGGATCGCTGCCGGTGCGCACGAGCAGATAGAGCCAATCGGAATAATGCGCGCCGGTGGTCCAGATCTTGTGGCCGTTGATGATGAGCTTGTCGCCCTCGATCACGGCTTTGGTGCGGAGACTGCGCAGATCGGAGCCCGAGCCCGGCTCGGAATAGCCCTGCGCCCAGATCACTTCGCCGGTGCGCGCCTTATGCAGATGCTGCGCCTTCTGCTCGGGCGTGCCGTATTTGATGAGGATCGGACTGATATGGGTAAGGCCCTGCGCCGGAAGATCGGGCGCGCCAACGCGGGCTAGTTCTTCAATAAGAATCACCTGCTGCACCGGCGTCGCGTCGATGCCGCCATGCTCTTTCGGCCAATGCGGCGCAGCCCAGCCTTTCTCACCGAGCGTCTTGAACCAGGTTTTGAGCTCGGGCGGCGTCAGACGATTGTTGGCGTGGCGCAGCTCTTGCGGCAGGTTGGCTTCGAGCCAGCTTCGCGCTTCAGCGCGAAACGCCTGCTCAGCCGCCGTCTCTTCTCGAAGCATATGCCTTCCCGCCCGCGTTTTCCGCGAATAGCGGCGAGATTAGGGCGGCCCCTCGTGGTTGTCACGGCTGTACCGTTCGGATAAACGAGCGCAAACACAAAAGGACGGTGAGCATGGCGCTGGAGCTCAATCTTAGAGGGAAGAATGTGCTGATCACCGGCGGGTCGAAAGGCCTCGGCCTTGCCGCCGCCAAGGGCTTCGCCGCCGAAGGCTGTAACCTCTATCTGTCATCGCGCAATGCCGAGATGCTCGAAGCAAACGCCGCCGAGCTGCGCAATGCCTACGGCGTCGAGGTCAGTTTCTTTCCCCTCGATCTGTCGCTACCCGAATCGCGCGACAAGCTGATCGCCGCCTGCCCCGATGTCGATATTCTCTTCAACAACGCCGGCATGATCCCCGGCGGCTCGATCGACGATGTCGACGATGCGGCCTGGCGCGCAGGCTGGGAGCTGAAAGTCTTCGGCTATATCCATTTCACCCGCGCCTATCTCAATCTGATGCGCAAGCGCGGCAAAGGTGTGATCATCAACATGATCGGCGCCGGCGGCGAAAGCCTCGACTACGATTACGCCGCGGGCGCGGTCGGCAATGCATCGCTGATGGCTTTCACCCGCGCCGTCGGATCGCGTAGCATCGATGACGGCGTGCGCATTTGCGGCATCAATCCCGGACCGACCGATACAGACCGCGTCGGCTTCCTGTCGAAGAAGCGAGCCAAGGAAATGTTCGGCGATGAATCGCAATACAAGCGCTTCTATGAGAAATATCCGCTGAAGCGGCCGGCAACGGTCGACGAAGTCATACCGGCGGTGCTGTTCCTCGCCTCGGACCTGTCGTCCTACACGTCGGGCGCAATCCTCACCATCAATGGCGGGATGACCTATCGCCGCGAGCGCTGACGAAAAAGCCGGAGCGCCGCGACGGGTGCTCCGGCTTCGTCATTCCGATCGCTCAATGCGTGTCGAAGATATGCTGGTAATTCGCGATCGCCTTCTCGACCGCGGTCCGCTCGGCAGCCGTTGGCTTCTCGGGATCGGCCGCCGGCGGTAGCGCGCCGAAGCGCATCAGCGCTGCCATCAGCAACAGGCGTGCTTTGGTGCCGGTGAGATTGGAGCCTGCGACGAGCAGCGGCGTGCGATCGGCAAAGCCTTCGGGCGCGCCGCGGCCGACCTGCACCACCGGCATGCCGGAGAAGATCGCTCTCTCCATTACCTTCTTGCGCGCCGCCGAGGTCATCGCGCCATAAGGCACCTGGCCTTCGGTGACGAAGCCGCAAAGCCGGCCCGAGCCGAGCTTGTAATCGAGCAGATAGATGAGATCGAGCTCCTTCGACGGATCGTCGCCGTAATCATCGGTGAAATAGCCGCCATCCTTCACGATCGACACCGACGGAATCGCATCGGGCAGGATATCGCCCTTGCCGTCCTTCACTGCGATATCGAAAGTTTCGAGACCGTGCCGGCCCTTGCGCACGCCGCGCACCGCGCCTTCGAGCCGGCTGGTGTTCACCTCGGAGAGATAAGTGTGCTTATAGGCCGGCACATACATGAGGATCGGCCGGCCGTTATGGGCGATGCCGCCGAGAATGCCGCCATGGCCGCCAGTCGCCGCATAGCCGCCGGGACGCGCATCGACCTTAGCCACTTCGCGCGCGGCGAAAGCCTGCTGCTCCTGCAGCACGACGACGCCGGCGCGGTTCCGGCCCTGCTCATCCGCCCAGATGCCGGAACGGATGAAGTCGAGCGAATGGACGATGTTCTGCGGCCCGTCATTGCTGGCTTGGCCTTGCGGACGCTGCGCGGCATTGCCGCAGATCGGCTTGGTCGTGTCGATCAGCAGGTTGAACCAATAGGCCGTCTCTTCGACCGCCGGGCTGCCCTGGGTGAAGATCGCGCCGTCATATTGGCCGCTCGACATCACCTTCTGCGCGATATTCGTCACACGCGCCAGCGCCGGCCGCGGCGGCGACGCGCCGAGATGCCGCGGCTTATAGGGGAAGAATTCCTTGCCGCGCGTCTCCGGCGCGATGTCGCCCTCGCCGATATCGGTGCGCAGCGCCGCCGGCAAACCCTTGCGATAGCCGCCCGGCGGCAGCAGGCGATAGAAATCGACGGTCGCTTGCGACGAAATCATACTCGCCTTGCCGTCCTCGCCGATCGCCATGCGATCGATATCCTCGAAGCTGCGCGAGCCGTCGGGAAAGAAACCCTGCCGCGCCAGCTCATCGGGCGCGAAGCCAACGGCACATTCCTCTTCCCAGGGCTTGCCGTCCTTCTGCACGGCGACATAGGGCATCGGATAGAGGCCGTCTTCGGGCTTCAGCTCGATCTCATAGACCGGCTTGTCGGTAGCGCTGCGCTGGTCCTTATGGAAATGTCCGTCGACATCGATATAGCCATCGGGCGGGCCGTAAAGCTCGGCCGCGTCGCGCTCCAAGGGATGCGCGGAGAATTGCTCGACATAGACCTTCACCGGCGCGGCGAGGCGCTGCTGGCGCAGCGCGTCATAGCGGAGGATGCTGCCATCCTTGGCCCGCAGCGGCGGCAGCCCGTGTTTCTGCCGCGCCTTGTTCGAGGTGACGAGCGGCGGCGTATTCTGGATCGTCGCATTCGGGCCGCTGAGATGTGCGACGCGTATCTTTGCCTTGGGTTCCATGAGTCACCTCCTCGTGATTGAATGCGACATCCTTCAGGGATGCTACTGCACGAACTCGTTGGTGAAGAGCTCCTTGTAGGAGCTAAGCTTCTCGGCCGGCTTCATGAAGCCCGCTTCGATATTGAGCCGATCGGAATTGCTGATCGCCGCTTCGACGATCACGGGTTTCGCCGGCATCGCTTGCTCGAGCGCGGCGAAGGATTTTTCGGTTACGCCGGTATCGATCTGCGGGAAATGCGTGCGCAGCACGGCAAGCGCCTCTGGCTTGTGCGCTTGCGCGAAGGCCGGCCCACACGGCGCGAGCGCCAGCGCGGACGAGCCCGGCGATCGCGCCGCGCTTCATTTCACGAACTCGTCGGTATAGAGCCCGTCATAGGAGCTGAGCTGATCGCTCGGCGCCTCTAGTCCGGCCTCGATATTGAGATGCTCGGAATTGCTCAGCACCGCCGCCGTCATGATCGGCGGCACCGGCGTTCCCGCGACCACGCCTTGGAAAGCGCGCTCGACCACCGCCGGATCGATCTTGTCGAAATGCGTCTTCAACAGAGCGAGCGCCTCGGCCGACTTCTCATGGATGAAGCGCGCCCCTTCGGCCAGCCCCTTCCCCATCTTCATGCAGATCGAGCGATGCTCGGCGCAGAATTGCGGCCGCGTCACGATCACGCCGGAACCGTTGGGCGCGATCCAATCGGGATCGCCCGTCAGCGGGCTCGCGACCGCCACCGCCGTACCTTGCTGCAGCACGATCTGCGGCCAGGGCGGGCCGTTGATGAAGCCGTCGATTGCGTGACGCGAGAACGCGGCCAGCGTCTCGGAGGGGGCGAGCGGCGCGATCGTCATGCTGTCGGGGTCGACGCCCCCCGCTCTGGCAATGACTTTGAGATAGCCGTGGATCACCGAATTGATGCCGTCGACGCTCATCTTCTTGCCGGCAAGAATCTTGGCGCGCTGGGCGAGCGGCGCCTTCGGGTCGAAATGCGCGGCTTCGGCGATCTCCTTGCTGACGACGATGACCCAGACGGGCTTGTCGATCATGTTGGCGATCGCCAGCATGCGCTGGCCTTTCGCCGCGGCCCGCGTCAGCGATGCCGCCGAGGAGACCGAGAAATCGGCCGAGCCGGCGATCACCGCATTGAACGAGCCGATGCCGGTGATGAGTTGCGTCTTCACCTCAAGGCCCTGGTCCTTCCAGAAGCCGAGATCCCGCGCCGCGTAGATGCCTAGGAATTGCATGACATCGGCTGGCAACGCCATCAGCGCATGTTCCTCCTCGGCGCGGCTCGGCGACGCGGCGCCGAGCAGCGCGAGCGCGAGGAGAGCGCCGAGCCAGCGTTTCATTTCAGATACTCATTGGTCGAGAGACCGTCATAGGACGGCAGCATGTCGCTCTGCTTCATGAAGCCGGCATCGACATTGAGCTGATCGCCCTTGCGGATCGCCGCGGGATCGACCGCCGGCATTTCCGGCGTACCGGCGATGAGCAATTGCTGCGAATGCTCGAGCACGTTCGGCTTGATCGTGGGAAAGCGCTTAGCGAGCAGCGCCAGTACATCCTTTGGCCGCTGATGTGCCGCGCGCGCCGCCAGCAGCATCGCATGCCCCATCTTCTCGCAGAGCGAACGATGCTCGGCACAAAGCTGCGGCCGTGTCACAATGAGTCCGCTGGCGATCGGCAAGAGCGAGGACGGCTCTCCTTTCGGTCCGACCGCCACCGGAATCGCGCTGCCGTCATCTTCGACTTGCTGCGGCCAGGGCGGCGCCGAGACGAAGCCGTCGATGGCGTGCCGCGCGAAAGCCGCGAGCGTGTCGACCGGCGCCATGGCGGAAACGGTCATGTTCTCGGGATCGCCACCGAGCCGCGCCACGACCTTGAGATAAGCGTGATCGAGCGCGTTAATGCCCTGCGTGCCGATGGTCTTGCCTTGCAGGACCTTGGCGCGCTGCTCGAGCGGCGCATTGGGATCGAAATGCGCCGCTTCGGCGACGTCTTTCCGGATGACGATGTCCCAGGATGGCCGATTGTTCATCTGCGCGATCGCCAGCATGCGCTGGCCGCGCGCGGCGGCGCGTGTGATCGAGGCGCCCGAGGCGAAGGCGAAATCGGCCGAGCCAGCAACGACCGCGTTGAACGACGCGACGCCGGTGAGAACCTGTTTCCTCACTTCGAGCTGCTGCTCTTTGAAGAAGCCGAGGTCCTCGGCCACATAATAAGCAAGGAACTGCATGCCCTCGGTCGGCAGCGCTAGGAGAGCGCGATCGGTCTCGGCGCGCGCCGGCGTGGCGAGGGCGAGAAGAGCGGCAACTGCAAGGATGGAGCGTTTCATTTCACGTACTCGTTGGTGAAGAGATCGTCATAGGTCTTGAGCCGGTCGCTCGGCTTCACGAAACCGGCTTCGATATTGATGCGATCGCCGTTTTCAAGCGCTTTGGCATCAATCGAGGGCGATTGCGGCATCGCCTTACGCATGGCCTCGAAAGAGGCCGCGACGACGGGTGGCGCGGTATGCGGAAAGCGTTTCTGCAAGATCGCCAGCGCCTCCTGCGGATGCTCATGCACGAAGCGGCTGGCGGCGGAGAGCGCTTTTCCCATCTTCTCGCAGATCGAGCGGTGCTGCGCGCAGAATTGCGGCCGCGTAATCACCGTGCTGGAGCCGATCGGTGTGAGCCAAGCGGGATCACCATTCAGTCCGCTGGCGACAACGACCACACCGCCATCCTGCCCCAAGGTCTGCGGCCAGGGCGGGCCGAGCGAGATGCCGTCGATCTGACCGCGCTGATAGGCGGCGAGCATTTCCTGCGGTTGGAGCGCCGAGACCGTGATCGAATCCGGATCGACGTTGCCGGCCATGGCGAGCACACGCAAGAAGGAGTGCGCCGCCGAGCCGATACCGTCGACCACGATCGTGCGGCCTTTCAGCACCTTTACCCGCTCGGCAAGGGGCGCTTTGGGATTGAAATGCGCGGCATCGGCAATGCTCTTGCGGATCACGACGTCCCAAGGCGGCAGATTGTTCATATTGGCGATCGCCAGCATCTTCTGCCCGCGCGCCGCCGCGCGATCGAGATTGGTTCCCGACGAAAAGGCAAAAT
>Ga0157369_10002097_pt1 | contig 24055 bp, 15 predicted proteins | sample C25metaG_FD_113461 | JGI IMG/M metagenome (GOLD analysis project Ga0157369, IMG submission 113461) | Corn rhizosphere microbial communities from Kellogg Biological Station, Michigan, USA - C2-5 metaG | ecosystem: Host-associated > Plants > Roots > Rhizosphere > Soil | place: USA: Michigan... | reverse complement strand
CGGCGCTTCGCGTAAAGCCCTGCGAGCATGAACAACGAATAAACCGTGACGGAAACGTCACGCAAAACGTCGATGATCGCGCCGTGGTTCTGGATCCCGCGGACGCCATTCACCGCGCCGAGCAACAGGAAGGCCGCAACTGGCAGCATCACGCGGGAAGTCGGTTTCGGAATTCGCAATCGTGGCCAAATGAACGTGCCCAGGGTCACGATCGCCAGCGTCACGTCGGTGACATAGATCGGCGCGCCGGGGACCTTCATGTACGCGAAATCTTTCGAATACGCGGCCGTGCATAGCATGAACCAGAGGAAGATCGACTCTGGAATAGAGAACCGCATCTTCCTGCCGTGCAGCAACATCAGCGGAAGGGTCAAGCCGGCAAACAGCCATGCGGCCTGGTGGGCCTCATAGGTGAGCGCCTCAGCCAGATTCAATGCGTCAATGTCCGCTATGTAATCGCGGTTCAGCCCGTCGTAGATCGCAATCGATATTCCGATGAGCATGGCCAGCACAAGCCACAGGCTCAGGCTTCCGAACAGCGCGGCACGCAGCCGCTTGCGCCGCGGCATCGCCGGCATCGCGCCATCGTAAGCATGTGAATAAGTGGACATAGACTATTGCTTCACTCGAGAGCCGCTCACGCGGCGGCCGCCGCCGCGATTCGCTTCCCGCCGGACTCCATACGCCCAGCCATCCGCAGCATGAGTCCGAGGTTCATCCAGAAGATACTCGCCAGGAACGGAGTTTCAATCAGCGGATTCAGAGCACCCCAGCAAAACAGAAACACCTGGCATACGAACAATCCACGAAGCACATACGCGCCGGGACGATCGGCGTGCTTGCGAATCGCGCGCCAGGCAGCGATCGTGGGCGCAAGCAGCATCGCCAGGAACACCGCTCCGCCCACCAATCCCATCTTGTAGAACACGTAAAGGTAGATATTGTGCGGCTTGGTGTCGGTCCGTTCCAGTTCGAACGTCAGCGGCACGCCGTACCCTTCTCCCAAGACCGGATGTTGGAGGAAGCGGCGCCCAGCTTCTTTCCACAACAGAAGACGCCATTCGGTATTGTCGTCCGGCCGGAGCGCGGTGGTGGCGTGGTTCGTCCCGCGTTGAACGGGCTGCGCGTCTTCGTGCCGCCGCAGGCGCACGGTGATGAGCACGGCCATTACGCAGAACACGATCACCGCTGTCATCAGGATCGTCTTCGTCCTGCCGCTTCCTAAACCAGTCAGCAACAAGGCTCCGGATGCCACAGCGAGTCCGACGTATACCGTCCTCGCATTGCAAAGCACCACGCCGAGACCCAGAAGAAGCATCAGAGGAATGGCCACGCGAGTCGAGAACTGCCGGCCCGCGGCCGCGAGTACGGTCAACAGCAGCGCAATGGGGACGTACATGCCCATCACGACGTAGCGCCTCATGCCGGGCTGCATCACAGACCAACTCGCGCCGATCAGGGTCGCGATCACCGCGCCGCACAGGATCATGAGCCAAAACTGTTCGAGGAAAGTCTTGCTGCGTCTCGAGTACAGAGCGGGCAGCGCGAAGAGCGCGTACACCGGGACCGAGAGGTCGCGAAGAACATCGGTCAACTGCATGTGTTGCTGGATCCCGCGAAGCGCGCCGGCGATTCCGAGCAACGAAAACCCGGCCAGAAGTAGCACGTATTTTGATTTGGGAAGCCTGAGCCTCGGCCACGCAAATCCGACGAGTGCCAGCACCAGGATAACGTCCGTTACATAGACCGGGACGCGCGGAAGCTTGAAGTAGGCGAAATCCCTGGCGTAGGCGACCGTGCAGAAAACGAACCACAGCAATAGTGACTCGGTGAATGCCAACCGCAACTTCCTGCCGTGCAACAGCATGAAAGGCAGAACCACACCGGCGAACACCCACGCGGCCTTGTTCGCCGTGTAACTCAACGGAACGGCGGGTCCGAACGTCTCCAGCTCGGTCATCCACTTGCGATGGAAGCCGTCGTACAGGGCAATCGACGCGCCAATCAAGATGGCAAACACCAGCCACAGGCTGACGTCTCCGATCATGCGAGCTCTTGGGTTCAGCGGTCGCCGGTCGAGTTCGGAGATAGGGCTGTCGACTGCTTGTGTGGACATGGAAGCGATTCAGCGCGAATGCTAGCTTGCCGCGCGTGCAACGGAAGTGGCGGCGCGGAGTTGTCCGCAGAAGAACAAGCCGCCTTGCAGGCCGGTCGCGCACAACATATGCTGCAGCTGGCGGCGCAGGAGATCATGAGAGGAATGCCAGCTGATCGGCGGCAGAGCGATTGGATCGTATCCTGCCCGCCGCAGCACAGCAGCAAGCGAGCGTGGTGTGAAGTAGAAAAGGTGTGTCAGATTCGTGCGCTGTTCCCAGCCTGCCGCATGCAACCGGGAATTAAGGGATGCAAAATTCGGCGTCAGCAGGACCACGCTCCCCGACCGCGTCAGTAGAGGAGAGAGTTGCTCGAGATCGTCCCATGGACGCCGCAAGTGTTCGATCACCTCGGAGAGAATGATCAAATCGAACTGCGCGGCCGGTTCAGCCTGGTGAAGCGCAGCGAGGTCCGCGTACACCGTCGCAAAGCCCTCGCGTGCAATTCCCTCTCTCGCGGTCGAACTCTGTTCAACGCCGGTAGCGCGCGCGCCCAGCTCGTTGGCGATCTTAAGCAACAAGCCGTTGCCGCAACCGTAATCGAGGATGCATTTCCCTGACAACGATCCGAACTTGCGGGACAGCCGGTCGAGCAAGTGCCGGATATCAGGCTCGGGCGTGTTCTCCAGAACCGGCTGCGAGCCGTCCGGGCGGTAGTAAAGCTGGGCGTAAGCCTGCGCCAGGTCGTGGTCGTTCAGCTGCGGCGATGCGAATTGCAGGTCGCACTGTCCGCCGGCACAGCGGAACACCTGCGTGTGCGGCAAGGTCAGATGCGGACGCGCCGGGCCGCCGCAAAGTGGGCATTGGGTTGTGGAAGTCGTCACGACGCTGAGCCGTTGTCCTCGGGACGTTTCACCGTGCGATCGGCAGCCCTCATGCGCAGCTTGTTGTTCCGCCAACGAACGATCCAGCGAGCGCGCGTCTCTTCGATATACATCTTGGCCGGGTGGTCCGGATCGACGCGCTGGTAAGCATCCGAGCCGATGATGTAGGCCATTCCGCCCAACGTCGACAGGAAGAGTCCGACCAGCAGGAAGATCGATCCCTTGGGATACGACTTCCGCTCCGGCTGCAGCGGAGGATCGAGGATGACGACCGGTGTCGTCTCCTTCGCCTCCTGCACCTTGGCAAGTTCGTATTGCTTGATGAGCGCCTCGTACACCAGTTCATCCAAAGTCGCCGTGCGGTAATAGTTCGACCATTCGACACCCAGCTGCGGCAGCTTGCGGATCCAATCCATCATCGACCCGGGCGAACTATTGGTTTGTTGCATGTCGACGTTGCGTCTCAATTCGCCGATGCGCGCTTCAATGGCCTTCACGCGGAAGTTATTGTCGGTAAAGATCTGTCGCAGGCCCTCGAGTTCGGATTGCGCGGCGATCAGTTCCGCCTGTCCGCGGGCAGCCGCCGTCAAACTGGCCTTGGCCTGTTCGGGGATATCGAGCGCGACGTTCTTACTGGCAAAAGTAGCGAGCTTTTGCGATGCGTCGTCCAGTTCCGCCTTCACAACTTTCAGCCGGGTTTCCAGGAAGACACGCTCGCGGTGCGCGCTGCTGCTGGAAACCTGACGGACGACGCTGTCGAGCTGGTCCGCGTAGGCCTGCGCCATAGACTGCGCGAGCCACGGCGAGCTCGCGGTCACACTAATCGTGATCACGCCGCTCTTGCGGTTGGTGTCGATGACGGTGCGGTCGATGAGGTCTTTGCGCGCGAACTCGTAATACTTCTCGTGATATTCCTTGCGTAGGTCAAACTTGTTGATGATGGGATCGAGCACGACCGGGCCGGAGAGAATGTCGACGTACAGGTCGCCCGCGGTCTTGGCGCCGACGATGCTGGCCGCGAGGCCGGCGGCAGAGCTCGACGCGCCGGAAGTTGCACCGCCCAGCAGCAATCCCAGGATGCTGCCCGAGTTCGACATCTCGGGAGGCATGAGCCGAACCGTGGATTCGTAGCGACGTGGCAGAATGAGCCACAAAATAAGGGCCACGGCGACGCCCCACGCAATCCACTTCCCGAGAATCCGTCGCTTCTGCCAGACCAGCGCGAGCTTCTCCGAGACCATGGAATCGAGTTCAACCTCGATCAGGTCATCGTCGTCGCGGTGCCGCAACGGCGGCTCAGGCGGATTCTCTACGAGCGGGGCATAACGCTGCCCGGGGTTCTCCACTGCTACTACCTCCTAGGTCCTTGCTGGTGCGTCACTCTCCGTGCCCTAACATCACGGCGGGAACGGTGAGGAGAATGATCTTAAAGTCGAGCATCAGGGTCCAGTTCTCGATGTATTGGAGATCGAGCTCCAGATTCTTCTGAAACGACGGGTCGCGACGGGCCATAACCTGCCACAGTCCTGTGAGTCCGGGCTTCACGTGCAACCGCACCATGTGCTCGGGATCGTACAGCTCGAAGTCGTCCAGGCTGTGCGGACGCGGCCCGACGAGGCTCATGTCGCCGCGCAGGATGTTCCACAACTGCGGCAGCTCGTCCAGGCTGTACTTTCGCAGGAACCGGCCCACGGCCGTAATCCGCGGATCGTTCGCAATCTTGAAGGTCGGGCCGTTGCGATAGCTCTTCTGACGCAGCTGAGCTTGCTGCCCTTCGGCGTCGACCACCATGGAGCGGAACTTGTAGCAGACGAACTGGCGTCCCTTTTTGCCGATGCGACGCGACTTATAAAAGACCGGCCCAGGCGAATCGAACTTAACGATAGCTGCCAGCAGCAGGGACACCGGCGCGGTAAGTACCAGTCCTATCGTCGCTCCGACAATGTCGATGGCGCGCTTGGCCAGCAACCCGGCTTCGGGAATCGGCTGCCGGTAGAGTTCCATCACCGGGAAGCGACCGATGTAATCGATCGGCGCCTGCAACCCGAGCCCGTCGAACAGCTCCGGCACGACGCGCACGCGGACGTTCTCTTCTTCCGCCTCGCTCACGATGCGACGCACAAGCTCGCGCTTGGAGGGGATCGTGATCACGATCTCGTCCACGAACTTTGTGCGGACCAGCAGGCGGAGGTCTTCGACCGTGCCCAGCACGCGCGAATTTTCTGTCGCCTCTTCGTCGAGAAAGCCCATGACGACGCAGCCGATATCCGGATTCGTCTCCAGGTGGTGGGCCAGCGACCGGCCGACACGGCCTGCGCCAACGATCAGCACGTTGCGCATACCGCGGCCGCGCGCCACTCGACGCTCGACCACCTTGGCGCGAATCGCGCGCCAGCCGATCAACGTCGCCAGGTCCAGCGTTCCCGCCGATAGCGACACCGCCGCCGGGACAACGCCGTCTGCCAGGTAGACATAGAGCAGAAGAAGTCCCGTCGCCAGCAGCACCGCGTAGGTCACGGTGGTGACGTCTACGAATGTTCCCGTCCGGCGCGGCCGGATGTAAAGGTGCAATCCGCGGCAAGCCAGGACCACCAGAGCCGAATAGAGCAACAGTTGCGCTACACACTCGCGGACCGGGACGTGACGCACAACCAGCGGAGACAGCGTGAACCAATACAGTGTCACCAGCGCGCTAGCGCCGATACAGACCAGGTCTGCCAGGAACGAAAGCACGCGCGCCACCCGCGGCGTGCGGATATAGAACGCCTCGCGCTCCCTGTTCAGGTCGTAACCGGCCAAGCTATGGACCGGATACGCCGGAAATTCGTGTTCCGGCGGTGACGTGAAATGATCTCGAACGGGTGTGGTCACTGACTCAACCCCGGGTGTCCTTCAAGTCCGGAGTGAACAGCTTCCGTCGCTCCGGGCAAAACTTCAAGTTCAAATTCGATCACTGCCCGTCTTTTCGACGGCTGGAAGTACATGTTTCGTAGTGCTCCTGGCGTCATGCCCAGCTTCATTTCGGCCGCCAGGTGAACTGAATCGACGTGGTCACGTTCGATCTCCGCTGGGTATCGACGACGGGAAAATCCCAGCGCTGGTACTGAACCCCGCCGGAGAGCGTCAGTTGCTTTCGAAGTTCAAAATCTGTGTGGACGCCGGCATCGGCCAACGTTCCGCCGTTCGGGACGTACTGAGCGCTGACCTTCTGGTGGCGGAACTCGAACTGCAACGAGCGCCGCGCGCTGAAGTGATACGTCGCCCACGCTTGTGCTCCCTGCCCCTGCCGCCCGATCCAGCTGCCGAGCAGATCCCCATTGTTGGTGTAGCCGCCGCGCCAGGTGTCGTTGAAGTAAAAGAACCCGTGCGCCACCGCGCCGCCGATCGGGAGGTCTGTGAAGATTCCCTCCGCGCGTAGATCCATTTTTGGGATCTTCGGCAACTGCGGCATGTAGAGTCCCGCGGTCCAGGCCGAGCGGTCCCAGTACGCGACCGGCGAGTATTCGTCATCGGTGAAGCCGTCTGCGTAGAACGTCATCCAGTTGCGCAGCTTCGGCAGCCGGTAGGTGAAGTCGAACGCCGAGCGCCGGTCGCCGGGTTTGTTCACTTTGCCCGCGCCGGGATTCGTCGTCGACAGCAGGCTGTTCTTGAATGTGGAAAACGTCAGCGGGTAAACCGATCCCGCAAACACCGTGGTGCGCGAGAAGCTGAATTCCAGGTTATCGGTCGGCTTGAAGCTGACTTTCTGCCCATTCACCCACGGCTGCTTGGCCAGCTTCTGGTCCCAGTTTCCGATCAGGCCGCTGAAACCGAAGATGAAGTGATATCCATCCATTTGTCCGAGAAAGAACTCGGACCGCATCTGCCCCAGCCAACGCAGCGGTCCGGCCAGTTCGACCGGCGACACGCGGCTGACGCGGAACATGTTGATCGGTTCAGCGTTGTTGCTGAACATCATCGGACCGGACCGGTCCGGCCCCCACCACAAGCTCTGTTTGCCGTAGGAGAACTGCCAGTTGTGCGTGGTCAGCGCAACGTAGGCTTCGAGCAAGCGCGCCCGGTCGGTATCGCGCGTCGCCACAGCCGGAGGCGTGAGTGAGAGAGGCAGGATGTCCTGCCGCCGGATCGACTCCCGCGCATCTGCCGACAGCGCCGGAGAACCCGGCGCGTGCTGGTACTCGCCGCGCACGTAAACCGTGAGCGGACCAGCGGTAGCGTGGCTGGTGAAGCCGCTCACCGAGTTTGCGCCCTCGCCGAACGGACGACCGAAATCGTTGATGACCGACTGCCCGAAGTGATACCCGTCGGTCAGAACCGGACCGCTGATGTTGCTGAATCGGCTGTAGACTGAATCCACGCCAACGTCGTAGTTCTCGCCGCCGTCGAGCAGGCCGACTTCGCGATGAAACTCGTCGCCGAGAGCGCGCTCCAGCTTCACGGCTTCCGGCGCGCGATCTTCGTCACCCGACAGCAGCTCGGTCGATTCCTGTAACAGCCGCGCACATTCCATGCGAGTCCACGGCCGCAATCCCTCGAAGGCTGTGTGCACGTAGCCCATGGCGCTCAAGCGATCGAAGGCGTCGTACACCCAGCTGTCGAGCGGCACGTAGGGCGAAGCCATGTCGCTGGGCTGGCGTTCGCGTTCAGGAGCACGCACGAACTCGCCGTATTGCGCGTCGTCGCGCGACTCGTGGTGACTGCGCCAGACGGTGTTTCCTACGTAGTATCCGAGCGCACTGCCGATCAGCACATCCGACGGAAAGTGCTGTTTCCCGGTTACACGCGCGGCGCTGATGGCCGCCGCTCCGCCGTACACAAACAATTTGGTCAGCGGTCCGGGATATTCGCGCGCGAGCACTGCAGCCGCCGCCCAAGCCATCGCCGCGTGTTCCGACGGCATGGACTGCCCGCCATTGCGGAAGAAGCCGAGGTTGTTGCCGTCGAGCGGACGCTGGCGTCCAAGGATGAACTTCAGCGCTTCGACGTCGAGCACGGCATTGCCCATCGCCTCGCCGGTGATGTATCCGGTGTCGCGCTCATGGTCGTTGCCGCGCATCTTGCCCCACAACCACAAGCCGCCACCCGCAGCCGCCATTCCGGCAACGCCGTAGTCAGCCAGCTTGCTGCTGTTATCGATGCGCGATGTCGTGTTGTTCAGGTGACGCGAGAACTGCGCGTCAGTGACGATCATCCCCGCTGCTAGCCCGGCCAGCGGCAGCGCCCACGTCGAATCCTGAAGACGCAAGCGCGCAGGTCCCGTGGCGATCGCCTTCTGATCGCGTAGCAGGTCGCCGAAGACCGGCATGCGCATGAAGGTGTCACGCTTCGAACTCGGCGAAGACGTATTGTCCGGCTGCTGGGCCGCGGCCTTGTCGCCGGCTTGCGGCGGTGCAGACTGCGGCTCTTGCGCGGCGGCACACTGCCACACCAGGACCGCCGTCAGGATAATTCTGCCCAGCCGCATCGCTCTCCGTTACAGGTTCGTTCCCAGAACGCTGGCTGCAACGGCGATCGACGAGAACGCCTGCACGCCCTGGAAGACCGTTTGCCACTGGCTCGGTCCGGCGATTGCGCGCTCCGGTACAACCACGGTGTCGCCGGGCTTGACGGAAACGCCGCGCAGGCCACCGCCGAACAGAGAGCCGGCCATGCTCGTGACCGAACCATCGGCGTGGATGACAAACATCGCCGTCTTCTTCGCCATCTGCGTCGGACCGCCGCCCTGCTGCAAGTACCACTCGGCGGACTTGCCGGGACGGTACGTAACGGCACTCGAGTTGTAGACCGCTCCGCTCACCATTACGAAGTTCGGCTTCTTAGGAATCGTCAGGACATCGCCGGCTCGCACTTCGACATCGGCGGCGGTGTCTTTCCAGTGCTTCACATCGGTGCTGATCTTGATGACCATGCGACCGGTGGGCGGAGTCATGCGCAGTTTGTCGAGCGTCGACTGCCATTGCTGGATCGACGCGTCGCGCGTGAAGCGCCACAGTGGATCCTTGGAGTCGTCGCCGTACATGCCGCGAATTACGTCGCCGGTGCTTTCGACGCGCTTCAGCAGCTGGACGCGCTCTTTCTCCTCCAGTTGGCGAATCTGTTCGCGCACCATCAAAGCGCCGTAAGGATAAGCGTCGGGACGGAAGCCGCCGGCACGCTCGATGATGGAGCTGAGCTTCTCGCCTTCGCGGATGCCGTACGTTCCCGGATGGACCACCTCGCCGCGCAGCGTGATCGTGGCGCCCAGGTCTTCCCATCCGGTCTTCTGGCGAATGCTGAGGACATCGCCGTCGTGCAGAGCGACGTCGGCGTTGGCATCGCCGGTCATCACGCCCGCCAGTTCCAGTTGCTGATGATCGGTCGAGGCTTCCTCGTCGGTGTGGACGTAACGAGCAAGGTCAGCCGTCTTGGTATCGGCGCTGCGCTTCAAACCGCCCGCGAGCTCGATGAGCTGCGACGCGGTCATGCCCTTCGCGAGCACGTACTTTCCAGGCTTGCCGACCTCGCCTTCGACTTTCACCGTCGGCGGATCGATCTTCGCCATGTCCTTGTGAATGATCAGCCGGTCTTTCGGCGCGAGCATGATGTTCTCGGTCGGATCGCCGGTGAGCGCCTTAGCGAGATTGACCGAGAGCACCTTGAGCCGCGCGTCGGCCGTCTTGCGATAGACCTGCGCATCCGCCGTCGAAGCATCCGGCGCAAGCCCGCCGGCGAGATAAACGGCATCGCTGATGCGAGTGGCGCCGTTGGTCAAGTGATCGCCGGGCTCGCGAACTTCGCCGGCAACCGTCACGATCGGCGGATCCTCGAAGTCGAAACGGCTGAACACCCGGATAGTGTCGAACGGTTGCAACGGCATGTCGTTCTTCTTCGCCAGCGCCTCTCCGAGATTGAACCCGATAACTTCCGGCGCGAAGTTCGGTGGAGTCAGCCGGATGATCTCCGCGTGCGTCATATACGGTTCGGGAAGCAGGTCGGTGTAGGACTTGATCACGTCCGACACCTTCATGCCGTCGCGCCACGCGTACTTGCCCGGATGGAAGAGATGCCCGTCGAGGTAGATCGTCTTGTCCGCATAGGCGACGATCGGGGCGATGCGGATGCGATCGCCGTCCTGCACCTTGAACTGCGCGAGCCTCGCATTAACCTGCGCGTCGTTGTTGCCCTCGGGGACATCGACGCTCAGCATGGTGCGCTTCTCGTGTGCTTCCAGCCGCTCGACGGTGATGTGACGCAGCGTGCCGCTCGACATCACGCCACCCGCCAGTTCCAACACCTGGTCGAGCGTCTGTTCGCTGCGCAGTTCGTAGATCGCGGGACGCCGCACCATGCCTTCGACCCACACTTGCGGTCCGGCTTCGCCCACCACCAGGCTGTCGCCCGGCTGCATGCTCTTCACGTCGGCGTTCACGCCGTTGAGGATGAGGTCATACGCGTCGTAGTCGGCGATCAGTTGCTTACCGCGCATGTGCCTGATGTGGCGCAGCGAGCCCTGTGCCTTCGGGCCACCCGCCGCGTACACGGCATTGAGCGGCGACGACAGCGCGCTCAGCTCGTATCCGCCCGGATACTTCACCTCGCCCACCACGTACACGCGCACCGCGCGCAGGCGCGCCAGGGAGACGTCGGCCTGCACATCGCGATATTGCGTACGCAGCGCCGTCTGCACGTCGCGCGTCACGTCGCCGAGACTGCGTCCGGCAACCAGCACCGTGCCGACTTCGGGCAATCCGACGCGGCCTCCGCGGTCGACTGTCAGCGACATCCGACGGGAAACGCTGCCCCACATCTGTACCGTGAGGCCGTCGCCCGGGCCTATCACGTATTCCGGACCGACCGGGACATCCATCGGCAGGCGATCGATGTTGCCGCCGCCACCTGCCATGTCGCTGAACAGGTCGTAGCCGAAGCGCTTGGGCGTGGGAGTCGCCGAAACCTGCGAGTAAAGATCGTAGAGCGAGGGAACGTTGAAGTAGGGATTCGTCTTGCGCCGCACTTGCGGTTGAGGCGGGACGGTCGGACGCAGGCTGCGGTCGCCGTAGTAGCTGCGGTCCGAGCCGCGCATGCGCGCATCGGCGCGCAGGTCGCGATCACGGTAGTACTGGGAGCTATTCGCGTCCATGCCGGAAGACATGCCGCCACCGCTTCCCATGCTGCCCAGCCCGGCTGCGCCGGAAGCGAGGTCCGCCAGCCCGGGATTGTTGGCGAGGTTCGTCATCGCCGATACGCGATCACGCGGATCGAAGATGTCGTCCATCGAGTCCATGCTGCTGCCCGTGTCCGTGCCGCGGCCGCGTGACATGAGCGAACCACCCATGCCCGATCCGGTTCCACTTTCTCCGGTGAACAACCCCGTCGGCGACGAGCCGGACGCCGATGCGCGCATCAGGTCCGGCATTTCGCTCGGACTCACGCGCTCCATGCCGCCCATGCCTGCGCCCGGCATCGTCGACATCGTGTCGAACGGCGACGTCACGTCCATTCCGGCGCTGTTCAGGTCGCGGTCGCGTCCATAGCGATAACGGTCGTCGGGGTAGTATCCGGGACCTCCCTGCTGATTGGCGGGTGTTTCCAGCGCTTTCGAGCGCGGAGGAATGTTACTGATGTCGTCTTCGTGCCGCCGCCAGTACGCGTTCTCCTGGTTCTTGCCGTTGATGTTGTCCGTCGGCGTCCCACCGGGAGCGTCTTCCTTCATCGCGGCGCGGGTCACATCGCGACCCATGCTGTCCCAGTAGAGGTTTTCCTTGCGCTGCTGTTCCAGTTCGGCGTTGGTCGGTTTCGCGCGGATGTAGTTGCGGTCCTCGATCTGACGAGTGGCGAGCGCGCGGATGAGCGAGTCTTCACGGATCAGGCGGTACACGGCTTCGTCGGTCAGGTCCGACTCGTCGAGCAGGCGCCCCTGGTCGAACGCGACCTTGACCAGTTGCTTCTTCACCACGAGCAGCAGGCCCGGCTCTTCCTGGAGCGTCTTGATGACCTGCTCGGGCGACAGCGAGACCAACCGGTCGGCCTCCTGCTGCGCCTGCGACGGCTGCCGTGTGCCATAAACGGTTGCGTCCTGCGGGTGTTGCGCGAACACCGGCGTGGCTAGCAACGCCAGCGTTCCCAGCATGAGCGACATCAGGCCTGCGCGCATCAATTCACGACTCTTTCGCATACTTCCTCTCGACGGATGAACTTCGGGGACCGGGGCACGCCGGGCAGCGTGCGAACTATTGCAAAGGCTCTACATCGGCGGCGTCGACTTCCACCGCCATGGAACGCATGATGAGATCGATGGAGATGACCAGCCGGAGCCGGTCCTTCTTTCGTACCATGATGCCTTCTCGACCAGCGAGCGGTCCACGTACCACGCGGACTCGCCTTCCGACTGTCAGATACGGATGTGGCTCAACTCTCAGATTGCCGGAGAGCCCGCTGCGCAACGAGACGATCTCTTCTTCCGGCAGCGCCGCCGGCGCGCCGTGAAAACCGACCATCCGAACTACGCTCGGGACTTCCAGGACTTGGATCTTCCGCGAAAGCGGGATGTGAACGAACAGGTAGCCGGGAAATAACGGCAACTGGACCCGCACGCGCCGGTCTTTCCAGTGATGGACCGATTCGTAGAGCGGGAGGAAGTGCTCGATCACCTTACTTTCGAGTTGTTCCGACACCCGCTTTTCGTGTCGCGAGCAGGTGTAGATCGCGTACCAGCGAGGCTCCGCCGCTTCCTGCGCCACATGCTCCAGCGTCGCCGCCGCCGCACCCGATCTCAACTTCCACCTCTCGCTGGACACAGCTTCGCCCCGTCACTTACAGTGCTACTTGTGACCTAACCACGTTTCTCTTCAATCGCTTACAACAAAAAACCAACGCTCGGGCGCGCTTCCTCGAATTGTCATCGACGACTCCGCGCTCGAAGAATCGCGCGCAGCTACGGAGACAAAAACCCGTAACCGGCGACAAAGACTCCTTCGCGCCGGTTGGCTTACGGAAATTTACTAAATGGGAAACAATTCACAATCCGGTGTAATGCTTATAGTCCGACATCCACGGGTGTCGGGGGAAGCCTTATACCGAGCGTCGACGCTCTGTACAATTCGCCGCGCCTGCATCCGAAACCAGTCGCCCAAAAGCGCTTAGTCCCAGCCCAGCATGTACTCTGGATGTGAATGTTATAGCAGGATTTAGGCCCATCGTCACTACGGGTAACCACTGTCTGGACAACCAAGCCGCAGGGCTGACAATCCACGTGGTGAGACGAGTTTCTGCTCATTTGGGCGCTTGTGTGAGCAGTGACTAAGGAATTAAATTCAGGGCCTCACCTTTTCGTGCTGCGTGTACACTCCACGCAATGGGCGTCGGTGCCGGAGCATGGTCCGTCGCAGAAGGGACATCGGAGGAGAATGCGGGTAGCAATCGTCGGATCGGGGTATGTAGGGTTGGTGGCTTCGGCCTGTTTTGCCGAACTCGGGCACGAAGTCATCTGCGCCGACAACGACGCCGAGAAGATCGCGGCGCTTACGGCCGGCGAGGTCCCGATCCACGAAGAGTTCCTGCCCGAGTTGCTGGCGCGTCACCGCGGCCGGCATCTGAGCTTCACCGGTTCGCTGGCGGAGGCCGTGCGCAACAGCGAAGTGGTGTTCATCGCCGTGGGCACGCCGCCAACGCCGCAAGGCGACGCCGATCTGTCTTACGTGGAGGCGGTGGCGCGCGAGATCGGCCTTCAGCTGAACAACTACACGGTCATCGTCGAAAAAAGCACGGTTCCGGTGTTCACCTGCCAGCGCGTGCGTCGAGTGGTGGCGATGAACGCCAACGCGCCGGTTGAATTCGACGTCGCGTCCAACCCAGAGTTTCTGCGGGAAGGCACGGCAGTCACCGATTTCCTGTATCCCGACCGGATTGTGATCGGTACCGACACGGAACGCTCGGCGCGGATTCTGCAGCGGCTTTATGAGCCGATGACGAGCGGCGCCTATTACGGCCGGCCGAATGCCATCGCCTCGCCCAGCGCATCGGTCCGGATTCCGCCGCCGCTGGTGATTACGTCTTCGCAGAGCGCCGAGCTGATTAAGCACGCGTCCAACGCCTTTCTGGCGATGAAGATCTCGTTCATCAACGCGGTCGCCAATATCTGCGAGGCGGTGGGGGCCGACGTTACGCAAGTGTGCCAGGGCGTCGGATTGGATACGCGCATCGGGCAGCGCTTTCTGCGTCCCGGCATAGGCTGGGGTGGGTCGTGCTTTCCTAAGGACGTCATGGCCTTCCGCGCTGTCGCGCAGGAATGCGGCTACGACTTCGGATTGCTGCACGAGGTGACACGCATCAATGACGAGCAACGGAACCGGTTTCTGCGCAAGATCCGCAACACGCTGTGGACGCTGAAGGGCAAACGGTTGGCGGTGCTTGGATTGGCCTTCAAGGGCGGCACCGACGACATCCGCGAATCGCCGGCCATCGCGCTGATTCGAGACCTGGAGCAGGAGTCCTGTGCGATTGCGGCGTACGATCCCGCCGCCATGGACCGCGCTCGCGTCGAACTCGAGGGCTTGAATGTCACCTTCTGCACAAGTCCGTATGAAGCAGCGCACGACGCGGACGCGCTGCTGATCCTGACCGATTGGGACGAGTTCGGGGCGCTCGATCTGCCTCGCCTGCGCAACGCGCTGAAGTATCCCATCGTGCTCGACGGGCGCAACCTCTACCCGACGGATCTGATGGCCGAGCAGGGGTTCACCTACGCCAGCGTCGGGCGGCCGACGGTCGCTCCCGTCCAGAAGCCATTGCTCTCGGTTACGGTCACGGGAAAGGCACAATAAACGTGCGCGCGTTGGTAACCGGCGGAGCGGGCTTCCTCGGTTCCCATCTCTGCGACGCTTTGATCGCCGAAGGCCACAGCGTGGTCGCCGTCGATAACTTTCTCACCGGCAGTCAGCGCAACATCGCACACCTGCGCAATGAATCCCGCTTCGAGTTGCAGCAGGCAGACGTCTCGCATTCGTTCGATTTCGGACCAGTCGAATACGTCTTCCACTTCGCCTCTCCTGCTAGTCCAGTCGATTATCTGGAACACGGGATCGAGACTTTGCATGTAGGCTCCAACGGAACCTTTCACTCACTGGAGCTGGCACAGAAGTACGGCGCGAAATTCATGATCGCTTCCACATCGGAGTGCTATGGCGATCCGCTCGAGCATCCGCAGAAGGAAAGTTATTGGGGGAACGTCAATCCGATCGGCCCGCGGTCTGTCTACGACGAGTCGAAGCGCTTCGGTGAAGCCGTCACCATGGCGTATCACCGGTATCGCAAGGTGGATACGCGCATTCTCCGCATCTTCAACACCTACGGTCCGCGCATGCAGCTCAATGACGGCCGCGTGATCCCCAACTTCATGAAACAGGCGCTACTCGGCCAGGATCTATCGATCTATGGCGACGGCAGACAGACGCGCAGCTTCTGCTATGTCGCCGATGAAGTTGAGGGGATTCTGCGTTTATCGAAATCGTCCGAGCACCTGCCAGTGAATATTGGGAATCCCGACGAGTTCACCATGCTCGAGTGCGCAAAGAAAGTGTTGGAAGTGACGGGATCAAAGAGCGGCATCAAGTTCGAACCGCTCCCGCAAGACGATCCTAAGCAGCGCCGGCCCGACATCACCAAGGCGCGGACGCTGCTCGGATGGCAGCCCAAGATCGATCTTGCCCAAGGACTGAAGCTCTCGCTGGAATACTTTCGGTCCGCAGTCGCCCACGAATCGGCAGCCGCCGGAACCTAGATCTGCCTCTCTGTTTCATCCATATCAACGATGCTTCGAGGTCGCGAACGCCGGTCCGCCGTTGTTGGGGCATGTACGCGTGTTCAGCATCAATGGCGCGCGCGGCGACTGGTTGAAGTCGAACGCGTCGAGCAGGTCGTTCGCCTGGATGTCGCGCGGCGTCAGCGGCTTCAGATTGAACCGCTTCTCGGTGAACGTGAGGAACGACGAGAATTCGTACATCGTGTGACTCACCACGCCGTGCTTGGCGTACGGAGAGATCACGATCAGCGGAACGCGCGGACCGAAACCCAGATTGTCGAGAGTCGGTGGCGCAACGTGGTCGTAGAAGCCGCCAAAATCGTCCCAGGTCACGAAGATTGCCGTCGTGTTCCAGTCGGGACCGCGCATGATGGCGTTGATCTGCTGCACCGTCCAGTTCTCACCGAGACACGTGCTGAAGTTCGGGTGCTCGCTGGTTTCGGTGGAGACAATCCAGCTCACGGCCGGAAGATTGCCGCTCTCCGCGTCGGCGACGAAGCTCTTGTCGGAGACGACGTTGGTATTCCACAGCGACCCCATGCGGATGTGGCGGATCGCGCTGAGCGCCGACCACAGATACCCGACCTCGCCCGGCGGCGGCGCGTAGTACTTCCACGGCACCTTGGCCTCTTGCAGACTGTCGACTAGCGTCTGGAAGTCGAAGCACGGGTATTGCAGCGTCTCATTGCCCTGCGCGTCGCGGACCTGGACTTTCACGTTGTCGTCGGCGTCGCATCCCCACGACTGGAAGCTGCTCGGATTGTCGATGGCGCCGCCCGACTGCGCGCCCACCGAGTACAGATGGTTCGGAAAACTGCCTCCGGCCATCGAGGAAAACATCCGGTCGCCGAGGACGTACTCCCTGGCATAAGCATAGTAGTTCGGGATGTCCGCCTCCGACATCTGCGTATACGGCAGCATGTAGCCGTTGATCGTGCCGTTCTCCACCAGGTCGAACCTGTCCATCCGCCCGCCATTCACAGCGCGCTCCACGTCGTAATGCGAGTGCCCGATGTCGAACGGAGTGCTGTCTGGCGCGTGCGTGAGCGGAACACGCGTCCCGTTCGAGGTCATTCCCGAAGTGGCACCATCTGTGCCAGGAAACTTCCCGAAGTAATGATCGAAGCTTCGGTTCTCTTTTACGATGAACACGATGTGCTCGATTTTTGAGAACCCGGCGACTTGCGATTGCGGCAACGTCAGCGACTGGAGTTTCGGGTTCGTGAACGATGACTTGCCGCAAGCGCTCATCAGAACGACGAGAACGACTGCGAACAAGCACACGACTGAGAGCGACGCTCTTGAAAATAAACGCTTAAGCATAGCGAAAGGCGGCCGATCGAACTATTTGGGGGTGCGGTTATTGGACCTCATTTTCGCGCCGTCGCCTATGCCACTTTCGGCTTGCCGGCAGGCTACATCGTTAGCGCTGACATCAATTGTGACTAGCAGCTCTGCTGAAATTCTCTGGTTTGCGCAATAGTTAATAGAGGCGCCACGGACAGGTATCCAATTTGGAAATAGGGGATTGGACTTAGGTAACCGGAACTTAGATCGAATATCGGGTTTAGATCGCGCGAGGGGGATTTTCGTTCAGGAGGTGGCATAAAGAACGTGGAGAGCTCGCGCATTCGGCGGAAGAAACCACCCGCTTCCGCAAGCCTATTCGTCGCCGTTCTTGTTTCCGCCGCTCTTGCGGGTTGTGGTGGCTCTAGCGCGCCGCGTATTTCGTCTCTCGCGCTGACCGCTGCCGCCAGTTCCATTCATGTAAACGCCACTACACACTTCCAGGTACCGGGATACGATGACACCTTGGTCCAGGAATGGACGGTCAACGGGATTTCCGGCGGAGACCCCGCAGTCGGCACGATCGACGCGGATGGCAACTATAAGGCGCCCGCGGTGCCGCCGATCCCCAACACGCTGGTGATTTCCGCTTACGGTACGACGTTCGAGGCCAAGGGCACAATTTCTGTCACCAATCCCGCGCCCGGCATTACCACGATCTCGCCTACTCTCGCGATGCAGGGATCGACGGTGACGCTGACCGTGACAGGCTCAGGCTTCACCAGGCAATCGCAAGTGTTTGCGGACGGAGCCTCCATTCAGACACGGTTTGTTTCCGGCACTTCCTTGCAGGCGACCCTGACGTCCGGCATTCTCGAGACTGCTGGCCAGCGCACCGTTGCGGTATCGACGCCGAGTCCCGGCGGAGGCACAACCAAGACGCTCACACTCACAGTGGTGCCCGATGGCACGGTTAGTGCCAGCAAGCACCCGCTGGTTGCCCTCTACGACATCCAGCCGCCTCGAGACGCGAAGGTGACGGTCAATTTTGGTCCTGACACCAGTTACGGGAAGAACACGTCGTCCTTCTCGACGCCGGCCGGCGGAGGCCCTGTTGAGGTTCAGGTTGCGGGCATGATTCCCGCGACGACCTACCACATGCGCGCGCAGATTACCTTCGTCGACGGCACCACGCTCACTGACGTTGATCACACCTTCACCACTGGTGCCGTGCCGCCGTCGCGGTTTGCCAACATCAAGACCACGACTTATCCCGGGATGACGCCGAGTCCCGGCGTCGAGTTCCTGGACCTGATCTCGCCCGCTCCCGGCACGAACCTCCTGCAAGCTTCAACCTACGATCTCAATGGGCGTCCGATTTGGTATTACGACGCTGAGCCGGGTTCGACCGTAATTCCCATAAAGCTCTTGCCTAACGGTCACCTCCTCTTTTATGTCAGTTACCTCAACCATCAGAATGACTCGCTGCGCGAGATTGACCTTGCCGGCGACGTCATTCGCGATCTCAAGCGCACGGATTTGAATAACGCCCTCGCGGCGCGCGGTTACGATCTGGTGGTCGAGCAGCTCCACCATGATGTTCTGCCGCTCCCCAACGGCCACATCATCGTGCTCGGGAATCTCACGAAACGGATCGATGGGCTGACCGGCTACACCGGCCCGACCGCCGTGCAGGGTGATGTGCTGGTCGACCTCGATCCAAATCTCAACCCGGTGTGGACGTGGTCGAGCTTCGACCATCTTGATCCCAACCGTCACCTGCAAGGGCTCCCCGATTGGACGCACAGCAATGCCGTCGTCTACACACCGAATGACGGCAATCTGCTGATCTCGATGCGTCACCAGAGTTGGGTCCTGAAGATCGATTACGAAAACGGCACCGGCAGCGGAGCCATCCTGTGGCGCTTCGGCGACCAGGGCGATTTCACCCTTACCAGCGGCGATCGCAGCACGTGGCAGTATGGACAGCACTATCCCCGCGTGATCTCCATCAACGGCCCGGTGATTCGTCTTGGCGTGATGGACAACGGCAACCTGCGGATGGATGCCAATGGAACGCCGTGCGGCTCGAAAGGCGCGGCGGCTTGTTATTCGCGGTTGCCGGTCTTCGACATTGACGAGCAGTCACGAACGGTGACTCCCGTGTGGGAGTACCGGCCCGGCTTCTATTCGTTCTGGGGCGGCAGCAGCGAATTCCTTGGGAATGGTGACGTCGAAGGCGCCTTCTCGGCGGCTTCGCCGGGATCGCGCATCGAGGAAGTCACGGGCGGCGCCAATCCGCAGCTGGTGTGGGAGATGGACATCACGCTGGAATCGATCTATCGCGGATTCCGCATCCCTAGCCTTTACCCTGGCGTGCAGTGGTGAGGTCTGATTGATTCAGCGATGTGACGCGGTTCGTGCGTCGCCGCGCTGGCCGTCGTGCTCCATCCGGCCGAGGAAAGTTGCGACCGCCATCGTGCCGGTCACGTTCGCCGTCGTGCGGAACATGTCGGGAATCGCGTCCACCGCCAGCAGGATGCCGATGCCGTCCACCGGGACACCGACCGCCGCAAGAACAGGCGTCATCACCAGGATGGAGCCGCCGGGCACACCGGGCACGGTGAAGCTCGCCGCCAGCGACGCAATCGCAACCGTTGCAATCGCGCCCGCTCCGAGTGGGATGCCGTAGAGCTTCGCCAGGAAGAACACACCCATCGCGATGGCGATCATGCCGCCAACGCGAAACATCGACACCCCAAGAGGAATAAACAGGTCGCAGATCTCTTCCGGCAGCTTCAACGCTGTGCGCGCGCCTTCATATGCCGCCGGCAGTGCTGCCAGCGAGGAACGTGAACTGAACGTAATCGACTGAGCCGGGGCACAGGCTCGAGCAAACAGTCCTAACGGCACGCCTCCAAAGGCCCACGCTGCCAGGTGAAGCAACACGATGGCGGCGAAGCACGCCGCCGATACCACCACGACGAACACCGCGAGAGCCCCCGCCGCGCTTAATCCGAGGCGCGTCGCCAGCGGCACCGCCAACGCGAAAACTCCCACGGGCGCGAGCGCGATCACAAAGCGGATGATCACTAGAAAGGCTTCGTACACGCCGCGAAAGAAGCCCAGCACCGGAGCGCGATGCTGTGCGCTGATGCGCGTAAGCGCCAGCCCGAATCCCACGGCGAAGACGATCATCGGAAGCAGCGCGCCATCCGCGGCCGCCTTAACGACATTCGCCGGCACGAGATCAATGAACCACTGCGACACCGAAGGCGGGCGAACCGGCGGTGTGGCGGCCGGCAGCAACATGCGCGAGTCCGTGTGAATCCAGTGCATGGCCGGCAGCCCGATGGCCAACGCCACAACCGCTCCGACCGCGAGGGTGCCCAGCATCAGCCCCAAAGCGCGGGCGCCGAATCGGCCGATGCGCCGCGTGTCGCCATTCTCCGCGACCGCGACGACCAGGCTCGCCACCACGATGGGAATGACAGCGAGTCGAATCGCGTTGACCCAAATAATGCCAATCGGCTCGATGGCGGAAGTCGCCCATGCCATCCACGTCCAATGACTCACCGTCGCTGCGATTCCTAGCGCAAACCCGCTTACCAGCGCAATCACGACTCGCCAGGTGAACGACATGATTCGCAGGGTATCCGCTCGCGCCAGGAAGGACTACCGAAATATGCTGCCGGGATCTCGCTGCAAAGAGAAGGGGATGCGCCACGCACTGTAGAGGCGCATCCCCTGAACACCCGGAGCAGAGCAATTGCCGCGGGTCGTGAATTGATACCTTTATAACCAATAGGTAACTAGTTTGTCAACATCATGGCCTGAAAAAAAGCTTCTACGTAACATTATGATTCAGAGTACCTTATCGCGACTTGCGCACCGGATTGGTGGCCGGCGGTCTCCAATGGCTTCGCCTCTCCAGTAACTCTCTGATAATCAATAGCTTGCCGCTTCAGGCCGCCTCGGCGCGCGCTTTTTTCGCGCGGCGCGAAGACATTCGACGCGACGGCTGTCCCAGCAGCGTCGCCCGAAGCCGCATTCTTGCCTTGTGGAGCTGCGACTTCGTGTTCCCTACCGTACAGCCGAGCAGTTCGGCAATTTCGTGGTGCGCGTACCCGAAGATGTCGTGCAGCATGAAGATGGCGGCGTAGCCGCTTGGCAGCTGCGATATCGCATGCTCCAGCCGAACGCGGTCGTTGCTCGACATGAGCCGCCGATCCACGACTTCCAATCGCTCCAGCGGATTGGGCCGATGGCTATCTTCGTCCGGCTCTTCCAGCGGCAATTCCTCGACGATGTGCTGGCGGCGGCGCAACGACATCAGCGTCTCGTTCACCGCGATCCGATGCAGCCATGTCGAAAAGCGGGAGTCACCGCGGAACGTATCGAGACGCCGAAAGACTTGGAGAAAGGTGTCCTGGGTGAGTTCTTCGGCCAGTGCGTGGTTGCCGACCATGCGCCAGCAGAGCGCGAACACGCGCCGGAAGTGCTTTTCATACAGCCAGCGGAAGGCCGCGGCGTCACCCGCCTTGCAGCGCTCGATCAATTGCGGTTCGTTCGGTTCCTGGCAGGACGCCAGCTGCGCTCCCACGTGCATCTCACCTCCTCGGAATCTACTTTCGATAGATGGAGCACGGCGCAGTCGAAGATGCTCTTGCGCGCTGAGGGGCGCGTCGCGCAAATGATTCTCCGCGAGGCAGTTGCGCAATCGGCGGAAGTTGACGCGCAAAGCATAGCCAGGGACAGGTTATTGGGCCGCGCGTTGCGTATGGCGATACCAATCGACCGTTCGCCGCAAGCCGTCTTCGAAACTGACCAAGGGGCGGTAGTCGAATGCCTCTTGCGCCGCGGCGATGTCCGCCTGGGAGTGTTTCACGTCGCCGGCGCGTTCTGGACCGTATTGCGGCTTTCCGCGATAGCCCGTGATCTCCGCCAGGATTTCGACCGTGCGATTGAGCGAAAAGCGCTTCCCGGTCGCCACGTTGAAGACGCGCCCCGCGACTTTTTCGCTTGGCGCATGGCAAGCCGCCAGATTCGCTGAGACAACGTTATCGATGTAGGTGAAGTCGCGACTCTGCTCGCCATCTCCGAAGATCGTGGGCTGCTCGCCTTGGAGCATCTGCGTGATGAACTTCGCGAGCACGGCCGAATACGGCGAATTCGGGTCTTGGCGCGGTCCGAAGACATTGAAGTAGCGGATCGTCACCGTCTCGATTGCGTAGACCCGGTAAAACGCGGCCATGTAAAGCTCGCCCGCCAGCTTCGACACGGCGTACGGCGACTGCGGACGGGGCAGCATGTCTTCCCGCTTGGGTAGCGTTGGCGTGTCGCCATAGGCGGACGAAGATCCCGCATACACGACGCGTTTCACCTTGGCGTCGCGAGCAGCGACAAGCAGGTTCACGGTCGCGTCCACGTTGGCGGAATTGCTCTCCACCGGATTCTTTACAGAACGCGGCACCGATGCCAGCGCTGCTTCATGAAAGATGTAATCCACGCCTTCGCACGCACGGGCGCAAACTTTCGGATCGCAGAGGTCATCGCGATGAAAATCAAAGCGGGGCAGGACGCCAGCGATGTTTTCCATCCTGCCGGTCGAGAGGTTGTCAACGCCGCGGACTTGCTCGCCGCGCTCAAGCAGAGCGTGAACGAGTGCTGAACCGATGAATCCCGCAGCGCCGGTAACGAGGTAACGAGCCATGGGCCTCATTGTAGCTGCATGAATTTCCAAGCCGAGCGGACGCAATCTTCCAATGACCGCTTTGCCTTCCAGCCGAGAACGCGCTCCGCCTGCGACGGATCTGCGACTAGGGCAGGCGGATCGCCAGGACGCCGCGGGCCAGCCTTCACAGGAACCTTCTTGCCGGTGATCTTCTCCACTGTCGCGATGACCTCTTTCACCGAGTTGCCCTGGCCTGTCCCGAGGTTTAGGAACAGTGACTCCTTGTCTGCGGCAATATGCTCGAGCGCGAGCACGTGAGCCGACGCAAGGTCGCTCACGTGGATGTAATCGCGAATGCACGTACCGTCGGGCGTCGGATAATCGTCACCGTAGATCGCTAATTCGCGGGTTCCTGTCGTAGCTGTTAATGCCAGCGGGATCAGGTGCGTCTCCGGATCGTGCAGTTCGCCAATTCTTCCCGAATCGTCTGCGCCGGCTGCATTGAAATACCTCAGGCTCGCCGACTTGAGCCCATATGCACGCTCGTAATCGGCCAGCGCCATCTCGAAGACCAGCTTCGTCTCACCGTACGGATTTACGGGATGCCGATCGGCTGTCTCCGCGATCGGCACCTTGGACGGAGTGCCGTACACGGCAGCTGTCGAGGAAAACACGATTCGGTTCACGCCTGCGTCGAGCATGGTGTGAAGAAGCGTCAGCCCGCCGAACACATTGTTCTCAAAGTATTTTCGCGGATCCTTCACCGATTCGCCCACATAAGTGTGGGCAGCGAAATGCACTGCAGCATCCGCACCACTCACCGCCGCGCGCACTCTGCCAACATCGCGAACGTCGCCTTCGACCAGCTCGAATCCAGCCGCCAGCCGGCGATGTCCCGTCGAGAGATTGTCGTACAGTACGGCCTCGTGCCCCGCCGCACGAAGGGCGCGAGCAGTGTGACTTCCAATGTAACCGGCGCCGCCGACCACTAGAACCCGCATCGCCGACTCCAGGCTAGATCGTTATGTGGAAGATGCATGCCCCGACATTGTATGCGACAGGGGTCCCAACTGCCGACACCCCGCAGGCTGAATGTTGCAGCGAGAATCTCTAGACGCCGGCACGAACGGCGCGTTCCGCCTGGCGCGTGGTCGCTGCCACCTGCTGCGCAATCCAACGGTAGGTCACGTCCAGACCATGCTGCAGCGGCTGCGAGGGTTTCCAGCCGAGCTTCTCTCGGATCAGTCGGTTATCGGAGTTTCTGCCGCGCACGCCGAGCGGACCCGGGATGTGCCGGATGTTCACCTTCTTGCCCGCGACCTGCATGATCATCTCGGCG
>Ga0157369_10002096_pt1 | contig 24070 bp, 22 predicted proteins | sample C25metaG_FD_113461 | JGI IMG/M metagenome (GOLD analysis project Ga0157369, IMG submission 113461) | Corn rhizosphere microbial communities from Kellogg Biological Station, Michigan, USA - C2-5 metaG | ecosystem: Host-associated > Plants > Roots > Rhizosphere > Soil | place: USA: Michigan... | reverse complement strand
CTTCGCGGGGGTGATCCCGCTCGAGTCCCACCGCCGGGCGGCCGACTACACGCTCGACAAGCAGCGGGTGGCGCTGCTCGAGACCTGGGTCGTCGACGGCGGCGTGCTGCTCGCGCTCACCCTCGGCGGCGGCGTCGCGGCGATCGACGCGCTCTCCCAGCGCTGGCTCGGCGACCGGCACGTGCGCGACCTGGCGACGGTCTTCGGCGTGATGCTGGTGAGCGCGGTGGCCTCGCTCCCCTTCGACGCGTGGCGCACTTTCGTGATCGAGACGCGCTACGGGTTCAATCGCACCACGCCCATGCTCTTCCTCGCCGACCTCCTGCGGGGTGCCGCGCTCGCCGCGGCGCTGGGCGCGCCGCTGCTGCTCCTCGTGTTCTGGTTCGTGCATCGCACCGGCACCTTCTGGTGGCTCTACACGTGGCTCGCGTGGATCGCCTTCACGTTGCTCCTGGTGGCCATCTTCCCGCGCTGGATCGCGCCGCTCTTCAACCGCTTCACGCCGCTCGAGCAGGGCGAGCTGAGGAGCCGCATCGAGGCACTCGTGGCGCGCTGCGGCTTCCATGCCGAGGGACTCTTCGTGATGGACGGCTCCAAGCGCTCGAGCCACGGCAACGCCTACTTCACCGGGTTCGGGCGCGACAAGCGCATCGTTTTCTTCGACACCCTCATGGAGCGGCTCACGCCTTCCGAGATCGAGGCGGTCCTCGCGCACGAGCTGGGACACTTCGCGCGCGGGCACATCCCGCGGCTGCTCGGCGTGCGGTTCGTGCTCGCGCTGCTGCTCCTCGCCGTGCTCGGGTGGCTGTACCAGGACCCCGCATTCCTCGCGGCCATGCACCTGCCGGGCCCGCAGATCGGCGCGGTCCTCGCCTGCTTCGCCCTCGTGGTGCCCGTGTTCGTGTTCCCCTTCCAGCCGCTCGCGAGCCTCATCGCGCGCCGCCAGGAGTTCGAGGCCGACGCCTTCGCCGCGAGCCACGCGCGCGCGTCCGACCTCGTGAGCGCGCTGGCGAAGCTCTACCGCGACAACGCGGCGACCCTCACGCCCGATCCGCTGCACTCGCTGGTGTATGATTCGCATCCCCCGGCGGCGCTGCGCATCGACCACCTGAAGCGTGCCGGGGCCGAAAGGTGAAGTCCCGGGGACGGATCGGAGGTTTCGCGGTGCGTCCGCAACGAGCACCGTGTCTTTGCGGCGCAATCAATCTATGAATCCACTCGCGAGGAAGAAATGCGTCCCCTGCGAGGGCGGGGTCGATCCCCTCACCCCGCAGCAGGTGGGCCCCATGCTGAAGGGCCTGCAGGGCTGGTCGCTCGAGGGCGGCGAGATCGTGAAGACCTACCGATTCAGGAACTATTTCGAGACGATGGCCTTCGTCAACGCGACGGCGTGGATCTCGCACCGCGAGGACCATCACCCGAGCCTCACCGTGGGCTACAACGAGTGCCGCGTCGCGTACTCGACGCACGCCATCAAGGGCCTCTCGGAAAACGATTTCATCTGCGCGGCGAAGCTCGACGCGCTGTTCGACCTGTGAGGCAGCAGCCGCGAGCGCGATGACGACCCGGCGCGAACGCGAACAACAAGTCGTCGTCGAGGGCCGCGTGGTCGCCGATTTCGGGCGCGAGTTCCTGGTGGAGCTCGCCGACCGCCGCCAGGTCGTGTGCACCCGCAAGGGAAAGCGGCAGGACGCGACGTGCGGCGACTTCGTCGAGGCGCGGCTCACCGGCGGCGGCCAGGGCTCGATCGAGCGCGTGGGCACGCGCCGCAACCTGCTCTACCGCTCCGACCAGTGGCGCGAGAAGATGCTCGCGGCGAACGTGGACCAGGTCGTGATCCTCGTCGCGCCCAAGCCGGCCTTCAGCGAGGCGTTCCTCAACCTTTCGCTGGTCGCCTGCGAGGCCGCGCGCATCCCCGCGATCATCGCGCTCAACAAGTCGGACCTGCCCGAGCATCCCGCGGCGCTCAAGTCGCTCGCACCCTACGAGAAAATCGGCTACACCGTCATCAGCATGTCGGCCAAGTTCGAGGGGACGCAGGCGCTGGCACCCCACCTCGAGCACAAGGTGACGCTCCTGGTGGGCCAGAGCGGCATGGGCAAGTCGCGCACGGTGAACGCGCTCGTTCTGCAGGAGGTCGCCCGCGTGGGCGATCTCACCGCGTCGCTCGATTCCGGCGCCCACACGACGACCTTCTCGCGCCTCTACCGGCTGGACAAGGACACCGCGATCATCGATACGCCCGGCTTCCAGTCCTTCGGCCTCTTCCACCTGACCGAGGACCAGATCGGCGAGGCGATGCGCGAATTCCGCCCGTTCCTCGGCCACTGCAAGTTCAACGACTGCGCGCACCTGGGCGAGCCCGGCTGCGCCGTGATCGGCGCCGCGCAGAAGGGCGACATCAAGGCCGACCGGCTCTCCTTCTACCAGGTGCTGATCGAGCAGCACCGGGAGCTGCACGAGCAGCATCCCGAGTGGTCGCGGGGCTAGTACCTAGCGCGCGATTGCCAGGGGGATCCGGCGTCGCCCGAACTGCTCCCGCAGGTTGAATCGCTCGAAGCGCCCCGCAAGCGGCGTCGCACACGTCGGGCACTTGCCATCCACCGTGAGCCGGTAGTCGTCGATGCGGTACCAGTCGCGCACGATCAGCGCCTCGCCGCAGCCGGTGCAGTAGGTCGTTCCACCCTCGGTGTCGTGCACGTTGCCCGTGTAGACGTGCTGCAGGCCCTCGTCCTGCGCAATGCGGCGCGCTCGTGCGAGGGTCGATGCCGGCGTGGGCCCGATGTCGGTCATCTTGTAGTCGGGATGGAAGGCCGTGAAGTGCAGCGGCACGCCGGGACCCATCTCGCGCGCGATCCAGCGGCACTCGTTGCGCAACTCATCGTCCGAGTCGTTGGCGCCGGGGATGAGCAGCGTCGTGATCTCGGTCCATACGTCGGTCTCGTGGTGCAGGTAGGCCAGCGTATCGAGCACGGGTGCCAGCCGCGAGCTCGTGAGCTTCGCGTAGAACTGATCCGTGAAGCCCTTCAGGTCCACGTTCGCCGCGTCCATCTTCGCGTAGAACTCGCGCCGCGGCTCGGGCGAGATGTATCCCGCGGTCACCGCGACCGTCGCGACGCCGGCCTCGCGGCAAGCGTCGGCTGCGTCCATCGCGTACTCCGCGAAGATCACCGGGTCGTTGTACGTGAAAGCCACGCTGCGGGCGCCGGCCCGCGCGGCGGCCTGCGCGATCGCCTGCGGGCTCGCGCGATCCATCAGCACGTCCATCTCGCGCGTCTTCGAGATCGACGCATTCTGGCAAAACCGGCAACCCAGATTGCATCCCGCCGTCCCGAACGACAGCACCGACGTCCCCGGCAGGAAATGATTGAGCGGCTTCTTCTCGATCGGATCGAGGCAGAACCCCGACGAGCGCCCGTAGGTCGTGAGGATGATCCCGTCCTCGTGGCGGGCGCGCACGAAGCACGCACCCCGCTGCCCCTCGTGCAGCTTGCACTCGCGCGGGCAGAGGTCGCATTGGATGCGCCCGTCGTCGAGGCGATGCCACCAGCGTCCCGGGTAAAGCTCCTCGGGCGCGAAGCCGCCGCTCACAGGAATTTCTCCACGGTGTAGCGGCTGAGCCGCAGGTCCGGATGCCAGAAACGCGGGGGCAATCGCGCCTTGCGCCTGAGCTCCGCGAGGAACGACGCCGGATCGGGCAGGCTCTCCCACACCTGGGGCAGGAACGTCGCGCAGAGCGGACCGTACTCCAGGACGATCCCGTCCACGCCCGGCCGCAGCATCTCGAGCGCATGCGCCTCGTCCTCGACGCTCATCGGCTCGCGCGCGGAGAGCACGGACACCTCGACGCCGAGATGCGGCACGCGGCTGCGCGGGAGCGGCGGGAAACGCGCATCGCGCGAGGCTGCACGCGCGTTGTGCGCCACGTCGTCGCCGAGCGCGCGGCGCGGCTCGATGCTGCCGATGCAGCCGCGCAGCTCGCCATCGAGCCTGAGCGTCACGAACGTGGCGCCGGGCTCGCGCAGCCACGCCTCTTCCCAGCCGAAGCCGTCGATCGCGTCGTCGTGCGCGAGCGCCTCGCGCGCGAGCGCGACGAGCACCGCCCCGCGCTCAGCCATGGGCGCCCTCCTCCACCAGCTCGAAGGAGCCGTAGCCCACGACGCGGTCCCGGTCGCCGGCCGTATCGCCGGAGTTGCGCACGTCGAGCGCGCGCACGGCAAGCCCGCGCTTGCGCGCGACGCGCAGCAGGCCGTTGATCGGCGTCGCGCCGCACGCGTCCTGCGGCACCAGGGTCGCCTCGCGCTGGACGATCGCCCGCGCGGTGCGCGCATCGCGCGCATTCGCCGCGGCCCACGGCATGTAGTGCGAAAGGTCCGAGCTCACCACGACGAGCGTGTGCGGCTCCTCCCAGATCGCCTCGAAGGTCGCGGCCATCTCGTCCGGCGACGCATCGCCGACGACGAGGGGAACGAGCTCGAACTCCCCGAGGACCGACTGCAGGAACGGGAGCTGGACCTCGATGCAATGCTCCTGCGCGTGCGCGCGATCGTGGGTCTCCACCCACGGGAGCGCGCGCAGCCTGGCGAGCGCGGCTTCGTCGAGGGAAAGAGTGCCGAGGGGCGTGGCGAATGCGGAAGCCGAAGGCACCGCGACGCCGGGCACGTACACGCGGTGGCAGGGTCCGGCGACGATGACGCGGCGTGCGACGCCGCGCCAGGGGGCGAGCGCCGCGTACGCCCGGGCCGCGATGGGTGCGGAGTAAACGTAGCCCGCGTGCGGGGCGATGATCGCGCGCGGCGGCGGCCCCTGCGGTGCCTCGGCGCCCGCGAGGTAGCCTTCCACGGCGCGGCGCAACGTCGCCGCATCGGCGGGGTAGAAGGAGCCCGCCACGGCGGCGGGACGGATCGCGTTCATGGGCCCCATATCGTGGCGGCCGGTCGGAAATCCAGCCTAGCACCATCCGCCGGGCGGCGGGGCGTGCCGCGTTCCTCGCGGTCCTACGCGAGGCTCACTTTCGCCTCGATCCTGCCGGCCCGGTCGTGGCGCGCGACGATCGAGAGCTGCGTGCCCTGGGGCGCCCTGACGGTCCACTCGCATTGACCGCGATCGCCGGTGATGTCGGTGCTCGGGAGGAACGACTGCAGCGACATCTTGTTGGCGCGTCCCTCGAGCTGGCTTCCCTCGACGCGCGGCGTGCCGGAGACGAGCTCGCAGCCCTGCGGCAAGCGGATCTCGTACACCACCCCGCGCACGACCTTGCGCTCGAGCGCTCTCTTGGTGACGTACGACGGCAGGTAGCCGGAGTTGTGCACCGCGATGCGCACGCGCCAGGTATCGGGGCCGAGGCGCGTCGCCTCGGTGCGAAGCAGCTCGAGCTTCGGCAACGTGAGGGCCTGCCACGTGAGCCACTTCGGGAAGCGCGCGACCTCGCGCTCGCGCAGCTTCGGCGGCGGGTTGCGGAACATCGCGATCTTGTTCCAGCCGCCCAGCTCCACGCGCCCGAGCTGCGGATGCTCGAAGGGATACCAGTCGACGTAGCCCTCGCCCTGCATCTCGCGCTCCTGCCAGCGGAAGAGCTTGAGGTCGTGCTCGGGAGGATGCTCGCGGTACCAGTCGGTGAAGTGATAGCCCTCGATGCCCGCCTCGCGCGCCGGCGCCCAGAGCTCCACCGTCCAGAAGAACTGCCCGAGGTGCTCGTAGATCCAGTCGAAGCCGCCGGTGATGACCTGCTTCGGGTGGTACTTGAACTCGTGGAAGATCGAGATGTTCGGATAGCCGGTGATCTCGGTCGAGCGCTTGCCGAAGAGCTTGTAGAGCCAGAGGTCCTCGGCGGGCATGTTCTCGTCGGGCTCGGCGGAGAACGGCCGCAGGATCACGCCGCTGTGCGTATGGAAGCTCACCCCGGCGCCGATGTTCGGATGTTTCGCGATGAAATCGACGATCGCGCGGATCTCGGGCTCCGACACGGGATAAGGGCCCGCGCCCACCTGCTGGTATTCCTGCCTCCATCCCGCGGGGAAGTTGCGGTTGAGGTCGAGCCCCTGCTTGTCGCGGTTCACGCGGATCTGCACGCCGTCGTAGTTCACGAGCGTGCCCTCGGGAATGATGCGCCAGTACTCGCCGCCCGACTCCGCCGGGTCGCGCGCGATCATGAGGCGCGGCTCCTCGGGATGGGACTTGTAGCCGCCATTCGGGTCGCGCACCCGCATGGAGAGCATGCGGCCGTCGCCGTCGACGTCCTCGACGTTCAGGCCCTCGACCGCGTCCTCGTCGAACGGATAGGGGCGCGTGGAGGAGCGGATGTAGCGCGGCTTGTCCGCGAGGGCCCATTCGGCACCGTCCGGGTTGATCCGGGGGCACGCGTACACGGCGCGCGTGTCCAGGAGCCGCGTGATCTCCGCGTCCTTGCCGTAGCCGTCCGCGAGCGCCTGCAGGTAATAGAGGCATGCCATCGACGCGGTGAGCTCCGCCGCATGGATGTTGCCGTCGATCCAGAAGGCCGGCTTGTGCTCGGGCGCGCCGGTCGCGCGATTCGTCGCGGCGACGATCCAGATGTCGCGCCCCTCGTGGCTCAGGCCGGCGCTCTCGAGCGAGAAGAGCCCAGGGTGTTCCCGCGTGAAGGTGCGGAGGATTTCGGTCAGCTCGTCGTAGCGGTGAAACTCGGTGAAGCTGGGTTGCATTTAATTGATCGCCCCTCGGCGAAGACACGCCGCTTGTCGCGCACGCGGCGCGAAACGTTCAACGGTGGGACCCCGGCTCAGAATACCCACAACTTTTCGGCGGGAAACTCCAGCCAGTACTCGCCGGGAGCCAGCTCGTCCGGTCCATGCGCGCGCACCGGCGTGCTTCCCAGCCGGAAGAGGTACTCCCACTTGTCGCCGAGGTACATCGAGGTGGAGAGCGGCACCTTCAGCTTGTTGCCCTCGCCGCCCTGGGCGATGCGCACCTGCTCGAGCCGGATGACGCCGTGCGCCTCGCGCCCCGCGGTGCCCTCGCCGCGCAGCGTCCCCCAGAGGCTCCAGCCTTCCCCCTCGATGCGCGCGCGGCCGTCGCGCACCTCGGCGAGCTTGCCCGGCAGGCGGTTGTTGCTGCCCATGAACTCGGCGGTGAAGAGCGAGCGCGGGCGGCCGTACATCTCCTGCGGGGTGCCCTGCTGCTCGATGACACCGTTGTTCAGCAGCAGGATGCGATCCGACATCGCCATCGCCTCGCTCTGGTCGTGCGTGACCACGAGCGCGGAGAGGCCGAGCCGCACGATGAGCTCGCGCAGGAACGCCCGCGCTTCCTCGCGCAGCTTCGCGTCGAGGTTCGAGAGCGGCTCGTCGAGCAGGATGACGGGCGGGTTGTAGACGAGCGCGCGCGCGATGGCCACGCGCTGCTGCTGGCCGCCGGAGAGCTGGTGCGGGAAGCGCTGCGCGAGGTGCGCGAGGCCCAACTGGTCGAGCACCTTCTCGACGCGCGCCTTGGCGTCGGCGCCGCCGATCTTGCGCAGCTTGAGGCCATAAGCCACGTTCTGGTAGACGGTGCGATGCGGCCACAGCGCATAGGACTGGAACACGAGGCCGAGATTGCGCTTCTCGGCGGGGAGCTCCACGCCCGCGGCGCCGTCGAACACCACGCGCTCGCCGATGCGGATCACGCCCGCGTGCGGCACCTCGAGCCCCGCCACCGCGCGCAGCAACGTCGTCTTGCCGCTGCCCGAGGGCCCCAGGAGCGACACGACCTCGCCCCGGTTGAGCTCCATGGAGACGCCCTTGAGGATGGGGTTGTCTCCGTAGGTGAGATGGAGGTCCTGGACGGTCAGCTCTGCCATGGTGGGGATCTCCTCAATCGCGCAGGCGTACGCCGAAGCGCAGCGCGATGCCGAGGCCGATGGCCACGAGGACGATGTTGATGAGGGAAAGGGAGGCCACGATGTCGATGGCGCCGCCCTGCCACAGGGACACGAGCTGCGCGCCGATCACCTCGGTGCCGGGTGCCAGCAGGTAGACCGCGGTCGAGTACTCGCGCTCGAAGATCATGAAGACGAGGAGCCACGAGCCGAGGAGCCCGTAGCGGATGAGGGGCAGCGTGACATCGATCGAGACGCGCCCGCGGCTCGCTCCCGCGCTGCGCGCCGCCTCCTCGAGCTCGGGGCTCACCTGCAGCAACGACGACGAGATGAGGCGCATGCCATAGGCGAGCCACACGACCGAGTACGCGATCCAGACCGAGAAGAGCGTCTGGCGCAGCGGTGTGAGCGGCGGCACGAAGAGGAAGAGCCAGAGGAACGCGAGGCCCACGAGCAGCCCCGGGATGGCGCGCGGCACGAGCACGAGGTAATCCACGAAGCGCGCCCAGACGTCGTTGCGGCGATGGGTCGCGAAGCCGATGGCCGTGTAGCAGAGGACCGTGAGCAGCCCGCCCACCACGCCCACGAGCACGGTGTTCCAGATCGCGCGCACGAGCGTGGGCTCCGCCCAGACCTGGCGGAAGTTGTCGAGCGTGAGCACTTCCGACAGGTTCACGCCCTCGCCCCAGTTCGTCACGAACGAGCGCAGCCCGATGCCCGTGAGCGGCACCACCACCGCCACGAAGATCCAGAGGAAGATGAGGGCGTACGCGAGCCACTTCCACGGCCCCAGGGGCAGCTCGCGGATGCGGCCCGCCTTGCCCTTGATCGAAGCGTACTTGCGCGAGCCCTTGAGCAGCACGCGCTGCAGCAGCACGAGCGGAAACGTGATCGCCACGATGCACACCGCCACCGCGGCCATCAAATGGTAGGAGGGCGTGCCGAGCTTGTTGGTGAGCTTGTAGAGGTACGTCGAGAGCACGAGGATGCCCTCGGGGTCGCCCAGCACGAGCGGCAGGCCGAAGAGCTCGAAGCCGAGGAAGAACACCAGTACGCCGGAGAAGAGGAGCGACGGCAGGATGAGCGGCAGGCTCACGTTCGCCGCCACGCGGAAGGGGGAAGCGCCGCTCACGCGCGCGGCTTCCTCGACGTCCGAGCCCAGGCTCTTCAGCGCCGACGACGCATACACGTACACGTTGGGCACGTGCGTGAGCCCGGCGATGACCGTCATGCCGAGGACCGTATAGATGCCCCACGGAGCGGCGCCGAAGATCTGCCGCGCCCACACGGAATAGAAGCCGACGGGCCCCGCGGCGACCACGTAGCCGAACGACAGCACCATGGGGGAGACGAAGCTCGGCACGAGGAGCAGCGGCTCGATCCACGCGCGGCCCCGCAGGTTGGTGCGCTCCATCACGAAGGCGAGGAGCGCGCCGAGCGGCACGGCGATGATCGTCATGCCGGCGGCGATGAGGAACGAGTTCTTGAACGCCTGCCAGAAATCGGGATCGGCGAAGACGAAGCGGTAGGCGCCGAGCCCGGCGGTCGCGCTCTTGTCGAAGAACGGCGCGTTGAGCAGGCTCTGGTACAGGATGAGCGACAGCGGCCCCAGGACCGCCGTCGCCGTCACCAGGATGGTGAGCGCGCGCGGAAACGTCTCCGATGCGGGGGCGCGCGCCGCCATGGCTACGCGATCACTTCGAGTGCAGCGTCTGCTTCCAGTGGCTCAGGAAGTCCAGGCGCTTCTTCGGGTCGAGGTACTGGGTGATCTCGCTCGTGACGGGGATGGGCTTCAGGTTCCCGCCGTACTTCTTCTTGAGCGCCGCGGCGGTGTTGTCGCCTTCGACGTCCTCGCGCATCGAGAAGAGCTTGCACTGGTCGCCGATCACCTTCTGGCCGCGCTTGGAGAGCACGTAGTCGACCCAGAGCTTCGCGGCATTGGGCTGCTTGGCGCCCTTGCCGATGAAGATCACGCGCGAGAGCACGAGCGTGTAGTCCTTGGGCATCACGACGCCCAGGCCCGGGTCCTTCTCCGCGCGCGCGAGGGCGTAGGAGCCCAGCACGTTGTAGCCGAGGAGGTGCTCGCCCGAGGACGTCTTCTCGAGCATGTTGCCGGTGCTCGAGTAGACCTTGTAGTTCGTGGCGCCGAAGGCCTTCACCAGGCTATCCATCTGCGGGAAGTCCTTGTAGTCCTGGACCACGAACATGAAGCCCACGCCGGACTTTTCGATGTCGTAGGTTGTGACTTTGCCTTTGTACTTGTCGGGGCTCGCCTCGAGAATCTTCGCGAGCGACGCATGGTCGGTCGGGATCTGGTCGCCCGTCACGAGGCGCTTGTTGTAGATGATGACCGCCGGCTCGTACGTCGTGCCGTAGGCCTCGTTCTTGAAGTTCGCCCACTGCGGGATGCCCTTGATCTCCGGGCTCGCATACGCCATCGCGTGGCCTTCGTCGACCAGCTTCACCTGGAGGTCCATGGCCGAGCTCCACATCACGTCGGCCCCGCCCTGGCCCGAGGCCTGCTCGGCGATGAAGCGGTTGTACATCTCGGTCGAGTTCATGTCGTTGTACTCGACCTTGACGTCGGGATAGAGCGCGTTGAAGTCCTTGATGAGCGGCTGCGCGGCCTTGGTGTCGAGCGCGCTGTACACCACCACCTTGCCTTCCTTCTTGGCCGCGGCGATGGTCTGCGCGTAATCGGCGGGGTAGCCCTGGGGCACGGCCTGCGCGAGCGCGGTGCCGCAGGCGAGCGCCGCGACGGCGGCGGCGAGCTTCTGGATCATCGTTTGTCTCCTGTGAATGGGGCCGCCTCCTTCGAAGGCGGCTCGGCAGAACCGACTATTGTAAAGGGTTGCGCATTCATCGCATCTGGAGCACCACGGCGAGGACATAGACCACGAGCCACAGCACGAGTGCGCGCCACAGCATGCCCTCGAGGCTCGCGAGGCCGTCCTCGCTCGCCGCCTCGCCCACGCCGAGCGCCGGGCGCGCGACCCAGCCGCCGCCCGCGGGGATGGGCTCGCCCAGGCGCACCTCGAGCGCGCCGGCGCCGGCGGCGAGCACGACCGCTTCCTCGGGCCGCGGCCACGACGGGGCCTGCGTGCGCCAGCAGAAGAGGGCGTCCTCGAAATCGCCCACGATCGCGAAGGCGAAGGCGCTCACGCGCTGGGGAATCCAGTCGAGCAGCGCGAAGGCGCGGCCCGCGAACCAGCCGAAGTCGCGCTCGTGCGGCTCGACCCGGTGCTCCCACGCGCGCGCGGCGCGCAGCGCCGCGCCGTAGAGCACCACGCCCACGGGGCCGGGCAGGACGAGGAACCAGAAAAGGAAGCCGTAGGTGCCCTGGTGCGCCTCGCGCAGCGCCTGCTCCGCCGCGACGCGCGCGACCGCGCCCGCATCGGGTGCGTCGAGGCCCTGTCCCTGCCACTCGCCCAGGGTCGCGAGCGCCGCGCCCGGGTCTCCCGTGCGCAGGGACTTCTCGACGTCCGCGAGCTGGCGCACCGTCGGCAGGAAGCGCAGCGATCCATAGAGCGCGGCCACGTCGAGCACGAGCAGCACCGCGGGATGGATGCGCGAGGCGATCGCGGTCAGGACGATCGCCGGCGCCAGCACCAGCGCCATCAGCACGACCCACGCGAAGATCCCCGAGTTGCGATCGCCCGCATCGAGCTTCTGCCTGAGCCACAGGCATGCGCGGCCGTACAGGCGGGCGAGCGGCGGCCACGGCGGCGGCGGATACGCGTGCTGCGCGAGGAGCGCCAGCAGGAGGGCGAGAAGGGTCACGGGCGGGGGATGCCGAAGGGGTCCCGATTATACGGGTCGCGTCGCGCGCCCACCCCGCGCGCGCGGCCGCTTGAATTCGCAATGCGCCGAAGGCAGCGCCAAGCACACGCTCAGGCGTGGTGCGGAAACCTTTTCGCGCGCCAGCCGCGCACGTCGCGGTAGTGGCGCTCGATGCGCGCGAGGTCGCCAGGCGCATCCGCGGTGGGCTCCAGGAGCGGGCCCAGCCGGATCGAGCGCGTCGTGCCGTCGATCGTCGCGAGCAGGATCGGCACGACAGCGCCGCGTGCAATGTGCAGGAACCCGCTCTTCAGGCGCTCGACCGCCTTGCGCGTGCCCTCGGGCGCGATCGCGAGCACGAGCCGGTCGCGCGCATGGAATGCCTCGATCGCCGAGGCGACGACACCGTGGGAGGAAGCACGGTCCACGGGGATGCCGCCCATGGCGCGCATGAGCGGCCCGAGGGGCCCGCGGAAGAGCACGTCCTTGCCGAGGAACGAGAGCCGCAGGTCGAGCGCGAACATGGCCGCGGCGCCGACCACGAAGTCCCAGTTCGACGAGTGGGGCGCCACGATCACCACGAAGCGGGACAGGTCCGGAAGCTCGCCCTCGACCCGCCACCCGAGCGCGCGCAGCACGCCCGCGCCGAAGAGCCTCAGCGCGCGGCTCTCGCGCCGCGGGACGTGAGGCCCGGGGAGGGGAATGCTCACTCGGCGAAGAGCTGTGCGACGGCCTTCAGGTCGGCGTTGCCGCCGGAGAGGATGATGCCCACGCGCTTGCCGCGCAGCTCCTTCGCGCGCTTGATCACGCCGGCCGCACCGAGGGCGCCGGTGGGCTCCACCACGAGCTTCATGCGCTCCCAGATGAAGCGCATCGCCTCCACGAGCTGCGCGTCGCTCACGGTCATGATGTCGCTCACGTGGCGCAGCACGAGCGGGAACGTGACCGACCCCATGGACGACGTGCGCGCGCCGTCCGCGATCGTCTTCGGGTTGTCGACGCTCTGCAGCTTCTTGTCGCGGAAGGAGCGCGCCGCATCGTCGCCCGCCTCGGGCTCGACGCCGATCACGCGGATGCCGGGCGCGAGATGCGTCGCCGCGACCGCGCAGCCCGAGAGCAGGCCCGCGCCGCCGGTCGGGACGAAAAGATAGTCGAGCGTGCCGGCGTCCTCGATCAGCTCCCTGGCGCTCGTGCCCTGCCCCGCGCTCACGTCGGGATGGTCGAACGGGGGAATCAGCTTCGCGCCCTTCTCGCGCGCGATGCGCTCCGCCATCGCCTCTCGGCTCTCGCCGCCGCCGCGCTCGTAGAGCACGACCTGCGCGCCGTAGCCGCGGGTCGCGGCGACCTTCACCGCGGGCGCGTCCGACGGCATGACGATGGTCGTGGGAATGCCCAGCAGGCTGCCCGCCAGGGCCACGGCCTGTGCGTGGTTGCCCGAGGAGAACGCGACCACGCCCGCGCGGCGCTCGCCCTCCGCGAGCTTCGAGAGCGCGTTGTAGGCGCCGCGAAACTTGAAGGCACCCATGCGCTGCAGGTTCTCGCACTTGAAGAACGCGGTGCAACCCGTCATCGCGTCGAACTGGCGCGAGGTGACGACCGGCGTGCGATGCGCCACGCCCGCGAGGCGGCCGGCCGCGGCTTCGATGTCCGCGTAGGTGACTCCCGGCGCAGGGCTCGCGTCGTTCATTCGAGGTCGATGCGGTCGTCGAACGTGACGTCGAGATTCACCTCGCCCGCGGTGAGGCGCATCTTCACCGGGAAGGAGGCGTTCCCCTTGAGGCGGCCCTCCTCGAGCGCCTTGCCCACGGCGGCCTCGATCTCGCGCTGCGAATGCACGCCCACGTGCTTCAGGAACTTGCGGATGCTCATGTTGAACGCGTCGTCGTTCATGGCGTGCCTTCCAGCGAGTTCGTGGTGGAGATGGAGACCAGCGCGTCCTTCAGCGTGTCCTCGGGAAGCGCGTTCACGCTCTCCGCGAGGATCTCGGCCTCGGTCGCGACCTTCTCGGGCAGGTTGCGGCTGTCCATCACGGCAACGAACTGCGCGGCCGCTCCCGCTACGCGCAGCAGCTTGGTGCGCTCGGCCATCAGCAGGTCGAGCTCCTTGCCGAGCATGAAGGTTCCGGTGGTTTCGGTGCTTGGATTCATGTTGCGCGCTCCTGGGATCGAATCCCATTCTACCGAAGCGCGCCGGACCCCGACCCCGAAAGCGGAAGATTCGAAAGGAGGTTCTGCGGCTTCATGCGCAGCGTGCGGTCGCCGCGGCATGCGAGCCCGAGATACACCGGGAGCCCGCGCGCGGATCCGGATGCATCCGCGGGGTCCGCGAACTCGAGGCGGAAGAGCAGCAACAGGCGCTCGAGGCGCGGGGGCTCCACCGCCTCGCCACGATAGAGCGCGTTGAGGATCGCCGTCGACTCGGCATCGAGCCCCACGTGCCAGCGCCAGCGCGGGTCGTCGATGCGCTCGACGGGCTCGATCGCGACGCGCACGCCGCACATGCGCGCGACCCACCGCTCGAGCATGCGGGCGAGCGCGGCCGCGCCCTTCGTGCCGGGCGTCATGTCGAGCACGAAGCTGTGCAGCTCGTCGCGCAGGAAGTAGAACGGCCCGTTCTCGTCGCTCATCACGTCGATGCGCACTTCGGGAAGCGGGGTGCCCTGCCCGCGCAAGAGCCGCCCCACGTTGCCGAAGCCGCCGCTCTCGGCATACATCTCGATCGAGGCGGCGTCGGCAGCGAGCACGCGCCCACTCTCGGTGCTCACGCGTTGCAGCCGGAAGAAGAGCTCGCCCGCGCGCGCGAGCCACGGATCGGCGTCGCCCTCGAGAAGGTCGCGCACGATGAGCTGGGCCAGGAGGTCGATGAAGACGGGAGGGGTTGCCGTCTCGCCCTGGAAGAGCGCGGCGTACGCGTCCTCGAGGCCCGGCGCGGCGAGCAGCCGGTCGCGGAAGGCGAGGAAGTGCGTCCAGTTGTCGCGCGCGTCGGGATCCTCGAGGAGCGCGAGGTCGGCGGCGCGCACGGCACTGCGCGGAGCCTCCAGCAGGCGAGCGTGCAGCGTGCGCTCGCGCGGGCCGGCCTCCTCCGGCGGCACCAGCTCCTCGCGGCGCAGCACGTGCGCGAGCCACGCGTCGGTCACCTGCAGCCGCCCCTCCTCGCGCGCGAGCAGGCGGTAGCCGCTCGAGGCCCAGAAGTCCTGGGCCAACTCAGTCCTTCACGCCGGCGCGGCCGACGACGCTCATGAGCGTCTGCAGCCCGGTCGCGCAGTGATGACGCCGTCCCGCCTTCTCCACGTACACGTCGAGCTCGCCCACGGTGAGCGTGCGCCCGGACCGGACCACGCCGGGCTCGACCCTTTCCAGCCTCGTGCCGATCAGTGCCATCGCGCCCTGGCGCGCGAAGCTCTCGCGCGTGCGCCGCTCGAAGTCCGGGTCCCGCGGCGCGTGGCGCATCGGCGCGCTAGGCTCCGATGGTCGCGACCTCGGGCAGCGGAAAGCCGTTGAAGTTGCTCGCGTACGCGGTCGTATACGCGCCGGCGTTCTTGATGAAGATGAAGTCGTTCTCCTGCAGGTCCGCGGGGAAGAGCTCCTCGCGCATCACCACGTCCACCGAGTCGCACGTGGGACCGGCGACGTTCCAGGACACCGGCTCTCCGTCGCGGTCCGTGTAGATGTTGTAGCGCAGGCCCTCGGTGGTCTCGATCACGCCGCCGAAGACGCCGGCGTCCCAGTACATCCAGCGCTGGCCGTTGCGCGTGGCGGTGCCCACCACGCGGCAGATGAAGTAGCCGGCGTCGGAGACGAGGTAGCGCCCCGGCTCGGCGATCACCTGGATCTCCGGGCCGAAGTGGCGCAGCTCCTTGTTGATCACCTCGGAGATGGTCTCGATGGAGGGAATCGGCTTCACGTGGCGCACCGGGTAGCCGCCGCCGAGATTGAGCAGGCGCGGATTCAAGCCCGCCGAGCGCATGTTCGCGAAGACCTTGCGCGCCCGCTCCATGCCGACGCGCCAGTTCTCCGGGTTCAGGCACTGCGACCCCACGTGGAACGTGACGCCGGCGAGGTCGGCCCTGCAGTCGACCGCCGCCTCGATGAGCTCGGGGACGTCGTTCATGTGCGCGCCGAACTTGCCGGCGAGCGGCCAGTCGCTGCCGATGTTGGGCGCGTCGATGCGCAGGTACATCTTCGCGTCGGCCTTCACGCTCTGGACCTTGCGGATCTCCTCGACGCTGTCGACCACGAACCACTCCACGCCCTTCTTCGCGGCGTACTCGAGGAACGCGCGCGACTTCATCGGGTTGGAGTAGAAGACCTCGGCGGGCGCCACCCCCAGGTGCATGAGCAGGTCCAGCTCGGCGATCGAGGCGATCTCGAACCCGGCTCCCTCCTCGATCAGCACCTTCAGCACGCGCGGGTCGGGGTTCGCCTTCACCGCGAAGTGCGGGCGCACGCGCGGGAGGGCCGCACGGAAGCGGCGCGCCTTCGAGCGCACGATGTCGAGGTCGACGAGGAGGACCGGCTTCTTGTAGCCGTGCTTCTGGAGGTATTGCTTGACCCGGGTGAAGTCGAGGCTGACTTCCGGGTGGGTGTCGAGCGGAAACTCCGGCTGAGGTCGGAGCTTCTTTACTGTCGCGGTTCGGGGCATCGAGGTCTCGGGGACAGGGTGGAGAAGGTACGGGACAGCACGCGCTCACCGGCCATGCCGGTGACCTGCGCTGCCGACTTCCTCGCTCCTGTCATGATGACCTCCTTCTGCCTTGCCCCCCTCGGGGTCTCGACCGCATGGCGCTCATGCCTGCGCCACGCCGGGAAATGAAAATTGCGCGAAAGTATAGGGCAATTCGGCGGCGTCGAACGTGAAATTTTTCACGCTTTTCCGGCCGTTCGTCCCGTGTGATGCCGCTTTGGTTCCGGCGCGCCGATGGCCCGATGGGATTCGCGACGCGCTACGCGTGCTCCAGGCCCGCGACCGGCGATGGGTACGGCACTCGAAAGTGCTTGCTGAGCGCGATCCCCTGGCCCTGGTACGAGGAGCCCACGCCGTGGCCGTAGAGCTTGGTCGGGATCGCCGTGAGCGGCTCGTAGACGAGACGGCCCACGACCTGCCCGTGCTCGATCACGAAGGGCACTTCATAGGAGCGCACTTCGAGGACCGCGCGCGACTGCGCGCCGCCGGTCTCCGCGTCGCCGAAGCCGGGATCGAAGAATCCGGCGTAGTGCACGCGGAACTCGCCCACCAGCGTGTCGTACGCGATCATCTCGGCGGCGTACGCCGGGGGAATCTTCACCGACCGCTGGGACGCGAGGATGTAGAACTCGGCCGGATCCAGGACCAGCCCGCCGCGGCGAGGGGCGATGACCGGCTCCCAGAATTCCGATGCGTCGTAGGCGTGCTTGCGGTCGACGTCGATCAGGCCCGCGTGGCTGCGCGCCTTGTACCCGATGATGCCGCCGGTGCTCGCGCCCTGGACGTCCACGCGCACCAGGACGCCGTTCCTGATGTCCTCCTCGGACATCGATTCCACGAGCTCGTGCTGCTTGTGCAGGCGGCGCAGCTTCTCGTCGCTGCTGAGGGGGTTGCCGCGCCGCAGGCGAAGCTGGTTCAGGCGCGAGCCCTTGCGGACCAGGACGCTGAAGGTGCGCGGCGATACCTCGGCGTAGAGCTGCCCCTTGTAGCCTTCCCTCACGCGATCGAATTCGGTGCCGTTGTCCGTGATGAGGCGCGTGAAGATGTCGAGGCGGCCGGTGGAGCTCTTCGGGTTGCCGATGCCCGACGTGCGCGACTTGAGGTACACGCTTTCCTGCAACGGGATGATGTAGACGCATCCGCGCTCGAGCACGCCGCCATTGGAGATGTCCATCTCGTGCATGGACAGGTCCTTGAGCTTGTCGTGGACCGTGGCGTTCGGCCCCGGCAGGAAGCTCGCCCTCACGCGGTACGCCACGGGCCCGAGGCGCAGGTCGAGGCTGGCGGGCTGGAACTGCTCCTCGAGGATCGGCTCGCGCGCCTGGATCTCCTTCGCCTGCACCATGCGCTGCAGCTCCTGCCCGGGAAGGATGCCGGTGGAGCGCGCGCCCTGCTCGCCCTCGTCGTCGGACCTCTCGGCGAGGGGGCCGGACACGGACCGGGGAAGCTCGCTCATCGAATCAGTTGTTCTGGATCACGATCTTCGGGAACACCGAGGACCGGTCCTCCATCTGCCGCGCGATGCGAGCGGCCACCTTGCGCGCGATGTCGCGGTAGATCGCGGCGACCGGCCCTTCGGGATCGGCCACCACGGTCGGCTTGCCGGAGTCCGCCTGCTCGCGGATGCGGATGTCGAGCGGCAGGCTCCCCAGCACCTCGACGTCGTAGTCGCGGCCCATCTTCGCGGCACCGCCCGCGCCGAAGATGTGCTCGGCATGGCCGCAATTCGAGCAGATGTGGATCGCCATGTTCTCGACGATGCCGAGGATCGGCACGCCGACCTTCTCGAACATCTTGAGCCCCTTGCGCGCGTCGATGAGCGCGATGTCCTGGGGCGTGGTGACGATGATGGCCCCCGTGACCGGCACCTTCTGCGCGAGGGTGAGCTGGATGTCGCCCGTCCCCGGCGGCAGGTCGACCACGAGGTAATCGAGCTCGCGCCAGCGCGTGTCGTTCAGGAGCTGCTCGAGCGCCTGCGTGACCATCGGCCCGCGCCAGACCATCGGCGTGTCCTGCTCGATCAGGAACCCCACGCTCATCGCCTGGATGCCGTGGCCTTCCATCGGCTCCATGGACTTCCCGTCCTTCGAGGCCGGCCGCCCGGTGATGCCGAGCATGAGCGGCTGCGACGGGCCGTAGATGTCGGCGTCGAGCATGCCGACGGTGGCCCCCTCGGCGGCGAGCGCGAGGGCCAGGTTGACCGCGGTCGTGCTCTTGCCCACGCCGCCCTTGCCCGAAGCCACCGCGATGATGTTCTTGATGCCGGGCACGAGCTTCACGCCGCGCTGCACGGTGTGTGCGAGGATCTTGCTGTGCACGTTCACGCTGGCATGCGCCACGCCGGCGAGCCTCGCCAGGCGCTCGGAAACCTGCTGGCGCACCTTCTCGGTCACGCCGCGCGCGGGGTAGCCGAGGACCACGTCGAGCGAAACGCGCTCGCCGTCGAGCTTCACGTTCTTCACGCTCTTCTGCTCGACGTAGTTGCGGCCCGTGACCGGGTCGATGAGCTCGGAGAGCGCCGAGAGGACGTCCTGTTCGCTGGCTGCCATGGGATTCGGGAGAGGAGACGACGGGAAAGGCGGAAGCTTCGTTTTCAAGTTTAAGGCATTTGCTATGATCGCGGAGTCCTCCCGCGTTCCTTTCGATGCCCCGCAAGCTCTTCGTCACCACGGCGCTGCCCTACGCCAACGGGCCGCTGCACATCGGCCACATGATGGAGCACATCCAGGCCGATATCTGGGTGCGCTTCCAGCGGCTGCAGGGGCACAAGGTGAACTTCGTGTGCGCCGACGACTGCCACGGCGCGCCGATCATGCTGAAGGCCGAAGCCGAGGGCGTGCCGCCCGAGGAGCTCATCGCCCGGGTGATCGAGGGCCACAAGCGCGACGACCAGCGCTTCGGCGTGAGCTACGACAACTACTACTCGACGCACTCGCCCGAGAACACCGAGCTCGCGCAGTCGATCTTCCTGGCGCTCAAGAAGAACGGCTTCATCGACACGAAGACCATCGAGCAGTTCTTCGACCCGGTGAAGGGCATGTTCCTGCCCGACCGCTACATCAAGGGCGAATGCCCGAAGTGCGGCGCGAAGGACCAGTACGGGGACTCGTGCGAGAACTGCGGCGCGGTCTATGCGCCGACGGACCTGAAGAATCCCTATTCCGTGCTCACCGGCGCCAAGCCGGTGCTCAGGAAGTCCGACCACTTCTTCTTCAAGCTCTCCGACCCGCGCTGCGTGGAATTCCTGCGCGGCTGGACCCAGGACGGGCGGCTGCAGCCGGAGGTCGCCAACAAGGTGCGCGAGTGGCTCGAAGGCGGGCTCAACGACTGGGACATCACGCGCGACGCCCCCTACTTCGGCATCGAGATCCCCGATGCGCCGGGCAAGTACTTCTACGTCTGGCTGGACGCGCCCATCGGCTACCTCGCCTCGCTCAAGAACTTCCTCGCGAAGAAGGGGCAGGACTTCGACAAGTACCTGGCCGACAAGAACCTCGAGCAGGTCCACTTCATCGGCAAGGACATCATCTACTTCCACACGCTCTTCTGGCCGGCCATGCTCAAGTTCTCCGAGCGCAAGGTGGCCGACAACGTCTTCGTGCACGGCTTCCTGCAGCTCTCGGGCGAGAAGATGTCGAAGTCGCGCGGTGTTTCGATCAGCCCGCAGAAGTACATCGACCTGGGGCTCAACCCCGAATGGGTGCGCTACTACCTGGCGGCGAAGCTCAATGCCCGCGTGGAGGACGTCGACTTCAATCCCGACGACTTCCTCGCGCGGGTGAACTCCGACCTCGTCGGCAAGTACGTGAACATCGCGAGCCGCGCGGCGGGCTTCATCACGAAGCGCTTCAACGGGGCGCTGTCCGAGGAGCCGCTTTCCGCCGGCCGCGAGCTCAAGCACAAGATGCGCGGCAACCTGGCCGCCCCGGAGGCGGAGGAAGACCAGGCGCCTTCCATCCTCTTCGAGGTGCGCAGCTTCGCCGACGCCATCGCCGCCGACTACGACGCGCGGGAGTTCGGCAAGGCGATCCGCCAGGTCATGTTCCTCGCCGACCGCGTGAACCAGTACGTGGACGAGCAGAAGCCGTGGGAGATCGCGAAGGAGCCCGGCCAGGACGCCGCGCTGCAGTGGTTCTGCACGCTCTACCTCGAGCTCTTCCGCATCCTCACGATCTACCTCAAGCCCGTGCTGCCGAAGATGGCCGAGGACGTCGAGGAATTCCTGGGTCTCGCGAAGCCGCTCACCTGGGAAGACGTGGGGTCCCCGCTCAAGCCGGGCCACAAGGTGCAGCCCTACCGCCACCTCGTCTCGCGCATCGATCCCAAGCAGATCGACCAGCTCCTGGAGCCGGAGGATGCCAAGGGCCAGCCGGCGGCGGCGCCGGCGGCCAAGGTCGCCGCGACGCCCAAGGCCGTGCCTGCCGGCGGCAACGCGACGCCCGATGCCGAGGACTTCCGCCTCGAGCCGGTCGAGCCGCCCAAGCCGCCGGTCATCGTGCCGGTGGGCGACACCATCTCGATCGACGATTTCTCGAAGCTCGACCTGCGCATCGCCCGCGTCGTGGACGCGGAGCTGATTCCCGACGCCGACAAGCTCCTGAAGCTCACGCTCGACATCGGCATCGAGCAGCGCACGGTCTTCGCCGGCATCCGCTCGGCCTACAACCCGAAGGACCTGGTGGGCCGGCTCACCGTGATGGTCGCCAACCTCGCCCCGCGCAAGATGCGCTTCGGCGAATCGCAGGGCATGGTGCTCGCGGCCGGCGACGGCGCGTCCATCTACCTGCTGGCCCCCGACTCCGGCGCCATGCCCGGGATGCGGATCAAGTAAAAAAAAACGGGCCGTTTCCGGCCCGTCCGCAAGTGCGCCTTGCGGGGTGTTCGACTGCAATGGCTCCATGGTGACGCGTTCGAGTCCGCCGTGGGGTGAACCGCCTCACAATCCGCGCTGTCCCGGCAATACACCTGTAACCCCATCGCCATGCCCGCGCGCAAGCCCCTGAATCCGCCACCCTACGCCGTCGATCGCGAGACGCTCGAGCGCGAGGTCGTGGTCGATGTGTTTCGCGCGAGCGGCCCCGGCGGCCAGCACGTGAACCGCACGGAGTCGGCGCTGCGCCTCACGCATCCGCCGTCGGGCGTGGTGGTGACCGCGCAGGATTCGCCCTCGCAGCACCGCAACCGCGAGATCGCGTTCGAGCGCTTGATCGAGCGGCTGCAGCGGCTCAACTACGTGCCGAAGAAACGGGTGCCCACCAGGCCGTCGCGCGCGGCGAAGAAGCGGCGGATCGAGACGAAGAAGCGCGAGGGCGAGAAGAAGCGCTCGCGTGGGCGGGTGAAGGATGAGTGAGACGGTGACCCGGCGCCTCTCGGTGCGCGGCCGCGTGCAGGGCGTGGGCTATCGCTACTCGATGGTCGAGGCCGCCGAGCGCCTGGGCGTCACGGGCTGGGTGCGCAACCGCTCCGATGGCAGCGTCGAAGCGCTCGTGCAGGGCCCGCCCGAGGCGGTCGCGGCCGTGATCGCGTGGGCGCGCATCGGGCCGCGGTCCGCGGTGGTGCAGTCGGTCGAAGTGGAAGATGCCGACGGGCACTTCGTCTCGTTCGAGCCGCGTCCCACTGTTTGATGCCATGCCGGCGCAGGCCGGCATCCGATCGAAATCGGACCCCGGCCTACGCCGGGGTGGCACTAATACACCACCTCGACATTCTTCTCGTCCAGCCACTGGGCAAGCGAGTCGAGCAGCGGCGCGGAGACTTTCACGCGGCAGGTCTCGGGCAGCCGGATGTCGCACTCGCCCTGCGCGTTGCGATAGCGGATGGCGACATCGCACTTGCCGCCGCCGAACTGCGTGAGGATCGACTTGAGCTTCGCGGAGTCCGCCTGCCCGTTGATCGACAGGCGCAGCATCCGGGCGTGCGCGGCGCGCACCTCGGCGAGCTCCATGACCTGGTCCGCCGTGATGCGCAGTCCCCCGGAGAAGTCGTCGTTGAAGATCTTGCCGCGCACGACCACGACCTGGTCTTCCTGGATGATCGCGCGCTTCTCGTGGAAGAGCTCGCCGAAGATCACGACCTCGACGCGCGCCGTGGCGTCGTCCAGCGTGAGGATCGCCATGCGCCCGCGCTTGCCGTTGCGCACCACGACGCCGTAGATCACGCCCGCCATCAGCACCGGCTCGAAGCTCGGCTCGAGCTTGGCGAGCGGCGTGCCGGCGAAACGCCGCAGCTCCTGGCGGTAGGCGTTGAACGGGTGCCCCGAGAGGTAGAAGCCCAGGCTCTGCTTCTCGTTCTGCAGCCGCTCGCGCTCGCCCCACATCGGGGCGCGCCTCATCTCGAACGTGTCGGCACCCGAATCGACGCCGCCGAAGAGGCTCACCTGGGAGGCGAACTGCTCGGCCTTCTCGGCGACCTCGATGGCGGCACCGAGGTTGGCGAGCAGCATGGCGCGGTTGGGCTCGATGGAATCGAAGGCACCCGCCTTGATGAACGCCTCCATCGCACGCCGGTTCACGACGCGGCGGTCGACGCGCTTGCAGAAGTCCGCGAGGCTCGCGAAGGCACCCCCGGCCTCGCGCGCCGCCACGATGTTGGCGATGGCGCCTTCGCCCGTGCCCTTCACGCCGCCCAGGCCGTAGCGGATCTTCTTCGCGTCGACCGGCACGAAGCGATAGCCGCACGTGTTGACGTCGGGCGGCTCGATCGCAAGCCCGTTGGCCTTCGCGTCCTCGTAGATGACCTGCACCTTGTCGGTGTCGTTCATCACGGCGGACATGTTCGCGGCCATGAACGCCGCGGGGTAATGCGCCTTCATGTACGCCGTCTGGTAGGCGACATACGCGTAGGCGGCGGCGTGCGACTTGTTGAAGCCGTAGCCCGCGAACTTCTCCATCAGGTCGAACAGCTCGCTCGCCTTGTGCTCGCCCAAGCCACGCTTATCGGCGCCCTCGAGGAAGATCGCGCGCTGCTTCGCCATCTCCTCGGGCTTCTTCTTGCCCATGGCGCGGCGCAGCAGGTCGGCGCCGCCCAGCGTGTAGCCGCCGATCACCTGCGCGATCGTCATGACCTGCTCCTGGTAGGTCATGACGCCGTAGGTCTCGTCGAGGATGTCCTTCAACCGCGGGTCGAGGTACTCCCAGCGCTGGCGGCCGTGCTTGCGCTCGATGAAGTCCGGGATCAGGTCCATCGGGCCCGGGCGATAGAGCGCGTTCAACGCGATGAGGTCTTCCAGGCGATCGGGCTTCGCCTTCATGATGAGGTCGCGCATGCCGCGCGATTCGAACTGGAAGATCGCGACGGTATTGCCCGAGGAGAAGATCCGGTACGACGGCGCGTCGTCGAGCGGGATCGCCTGGATGTCGAAGTCCGGCGTCCACAGGCGGCGGATGTGGTGCTGCGCCTCCGCGATGATGGTGAGGGTGGTGAGGCCCAGGAAGTCGAACTTCACCAGGCCCGCCTTCTCGACGTCGTCCTTGTCGAACTGGCTCACGGTCGCCGCCGAGCCCTCGGCGCAGTAGAGCGGCGTGAAGTCGGTGAGCTTGCCCGGCGCGATGAGGACACCGCCGGCGTGCATGCCGACGTTGCGCGTGAGGCCCTCGAGCGCGCGCGCGAGCCGCATGAGCTCGCCCACGCCTTCGTCTTCCTCGGCGAGCGTCTTCAGCTGCGGCTCGACCTCGAGCGCGCGCTCGAGCGTCATGCCGAGCTCGAAGGGTACGAGCTTCGCGATCCGGTCGACCTCGCCGTAGGGCATCCCCAGCACGCGGCCCACGTCGCGCACGACCG